>Ga0213881_10000661_pt1 | contig 19941 bp, 22 predicted proteins | sample BarmaccoBMER_R08_FD_160104 | JGI IMG/M metagenome (GOLD analysis project Ga0213881, IMG submission 160104) | Barbacenia macrantha exposed rock microbial communities from rupestrian grasslands, the National Park of Serra do Cipo, Brazil - ER_R08 ... | reverse complement strand
GATGCGGGTGGCCTGACCGTTCTCGACGGGCCGCTCCGACGGCGCGCCGGCGCGCGACTCCCCGAACACGGTCAGGACTCGTCCGGCCGGTCCGGCCGTCACCGCGTAGCCGTCCATCGCCGAGCAAGGGAATGGGGGAACGTCGCCCGCCGCGGCGACATCCTGTGCCAGCACGCGGTCGAGGGCGTGATCGACCTCGATCAGTTCGGGGGGCGCGAGTGGCCGGGTGGATTGGAGCACCAACTCCCGAGCCTGGGCGATCGTGATCAGACCCGAGGGCATCGGCATACATTTTCGCTGGCGGCCCAAGAGCGCGACCGGTCCGCGTGATAGAAGCACCGGCGATGCAGCGATCTCCACCGCGGCGCCGGGCGGCCAGGTCCGTGGGCGATGCCCCGATCGAGGGCCTGCTCGAGCGCGGGGAGGAGCTGGCAAAGGGCTGGCTGATCGCGCTCGTCGAGCAGGTGCCGCTCGAGCGGGCGAGCGAGATGTTTCCGGCCGGCGCGGGTTTCGCGCAGGAGGCGCCTCGGCTGTGCGAGGCGGTCGTGCGAGGACTGGTCGATGACGCCGAGCTGCGCCGGATCGAGCCGGGCGGCGCGGTCGAGCCGCTGGTTTCGCGTGCGGGGGACCTGGTGGGCGCGCGCGACGCGGAGGCGGCCGCGCGTTCGGTGGACGCGCTGCTGGCGGTCATCTGGAGCGCGCTGCGCGCCGAGCTCGGCGGCGCCGACGCCGACATGGTGGCCGCCGTGGCGGAGCGGCTGGCGCTGGTCGGTGAGGTGGCCCGCGCAGCGACCCTCCGGGCGGTGGTGTCGGGCCGCCAATGGCCCGGGGCGCTCGAGGAGGAGATCACCCGGTGCACGCGGGCCGGGGCCGCCCTGTCGCTGCTGCTGATCGAGCTCGAGGACATCGATCGACTGGTGGCCGCCTCGCCCGCGGGCGAGGCGGCGGCGATGTTCGAGCGCTTTGTGCGAGCCGTGCGGGAGTTGACGAGTCGGCAGGACAGGCTGGTGTGCGAAGGCGATGCCCGCGTGTGGTTGATCGCGCGCGACACCGACCGAGGGGGCGCTTTTGCGCTGGCCTCGCGAATCGACGCCGCCGTGAGCGCGCTGCCTTCGTGGCGCGGTGCTCCTTTGGCGGTCGACATCGGGATCGCCGTGCTCGGGGAGGATGCCAACGACGCGGCCGGGATGATCGAGGCGTCAGAGGTGGCCATGTTCGCCGCCGAGGCGAGCGGGATCCAGGTGGGCGGAGTCCGCCCGGGGGAACCGACGCCGGCACGCCCGGGAGACGAGACGCCGCCGGGCGCAGATCCTCAGCCGGTCAGCTGAGGAGCGAGCAAGGACGGCTCCGGGGGTAGCGACACCGCTCCGATCGTGTCGGTGCCGTCCATGCCGAGGGCCGCGGCCGTTGCCATCGTCAGGTCCCAGTCCGCGCCGTTGGCGTACGGGCCGCGGTCGATCACTGGAACCACCGTGATCCGGCCGTGGTAGTAGATCGCGACGGGGGTGCCGCACTTGAGCGTGCGGTTGGCCACCCCGATCGTCGTCCGCTTGAGCACCTCGCCGCAGGCGGTGCCATTGCCCCAAAGGCCGGGGCCAAAGAGGGTCGCCAGCGACAGCCTGTAAACGGTCGTGGCCACGGTCGGCGAGACGGCCGCGGCATCCGGGGCGCCGGGGCTCGTGATCACGGCCCGGATCGCGAAGCGGCCGATGTGGTTCGCCCGCCAGATCGTCGTAAACGAGCCGTTGCGAGCCGCCCTCGCGTGTGCGGTCGGCGCCCACTTCCAGCCGGTCTGGTGCCCCAGGCGTTCGATCTCGACCGCCGCTCCGGCATCGGCGCTCGGGATCGCGCCGGTGAACCGCACCTGGCCGCGCAAGAAGCCCGAGGATTGGCTGGCGATCGTGATCCGGTTGCCGCTCGCGGAGATGCTGCCGCCGGCGGACTGGACGAGCGTCTTGGTGTTCTTCGTCGGGGTCGTGGACGCGCTCCCTCGAAGGCCACCGCCGCCCGATGACGCCCAGCCCACCGCCGGGGCCGACAGCCCAGTTGCTGCCGTGGCGAGGACTGCGAGCGCATGGACATCGAGGCGTCGGGTCACGATCAGCGCGGTCCCTTCTGTTGAATTGCGCCTACGGGGTGAGCTGACGGGCTCGCGCTGGGTCTGGCGCTACGGTCCCTTGCAGGACCGATTCGCCCCTGCGGACCTGGTGGGCCGCAAGTGGGTCCCCCGCCGACGATCCGCGGACGGATGGCCGCTCGGCGTGAACGGCGCGGAGGTATATCAAACTTGGGCGCGACGTTGGCCCCGTGTCGGGACTACGGGGGCGGGCGGCGTCAGAGGGTGTCGCCGAGCGCCCGCTCGCCGGCCGTGCGGAAGGGAGCTGAGAGGGTCAGGGTGCTCGGCCACGGCGTCGACATCGTCGCTACCGGGGATCGGCCAGCAATTTGCGCCAAAACTTGAAACGACGAGGGCGGTTTATCCGTATTAGAAGAGATGGTGTGGCGTGAACCCGCCAAACCCGCCTCTGACGCGTCTACGATCGTGGGTCGAGACGCTCGCCAAGTATTTTGACTTCAAAAAATATAGCGCCTATACTCGCGGCATATGTTTGAGTAGCGGGCGTACGCCCTGTGCGGGTGACGCCCGCTTTTGATCCTAAGCGCCCCCGCATGTGATCCCAAGCGCCGTTAGGCGTTCAGAGTGGACATGAGAACGACGGAAACGGGATGAGATGTCAGTAGCCGACCTGCAGGAACTCGAAGAGATCAAGGTGCTCGTCACACGCGGACAGCAGCTCGGCGTCCTCACATACGCCGAGATTGCCGGCGCGGTCTCTGAGCTCGATCTCGATGAGGCGGACGTCGAGGAGCTGCACGGCTTCCTGGAGCGAGCGGAGATTGAGCTCGTGGAGGAGGTCGACCCGGCTCTGGCGGCGGCGGAGGTAGAACGCGCTCCGGACAAGCGAGGCCGCCGCAAGCCGAAGACGGCGCTCGACCTCAAGCCGGACATGACCACCGATTCCCTTCAGCTGTTCCTGAAGGACATCGGCAAGGTACGTCTGCTCACCGCTCAGGAAGAGGTCGACCTCGCCAAGCGCATCGAGCGCGGCGACCTCGACGCCAAGCAGAAGATGGTCGAGTCCAACCTCCGCCTGGTGGTATCGATCGCGAAGAACTATCGCAACCAGGGGCTCCCGTTTCTCGACCTGATCCAGGAGGGGACGCTGGGCCTGGTTCGCGCCGCGGAGAAGTTCGACTACCGCAAGGGGTTCAAGTTCTCGACCTACGCCACCTGGTGGATCCGCCAGGCGATTGCCCGCGCCCTCGCGGATAAGGCGCGTACGATCCGCATTCCCGTCCACGTGGTCGAGAAGCTGAACAAGATCGGCCGAGCCGAACGCAAGCTCGTGACCGAGCTCGGGCGCGAGCCGACCGCCGAGGAGATCGCCGAGGTCACGGGGATCGAGCCCGAGGAGGTCGAGTCGATCAAGCGCTCGGCGCAGGCGCCGGTGTCGCTCGAGAAGCCCGTCGGTGACGAGGAGGAGTCCGAGTTTGGCCAGTTCATCGCCGATGAGCGCGCCGAGTCGCCGTACGAGAGGGCCGCGGAGATCCTCACCAAGGAGGCGCTGCGCGAGGCGCTCGAGAATCTCTCCTATCGCGAGCGCCGCGTGCTGGAGCTGCGGTACGGGCTCGGTGGCGAGCACCCGCGGACACTGGACGAAGTCGGGCGGACGTTCAACGTCACGCGCGAGCGGATCCGCCAGATCGAGAACCAGTCTCTGAAGAAGCTGCAGTCGCTGGCTGAAGCACAAAAGCTTCGCGACGTCGCCTAGACCTCATAGGGTTGACCAGAGAGGCACGGTGGCGCCGGGGACGCCGGCGCCTGCCGCCTGGGACGACTGCAACACTGATGTGGGCGATAAGCATCGTTATTAGTTAAGGTAGCCTTATCACTTGCCCCGTGTCCACCGCAAGGCCCTGGATGCTGCGGAGGCGCTGGTGGCCGTCGCGCCGCTGGCCACGCGCTGGATCGAGCGGCTGCTCGCCGGCCACGATCCGCCGCTCACCGTGCCGCAGTACCTGGCGCTTCGGGCGATCGAGCGTGAGGGGGTGTCCGGTTCCGAGCTCGCCAGGCGCACCGGCGTCTCAGGCCCGGCGGTATCGCAGCTCCTGGCCGGACTCGCCGACGCCGGCATGCTCGAGCGGCGAACGCTTGCCGACGACCGCCGCCGCCTCGCGCTGGCCCTCTCGGCGACGGGTGCACAGGCGTTCCACTCAGCGGAGGCGCTGTTGCGGGAACGGATCGCCACGCTCCTGGGCGATCTCCCGCGGCCCGAGGTCGACGCACTCTCACGACTGCTCCCGCAGGTCGAGGCGGCGCTGTCCGGCACCGCGCCTCCACGTCGACCCTCGCCACCGCCCGGGCCGCCACGGCATGTCCGGCGGCCTTAGCGCTGGGAGCGAGTGGCGTGCAGCGTTCGCTTCAGTTGGTGAAGCATTGCGCTAGAATCGGCTTGTAGATGGTTTCAAACGACACATGTCCGGTCTGCGCAACCGCCGAGATCGTATGCGGCAAGTGGACGCTGCTGGTTATCCGTGACCTTGCCGAGGGACGCTCCCGGTTCTGCGAGCTCGAGCGCTCGCTACACGGGATAAGCCCGCGGACGCTCTCCCTGCGCCTGCGCGCGCTCGAGGAGGAGGGCATCGTCGAGCGTCAGACGTTTCCCGAGGTCCCGCCGCGCGTCGAGTACGCGCTGACCGAGAAGGGCCGCGCGCTGGTGCCGATCATCGAGGACATGCGCGCATACGGACGTCAGTGGCTCGGGGCTCGCTGCGAAGCCGACGAGGCGTTGGAGTCCGAGAAGCTCGTCGAGCCCGAGCCGGCGATCGCAGCCGTCTGATCCCGCGACATGCGCATAGCGCTCGCCGCCGACGAACTCACCGGCGTCGCCGAGGCCGTGCCTGAGCTCCTACGCGGTCGCGGCCACGAGACCGTTCTGCACGGCGCCTACGCTGACGGCGAGCGGCCCGACTGGGCGTGGGCGAGCGAGGCGGCGGCGCGTGACGTCGCGGAGGGGCGAGCCGACCAGGCCGTCGTCGCGTGCTGGACGGGCACCGGCGCCTCGATCGCGGCCAACAAGGTGCCCGGCATCCGCGCGGCTCTATGCGGCGATGCGCAGACCGCCGAGGGTGCGCGCCGGTGGAACGACGCCAACGTGCTCGCGCTCAGCCTGCGCGCGACCTCTGAGGCGGAGCTCGAGGAGATCCTCGAGGCGTGGTTCTCGAGCGGGGCGAGCGCCGCGGACGACGACGTCGCGAACGTCGACCATCTCGACGAGATCGAGCGTTCTCGGTAGGCGCTGGCTAGGCGAGCTCCAAGCCTGGGCGGCGGCCATTCCGACACGACGTCACTGGCCCAGGCGGGGATCGGGACAAGACGCGGGTGTGTCCCCCGGCGAGGGGACACACCCGCAGCAACCTCGTGATTCACGCATCACGAGTCATACGGCCTCTCAAAGATCCCCTGCTCGGCATCCGACGTGCAGTGCAGGACCACGGTGAACTTGGACGTCGATCCCCAGTTGGTGGCCGAGTTCAGGATGACGTCCCTGTCGCCGCTGATGCCCGTTCGGATGTGTCCCTTCTCAGTTCCCTTCTCGACGGGGATCCGAGTGTTGGAGAGCGCGACAACGTCGAGACCCTTCTGGTAATCCTTGATTTCGATACCGGGGCCGATACGGAATCCGCTTCCGCCGTTGAACTGCTGCTTGAGCGTGTAGGGATGGCTGGCGGGGCAGACCATCTTGGGAAGGTGAATCGACCACAGCCAGGGAAGGTCCGGGCTCCGCCAGCTCGAGGTGATGGTGTCCGAAGTGGTGGTACCCGTGGACTGGGAGTGGGCGGCGTGCGCCGGCGATCCACCCAGCGCGGAAACGGCGATGGCGGCGGCCGCGCCTACCCCGAGTACCGGGGCGATGAGTTTGGAGAACTTGGTCATGACGGATCCTTTTCGGGAAGGGTTGGTTCGAAGGAGTCGATGCGGCCGGGCTTTTCGGGCGCACTTAGAAGATCGCGCCAAACCGGTCACGGGACAATCGGCCGAGCGGAGGTTGCGCCGGTTGATCGTCGGCTCCACCGATCGGGGGACAGAGGCGGCGGCGTCCGCGCGGTTGGCGTCGACCGCACCCGCACCGATAAGCGGGGATATCGGATCACCGTCTGGAAGCCCACAGGACCCGCCGGCGACTCCGCCGAGATCAACTACGACGTTGACGGTCCGGCGCAGCTCCCCCTCACCCGCGCAGTTCCGCGGTCCCGACACTCCCGCGGACGAGATGGGTGGGGGGGTCACGCTCGCCAGCAGCGCCGCCCCCGACCGCCATGAGGCTTTGGATCCAGGCGAACCATGTCCATGGGGCGATTACGCCGGCGCGCCGCCCGACCCCGAAAATCAGGATGGGTTTGGCGCTCAAGCGAACTGCTCGCCCCCGCGGCGCGGTCAGACCGGAATTGGCGCTATGGCGCCCGCTCGAGCGAATCAGCGATCAACCAGATCGTAGGCGGCCACAGCCCGACGAACAGAGCCCGCCGCTCGGCGTTGCCGCGCTCGTCCTGATCGACGGTCTTGGCGCGGATCCACAGCCCGATGCACAGTCCGACCGATCCGAGCGAGAGGCACTGCATGTGCCACGCGCGCAAGCCGGCGCGGTGGAGGTGCCGGCTCAGCATCGGGCGAGGTCGATCGGGTGCGGCGTCATGACCCGGTGCTACCCGCAGCCTCACTAACTTGAACATGTTGTTTAAGTCGTTCCTTGGGTATGTTCAGGATCATGCCGTCCAAGCGCCCGACCTGGACCCGCCGCTGGCTGACCGCCGTCACCTGGCCTGCGGGCATCGCGCTCACCTCGTGGGACTACATGTGGCGGACCACCGTGATGCGCCGCCGGGAAACGGCGGCTCCGGTCCCTGAGTCTCTGTCGGAGATCTTGAGCTACCCGGCGGACCTCCCTACCGAGGACGTGCAGGGTTACGGAGCCGGCTGCGGGCCGCTCTTTCATCGCTTTTACCGGACCCGGGTGCGCGATAGCACCCTAACCGCCGAGGAGCTGATGAACCGGATCCAGTCGAAGCCCAACCGCGCCGCCCCGAGGAAGTTCGCGCGATTCCAGCTGATCCGCGGTGAATCGGGCCGGCTGGCCGTCGGGGACGAGTATGTCGTGCGGATGCCCGGTCCGTGGGACGGGCCAGTGCGCGTGGTCGCGACGGGCCCCTGCGGCTTCCGGCTGGCCACGCTCTCTGGGCACCTCGAGGCGGGCCAGATTGAGTTCCGGGTCCGTACGGAGGGGAGCGAGCTCGTGTTCGAGATTGAATCGTGGGCGCGCAGCAGCAGCCGTCTCGCGCACCTGCTCTACCACCGCCTGCGCATGTCCAAGGAGGTGCAGGCGCACATGTGGATCTCGTTCCTGGAGCGCGTTGCCCGCCTCGCCGGCGGACGGATCACGGGCGGGATCGAGATCGATACTGAGCGGATCGAGATCGAGATCGAGGGCGAGCGGTCGTGAGCGCATCGCCGCTCCTCGGCTCACCCGGAATCCGGCACAGGCTCGCGCAGCTCGAGCGCAAGCGGCTGAATTTCGATTTGGCGGCGCTGGCCGATGCCACGCCGGCCACGGGTTGGACGATCACCGACCGATGCCAGCCGTTGCCTGCCGAGCCGCCCGGGATGCCGGCCGAGGAGGGCAGCTGGCAGATCGCGCGGCGGCTGATGCGCGGCTACGAGTTCGCCGATCCCTCGATCGTCCGCGCCTACTACGACCCGGATGTCCCGCTGGAGCAGCGGGACATGCTCCTCGAGTTGAGAGCTCTCGCCATCGCGCGTCTGTTCGTGGGCGTGCGCGTCGCAGAGGTCTACGAGGTGACGCGCGGCCCCGGTGGCCGACGAGCGCGCGTCTGGGGCTGGAGCTACCGGACCCTCGAGGGACACGTCGAGATGGGGCAGATGGACTGGGAGGTGTGGAAGTGGCTCGACGACGGCCGCGTGGAGTTCCGCGTCCACGCGGTCTCCCGCGTCGCGCCGATCCGCAATCCGATCGTGTGGCTCGGGTTCCACCTGCTTCGCGGTCGCGAACGCCGGGCATTCCTCGACAGCACCCAGCATCGGATGCGCACGTTCACCGAGCTGGCGCTGTCGCGCAGCGACCCGGACCGAGCCATCCGCGAGGCAGCCCCCACGCTGATGGCGCGCCCCAGCCGAAGAGATGGACCGGCCCACGATGCGGTTGCGCGAAGCATCCGCCGGACGTGAGGAACCACGGTGCCGCGCCGCTCCCCGATCTTCCAGTTCCCCAACCGACCGCTGATCGCCACGCTAGCCGCCGGTGCCCTCGCCCGGATGACCGCTGGCCCCGCGCACGCTGCCGCGACGCTGCTCTCGCGGCTCGCCCTGCTCGTGTGGTCAGCCGAGGAGATCGCGAGCGGCGCCAACTGGTTTCGCCGCCTGCTCGGCCTGGCCGGAGCCTCATACGTGCTGACGGCGCTGACGCGAGGCGCCGGAACCCGAGACCCCTCCGCGTGAGCGGGTCAGTTGCGCGGACAGGTGCGAGAGCATTCGCGCCGTGACCGCTCCGGCTAGCCGGAGCTGCGATTCCGGCGCGAGCGAGGGCGGCGCTTCCAGACGGGAGCGGGCGGCATCGATGAGGGCGGGGCGTCTGGCCGCGGCGATCGCGGCACAGATTCGGGACGCCTCGCGCACCACGTCCGGCTCGACGCTCCAGATCGTCTCGAATCGCCGCCCCGCATCCGAGGTACCGGCCCTCTCGGGCGACTCCCATCCGGTCAGGCACAGCGCGAAGTCCTCCCCCTCGCACACGAGCGCCCACTCCCGGTTCAGCGGATGCTCCCGGGGGACGGGAACCTCAGCCGGCCGGCCGCGTGGCGCGCGCAGCCGGTCGAAGTCGGCAAACACGATCGCCGTGTCCGCGGTGCGCGACAGCTCGCGCCAGCGCGGCTCGGCCTGGCGATAGAAGCGCCGGCGCTGGAAGGAGCCGAACAGGACCAGGCGCTCGGCGCGGGCGAGCGCCTCGTCTTCGATCGCGTGGGTGAGCGCGAGCATCATCGGCTTGAGCAGAGTCCGCGGCTCGAGATCGGGCCGCCGACGCCGGAGCGCTGCGTACACCGACGGCACCGGTTGAGCGCTCTCGGTCCGCGCCTGCTCGATCGCCACCGGTAGCGACAACCCGGCCGCCCGCCGGGCCGCCACGGTCCGGACCAGCTCGATATCGCGCTCGCTGTAGCGCCGATGGCCGCTCGCCAGCCTCTCCGGCGCGGGGAAGCCGTAGCGACGTTCCCACATTCGCAGGGTCGCCTCGGCAACGCCGGTCCGGCCCACCACCTCGCCGATCCCAAACCCCTCCTGCATGAACAAAGTGTAGAAGTTTTCCGGTAGTGATGTCTGGGTATTGTCCGGGAGGTATGAGCCTCGCAGCAGCAATCGACACGGTGCTCGATCGCACCATTGTCCTCGGATACGGCGACGTCGGCCTTCGTATCCGATCACGGCTTTCCGGCTGGCCCGCCGACCCACCGCGAATGGACGGTCGGGTCGTGCTGGTGACGGGCGCGGCGTCCGGGATCGGTCTCGCCGCGTGCCGCGGCTTCGCGCAGCTCGGCGCGAGCGTGCGACCCGTGGCGCGGGATCCCGAGCGTGCGGAAGACGCGGCGCGGCATATCGTCGGAGCGGTCCCCGGCGCAGACGTGCGGCCGCTCGCATGCGATGTCAGCAGCACCCGTGCGCTACGCGCGCTCGCCGAGCGCCTGCGCGCCGAGGAGCCACGGCTCGACGTCCTGGTCAACAACGCGGGAACGATGCCGGACGAGCGCCAGCGTTCTCCAGAGGGACACGAGCTGATGTTCGCCACCCATGTGCTGGCTCCGTTCGCGCTGACCGCGTGGCTCAGCGAGCTCCTCGCCCGCAGCGCCCCGGCTCGCGTCATCAACGTCAGCTCCGGCGGGATGTACGGTCAGAGCCTGCCCGTCGGCGACCTGCTGTCGGAGCGGACTCGCTACTCCCCGAAGAAGCTGTACGCGCGCACCAAGCGTGAGGAGGTGGTGATCACCGAGCTGTGGGCCAGGGAGCTCGAAGATCAAGGCGTTGTCGTCCACGCGATGCATCCCGGCTGGGTCGACACCAAGGGCGTCCGGGAATGGCTGCCGGTGTTCCGCGCGCTGACCGGCTACATCATCCGCACCCCGGAGGAGGGCGCTGACACGATCGTATGGCTGGGTGGTGCGCCGCAGGCGCTCGAGGGCTCCGGGCTGTTCTGGCACGACCGCCGACCCCGACCCACCCATTACCTGCTCGGGGCGTCCGACGGCGACTCGCAAGAGCGCCGGCGGCTGTGGGACCTGTGCCGGTGTCTGATCGAGTCGTGACGATCGAGCGGCTGGAGCGCGTTCAGGTTGTGAGACGGCCGCTGCGGGAGGTATTCGCCTTTTTCTCCAGGGCCGAGAATCTGGAGCGAATCACACCCCCGTGGCTGAGCTTCGGGCTGCTCACGCCCGGGCCAATCGAGATGCGCAGCGGCACGACGATCGAATATCGGCTGCGCCTGCATGGCATTCCGCTGAGCTGGGTGTCGATGATCGAGCTGTGGGAGGAGGAGCAGAGGTTCGTCGACCGGCAGCTGCGCGGCCCGTACCGGCTCTGGCGACACCATCACGAGTTCACCGGGATCGACGGCGGCACGCGCGTGCACGACCGAATCGAGTACGCGCTCCCGCTTGGGCATGTGGGGCGGGTCCTGGGGATGCCGCTCGTCCGCCGCGACCTCGCTCGGATCTTCGACTACCGCCGGGCGGCGGTGGCCGGTCTGCTCGGATGACGGCGCTGCTCTGGCTGCGGCGCGACCTCCGCGTCCACGACCACCCTGCTCTGCATCGAGCGCTCGCGGCCGCCGAGCACGTCGTTCCGGTGTTCTGCCTCGACCAGCGGCTGCTGGGTGGGCGACATGCCTCCGGTTCACGCACGCAGTTCCTCCTCGAATGCCTGGCCGATCTCGGCGACGCGCTGCGCGGTCGCAGCGGGAGGCTCCTGCTGCGCCGTGGGCATCCCGAGTCCGTGCTCCCCGAACTCGCGCGTGAGCTGGAGGTGGACATCGTCTTCTGGACCGAGGACGTGGGGCCGTTCGCCAAGGAGCGCGACCGGGCCGTGCGCCAGGCGCTCGGGCGCACCGGCGTCGATGTCGCGACGGCGCCCGGCCTGTTCGCAGTCGACGATCCCACGGGCCTGCGCACCGCTGCCGGCGGACCGTACAAGGTGTTCACCCCGTTTTACCGTGCCTGGCTCCGCGTCCCCCGGCGGCCCGCGCTCCCGGCGCCGGCCTCGGTTCCCGCACCTCCCCGGCTGGTCGAGACGAGACTGCCGACGCTCGAGGAACTCGGCCTTGCGCAGACGTGCGCGAGCCCGGCGCGAGGGGGCGAGCGCGAGGGCCGGCACATGATTCGGCGGTTCATGTTCGAGCAGGTCGCCGAATACCGAAGCGGGCGCGAGGAGCTGGACGGTGACGGCTCGTCGCGCCTCTCGCCCTACCTGCACCTTGGATGCATCTCACCCCGCGAGCTCGAGCAACGGTTGGGCGACGGGCCGGGACCTGAGGCCTTCCGCCGCCAACTCTGCTGGCGCGACTTCTACGCCCACATGCTCGCGCACTTCCCGGATAACGCCCAGCGCGAGTTCCAGCCACGCTACCGCGGGACGATCCGCTGGAGCCGGGCGAAGAAACGATTCGAGGCGTGGTGCGAAGGCGCCACCGGGTATCCGCTCGTCGACGCGGCGATGCGCCAGCTGCGCGCGGAAGGTTGGATGCACAACCGGGCCCGGCTCGTCGTCGGCTCGTTCCTGACCAAGGATCTCGGCATCGATTGGCGGTGGGGAGAGCGATGGTTCATGCGCCTGCTGATCGACGGCGACGAAGCGAGCAACAATGGCAACTGGCAATGGATCGCCTCGGTCGGAGCCGATCCTCAACCGGCGTTCCGTCGGCTCTACAACCCGGCGCGCCAGCAGCAGCGCTTCGATCCGCGCGGCGAATACGTTCGCCGCTACCTCCCCGAGCTGTGTGACGTGCCCGACAGATATCTGTCCGAGCCGTGGAGGATGCCGGATGCCGTCCAGAAGCAGGCAGGTTGCATCATCGGGAGCGACTATCCCCGGCCGATCGTCAACCACGCCGCAGCGCGCCGCGAGGCGCTCGACCGGTACTCCCGGGCGGCCGCCACATCGCCGGCGTAGCTGGTCGGCGTGCCATCTACGCCGCGCCGTCCTGGTCGAGCCCGACGAGCGCTCCCGGCCGCGGTCTCGCTCGATAGTCCCCCGGGCCGGCCATGCGCGCGACCGGATCCCCTGCGGCGCGCAGCCACGGGAGCTCGCAGCCCGGCTTCGCCAGCACGAGCTGCACGTCGCGGATCCGGCGCTCCGCAAACCCGGCCTCGGAGTATGCGAGGTACAGCGTCCACAGCCGCCGGAAGCGCTCGTCGTAACCGAGCGAGGTCAGCTCACGGGCATGGGCCGAGAACCGCTCGCGCCACCGGCGGAGTGTGGTCACGTAGTGGGAGGTGAGGTCCTGCAGGTGCACGAGCTGGAGATCGGTGTGCCGTGACAGGCCGCGGGCGATGGCCTCGATCGACGGCAGCGAGCCGCCGGGGAAGATGCGCTCCTTCATGAACGACCGCGACGCTTTCTCGACCTTGTAGGCGCGGTCGTCGATCGTGATCGCCTGCACGAGCATCGCTCCGTTTGGCTCGAGCAACCGCGCGCAGGTGCCGAGGAACGTACCGGTGTGCCGCCAGCCGACAGCCTCGATCATCTCGATGCTCACGAGCTTGTCGTAGCGGCCGCGCAGGGCGCGGTAGTCGGAGTCCAGTACGTCGACCCGGTCCTCGAGCCTGGCCGCGCGCACCCGCTCGCGAGCGTGCGCGTGCTGCTCGCGGGAGATCGTGGTGGTGGTCACACGGCAGCCGTGCCTGGCGGCGGCGTGGAGCGCGAACGAGCCCCACCCGGTGCCGATCTCGAGCACGCGATCGGTCGGCCCGAGCTCGAGCTTGCGGCAGACGAGCTCTAGCTTGGCCGTCTGCGCCCGCTCGAGCGAGACGTACGGATCCTCGAACACCGCGCACGAGTAGGTCATCGTCGAATCGAGCATCCGCGTGAACAGTTCGTTGCCGAGGTCGTAGTGAGCGGCGATGTCGCGGCGACGGCGCCGGCGGCTGCTCGGCCGGCTCAGCGCTCGCGCGAGCTGGACGGTGTGAAGCAGCGGAGCCAGGCGCAGGCGGGCCCCGTCAATGCCGTGCCCGTTACGGGCGGCCAGCCGGATCAGCGCCACCAAGTCGGGTGAGTCCCACAGCCCCTGCTCGTAGGCGTCCGCCAGCCCCACGCTGCCGCGCAGCAGCATCCGCCAGAACCGCGGTGAGTGGACGGCCAGCGTGGCCGCGGGCGGCCCGGAGCCGAACGTGCGGCGCTGTCCGTCGGAGTCGACGATCACCAGCGTGCCCGCCTCGATTCCTCGCAACGCCAGGCAGATCGCGCGGCGTGCGGCCCGAGCGCTCAGCTCCCCACCTCCCCGGGATGAGGGAAGACCCGTGCGCCGGCCAGTCGCAGTCCGAGCGCGTGTACGTAGATGAGCGCGAGCACGCGCATCGTGGCGAACGGATATCGCACCGTCAGGCGGCGCAGCGACGCGGGAGTGAGCTCGCGCCGGCGCAGTGCTAGCCCAGCCGCGAAGACTCGACCATGGTGGCTCCAGTTCTCGATCCGCACCGTGAGAGAGCCGGCGGGAACGCTCGAGCGACAGGCGTACCCATGGTCCATTCCCAGGAACGGCGAGACGTGGAGCGCCTTGTCGAAGCGGCCGGCGCCATCGGGGATGACGTAGGCATGCCGCTCGCCCCACGGCGTGTTGGTGACCTCGGCGACGAGCACCTCGATTCGCGTCCCGGCCTTGTCCAGGCAGTAGTAGAGGCTGACCGGGTTGAAGCAATGGCCGAACGAGCGCAGCTGGGTGAGCACTCGCACCGGACCGGTGGGCCGGCGGCCGGTGTGATGCTCGGCCACCTCGCGCACCGCCTCATCGAGTGCTGTGCTCGGATCGCCGAGGTAGTCGCGGCGCCGGAAGCGGACCAGCCCTGGAGCGCGGGCGACGAGCCGCCCATCGAACAGCTCGGGCAGTTCCCCGAGATCGATGTAGAGCATCGCCAGGCGGTGGCGGAATTCCGATCGCGGATCGAACCGGAGATGGTGGACGAAACCCTCGTACAGGCAGCTGGCGGTGCTCACAGCCGAGCTCCGAAGGCCGCGCCGACACGGAGCGCGCTGCGCACGCCGTCCTCGTGAAATCCCCAGCCCCAGTAGGCCCCACAGAAGTGAGTTCGCCGCCAGCCGGAGATCTCGGCCACCCGCGCCTGCGCTCGCACCCCACCGGGCGTGTACACGGGGTGGGCGTACTCGATCCGCTTGATCACCGTGTCGGGGTCGATCCTGGCCGTCTGGTTGAGCGTCACGCAGAACTCGCGCTCGGCCGACAGCGACTGGAGGCGGTTCATGTGGTACGTGACCGTGGTGCGCGCCGGAGGCTCGTCGAACAGGTGGTAGTTCCAGCTCGCCCACGCGCGCCGGCGGCGGGGAAGTAGCCGCACGTCGGTGTGCAGTACGGCCTCGTTGGACTGGTAGGGAATTGCGCTCAGGATCTCCCGCTCACGCTGCGAGGCGTCGGCGAGCAGGGCCAGCGCCTGGTCTGAATGAGTGGCCAGCACGACGTGGTCGAAGCGCATCGGCTCGGCCCCGCCGACGGAGACGAGCACGTGATCGTCGGCACGGCTGATCGCACGCACCGGCGCCCGAAGCCGAATCCGGTGGCCGAACGGCGCGGTGAGAGCCTCGACGTAGCGCGCCGATCCGCCCGCTATCGCCCGCCACCGCGGCCGTCGGCGAAAACCCAGCATGCCGTGGTTGTCGAAGAACTCGGCGAGGAACCGGGCCGGGAAGCTCCACAGCTGCCGCGGGTCCGCCGACCACACCGCCGACACTTGGGGGACGATGAGCCGGTCGATGAACTCGCTCGAGAAGCGCTGCTGCTCGAGCCAGTCGCGCATTGACAGGCGATCGTCCGTTCCCTCCAGGAGCACGCGGGCCGCGCGCTGAAAGCGCCAGAGATCCCCCACCATGCGGTGGAACGCGGGCGTCACCAGGTGGCGGCGGTTGGCGAACAGGGCATTCGGGGAGCTGCTGGAGTATTCGAACGCGCCGTCCGCGTCGCTGACGCTGAAGCTCATCTCGGACGGCTGCCACTCCACCGCGAGGCCGCGCAGCAACCGCTCGAAGTTCGGGTAGTTACGGTCGTTGAAGACGATGAAGCCGGTGTCGACGTGGTGGGTCTCGTTGGGCGTGTCGACCCGAATCGTGTTGGCGTGGCCGCCGAGGTAGCCGGCCGCCTCGAACAGGGTGATCTCACCCCTGCCGTGCAGCAGGCGCGCGGCGGTCAGACCCGCGATCCCTGCGCCCACGATGGCGATCCTCATCTTCTCCGATACGTGCCTTGTTCCGTTCTAGTCACGCGCCGCAGTCGCGGCAGCCCGCTGTCCATCTCTGCATCCTGAACAGATAGTACAGGTTTATCTACATAGATGTACAGCTCGTGCTGGACGAGGACTTCCCGCCCAGCTCGGCGACGTGATTTACCGTGCACCCACGTGTGCCGGGTGCCGGATTGGGGTAGCCGCCCTAGTCGTGGAGGCCACGATCACATTGACCGTTGACGGCGAGGAGCGGACCGCGACCGTGGACACGCGGGTGACGCTGCTCGACCTGCTGCGCGAGCACTTGGCGCAGGCATCGGCGAAGAAGGGGTGCGACCACGGTCAGTGCGGTTCGTGCACGGTCCTGCTCAATGGTCGGCGCGTCACGACGTGTCTGGCGTTCGCGGTTCAGCACGACGGAGCGGAGATCACGACCGCTGCAGGGGTGGGCTCGGCGGAAGCGCCGCACCCGGTGCAGCGCGCGTTCCTTGACCACGACGGTTTTCAGTGTGGATACTGCACGCCGGGCCAGATCTGCTCGGCGGTCGGGATGCTGGCCGAGCTCGAGGCGGGCTGGCCGAGCCACGTCACGACCGACGTGGCGTCTGCTCCGGCGCGCACGCGGGAGGAAATCCGCGAGCGGATGAGCGGCAACCTCTGCCGCTGTGGCGCCTATGTGAACATCGTCGCGGCGATAGAGCAGGCTGCAGAGCGATGAAGGCCTTTGCCTTCGAGCGCCCGCGAGACGCGGAGGCGGCAGTGGCTTTGGTCGCCAACCGACCCGGCGCGGCGTTCCTTGGCGGGGGCACCAACCTCGTCGACCACATGAAGCTCGGAATCGCCTCGCCCGAGCTGCTCGTTGACGTCACACGGCTTCCGTTCGACACCGTGGAGGAGCTAGACGGCCGCGTGGTGCGCATCGGCGCCGCGGTCCGAAATTCCGACCTCTCGGCTCACCCGCTCGTCCGCGAGCGCTATCCCGTCCTGTCGGAAGCACTGGTGGCGGGCGCCTCGGGGCAGCTGCGCAACTTGGCGACCACCGCTGGCAACCTGCTGCAGCGCACGCGCTGCGTGTACTTCCAGGATCGGACGACGCCATGCAACAAGCGCGCGCCCGGCTCCGGCTGCTCGGCGATCGGTGGCTACTCCCGCGAGCTCGCGATCCTCGGCGCCTCCGAGCATTGCATCGCGACGCACCCGTCCGACATGGCGGTGGCGATGGCAGTGCTCGACGCCGTGGTGCAGGTGCAGGGACCAGACGGTTCCCGCAGCATTCCTATCGGTGAGCTTCACCGGCTCCCGGGAGACGAGCCCGAGCGCGACACCACGCTGGCCCATGGCGAGCTCATCACCGCCGTCGACCTACCGCCGGTCGCCGGCGTCTCGGCCTACCGCAAGGTGCGAGATCGTGCCTCCTTTGCGTTCGCGCTCGTGTCCGTCGCCGCCCTGCTCGACGTCGCCGACGGCAAGGTCGCGGACGTGCGGATCGCGCTCGGCGGCGTCGCCCACAAGCCCTGGCGCGCCGAGACGGCCGAAGCGCACCTCCGCGGCGGACCAATCTCCGAGGACGCGTTTCGCGCGGCGGCCGAGGCGGAGCTTGAGGCTGCCGCGCCGATCGGGGAGGAAGCGTTCAAGGTGCCGCTGGCGCGCAACACGATCGTCGCCGTCCTGCGCGATTTGAGCGAGCGGAGCTAGGCACATGGCCGTCGCTGTGCAGCGCGAGATCGGCGGCGACCGGGAGCGGCGCGACGGCCCGGCGAAGGTGACCGGCACCGCGCCGTACGCCGCCGAGCACCCGTTCGCCGAGCCCGCCTACGCGCACCCCGTGCAAGCCACCATTGCACGCGGCACGATCATCGCAATCGACACGGACGCCGCGGCCGCTGTCGGAGGCTTGCTCGCGATCCTCTCGCACGAGAATGCCGAGCGCCTCGCCTCGGACGAGGACAGGGAGCTCTGGGTGCTGCAGTCGCCGGAGGTCCACTTCCGCGGCCAGTTCGTCGCGGTGGTCGTCGCTGACAGCGCTGAGGCGGCGCGTGAGGCCGCCGAGCTGGTGGAGGTCGCCTATGACCAGCACGATCACGATGTCGTGTTGCGCGTCGATCACCCGGAGCTCTACGCGCCCGAGCAGGTGAACCCAACGTTCCCAACCGACACCGAGGAGGGCGACGTCGAGGCCGGCCTAGCGGCCGCGTCAGCGACCGTCGACGCGACTTACACCACGCCGGCCAACCACAACAACCCGATGGAGCCCCACACCACAGTGGCGCGCTGGGACCCCGCCGCCGAGCACCTTACGCTCCACGACTCGACGCAGAGCGTGCACAGCGTGCGGGAGCTGATCGCGCCGCTGTTCGGCCTCGACGTCGAGCAGGTGACGGTGATCGCGCCGCACATCGGCGGCGGCTTCGGCTCCAAGGGGATGCCGCACGCGCACGATGTCCTCGCGTGCCTGGCCGCCCGCGCCGTCCCGAGCCGCGACGTCAAGTTGCCGCTGCCCCGGCAGATGCTGTTCTCGGTCGCGGGCTACCGGACTCCGACCGTGCAGCGGCTGCGGCTCGGGGCCGATGCAGACGGGCACTTGCTCGCGCTCGTCCACGACGTCTGGGAGCAGACCTCGCGGATCAAGGAGTTCGCCGAGCAGACCGCTGTTCCCAGCCGCGGCATGTACGCGTCTCGCGCGCGACGGACCACGCACCGGCTCGCGCCCCTCGACGTGCCGGTCCCATCATGGATGCGCGCGCCCGGCGAGAACCCGGGGATGTATGCGGGCGAGTCCGCGATCGACGAGCTGGCGATCACGCTCGGGATGGACCCGATCGAGCTGCGCGTCCGCAACGAGCCCGAGGTGGATCCCGAGTCCGGCAAGCCATACTCGACCCGCAACCTCATCGCCTGCCTGCGCCGTGGCGCCGAGCGGTTCGGCTGGGCTCAGCGTGACCACGCGCCGTCGCGCAAGCCCGGTCCGGGCGGGCGTCTGGCCGGCACGGGGGTGGCCGGCTCGACCTACCCGGTCTACCGAATGTCGGGCTCCGAGGCGAGCATCGACGTGATGCCCGACGGGCGCTATCGCGTGCGCATCGGTGCCGTCGATATCGGCACGGGCACCTGGACCGCGCTCGCGCAGGTCGCCGCGGACGCCCTCGGCGTGCCGCTCGAGCAGGTCGACCTGGAGATCGGCGACAGCTCGCTGCCGCACGCCTCAGTGGCCGGCGGCTCCTCGGGAATCACCACCTGGGGCACCGCCGTGACCGAGGCGGCGCGCAACCTGATCGAGCGTTATGGCCATCACCCCGACGCCGGCGTCTCCGCCACCGGCAGCGCCGGCCCGAACGAGGCGGCAGAGCAGTACGCGATGCACGCGTTCGGCGCCCAGTTCGTGGCGGTCGAGGTCGATCCGGACACCGGCGAGATCATGGTGCCGCGGGCCCTCGGCGTGTTCGCCACCGGCCGGATCGTGAACCCGCGCACCGCACGCTCGCAGTTCCTCGGCGGCATGACGATGGGCATCTCGACGGCACTCTGGGAGCAGAGCACGATGGACCCCGTCACCGGTCATTACGTCAACCACGACCTGGCCGAGTACCACGTCGCCACGTGCGCCGACATCCGCGACCTCGAGGTCGAATGGATCGAGGAGGACGACCCGCACGTGAACCCGATGGGCACCAAGGGCATTGGCGAGATAGGAATCGTCGGCACGGCCGCCGCCGTCGCCAACGCGGTTCACAACGCGACCGGCATCCGGATCCGCGACCTCCCCATCACTTCCGACAGGCTGCTGCGCGAAGGTCTCTGATCCTGCGCTGGTGTCGCGCGCCGGGCAGTGTCTGCGCTACCCCTGAGCGTCGGGGGTGATGTCATACCGGTTGCTTCGATCAGCGCCGGCGAACGTGACCCGAGGCCATACGCCCGAACTCAAAGGCCGCAGTACCGCTCGTCACGACTGGGTCCTGCGCGGCGAACTCGCGCAGCGCGTGCTCGTCGTCCGTCTCGACGACCGCGAGGCCGTACGAGTCCTCGTCGGTCAGGACCGGCCCGAACACGACCATGTCACCGCGCTCGAGGTACGGGCGCCAGTGTGCAGCGTGGCGGTTCATGATCTCCCGCTCGGAGTCAGTCAGGGTCTGGGCGAAGTTCGGGCGCGGAGCAATGAGTCGCAGGGCGAAGGTGGGCATGCGAAGGACTCTACGCCTGCGACATGTGCCGGCGCATCTGAATCGCGCGCCGTCAGCGGCGTGGTACGCGGACCGCGAGACCGCTCTCGCACTGCGCGCGACGCCGCGAGCGCTTTGCGCGCGTGTGATTCGTCAGGCTTCGCGCCGGTGGCGGCCCATCCTGTGCGTTCTACCTGCCGCCAAACACTCGTGCACG
>Ga0213881_10000660_pt1 | contig 19973 bp, 20 predicted proteins | sample BarmaccoBMER_R08_FD_160104 | JGI IMG/M metagenome (GOLD analysis project Ga0213881, IMG submission 160104) | Barbacenia macrantha exposed rock microbial communities from rupestrian grasslands, the National Park of Serra do Cipo, Brazil - ER_R08 ... | reverse complement strand
TGGGGCGCGGTGCTGCTGCGCTGGCAGACTTGTGCCCATGACGGCTCCTGCGATCAAGCTCAACGATGGCAACCCGATCCCCAGCGTCGGCCTGGGGGTGTGGCAGACCCCGCCGGAAGCGACCGAAGAAGCCGTCGGCGTGGCGTTGAACGCGGGCTATCGGCACATCGACACCGCCGCCGGATACGGCAACGAACACGAAGTGGGGCGCGCGGTGGCGAAATCCGGGATTGCGCGTGAGGAGATCTTCGTCGTCACCAAGCTCTGGAACGCCGACCAGGGCTACGACAAGACGATGGCCGCGTTCGAGCAGAGCGCCGAGCGGCTCGGCCTCAACCGCGAGGGCAGCTACCTCGACCTGTACCTGATCCATTGGCCGGTGCCGGCGATCGGCGAGTTCGTCGACACCTTCCGGGCGTTCGCCGCGCTGCGTGACCTGGGACGCATCCGGTCGATCGGGGTGTCGAACTTCGAGCCGGAGCACCTCGGCACGCTGATCGACGCGATCGGAATCGTACCGGTGGTCAACCAGGTCGAGCTGCACCCGCTGCTGGCCCAACGTGAGCTGCGCGAGGTGCACGCCCAGCTCGGCATCGCCACCGAGGCGTGGAGCCCGCTGGGGCAGGGCAGGTTGCTGGATCATCCCACGATCGCCCGCATCGCCGAAGCGCACGCCAGGACCACGGCACAGGTGATCATTCGCTGGCATTTACAACTAGGTAACATCGTGATCCCCAAGTCGGTGAACCCGGATCGGATCGTGAGCAACTTCGACGTGTTCGACTTCGAATTGAGCGACGACGACATGACGTCGATATCCTCGCTGGACAACGGCACCCGGCTGGGTCCGGATCCACGCACCTTCAACTTCACGGGCAGGTGAGATGACACCGATCGATTCGTCGAGCCGGACTGTTCCTACCATCACGCTCAACGACGAGCACTGCATCCCGGTCGTCGGCCTGGGCGTCGCCGAGTTGTCGGAAGCAGAAACCGAACGGGCGGTCACCGCGGCGCTGGAGGCCGGCTACCGGTTGATCGACACGGCCGCCGCCTACGGCAACGAAGCAGCGGTGGGCCGCGCGATCGCCGGGTCGGGCCTACCGCGGGAGGAGTTGTTCGTCACCACCAAGGTGGCGACCCAGGACCAGGGCTTCCGCAGCAGCAAGGAGGCGTTCCAGCGCAGCCTGGAGCGGCTCGGCATGGACTACGTCGACCTGTACCTGATCCATTGGCCCGCCGGGCAGCTCGGCAAGTACATCGACACCTACGGCGCGCTGCAGACCCTGCAGCGCGACGGCCTGGCCCGATCGATCGGTGTGTGCAACTTCCTCGAGGAACACCTGCGCACGGTCATCGACCTGACGTACACGTCGCCGGCGGTCAACCAGCTCGAACTGCACCCGCTGCTCAATCAGGCCGAACTGCGCGCGTTTCACGCCGAGAACGGCATCGTCACCGAGGCCTACAGCCCGCTGGGGATCGGCAATGTGCTCGACGACCCCACCATCGGCTCGATCGCCGAGGCCACCGGCAAGTCGCCGGCACAGGTCTGCATCCGGTGGAGCATCCAGCTGGGCAATGTGGTGATTCCGCGGTCGGGCAACCCGCAGCGGATCGCTAGCAACATCGACGTGTTCGACTTCGAGCTGACCCATGACCAGATGGACGCGATCAACGCGTGCAACGACGGCACCCGTTTCCGTCAGGACCCGGCCACCTACACCGGCACCTGACCGGGCTCACGCCTTGTCGAGGTACTCGACGCGACCGGTGTCGGTGAAACGCGCCGCGAGCGTTGCCAATCCGCGATGGTTTCGCAACTGCCGATCGTGGGCGTCGACATGTTCGCAGAACTGCCGGGCCGACTCCAGCACCTCGCGGTGGTCGGCCAACGACAGCAGCTTCAGCCCGATGGCGCGGCCGGACTGGTTGCGTCCCAACACATCTCCCTCGCGACGCTCGGCGAGATCCAAATCGGCCAGCTTGAAGCCGTCCATGGTGGCGGCGACCGCGGTCAGGCGCGCGCCGGCGCGGGAGCCGGCCGGCGTCCTGCTGTGCAACAGGCACAGGCCGGGGTGGCTGCCACGACCGATGCGCCCGCGCAGCTGATGCAGCTGGCTGATGCCGAACCGGTCGGCGTCCATCACCACCATCACCGTGGCGTTGGGCACGTCGACGCCGACCTCGATCACCGTGGTGCAGACCAAGACGTCGACGTCGCCGGCGCGGAACGCTGTCATCACCGCATCCTTTTCGTCCGCGGGCAACCGGCCGTGCATGAGCCCGAGCCGCAGCCCGGCGAGCTCGCGTGAGCGCAGCCGTTCGAACAACTCGACGACAGTGACAGCCGGCGGAACGCCGTCGGCGGTGTCATCGGTGTCGTCGGTGTCGTCGATCCGCGGCGCCACCACATACGCCTGACGACCGGCGCACACCTCCTCGATGATGCGGCGCCAGGCGTGGTCGAGCCAGCTGCGGTGCTCGGCAACGAAGATGGTTTTGGTGGTGATGGGCCGGCGCCCGCGGGGCAACTCGCGCAGCGTCGACGTGGCCAGGTCGCCGTAGAAGGTCAGCGCCAGCGAGCGCGGAATCGGCGTCGCGGTCATCACCAACAGGTGCGGCGTCACCCCCTCGGGAGCCTTGGCGCGCAGGCGATCGCGCTGCTCCACGCCGAAGCGGTGCTGCTCGTCCACGACGACCATGCCGAGGCGGTGGAACTCGACGGCTTGATGCAACAGCGCGTGGGTGCCGATCACGATGCCGGCTTCGCCGCCGGCGACCTCGTCTTTGACCTCGCGCTTCTGGGTCTGCGACAGCGAACCGGTGAGCAACGCGACGCGGGTCGCGCCGTCGACCCCGCCGAGCTGGCCGCCCAGCGCCAGCGGCCCCAGGATGTCGCGAATCGAGCGGGCATGCTGGGCGGCAAGGACTTCGGTTGGCGCCATCAACGCGCACTGGTAGCCCGCGTCGATCATCTGCATCATCGCCAGCAGCGCGACGATCGTCTTGCCCGAGCCCACCTCGCCCTGCAGCAGGCGGTTCATCGGGCGCGATGTCGCAAGTTCGGCCGACAGCTCCCCCAGCACCTCACGCTGGCCCGCGGTGAGCTCGAATGGCAGCCGGCGCAGCAGTGCATCGGCCAGCCCGTCGGTTCGGCCGGGCGCAGCCGGCCCCGACTCGGCCAGCTCGCCATGCCGACGTTGCACCAGGGCCCACTGCAGGCCGACCGCCTCGTCGAACGTCAGCCGGTCGCGGGCGCGCGTGCGTTCGGCCTCGGTCTGCGCCTGGTGGATGGCACGTAACGCCGCGTCTTCGGACAGCAAACCATGTTGGCGCAGAACGTGTTCCGGGACGGGGTCCGGGACAGGGTCGAGCAGGGCGAGGACCTGCTGCACGCAGGCGTAGATTTCCCAGCTCTGAACCTTGGCGCAGGCCGGGTAGATCGGGAAGTAGGGCTTTTCGAAGGCCGACATCTGCACCTCACCGTGCGTCCGCTGCGACACGTCGGCGATGCTGGCCAGCGATTTGGTGCCGATGTTGCGGGGATTGGTCGGGTCGAGGATCAGAAACGCCGGATGGGTCAATTGCAGTCGGCCGTTGTAGTAGTCCACCTCGCCGGAGAGCATGACCTCGGTGCGCCGGGTCAGTTTGTCCTTCAGGAACCTGGCGTGAAAGAACGTCGCGGTCACCGGCGGCCGCTGGTCGCCCAGCGTGATCCGCAGCCACTCGTTGTTGAGATCCTTTCTGGTCGAGTCCTTCTGGCGGGGTCGGGGCTTCATCGGGCCGGAATCGGTGGTCGTGATCACGCCCACCAGCGTGATGTGCTCACCTTTTTCGGGCAGCCCCTCGTCGGCCCCGCGCACCGTCAGGCCCTCGTCGTAGGCGCGCGGGTAGTGGCGCAGCAGGTCGTCAACCGTTCGGATGCCGAAGTGCTCGTCGAGCTGTCGCGCCGCCTTGCGCCCGAGCAGGGGAAGCAGCGGGTCGTCGAGCGTGGCCACCGCTACTCCACCCCGATCAGCAGCGCGTCACCGCGGTGGCCGGTCCGGTACGTCACCAATTCGGTGCCCAGATGGTGACGGCGCACATGCGCCGCGAGTCCGGCGCCAACCCGGTCGTCGACGCCCGCACCGAGCAGAACGGTGACCAGTTCGCCGCCGGCTGCCAGCAGCAGGTCGACCAGCCGGCGGGCGGTGGCGCCGACATCCCGGCGCACCACGAGCACCTCGTCCCCGGCGATGCCCAGCCCGTCGCCCGGATCGCACGGCCCGGCAAACGTCAACGCCCGCTCGGTGGCCACCCGCACCGACGCCCGCCGGGTGCCGCCGGCGGCGCGGGCCATCGAGTAGCTGTCGTCGACCGCAGGCCGGTCGGGTTCGTGCACGGCCAGGGCGGCCAGGCCCTGCACCATCGACCCGGTCGGCACCGGCACCACGTCGATGCCCCAGCCGTTGGCCGCGGTGCAGCCCGCGACGAGCTCCTCCACGGCGACGTAGCCGTTCGGCAGCACCATGATCTGCCGGGCGCCGGTGTCAATCACCGCCTGCAGCAGCTCCTTGGCAGTCACCGCACCCGCCAGGTCGACACGGTCCGGCTCGGGCCGCAGCACGTGGGCACCCTCATCGGCGAACAGCCGCTCGGCACCGTCACCGTCGGCGACCGCCAGTACCGCGCGGCGGCGGGTCCAGCGGCCCGGCGCGACGCCCGCGCCCAGCGCGGTGATCTGGATCCGGCTGGGCTTCCCGTAGCGCAGGGCCGCCTCCACCGCCGCGCCGGCGTCGTCGGCGTGCACGTGCACGGAATGACCGTCGGGTCGGCCGCCGGCGATCGCGACCGATTCGCCGAGCGCCTCCAGCCGCTCGCGCAGCGCGTCGAGGCCCTCGCCGTCGCAGCCGGCCAGCAGGTACATGACCTCGAACTGCGGCGGTAGCCGGTGATCGGTGTCGGTGGCGGTCCCGGCACCGGCAGGGTGCGGCACGTATTCCTGGCGCGCGGCGGTGTGACCGGTCAACGTCGCGGCCAGCGCATCCAGTAGCACCAGCAGACCGCGCCCGCCGGCGTCGACCACCCCGGCGTCGGCCAGCACACCGAGCTGCTCGGGCGTCTTGTCCAGCGCGGTCACCGCGGCGTCGGTGGCGGCAAGCACGGCCATCGCCACGTCGTCACCGTCGGCCGCGGACCGTTCCGCCGCGCCGGCGGCCGCCTGCAGCACCGACACGATGGTGCCCGGCACCGCGTCGGTCATCGAGCCGACAACCAGGCCGACGGCATGGCGCAACGCCGCGCCGAACAGCACCGCGTCGATGTCGGCGAGGCGGCCCTCGGTGTCGGCGGCGGCGGAGGCGGTGACGTCGGCCAGCGCACGCAGGATCTGCGACAGAATCACCCCGGAGTTGCCGCGGGCGCCGTGCAGCCCGCCCCTGGCCAGGTCGGCGGCCACCCGCTCGACCTCGTCGCTGCCGCGGTGCGCGGGCCGATTGGCCTCTTCGAGCGCCGAACGCATCGTGAACAGCATGTTCGCGCCGGTGTCGGAGTCGGCGACCGGGAACACATTGAGCCGGTTGATCTCCGCGGCGCGGATCACCAACCCGCCGACCGCGGCGTGTGCCCAGTCACGCAGGGCAGACGCGTCCAATCGACGAGCGGCCATCCCACCTCCTCGGTGCGAGCCTAATCAGTGACCGCGACACGCTCGGCGCGCGCCGACCGCCGCGTTTTGGCGTTTTGGCGTTTTTGGCGTTCACCGCGCAAGCCGGTATCCTGGGGCGGTTGTCGGGTCACCCGGTTGCGGTTGCTGGCCCATCTGATCCGAACTCAAGGAGTTTTGACCATGGCTGCCGTCTGCGACATCTGCGGGAAGGGGCCTGGCTTCGGCAAGTCGGTGTCGCACTCGCATCGCCGGACCAGCCGCCGCTGGGATCCGAACATCCAGACCGTGCGCGCGGTGACGCAGCCGGGCGGAAACAAGAAGCGCTTGAACGTCTGCACGTCCTGCCTGAAGGCGGGCAGGGTCCAGCGCGGCTGAGCGCAGTTCAGGGCAGCCGCCAGTCGATCGGCTCGGCGCCCAACTGTGCCAACAGCGCGTTCGCCCGGCTGAACGGCCGAGAGCCGAAGAACCCGCGCTGGGCCGACAGCGGCGACGGGTGCGCCGAGTCGATCGTCGCGACGTGGGAGTTCCCGTCGACCAGCATCGGCTTGAGGGTTGCCGCGTCGCGACCCCACAGCACCGCGACCAGCGGGCGGGGACGTGCGGCAAGGGCCCGGATCGCGCACTCCGTCACCGTCTCCCAACCTTTGCCGCGATGCGATGCCGGGTTGCCGGGCCGAACCGTCAGCACCCTGTTGAGCAGCAGCACCCCGCGCTGCGCCCAGGGCGTGAGGTCGCCGCTGCGCGGCGACGGATAGCCGAGGTCGGAACGGTATTCGGCGAAGATGTTGTCCAGGCTGCGGGGCAGCGGCCGCACGTCGGCGCCGACGGAAAAGCTCAGGCCCACGGCGTGCCCCGGCGTCGGGTACGGGTCCTGCCCGACGATCAGCACCCGCACCTGGTCGAACGGAAATGTGAAGGCGCGCAACACATTGGCGCCAGCCGGCAGATAGCGGCGGCCCGCCGCGATCTCGGCGCGCAGGAACCCCCCGACCTGGGCGACCTGGCCCGCGACCGGCTCCAGTGCGTGGGCCCAACCCTGCTCGACGAGATCGGACAGCGGACGGGCGGCCACGGCCGAAAACCTAACAGACCGTCATCCGAAGGACTGCCAGCCTGCGTCGCAAACCCACTCTTGGCCATCGAGCAGCACCCGCGCCGGCCCGTCGAGCACCACACCGATCACCCGCCAGCCGCCGGGCACCCCGGCCGGGAACGTCGCGACCAGCGCGTGATCCTCGCCGCCAGCGAGTACCCACGACCACGGGTCGGCGGCCGCCGCGGCCGCCGCGGCGGCGAGTGCGTCGCGGTCGGCGCCCAGCGCCGCCGAGGCGAGGTCGATGCCGACCCCGGATGCCCGGGCGACGTGCCGCAGGTCGGCGACGAGGCCGTCGGAGACATCGGTCATCGCGCCGGCCCCGGCGTCGGCGGCCACCATTCCCTGCCCGTATGGCGGCCGGGGCACCAGGTGCCGGCGCCGAAGCGCCTCGAAGCCATCGATGTCGTGCTGCCAGAGGGCATAGCCGGCCGCCGATCGTCCCAGGTCGCCGCAGACCGCGACGGCCGATCCGACGGTGGCGCCGCCCCGGGTGACCGGGTCGCGGTCGCCGAGATCACCGAGCGCCGTCACCGACACCACCGTGTGCGGGCTGGCGACCAGGTCCCCGCCGATGATCCCGGCACCGATCCGCTGCGCCTCCGCCCACATCCCGTCGGCCAGCGCCTCGAGCCGACTCGCGGGCGCATCCGACGGTGCGCCCAGCGCGACCACGAAGCCGGTCACCACCGCCCCCATCGCCTCGACGTCCGCGGCGTTCTGCGCGACGGCTTTCCGGCCGACGTCATGGGGGGTCGCCCAGTCCAGGCGGAAATGGCGGCCTTCGACGAGCATGTCGGTGGTGACGACCACGCGGCGGTCGGGGGCCGCCAGCACCGCCGCATCGTCGCCCGGGCCCAGCAGCACGCCCGGGGTCTGGCTGCGCCCGGCAACCAGCCGCTCGATGACAGCGAACTCGCCCACCTCGGCCAGCGTCGCCGGGTCCTTTTCGGTCATCAGTTCAGTGTGTCCTGCTTGTTCGCGGCGCTGAACACCCGCCCGACCTGCGGTAGGTTGGTCCCGGCCGACGAGAGCACAGGTCGGTGGATGCGGGGCGGAGGAGTAAGCGGGTGGTCGAGGCGTTCATGCTGATCCAGACCGAGGTCGGCCGCGCCGAGGTGGTGGCCAAGCAACTCGCCGCCCTGCCCGGGGTGCTGACATCGGAATACGTGACCGGCCCGTACGACGTGGTGATCCGGATCGCGGCGGAGAGCCTCGAGGCCCTGAAGGCCGACGTGGTGCCCAGCGTGCAGCAGATCACCGCCATCACCCGGACGTTGACGTGTCCGATCGCCAGCAAGGCACACGCCTGACCGACGGTCCGCCGCGCTGGCTGCTGATCGCCGGGATCGCGGTCGCGGCGGCCGCGGTCGTGGCGGTGCTGGTGGTGGCGGCCACGATGCGGCGCACCCCGCAGAGCCCGCCGCCGGCGGTGCCGCCGGTGGCCGCCCCGCAGGCGGCGAGCCCGCAGTGCCGAGCGCTGCTGGGGGCGCTCCCGCAGCGCCTCGGCGATTACCGGCGCGCGACGCCCGCCCAACCGGTGCCACCGGCCACCGCGGCGTGGGTCGCCGACTCCGGCGGCGAGCCGATCGTGGCGCGGTGTGGACTGGACCGCCCCGCGGACTTCGTCGTCGGCGCGCCGATCCAGGTGGTGGACTCGGTGCAGTGGTTCCGGGAAGCCGACAGCGGCGGTGACCTCACCACCTGGTTCAGCGTCGACCGGCCCGTCTACGTCGCGCTGACGTTGCCGCAGGGAACCGGGCCCACGCCGATCCAGCAGATGTCCGAAATCATCGCGGCGACGGTCCCGGCGGTCCCGATCACACCGGGTCCGCCTCGTTAATTCTGAATCGGACCCGCGACGTCACCGCAGCCCGGTGCCCCGGGCGAGCGCCGTCTGAACCATCGTGGCCAGCAACGTCGGGTAGTCCACGCCGCTGGCCGCCCACATCCGGGGGTACATCGATATCGTGGTGAAGCCGGGCATCGTGTTGACCTCGTTGACGATCGGGCCGTCGTCGGTGAGGAAGAAGTCGACCCGGGCCAGGCCCTGGCAGTCGATCGCCCTGAAGGCGCGGATCGCCAGCCGGCGAACCGCTTCGCTCACGTCGTCGTCGACCTTGGCCGGCACATCGAGTTCGGCCACGTCGTCAAGGTACTTCGTGGCGAAGTCGTAGAAGCCGTCCTCGCGGCCCTTGACGCCTTCGACGCGGATCTCCCCGACCGTGCTGGCCGCCACCGACCCGTCGGGGAATTCCAGAACACCGCATTCCAGCTCGCGGCCGGGCACGGCGGCTTCGACGATCACCTTCGGGTCGTGCCGGCGGGCGTCCGCGATGGCCGCCGCCAGCTCGGCCCAGGTTGAGACCCTGCTCACGCCGATCGACGATCCGCCGCGGGCGGGCTTGACGAACACCGGCAGGCCCAGCCGGTCGCGCTCCCGCGGATCGAGGGTGTGCCGGGGCGGCCGCAGCACCACGTGGTCGCCGATCGGCAGGCCGTCGGCGGCCAGCAGCTTCTTGGTGAACTCCTTGTCCATTCCGGCGGCGCTGGCCAGCACACCGGCGCCCACGTAGGGCACGCCGGCGAGCTCGAGCAGACCCTGGATCGTGCCGTCTTCGCCGCAGGGACCATGCAGAACCGGGAACACCACGTCGACCGCCGTCAGGACCTGTCCCGGGTGGCGCCCCAGCGACACCACCTCGCCGTGGCGGCGAGGATCTGCGGGCAGCGCCAGCTCGGTGCCCGATGATGCGGTCACCCGGGGTAGCCGGCCGCCACGGATCGTCAGCGCATCGGGGTCGGCGTCGGTCAGCACCCACGCGCCTTCGGCGGTGATCCCGATCGCCACCACGTCGTAGCGCTGCGGATCCAGGTTGCGCAGGATGCTGCCGGCCGAGACACACGAGATCGCGTGCTCGTTGCTGCGACCGCCGTACACCACGGCGACACGGGTCCGGCGGGCTGTCACAACCTAGAGAGGCTACCGTCAGGCGGGTCCGAGGGCCCGCTCGACATCGCCGAGGAGGTCGTCGGTGTCCTCGATGCCCAGCGAGATCCGCGCGAACCCGTCGGCGACCGGATCGCCCCAGCGCGCGCGCCGGTCCACCGACGTGTGGATGCCACCGAAGCTCGTCGACGCGACGAGAAGGTCGCTGCGCGCCACCAGCGCGTGGACGGCCTCGGCGTCGGCCAGCTCCACCGCCACCAGGCCGCCGAACCTGCGCATCTGCGTGCAGGCCACCGGATACGACGGGTCGTCGGGCAGCCCCGGATAGCGCACCGAGCGCACCGCGGGATGACCGCGCAGCATCGTGGCCAGCGCGAGTGCGTTGCGGCATTGCCGCTCGAACCTCAGGCCGGCGCTGCCCACGCTGCGCAGCACCAGCCACGCCTCGAACGCGCCCAGGATCGCGCCGGCCTGCAGCCGCTCGGCGCTGACCGCGGCCATCAGATCGGCCCGCGTCCCGGCGACATAGCCGGCGACCAGATCGCTGTGGCCGGAGAGTCCTTTGGTCGCGCTGGCCACCACCAGGTCGGCGCCCAACGCCAGCGGCTGCTGACCCAGCGGCGTCGCGGTGGTGTTGTCGACGACGAGCGTGGTGCCGCGGCTGCGGCACGTCATCGCCAGTTTGTGCAGGTCTACGACATCCAGGCCGGGATTGGTCGGCGTCTCTGCGAGCATCACGTCGGCATCGGACCCCGCCCCACACATCCGCTCGAAAGTGGCCTCCCGAACCGAAACACCGCGCGGTGCAAGGTAATCCATTGCATAGCGACGGAGGAGGTAATACCCGTCGGCGGGCACCACGAGCCGAACGCCCGGCTTGGCCAGTACCCGCAACACCGACGTGATCGCCGCCATGCCGGAGCCGAACACCAGAGCCGAGGCGGCACCCTCTAGCTGCGCGAGCGCCGATTCCAGTTGCCGCCATGTCGGATTCGAGCTGCGACCGTAGGTGTCGAACGGCTCGGCTTCGTCCTCGGACAGGTGGTAGGTGGACGCCGGAACCGGCGCGGGCGCCACCGGTTGCCCCGGAACAGCCTGCGATTGAACGGCTGTCACGCAGCGGGTCGAATCACCGTATGGATCGGCCACCGGTGCTCACTCCGGCTTGGTGCTGCGTCCCAGCAGCAGCGCGATCGCGTCCGGCACGGACAGCCCGCGATGGCAGACGCGGTAAACCGCATCGGTGAGCGGCATCTCGACGTCATAGCTTTCGGCCAGCGCCAGTACCGACTGGCACGAGGTGACCCCTTCGGCGACATGGCCGCCGGCCGCCTGCAGCGCCGACTCCAGGGTGCCGCCCCGGCCGAGCCGTGCGCCGAACGACCGGTTGCGGGAATACGGCGACGTGCAGGTGGCCATCAGGTCGCCGACGCCGGCCAGACCGGCCAGCGTTGTGGTCTTGGCGCCCAGTGCGATCCCCAGCCGGATGATTTCGGCCAGCCCGCGGGTGACGATCGCCGCGGCGGTGTTCTCGCCCAGGCCGACGCCGGCCGCCACACCGCAGGCCAGGGCGATCACGTTCTTGCACGCTCCGCCGATCTCGACGCCGATCACATCCGAATTGGTGTACGGCCGGAAGTACCCGGCGCTCAACGAGCGCTGCAGCGCGACCGCCCGTCCAGAGTCAGTGCAGGCGATCACGGTGGCGGCGGGTTGGCGCTGGGCGATCTCGGTGGCCAGATTCGGCCCGGACAGCACCGCGACGCGGGACTGGTCGGCACCGGTCACCTGCACGACCACCTGGCTCATCCGCATCAGCGATCCGATCTCGATGCCCTTGGCCAGGCTGACCAGCGTGGCATCCGGGTCGAGCAGCGCGGTCCACTCGGCGAGGTTGCCGCGCATCACCTGAGCCGGCATCGCCAGGAACACGGTGGTGATTGCCGACAGCGCTTTGGCCGGGTCGGCCGTGGCGCGGACCTCGACCGGCAGCGCGGTGTCCGGCAGATAGCCGGGGTTGCGGTGCGTTTCGTTGATTTCATCGGCCAGTTCCGGTCGGCGCGCCCACAAGGTCACCGAATTGCCGGCCTCGACGAGCACCTTGGCCAGCGCCGTGCCCCACGCTCCGGCACCCATCACCGCTGCCTCGACCACGTCCTTACCCTAGCTTGGGGGCTGCCCCTGGCAGGATGACCACCATGAGCGCCGCACAGACGGGCTCCGGCGACGTCGCACTGATCATCGCCGTCAAGCGGCTCGCCGCCGCCAAGACCAGGCTGGCCCCGGTGTTCTCCGCGGCGACCCGCGAGCGGGTGGTGCTGGCGATGCTCGTCGACACGCTGCGGGCGGCCGGCAAGGTCGCCATGCTGCGTGGCATCACGGTCGTCACCCCCGACGAAGGGGCGGCCGACGCCGCGCGGCAGCTGGGCGCCGCCGTGCTGGCCGACCCCACACCGGAGGATCATCCCGACCCGCTCAACAACGCGATCACCGCGGCCGAGGCGCTGATCACCTCGGTAACCGGCGCGGCGCCCAACCTCGTTGTGCTGCAGGGCGATCTTCCCGCGCTGCAGCCCCAGGAGCTGGCCGAGGCGGTGACCGCGGCGCGGGCCCACCGGCGAAGTTTCGTCACCGACCGGCACGGCACCGGAACGGCGGCACTGTTCGCATTCGGCACCGCACTGCGCCCGGCATTCGGCCCGGATTCGGCTCAGCGGCATAGACATTCGGGCGCGGTAGAGCTCACCGGGCCGTGGCCGGGGCTGCGCTGCGACATCGACACGCCCGAAGACCTGCGTGCCGCGCTGCGGCTGGGCGTCGGCGCGGCCACCGCGCGGGCCGTGGGCCGCCGGGGATGAACGCCGCGGCAACGCCGCGTGGTATTCGGCCGAACTTCGGTCGCAGGTAGCCAGTCAACGCGGGAATGGGTCATCATCGATTGGTGACCGAAACCGAGGCCGAGGTCAGGCCGACCGACACCGAGCTTGCGATCGACGATTCGGCCCCAGAGGCGCCGCCGGCGGCGACCGCCGACGAAGTCATCGACGCCCTGCCCGACGACCGCTACCTCAACCGGGAACTGAGCTGGCTGGACTTCAATGCGCGGGTGCTGGCGCTGGCGGCCGACCCGTCGCTGGCGCTGCTGGAACGGGCCAAGTTCCTGGCGATCTTCGCGTCCAACCTCGACGAGTTCTACATGGTTCGGGTCGCCGGGCTCAAACGCCGCGACGAGATGGGTCTGTCGGTGCGCTCCGCCGACGGGCTCACCCCGCGCGAACAGTTGCGGCTGATCGGCGAACGCACCCAGCAGATCGCGCGGCGACACGCGCAGGTCTTCCTGGACTCGGTGCGACCGGCGTTGGCCGACGAGGGCATTCACATCGTGACGTGGACCGATCTCGACAACGCCGAGCGGGCGCAGTTGTCGGCCTACTTCCACGACCAGGTGTTCCCGGTGCTGACGCCGCTGGCCGTCGACCCCGCACATCCGTTCCCGTTCGTCAGCGGGCTGAGCCTGAACCTCGCGATCACGGTCAAAGCGCCCGACGACGGTGGCCAGCACTTCGCCAGGGTCAAGGTCCCCGACAACTTCGACCGATTCGTCCGGCTCGCCGCCCGGGAAGGCGACGAGCCGCGCGTCGTTCGGTTCCTGCCGATGGAGGAGTTGATCGCGGCGTTTCTGCCGGTGCTGTTCCCGGGATTGGAGATCGTCGAGCAGCACGCCTTCCGGATCACCCGCAACGCCGACATGGAGGTCGAGGAGGATCGCGACGAAGATCTGCTGCAGGCTCTGGAACGCGAGCTGGCGCGACGGCGATTCGGCTCGCCGGTACGGCTGGAAGTCGCCGACGACATGACCGAGCACATGCTCGAATTGCTGCTGCGCGAGCTCGACGTGGATCCCAGCGACGTCATCGAGGTCCCCGGCCTGCTCGACCTGTCATCGTTGTGGCAGGTCTACAACCTGGATCGGCCCGATCTGAAGGACCCGCCGTTCGTGCCCGCCACCCCGCCCGCGTTCGGTGAACGGGAGACACCGAAGAGCATCTTCGCCACCCTGCGCGACGGCGACGTGCTGGTGCACCACCCCTATGACTCGTTCTCAACCACCGTGCAGCGCTTCATCGAACAGGCGGCCGCCGATCCGAACGTGCTGGCCATCAAACAGACGCTCTACCGCACCTCGGGCGACTCCCCCATCGTCAACGCGCTGATCGACGCCGCCGAGGCCGGCAAGCAGGTCGTCGCGCTCGTGGAACTCAAGGCGAGGTTCGACGAACAGGCCAACATCAAATGGGCGCGCGCACTCGAAGACGCCGGCGTGCACGTGGTGTACGGGCTGATCGGACTGAAAACGCACTGCAAGACCGCGCTGGTGGTGCGCCGGGAAGGATCGATAATCCGGCGGTACTGCCACATCGGCACCGGGAACTACAACCCGAAAACCGCTCGGCTGTATGAGGACGTCGGACTGTTAACCGCGGCGCCGGACATCGGTGCCGACCTGACGGATCTGTTCAACTCGCTGACCGGCTACTCCCGGAAGGTGACCTACCGCAATCTGCTGGTCGCACCGCACAGCGTACGCAAGGGCATCATCGAGCGCATCGAGCGGGAGGTGGACGCGGCCCGGAGCGGGGCGGCCGCCCGAATCCGGCTGAAGGCCAACGCGCTCGTCGACGAGCAGGTGATCGACGCGCTGTACCGGGCGTCACGGGCCGGGGTGCGTGTCGAGGTGGTGGTGCGCGGAATCTGCGCGTTGCGTCCCGGGGTGCGCGGTTATTCCGAACACATCAGTGTGCGCTCGATCCTGGGCCGATTCCTGGAGCACTCCCGCATCATCCACTTCCAGGCGATCGACGAATTCTGGATCGGCAGTGCCGACATGATGCACCGCAACCTCGATCGGCGCGTCGAAGTCATGGCTCAGGTGAAGGACCCAAAGCTGACCGCTGCGCTGGCCGAAATCTTCGAGTCGGCGCTCGATCCGGCCACCCGCTGCTGGGAGCTGCATCCCGACGGCCATTGGGTCGCGTCGCCGCAAGACGGTCACAGTGTGTGTGATCACCAAGTCTGGCTGATGGAACGCCATCGGCAGCTGTGAGGGTGACCATCCGCTGTGACGGTACGGTGGCACGGTCGAAGGTGGCGCAATCGATCTGCGGGAGCTGAGGTGTCGGACAAAGCATCGTCGACTGAAGGCTCGACTGAATCGGAACCGGCCGCCAAGCCCATTCTCGCGGCGGGCGCGGTGCTGTGGCGCTCGGTCAACGGGTCCGCGGAATGCGAGGTGGCGATCATTCACCGGCCGCGCTACGACGACTGGTCACTGCCCAAGGGCAAGCTCGATACCGGCGAGACCGAGCCCGTCACCGCCGTGCGTGAGGTCCGCGAGGAGACCGGCTGCCGCTGCGTGCTCGGCAGGCGACTGGCCACCGTGGTGTATCCAGTGGAGCAGGGTGACAAGCAGGTTCGCTACTGGGCGGCACGGGCTCTCGACGGCGAGTTCACCGCCAGCGGCGAAGTGGACGATCTGGCCTGGGTCCAGGTCAAGGATGCGATGGCCAAGGTCGTCTATCCGCACGACCGCAAGGTATTGCGCCGGTTCGGCAAGCAGCCAGCCGACACGCACACCGTGCTGTTGGTGCGGCACGCCCGAGCCGGCAGCAAGGAGCACTACCAGGGCGAGGATCGCAACCGTCCGCTGGACAAGTACGGCCGCGCGCAGGCGGAGGCGCTGGTCGATGTGCTGGCGGCGTTCGGCGCCTCATCGCTGTATGCCGCCGATCGTGCGCGGTGCTTCGAGACGCTGGAGCCGCTGGCGCAGGAACTCGGTGTCGAGATCCGCTGCGAGCCACAGTTGACCGAGGAGGCCTACTGGTCGAGCCGCAAGAAGGCGCGCCAGCGGGTGCTGGAGATCGCGGCGACGGGCGCAACTCCGGTGATCTGCACCCAGGGCAAGGTGATTCCGGACCTTCTGCAGTGGTGGTGTGACCGTGACGGCGTGCGACCCGACAAGTCACGCAACCGCAAGGGCAGCACGTGGGTACTGTCGATGTTCGGCGGCAAGCTGCTGGCCGCCGACCACCTCGACAGCGCGTTGCCGCCGGGCAGGTAACGACCCGGCGGCTCGGCCGCGCTAAGTTACCTGCGCCCCTTCTTGGCTGGCGCCTTCTTGGCCGGAGCCTTGCTGGCCGACCGTTTGGCGGGAGCCTTCTTGGCGGCTTTGGAGGCCGTGGCCTTGGTGGCGGTCTTCTTGGCCGCGGTCTTCTTGGCCGGAGCCTTGGTGGCGCTCTTCTTGGCCGCGGTCTTCTTGGCCGGAGCCTTGGTGGCGCTCTTCTTAGCCGTGGTCTTCTTGGCCGGAGCCTTCGTGGCGGCCTTCTTCACCGCAGCCCTCCTCACTGTTTTCTTGGCAGCCTTCTTGGCTGCGGTCTTCTTCACGGCGCCGGTCCCGACGCCACGCTTCACCGCGGGACCCTCAGCCGGAAGACGCTGCGAGCCAGCCACAACCGCTTTGAACTGTGCACCCGGACGGAACGCCGGAACGGATGTCGGCTTTACTTTGACGGTCTCGCCGGTGCGCGGATTACGCGCGACCCGGGCCGCCCGACGACGCTGCTCGAAAACGCCGAAGCCGGTAATGGTGACGCTGTCACCCCGATGCACCGCCCGGACAATGGTGTCGACGACGTTCTCCACCGCGGCGGTTGCCTGTCGACGATCGGTGCCCATTTTCTGGGTGAGTACGTCGATCAGCTCTGCTTTGTTCATGCAAAACCTCCGAAGCCAGTGATCCGTTGTGGACCGACTAGATAGACACGGTAAACCCTGACCCTGCTGATTTCCAAGAGCCACGCGCAGTTTCGCGGGGTTGCTAGAGAATTTTTAGCAATCCGCTTGCCGCGCTTGGTCGGTGGCCGGGGGGCTGAAACCCTCTTTCGGAAGCCGCCGATTTCGGTGATCTTGATGCCGTCAGGCGCCGGCTGAAGTGGCCGGCTTCCAGCCCGGGCGGCTCGCCTCGAAAGCCTCGATTTCGCGGAGTTTCCGCAGCGTAAGGCCTATATCGTCGAGTCCTTCGAGCAGTCGCCAGGCGGTGTAGTCGTCAATCGTGAACGGCACCACCACGGTTCCCGCGGACAGGGTTCGATCTTGAAGATTGACAGTGATTTCCAACCCCGGATTCTGCTCGATCAGCTTCCAGAGCAGCTCGACATCGGGTTGGGCGACCTCGGCGGCCAACAAGCCAGATTTTCCGGCGTTGCCCTTGAAAATGTCGGCGAACCGCGGGGAGATCACCGCGCGGAACCCGTAGTCCATGAGCGCCCAGACCGCGTGTTCACGCGACGAACCCGTGCCGAAATCGGGGCCGGCGACCAATACCGAGCCGTTATCGAATGGCGGCAGATTGAGCACGAAGGACGGCTCGGTCCGCCAGGCGGCGAACAACCCGTCGGCGAATCCCGTTCGGGTGACCCGCTTCAGGAAGACAGCCGGGATGATCTGGTCGGTGTCGACATTCGACCGGCGCAGCGGCACCCCGATTCCGGTGTGGGTGTGGAAGGCTTCCATCGCGGATTCTCCTAGTTCAGATCGGCCGGGGCCGACAGCGTCCCGCGCACGGCAGTCGCGGCGGCCACGGGCGGCGACACCAGATGCGTGCGGCCACCGTTGCCCTGGCGGCCCTCGAAATTGCGGTTCGAGGTGGACGCGCAGCGCTGGCCCGGCGAAAGCTGGTCCGGGTTCATGCCCAGGCACATGGAGCACCCCGCCTGCCGCCACTGCGCGCCGGCGGCGGTGAATATCTCGCCCAGTCCCTCGGATTCGGCCTGGGCGCGCACCCGCATCGAGCCGGGCACGATCAGCATCCGCACCCCGTCGGCGATTTTACGGCCGCGCAGGACATCGGCGACCACCCGCAAGTCCTCGATCCGGCCATTCGTGCAGGAGCCGACGAACACGGTGTCCACGGCGATCTCTCGCATCGGTGTGCCGGGCCGAAGGTCCATGTAGGCCAAGGCCTTCTCCGCGTCGCGTCGCTGCCCCTCGTCGGGTATCAGCTCCGGGTCGGGCACCGACGCCGAAAGCGGCACCCCCTGGCCCGGGTTGGTGCCCCACGTCACGAACGGGGTCAACATCGTCGCGTCGATGTAGACCTCGGCGTCGAACTCGGCACCCGGGTCGGTGCGCAGCTGCTCCCATGCCTGGACCGCGGTGTCCCACAGTGGGCCGGTCGGGGCGTGCGGACGTCCGCGCAGGTATGCGTAGGTCGTCTCGTCCGGCGCGACCATTCCGGCGCGGGCCCCGGCCTCAATGCTCATGTTGCAGATCGTCATCCGGCCCTCCATCGACAGCGATTCGATCGTGGCGCCGCGGTATTCGATGACATGGCCCTGACCGCCGCCCGTCCCGATCTGCGCGATCACCGTCAAAATGATGTCTTTGGCCGTCACGCCGGGCGGTAGTCGCCCGTCGACGTTGACCGCCATCGTCTTGAACGGCCGCAGCGGCAACGTCTGGGTGGCGAGCACATGCTCGACCTCGGAGGTGCCGATGCCCATCGCGAGCGCGCCGAACGCGCCGTGGGTGGAGGTGTGGCTGTCGCCGCAGACGATGGTCATGCCCGGTTGCGTCAGCCCCAACTGCGGACCGATGATGTGCACGATGCCTTGCTCGGCGTCGCCCATCGGATGCAACCGGATGCCGAATTCGGCGCAGTTGCGCCGAAGCGTCTCGACCTGGGTGCGCGACACCGGGTCGGCGATCGGCTTGTCGATGTCGATCGTGGGCACGTTGTGGTCTTCGGTGGCGATGGTCAGATCCGGCCGGCGCACCGTGCGATCGTTGGCCCGCAGCCCGTCGAACGCCTGCGGACTGGTGACCTCGTGCACGAGATGAAGGTCGATGTAGATCAGGTCGGGCTCGCGCGACGAGCCGCTGCCGCCGCCGCACGCCACCACGTGCGCGTCCCACACCTTTTCTGCCATCGTGCGCGGGTGAGGCGAACTGACCATGACTAGCTTCTCACATTCTGGGACGTTAGTATCTGTCTATGAGACAGGATAGCGGCATCGGGGTGCTTGACAAAGCGGTGGGCGTGCTACACACGGTGGCCGACTCACCGTGCGGTCTGGCCGAGTTGTGCGAGCGGACGGGGCTGCCCCGGGCAACCGCACACCGACTAGCGGCGGGATTGGAGACGCATCGGCTGCTCGCTCGAGACAGCCAGGGCCGGTGGCGGCTCGGCCCCGCGGTGACCGAATTGGCCGGGCACGTTCACGATCCGCTGTTGGCCGCGGGCGCGGCCGTGCTACCCCGGCTGCGCGAGATCACCGGCGAAAGCGTACAACTGTACCGACGCGAGGGCACCTGGCGGGTGTGTGTCGCCGCAATGGAACCCCCTGCCGGGCTTAGGGATACGGTGCCGGTGGGGACGCGGCTGCCGATGACGGCGGGTTCCGGCGCCAAGGTGCTGCTGGCCTACAGCGACCCCGCCACCCAGCAGGCCGTGCTGCCGTCCGCGAAATTCACCGACCGCACGCTGGCGGAGGTGCGACGCCGCGGCTGGGCGCAGAGCGCCGCCGAACGCGAGCCGGGGGTGGCGAGCGTGTCGGCGCCGGTGCGCGACAGGCGCGGCGACGTCATCGCGGCGGTGTCGGTGTCCGGGCCGATCGACCGAATGGGCCGCCGCCCCGGCGCCCGGTGGGCGGCGGATCTGGTGACCGCCTCCGAGGCGTTGACCCGGCGGCTGTAGCGGGCTGAGAGACTGGCCACATGGGCACCAACCAGCGCACCCAGATCGTCATGTCAGACGCCGAGATCGCCGACTTCGTGGTCTGCAGTCGGGCCGGCACCCTCGCCACGATCGGCCACGACGGCCAGCCGCACCTCACCGCGATGTGGTACGGCGTGGTCGACGGCGAAATCTGGTTCGAGACCAAGGCGAAGTCACAGAAGGCGGTCAACCTGCGCCGCGACCCGCGGGTCACGTTCCTGCTCGAGGACGGCCAGACATACGACACGCTGCGCGGCGTATCGTTCGAGGGCACTGCCGAGATCGTGGACGACCCGGAGGCGGTTTTCCGGGTCGGCGTCAGCGTCTGGGAGCGCTACACCGGGCCCTACACCGAAGACCAGCGGGAGGCCGTCGACATGATGATGAACAAACGCGTCGCGGTGCGTCTGGTGGTCAAGCGGGTCAGGTCATGGGATCACCGGAAACTGGGCCTGCCCGCCATGCCGCTGGCCGGGTCGACCGCCGCGGGCCGATGACCGGCCTGCCC
>Ga0213881_10000659_pt1 | contig 20006 bp, 14 predicted proteins | sample BarmaccoBMER_R08_FD_160104 | JGI IMG/M metagenome (GOLD analysis project Ga0213881, IMG submission 160104) | Barbacenia macrantha exposed rock microbial communities from rupestrian grasslands, the National Park of Serra do Cipo, Brazil - ER_R08 ... | reverse complement strand
TGGACACGACATCGAACTGGCGCGACGGCCGCCGCCCGTGGTGGAGCTCGATCTCGGCCAGCTTCGCGAGCGCCTTGCGCTCACACCCGCGGAGCGGCTGCGCGCGTTCCAACGCTCGCAAGCCAACTTGGTGCACCTGAGGGCGAGCGCACGGCCGCGCGGGGATGGCTGAACGCGGCCGGCGCCCGGAGCTGCACGCCGACGAGATACTCCGGCGGCTTACGGCGCGGGGCGTGGACTTCGTGATCATCGGCGGCGTGGCCGCGGTGCTCCACGGCTCGGCGCAGGCGACCTACGACCTGGACATCTGCTACGCCACCGACCGAGGCAATCTCGAGGCGCTTGAACACGTGTTGGTCGGGCTCCACGCTCGACTGAAGGGCGTCGAGGAAGAGGTCCCGTTCGTCCCGGACGCCACCACGCTGCGGCGCGTCGAGGTGCTGACGATGGTCACCGACAGCGGCGAGCTCGACGCGTTGGCACGCCCGGTCGGGAGCCCCGGGTACGAAGCGTTGCGCCGCCGTGCCGACCGGTTCGACCTGGACGGTTTCTCGGTGCTGGTGGCGTCGATCGACGACCTGATCGCGATGAAGCTCGCGGCTGGCCGTGCCAAGGACCTCGCCGCCGTCGAGGAGCTCGAGGCGATCAAGCGCCTGCTTGGCGAGCGCGCTTAGGCGGCCTCTTCCTCGGGCGCCGCCACCGTGACCAGCGTGGGCGAGACGTCCTTCTCGATCGTCTCGCGCGTGACCACGCACTTACGCACGTCTCGGCGCGACGGGAGCTCGAACTGGACCTCGAGCAGGACTTCCTCGATGATCGAACGCAGCCCCCGGGCGCCCGTCTCGCGCTCGAGCGCCTTGTCGGCGATCGATGACAGCGCATCGTCGGCGAACACGAGCTCGATCCCGTCGAACTGGAAGAAGCGCTGGAACTGCTTGACGAGCGCGTTGCGGGGCTCGGTCAGGATCTCCATCAGCTCGTCGCGCGAAAGCTGGTGGATCGCGGACATGACCGGGAGGCGGCCGATGAACTCGGGGATCAGGCCGTACTGGATGAGGTCCTCGGGCAGGCAGTGCTCGAACACCTCGCCGGTATCGCGCTGGTCCTTGGTTTGGATGACCGAGCCGAAGCCGACGCCCTGGTGGCCGATCCGCCGCTCGATCACCTTGTCCAGGTTCGCGAACGCGCCGCCGCAGATGAACAGCACGTTGGTGGTGTCGATCGAGAGGAACTCCTGGTGGGGGTGCTTGCGGCCGCCCTGGGGAGGAACGCTCGCCGTGGTCCCCTCCAGGATCTTCAAGAGCGCCTGCTGGACGCCTTCACCGCTCACATCCCTGGTGATCGAGGGGTTGTCGGCCTTGCGCGCGATCTTGTCGACCTCGTCGATGTAGATGATGCCCGTCTCGGCCTTCTTGACGTCGTAGTCGGCGGCCTGGATCAGCTTGAGCAGGATGTTCTCGACGTCCTCGCCAACGTAGCCCGCCTCGGTCAGGGCCGTGGCGTCGGCGATCGCGAACGGCACGTTCAGGATCTTGGCGAGCGTCTGAGCGAGCAGCGTCTTGCCGCAGCCGGTCGGCCCGAGCAGCAGGATGTTCGACTTCTGCAGCTCGATGTCGTTCTCGTCGGACTGCATCATCTGCACGCGCTTGTAGTGGTTGTAGACCGCCACCGACAGGCTGCGCTTGGCCTGCTCCTGACCGACCACGTATTCGTTCAGCACCCCGTAGATCTCGCGCGGCTTGGGGAGGTTCTCGATGTCGAAGCTCGGCGGAGCGGTGAGCTCCTCGTCGATGATCTCGTTGCAGAGATCGATGCACTCGTCGCAGATGTAGACCCCGGGCCCCGCGATCAGCTTCTTGACCTGCCGCTGGGACTTTCCGCAGAAGCTGCAGAGGAGCTGTTCGTTGGAGTCGGTGGGACGTGCCATTCGTTGCCCTCTCCGGATTCGGCTCGAACGCGGACTCTAGCCCAAGGGTAGCCCCTCAGTGGTTCCCGCCGGGAATACGGTCGCACTGAGAGGGGTCACGGGTGGTGGCTGGCGAGGACGCAGGAGGCGACGCGCAGCAGCGCTGCGCGAGCCGACGAGGACGAAGCCAGACGCCGCCTGGGGCCGCTCGAATGCGATCGTATTTGCGGTGGGAGCCACTTAATGCTGAGAGATGACCCGGTCGATGATTCCGTAGTCCTTTGCCTCGTCGGAGCTCATGAAGTAATCGCGCTCGGTGTCCTGGCGAACTTTGTCCAGATCCTTGCCGGTGTGGTGGGCGATGATCTCGTCGAGGCGTCGGCGAACGTCGATGATCTCTTTAGCGTGGATCTCGATGTCGGTAGCTTGACCCTGGAAACTTGACGACACCTGGTGAATCAGGATCTTGGCGTTGGGAAGCGCCATCCGCTTGCCGTTGGCGCCTCCGGCGAGCAGCAGAGCCCCCATCGACATCGCGATCCCCACGCATATCGTCTGCACGTCGGGCTTGATGAACTGCATCGTGTCGTAGATCGCCAAGCCGGCGTACACCGAGCCGCCGGGCGAATTGATGTAGACCGAGATGTCCTTGTCCGGGTCCTCGGACTCGAGGTGCAGCAACTGCGCGACGATCAGGTTCGCGATCTGATCGTCCACGGGCGTGCCCAGGAAGATGATCCGCTCGTTGAGCAGCCGGCTGTAGATGTCAAACGCACGCTCCCCGCGGGAGGTCTGCTCGACGACCATCGGTACGAGTGGGCTCATCGTCCTCTCATCTTTCGCTTACTCAGCGGGATTCCTGCGAATGTAGCAACCGCTGATCGGAGGCCATCCAGGCAAGTAACGCATGCCCGGTCCGCGGACTGCCGGCCATGACCGATCAATTTCCGGGCGTCCAGATCTGGCCGGTGCGCTCCTCGGAGTCCTCCTTGCCCGGCGTCCAGAGCTTTTCCCGCGCCTTGGCCTGCTCGACGCTGATCGGCGTCGCCTCGCTGACCAACAGCTCGACCGCCTGCCGGTTCCCCACGTCCTCGCGGACTCGCTCCAGGGTGCCCGCGGCGCGCAGCCGCTCGAGCAGCTTGCCGGGATCGGTCCCCTCGCGCTCGGCAGCGGGGACGAGCGCCTCGGCCACCTGCGCGTCGGTCGGCTCGATCCCCTCCGCCTCGACGATGGCCGCGAGCACGGCGTCGCGGCGGAGCGCCTGCGCGGCGTCGGGCTCGGCGTCGTGCGCGAGCGTCTCCTCGTCCTTGCCGGCGATCCGCAGATAGGCCTCCTTCGAGACGCCCCGGCGGGCGAGGGCCGAGAGCGTCTGTTCGAGCAGCTCGTGGGCGCGCGCATGGACGAGCTGCTCGGGCAGCTCGATCTTGGCCTCGGCGACGGCGGCATCGAGGACCGCCTCCTCGAACTCCCGCTCGATCGTACGGCTCTCGAGCTCCGCGAGGCGGCTCGCGATGTCCGCGCGGAGCTCGGCGACCGTGTCGAACCCCGCGGCCTCGGACGCGAAGTCGTCGTCGACCTCGGGCAGGAGCTTGGCCTTGACCTCGCTCACCTTCACATCGAACGTAGCGGCCTTGCCGGCCACCTCGGCGCCCGCGTAGTCCTCCGGAAAGGTGACCTCGATCGAGCGCCGATCGCCGGCGCTCGCCCCCAGGAGCTGCTGGTCGAACCCGGGCAGCACGCGCCCCGATCCGAGCTCGACGAGCTGATCGCGGCCCTCCGAGCCCTCGAACGGCTCCCCGTCGACGGTGCCGCTGTAGTCGATCACCACGTGGTCGCCCTCTTGTGCGGGGCGGTCCGCTGTCTCGAGCCGCGCGAACCGGTCGCGCAGGCCGTCGATCTCCTGGTCGATCATCACGTCGGTGACCTCCGGTTCGCGACGGCCGACCTCGAGGTCTTTGTACTGACCGAGCCGCGCGCGTGGACGGACCCCGATCTCGATCGAGAACTCGAGCGGCTGGCCCTCGGCGGGGAGATCCCCAACCTTGAGCTCGGGAGACCCGACCGGAGCGATACCGGCGCCATCGATCGCGTCCACGTACCAGCTGCCGAGCGCGCTCTGAACCGCCTCGTCGACGACCGTCTGGCGACCGAGCCGCCGGATCACGACCGGCGGCGGAACCTTGCCCTTGCGAAATCCAGGGACGCGCATCTGCCGGCCGAGCTGCCTGGCGGCCTGCTGGACGCGGCGCTCGACCTCTTCCGCGGGCACTTCGGCCTGAACGCGGACGCGGGAGTCGGGGAGCTCGGTGACGCTGGTCTTGACGGACGTCATGGACCAGAGACGATAGCTTGGCCCTGTGCGCTCGACGCTTTCCGGGCTCGCGGGACGGCTCGTCACCGGGCCGCTCGCTTTCCTGGTCGCGGGGGTGGTGGACGTCCTCGCGTTCGCGCCCACCGCCCTGGGCGGCGCACTGGCCAAACGGCTCGGGTCGTTTCGCCGGCCGTCAGCTCGGCGCCGGCATCGCCGGTAGGACGGGCCGCGTGACTCCGGTCGGCACCGCGCCGGCCCGGATCAGGTTCCGGACCTCCCGCAGGGCGACGGGGAGCGTCGTGGTGTCGTACGCCCGCGAGGCTTTGATGTCGGCCAGCATCGAGAGCGTCCGCTGCGCCGCCACCTCGTTGCGCTCGAACCACCCTTCGATCGCGGCATCGCCATCCGATTCGTGAAGGGCAGATTCGAGAACCTCCTCGGTCAGCGATCGGTGGAGGTTGTGCAGGTCGTCGCGCAGCGCCGCACGCGCAAGCGCCTGCCACCGGTTCGCCCGCGGCAGCTCGATGATCCGATCGCGCAGCCAGTTGAGCTCGAGGCGCGATCCGAGGCGGTAGTAGACGGTCATCACGGTTTCCTCGTCGCGTCCGGTCGCGGCTGCCACCTCGACGATGTCGAACACCGGAAGCAGTAGCGGCAGCTCCGCCACCCGGGCCGCGAGCTCTGCCGGCACGCCATCCTGCACGAGCCGGTCGGTTCGCTCCTCGTAGGCCTCCCGCTCGGTGCCTTCCAGCACCTCGGGCAGGCTACGTGCCAGCAGCTTGGCCCCGGATTCGTAGCGGCGGGCGGTGGCGGCGATGTCGATCGCGTCCGAGCTGGAGCGAACCAGCCAGCGGGTGGAGCGCTCGACCAGGCGCCGGCCTTCGATCAGCATCTCGAGCTGCAGGTGCGCGTCGACCTTGTTGTCGAGCCCCTCGATCGCCTCCCACAGGGAGCGCATGACGAACACCTCGCGCGCCACGGCGTAGGCGCGCGCGAGCATTGACGGCGGCGCGCCTGTCTCCTCCTGCAGCCGGAACGCGAACGTGGTGCCGGCGCGGTCGATCAGCTGATTGGCGACCACGGTGGCGATGATCTCGCGGCGCAGCCGGTGCGAGCGCATCTCGCGGCCGTAGCGTTCGGGCAGCGGCGAAGGGAAATAGCGCTCGAGGTCGTGCGCGAGATAGGCGTCCTCGGGCAGGTCTGACTCGAGCAGCTCCGTGTAGAGGTGGATCTTGCAGTAGGCCATGACCACCGCCAGTTCCGGGGCCACCAGCCCACGATGCTCGGCCTTGCGCTCGGCGATCGCCTCCTCGTCGGGCAGGAACTCGAGTTCGCGGTCGAGCCCCGCTACTTGCTCGAGATACTTGATCAGCCGACCGTGGACGTCGACCATCGGCGCGGCCTGAGCGAGCGCGAGGCTCCTCGCCTGCGTCTGGGTGTAGCTGTTGTGGAGGACCCGCTCGGCGACCGCCTCAGTCATCTCCACGAGCAACTCGTTGCGCTGCTTCCCGGTCATGTCGCCGTCGGCGACGAGCGCGTCGAGCAGGATCTTGATGTTCACCTCGTGGTCGGAGGTGTTGACACCGGCGACGTTATCGATCGCGTCGGTGTTGATCCTCCCGCCCTCGCCCTCGGGCCCGCCCGAGAGCGCGTACTCGATGCGGCCGAGCTGGGTGAAGCCGAGATTGCCGCCCTCCCCCACCACCCGGCAGCGCAGATCAGCGCCGTCGACCCGCACCCCGTCGTTGGCCTTGTCCCCCGCGTCCGCGTGGGTCTCGCTCGAGGCCTTGACGTAAGTCCCGATGCCGCCGTTGAACAGCAGGTCGACGGGGGCGCGGAGGATCGCCCGGATCAGCTCGGCGGGGGCAAGCTGCTCGGCTTCGATCCCCAGGGCCTCGCGAGCCTCTGAGGAGATCGGGATCGATTTGGCGGTGCGCGGCCACACGCCGCCGCCCTGCGATATGAGATCGGCGTCGTAGTCGCTCCAGGCCGACCTCGGCTCCTCGAACAGTCGTTTGCGCTCTTGGTAGCTCTTCTCCGCATCCGGGTCGGGGTCGAGGAACACGTGCATGTGGTTGAACGCGGCCAGTAGCTTGGTGTGGCGCGAGAGCAGCATCCCGTTGCCGAACACGTCGCCCGACATATCGCCGATTCCGACCGCCGTGAAGTCGGTGCTCTGGATGTCGGTGCCGAGCTCGCGGAAATGCCGCTTGACCGATTCCCACGCCCCGCGCGCGGTGATGCCCATCGCCTTGTGGTCATAGCCGTGGGAGCCCCCCGACGCGAACGCATCGCCGAGCCAGAAGCCGTAGCTCGCCGAAACGCCGTTGGCGATGTCGGAGAACTCGGCCGTCCCTTTGTCGGCGGCGACCACGAGATACGGATCGTCATCGTCGTAGCGGACCACCCGGCGCGGCCCCACCACCTCGCCGGCGACTATGTTGTCGGTCAAATCGAGCAGGCCCGCGAGGAACAGCTTGTAGCAGGCGACCGCCTCCTCGATCTGGGCCTCGCGTCCACCCTGCGCGGGCGGGCGCTTGACCACGAATCCCCCCTTCGCGCCCACCGGCACGATCAGCGAGTTCTTGACCATCTGCGCCTTCATCAGCCCGAGGATCTCGGTGCGGAAGTCCTCGGGTCGGTCCGACCAGCGCAGCCCGCCCCGCGCCACCTTTCCGCCCCGCAGGTGCACGGCCTCGAACCGGGGCGAGTACACGAAGATCTCAAACCGCGGCCGCGGGCGGGGCAGGATCGGTATCGCGGTCGGGTCGAGCTTGAACGAGAGGAACGGTCGCGGGGTGCCGTCGTCGGCCAGCCGGAAGTAGCTCGTGCGCAGCATGGCCCGGATCACCGACAGGAAGTTGCGCAGGATGCGGTCCTCGTCGAGGCTTTGGACCCCGTCGATCGCCTCCTCGATTTCGGCCACGAGGCGATCGGCGGCGTCCGGATCGGAGCGGTCCGGGTCGAACCTGGCCGTGAACAGCCTCACCAGGAGGGTGGCGATGTCCGGGTGCGCGATCAGCGTGCGCACCATGTACGCGTCGGAGTACGCGATGCCCGCCTGGCGCAGGTACCGGGCGACGGCGCGGATCACGCTGATCTGACGGCCCGTCAACGCCGCTCTGAGCACCAGCCCGTTGAGTCCATCGTCCTCGAGCTCGCCCCGGCTGGCCGCGAGGAACGTGTCCTGGAAGATGTCGCGAACGCTCTCCACGTGCTCGGCCACGCACCGGAGCCCGAAGTCGTAGAGCCACATCGGGTCCGAGCCGGCGGGCACTATCTCGTAGGGACGCTCGTCGACGACCCTGGCTCCCATGTGCTCGAACGTCGGCAGCACTTCGGAGAGCGATACGCCGCCCGCGCTGTAGAGCTTGCAGCGCAGTACGCCGGTGGCGGCTTCGAGCGGCCGGTAGAGGCTGATGATCGTCCTCTCCCCGGCCCGGATCTGCTCGATCCTGTCGATGTCTGACACGGCCGAGCGCGCCAGCCAGTCGGAGCGATAGGCCGGAGGAAACGCCCGCTCGTAGCGCCGGTAGAGCTTCATGCCGCGGTCCTCGCCGTGCGCCTCGACCAGCGCCGCCCGGAGCTCATCTGTCCAGGCGCGCGTCGCGTTGATGAGCCGGGCCTCGATCTCCGAGACGTCGTAGTGCGCCGGCGGCCCGTCGGGGCAGTGGATGATGTACTGCACGCGGGCGAGCACCGACTCCGACAGCTGGACACTCCAGTCGAGGTGGGTGCCCCCGAACGCCTGCAGCAGGATGGCTGCGACCCGCTCGCGGTTTTCCGTGTTGAACCGGTCGCGCGGGATCGTGACCAGGCACTCCACGAAGCGATCGAGCGCGTCCGGGCGTACGAACAGGCGGATGCGAGGCCGCTCTCCGACCCCAAGGATCCCCATCGCGATCGTGAACAACTCCTCGGTGTTGACCTGGAACAGCGAGTCGCGCGGATAGGACTCGAGAACCTCGAGCAGGGCCTTGCGGTCGTGGCTGGCGGGCGGGAACCCGGCGCGAGCGAGCACGCCGGCGACCTTCTCGCGCAGCAGCGGGATATCGCGGAGCCGGTCCCTGTAAGCCGCCGTCGTGTACAGCCCGAGGAAGCGACACTCGCCGACGACCTCGCCCTCGGCCGAGAACTTCTTGACGCCGATGTAGTCCAGGTACACGGGGCGGTGAACGGTGGAGCGCGAGTTGGCCTTGGTGAGTACGAGCAGGTGCGGCGCCCGAGCCAGTTCCAGAGCTTTGGGGCGGAGCGTCGTGTACTCGGACTTGGGCGGCGCGCGCAGGATTCCGAGCCCCGTGTCGGGCAGCACCTTGAGCGAGGCTTCGTCGTCGTCGTCGTCGTTTAGGACCAGCTCGTATTCGCGGTAGCCGAGAAACGTGAAGTGATCGTTGGCGACCCAGTCCAGGAACGCCCCGGCCTCCTCGATCTCCTTGGGGTCGACGGGTGGCGGCCGGCTGGGCAGCTCCTGGGCGAGCCGGGTTGCCTGGGCGCGCATGGCGTCCCAGTCCTCGACCGCGCGTCGCACCTCCTCCAGCACCCGTTCGAGGTTTCTGCGCAGCTTGGCGAGCTCCTCGGAGTCACGCTCGCGGCCCACCTCGGCGTGCAGCACCGACTCCGCGATCGCGTCGCTGGCGGCTTCGCTCGGCTCCAGCACGTCCGTGAGCCTTCCGTCGGGATCCCTGCGCACGCGGACCACCGGGTGGATCACGAGGTCGATGCCGTAACCCTGGCGCCGCAGCTCCATGGTCAGCGAGTCGACGATGAACGGCATGTCGTCGCTGATGATCTGGATGATCGTATGCGGCGACTTCCAGCCGTGCTGCTCGAATTCGGGGTTGTAGACGTTGACCTTTACTTCGCCGAGGGCGCGGTGCAGCCCGAGATTCCATTGCGACAGCGCGGCGCCGTAGAGGTCGAGCGGCGTGCGGTCGGCCAGATCCTCGGCGGGAACCCAGTGGTAGAACTGGCGCACGAACGACTCGGCCGCGGCGGCCTGATCGTCGGGAAGGCGCTCGCGGACGCGCTCGCGCACCGCCTCGATCAGCTCGGACTCGAGGTCCGCTGCCTTCACTGCCATCGCGACACCTCTTTCTTCTCTGATACGGAGCCTACCCCGGAAATGGGGTCAATGGTGCAACGCGAGTGGCTAACCGCGGAGAATGAACGTCGGCTATCCGACAGTCATTGCCCGCGCTCGAGAGCGCTCACGGCTGGAAGATCGCCTCGCGGGCCTCTTGCAGACGTGTTTCGAGAAGTGCTCCGTCGGGATCGGTGTACACGGGGCCGGTCCCGTCGGTCAGGAGCGCATGCAGCATCGCCACGCCCCGCGCGTAAATGGGCGTGGATCCGCGGAGAAGCGCGGTCAGCTCTCGTAGCTCGGGCTCGTTTGTGAGCACGGCGCGCCTGCTGGGAGTCACGCGACCGCGGCCCCGCCGGTCGTGCGGCACATGCAGAACGCGGTCGAGGCTGTCCGCGATCTGTTGGCGCGCATGTTCATCGGTGAGCTGAGCGGCGCGGGCGGCGAGCCGGCTCGAACCGGCCAGATCGGCGCCTCGCATCAGAGCGCGATCCAGCGTGTGAGCGCGGACGCGCGCCGCGGTGCGCGCGATCCAGCTCGGTCTCAGCAGCCTCCCGGCCCGGCGATCAAAACCGAGGGCGAAGCTGTCGATCGGAGCGGGCGTGCCGGTGTGGATTAACATTTCGCTTGACACCTCCGAATCCAATTCGCTGGTGTCGATGTAACCTACCATAAGCGTATGCCGGTTTCAAGCTCTCCTCCCCGCCCTCCGCCCCATCGCCTCGAGCTCGTGATCGACTTCATCAACACGCTCGATATGGAGGAGGGCACGGATGAGCTCGCCAGCGTCGATGGGCTGGCGCGGTGGCTTGAGGCGCACGAGCTTCTTCGCGGGCGCGACGCTGGCGCGGAGGTTGGCGAAGTCGATCGACGGCGGGCGATCGGCCTGAGGGAGGCGCTCCGCTCGTTGGGCGCCGGCCACGGCGGGGGCTTGGCGGATCCTCAGGCCGCGGGTGAGCTCGAGCACGTGGCCGAACGCGGGCAGCTCTCGGTCCGCTTCGGCGAGGACGGATCGGCCACCTTCGAACCGCGCGAGAGCGGGTTTGCCGGCGCGCTCGCCAAACTGCTCGTCCCTATCGCCGAAGCGAGCCGCGACGGCACCTGGCAACGGGTCAAGGTCTGCCGCTCGGGCGACTGCCAGTGGGCGTTCTACGATCATTCCCGCAACCGCTCGGGGGTGTGGTGCGACATGGCCGTGTGCGGCAACCGGACCAAGGTCAGGGCGTACCGCCGGCGCGGCGCGGTGGACTCCGATCAGATCAGGACGTCGGCGTAGGGAGGTTGGCCCGTTATCAACGGTACGCCCGGCTCCAGCACGACGATCACGGCGGCGCCGGCCGGGGGATCGGAGAAGGCCAGGAGCTGCCACGAGGCCGCGGGCGCGATGCACAGCTGGCCGGGCCGCAGTTCGGCCGACCAGGACTCGCTCGAGGAATCGCGCGTGCGCAGTCGTGAGCCTCCGAGCCGCGTAGCGAGCTCCGCGGCAAGGCGCGAGGCGCTGGTCGGGGCAGGGGCGCCATTCGGCTGGGAATCGCGCAGCCGGACGAGCTCGACCTCCCCGACCCTCTCCAGGCTGCCTATGACAATGGCCACAGGCACGGGCGTGGCGGCGGCCACAGCTTCGGCCGAGGTCCCAAGGGCGGACGCTGCCTTGGCAGAATGCTGGCCGATCAGGACCAGGGAGGCGTCCTCCTCCGCGGCGGCGTGCAGGACGCCTTCCGCCAGCGAGGTCTGCACCATCAGTCGCGGCTCGGTGTCGACGCCGGCCGCGAACCCGGCCCTGCTGAGCTCCGCGAGAAGCTCGCTTCTCGACTGCGCGTCGACCGTCGAGGTCGCCAGAACCCCACGTACCACGCCGGTGTCCGCGGCGGCTATCCGCGCACCGATCGCGAAGCCGAGCTTGGCCAGGGCGGGATCCTGGAGGGTGACCAGGACGCGCCGTCCGATCTTCTCCGCGCCCACATCGGGGGGTGCCACCCGCGTCTTGAACCGCTCCACAACCACCGTGCCGACAATGATCGACACGAGTATCAGGACCAGTACCGCGTTCACCACGGACTGACTGAACAGTCCGATATTGAAGCCCACGACCGTCGCCGCAAGCGTGGCGGCGGCCTGCGGGACCGTGAGACCGAACATCAGCGAAGCCTGGGGGCGCGAGAAGCCGATCGTCAGCTGCGCGAACAGGGAGGCGAGCAGCTTGCCACCCATGCTGGCAGCGATGAACAGCACCGCCAGCTTCAGGGTCTCGCCCTGCACCATCACGCTCGGGTCGAGGAGCATGCCAACGGAGACCAGGAAGACCGGCACGAACACCGCCGAACCGAAGAAGTCGATGCGCTCCATCAGTGGGCCTTCGTTGGGAACCAGGCGGTTGAGCGCAAGGCCGGCGAAGAAGGCGCCCACGATCGGCTCAATCCCGAAGCTCTCGGCCAGGGTGGCCGCGGCGAGGAACGATGCGACCGCGAGCAGAAAGCGAACCACGCGGTCGGTTCCCAGATAGCGAAACGCGAAACGGGCAAGCCGGGGGAGCAGACCGAGCGAGAAACCGATCAGGACCGTGAGCCCGATGACGATCTGCAGCGCCGTCGATACGGGCGAGCCGCCGGCGAGCTGGGATCCGGATACCGCCGCGAGCACTACCAGCGCCGCGGTATCGGTCAGGACGGTCGCGCCCACCGCGCTCGCCACGGCGGTATCGGTGGACAGCCGGGCCTGGCGGACCGTTGGATACAGAAGCAGCGTGTGCGAGGAGAGGAGCGCCCCCAACAGCAGCGCCGCCGGCGTGCTCCAACTCAGCGCGAACCCGATCACCACTCCGAACAGCATCGGGAGCAGGAAGGTGAGGCCTGCGAAGCTGGCCACCGCGCGGCGGTGCACCCGCACCAGCGCAAGATCGAGCTCAACGCCCGCGACGAACATCAGATACAGCAAGCCGAGCTGGCCGAGCTCGGGAACCGTCGTGTCCCCGGCCCCGATCACGTTCAGCCCGTAGGGACCGATCACAAAGCCGCCGATGATCAAGCCGATGATTCCCGGCCCCCGGAACCGCCGGACGATCGGGGGTCCGAGGATCACCACGAGGAACAGCACGAGAAACTCCCAGGCCGGCCCGGTCGGCGACTTGATGGAAACGGCGGCGAACACTGGCGCGAGGGTGGAGGCTGTCATCGGCGCGTCGTATGGAGCAACGGAATCGCCTTGTCGGCGTTCGCGGCTGCCGGTCCGACCCACTTCTTGAGCAGTTGGTCGATGATCCCGGTCGCCGTGAATGCGCGCATGGCCGAGTCGACGGCCTGGCGGTTACCCGAGCCTTTGGGCAAAGCGGCGGCAATGTCCTCGGCCACGGGCAGCTGCGCGACGACTGTGAGCTTTCCGTTCGAACGATCGGCCATCGCCACCGCGAGGGGCAGATCCATCAACACGGCGTCGATCCGCCCGTCGGCGAGAGCCGCCAGCATGTCGGCCTGCTGATCGTAGATCCGAACCGGGGAATTCGGGTCCACCAAGGATCGGATGTCGCCGACGAACGTGGTCGAAGTGATTGCTCCCCACCTCACCCCCTGCGCGGTGGCCAGGTCGCGCATGTCGGTGCCGCTGCGGACCACCACGGCCGGCGGGTCGGTCAGGTACGCGGCCGAGAAGTCGAGATTCTGCTCGCGCTGGGACGTCGGTGTGATTAGGTCGAGTGCCAGGTCCGCGTCGCCGAGCTTCCCATCGACGACCCGGTTGAACTGCTCGATCCTGATATGTACCGACTTGAGGCCGAACCGGACGGCCAGGTCCCGAGCCAGCTCGTACTCGAAGCCACCGGTAGGGTGAGCGATGGTCCCGACCCAGAATCCGGGCTCCGGGACGTCGGAGGTAACCACGGTCAGAACGCCCCGATTGCGGGGCTTGAACGTTCCTGCCGCCGGCGAGGTGGTGAGCACTCCGCAGCCGCTCAATACGCCGGCTGAGAGCACCAGGGCAGAGGCGGCCGCCTTGGCCACGAGGCCCGAGGCGATCCTGCGTCTGACCGCGCGCATCTCTTCCCAATCCTCCGCTCTTGCAGCGTTCGACCCACGCCGTGTTTGGGGAAGATGCCACCGAAGCGGGTTTCGACCAAGGGACTCGCGCGCGTCTGGTACCCGCGGTGACCTCCGCGGCCCGGTCGGCGGCACTCGGAGCGGCCCGGGATTACTCCGCGCGGCAGTCGGCGGGCACGCGGGGCGGGGCCCCGGGACTACTCCGCGGCGCAGTCGACGACCACGCGGACTGTGCCCGGGGGACGGTTCTCGGCCAGTTCCAGTGCACCTTCGAGCTCCTCGAGCGGACGCCGGTGCGAGACCCACGCGCTTGGGTCCAGCCGTCGGTCCCGCGCGAGCTCGATCACGGCGGCAAGGTCATGCAGGCTCGACACGTACGCGCCCACCACCTGCAGCTCGTGAGCCATGAATGCGCTCGATGCGCCGAGCGTCAGCTCTGCGTCGACCACTGACCCCAGTACCAGCCGGCCACCCCGTCGGAGGAGCGCGACGCCTTCGGCCGGCGCACCGGGCTGGCCGCTGAAGTCGATCACCGCGTCCATTCGCCCCAGATTCCGACGCAGCGCACGGGCTGCGCCGACGAGGCCGCGATGAACCTCGATCCCCAGCGCTCGCAGCCGCTCCGCACTTGCCTCGCTGCGAACCACCGCGGCCAGGCGCACCCGCGGGTCGAGCGCCCGCGCGACCGCCAGCGTCGCGGTCCCCAGTCCGCCCGCTCCAAGCACGCACAGCGAGCCACCCGGGGGCACCGCTGCCAATTTGAGCGCGTTGTGACCGGTGGCCGCCGCGTCCGCTAGCAGAGCAGCGGCGCCGGGCTCGAGGCCGTTGGCCGGGAGCATGCGCGAAGCCGGCCAGACGACAATGTCGGCGAACCCGCCGGGGTCGTGCATACCGAGCGTCCGCAGGGATTCACAGCGTTGGTCCTCGCCGCGCTCACAGGCCGAGCACCGTCCGCACGGCGCAAGGGGGTGCAGAACCGCAAGGTCGCCCTCTGACACGCGGGCGCCGTCCCCATTGACGTGCTCGACGACACCCGCGATCTCGTGCCCCGGTCGTACGGGATAGGTGGCCCCACGTGGCAGCACCATCCCGTGCAGCAGATGCAGGTCCGTGGCGCAGACGCCACAGGCGAGGACCCGCACCCGGGCGAAGCCGTGCGGGGTGTCGGGCTCCGGTCCGGTGCGGAGCCGCGCTTCCCCGAAGTCCATCTCGGCGTACCGCACTCAGCCCTCCTCGTGGATTGGCCGGCCCCGAGCCGTGGCCGTCGGCGCAGTGGGATCCTTTGCTCGGGTCATCGGCGCAGCAGCTCTCGGGCGATCGTCATCTTCTGGATCTCGGCCGTTCCTTCCTCGAAGCGCTGCGCACGCGCGTCGCGGTACACGCGCTCGATCGGGCTGGACGAGAAATACCCGATCCCGCCGTGCACCTGCAGCGCAGCATCGGTTACGCGCTGGAGCATCTCATCCGCGAACAGCTTGGCCATCGACGCTTCGGTGACCGACCCGCCCCCCCACTCCCAGGCCCGCGCCGCATGCATTACCAGGCAACGCGCCGCCTCGACATCCGTCGCCATCTCCGCGAGCTTGAAGGAGATCGCCTGTCGCTCGGCGATCTTGCGCCCGAACGTCTCGCGGCGTCTGGCGTACCCGACCGCCAGATCCAGCGCGCGCTGGGCAAGCCCGACGCAGGTCATGGCCAGCGAGATCCGGCTCGGCGCCAGAAAGCCGCCGATCGCAACCTCGAGTCCCTGACCCTCTTCTCCCAAGCGGTTGGCGGCCGGGACCGGGGCGCGGTCGAACGCAAGCTGGGCATGGTCGGTCCCGCGCAAGCCCATCATTTCGGGCATCAACGTCGACCGCACGCCTTCCCCATGGGGCGAGACCATCAGCGCAAGCGTCCCGTCGGCTCCTTCGGTGCCCCGCAGGCGCGCGATCACGAGCACATAGTCAGCGGTCGTACCGAACGTGATCAGGTGCTTTGTGCCGGTCAGGTAGTACGTATCGTGTTCGCGCACGACGCTCGAGCGCAGGTCAGCGCCGGTCCCTGCATCCGGTTCGGTGAGGGCGAACCCGACCTTGATGTCGCCGGCTACCAGAGGCACCAGGAAGCGCTCGCGTTGCTCCTCGGTGGCGTGTGCGGCGATCGGGCGCCAGATCCCGTTGCAGACGTGAACGATCATGCGCAACGAGCCGTGCGACATCGAGAAGATCTCCAGCAGCTGCAGATACCGAGTCAACGGAAGGCCACCGCCTCCACAATCCGGCGGAGCAGCCAGCCGCAGGTACCCGCGATCGCGAAGCTCGCTCCATAGCTCTTCCGACACCACGCGCTCGCGCTCGATCCGCTCGGCCCAGCGCTCGCCGGCATCGTGCACGTACGCACCGATCTCGTCCTTGAGCGCGGCGAAGCCGACCTCGTCGGGCCCGAGCGGCTGAGATGCGTCGGCGCTGATTACGGTCACCTCGATCTCGCCCTCCCGTCGTTGTTCGGAAGCGGCACCAGCGCAGTATCGTCGATGCCGGCGAATGTGGAACGCTTGGACGCATGAACGTCCTGATCTATGGCAACACCGAAACCTCTCCCGCGCTCCGGCACGAGGTACCTCTGGGCATCGGAGACCCGTTCCTGTATCTCGAATCCGACGGCCGCAGAGGGGTGCTGACCAACGCGCTCGAGGACGCGAGAATCGCTCGCGCGGCTCCGGGGTTGGAGCGGGTGCTGGTGGAAAGCCTCGGCCGAGACGAGCTGATCACCGCGGGATACCCGACGGCGGCGATCGACCGCGAGCTCTGCGTTCGGGCAGCCGCCCTGTTCGGGATCCGGGAGGCGGTGGTTCCGCCCGAGTTTCCGCTGGCGCTGGCTGATCGGCTTCGAGAGACCGGCATCGTGCTGACCGCGGACGAGACGCTGTTCTCGGAGCGCCGCCGGCAGAAGAGCGCATCGGAGATGGCCGGTATACGGCGGGCGGCGGATGCCGCCGTCCAGGCCTTGCGGGAAGCCGCCAAGGTGCTGCGGGAGGCGGCGATCTCGGGCGACGAACTGCGGCTGGGCGGGGAGGTCCTGACCTCCGAGGTGGTCCGCTCGAGGCTCCGCGAGGTCTGTAGCCGGGCGGGCGCTCCGGCCCCGTCGGACGTCATGGTCAAGCCGATGGGCGCAGCTCCGCAGATCGGTCACGACCCGGGTTCGGGACCGCTACCCGCCCACGTACCGATACTCATCGATCTGTGGCCGATGGACGAGGAGTCGGGCTGCTATGCGGACATGACCCGGACGTTCGTCCGCGGCGAGGTCAGCGATCAGATCGCTGACCTGCACGCGCTCGTGCTATCCGCGCACGAGCAGTCGTGCGCCGCCGTCAAGCCCGGCGTGACCGGCGTCGAGCTATACGGGATTGCATGCGACGTCTTCGAGGCGGCGGGACACGCAACCGGCCGCACGAAGAGCCCCGGCGAGACGCTACGCCAAGGCTTCTATCACGGTCTCGGTCATGGCGTAGGCCTCGAGGTCCACGAGGCCCCCAGCCTCGGCAGATCGGGCCACGATCCCCTCCTGGCCGGCGACGTGATCGCGGTCGAGCCCGGCACCGTCGTCGCCACGGTGGGGGGCGCCCGAGTCGAGGATCTGCTGCTCGTGACCGAGGACGGGAGCGAAAATCTGACCGGCACATTTTCCCATGCGTTGACGCCATAGGCCAGCTCCTTTGCCGCGGAGCGCACTGAAGCCAGGGGGGCGCCCCGCCACGCCGCCACCGAGGGGTGGAGCTTTGTGAGCGGGCGGCACGGAGCTACCTCGCGCGGCTACTATCCCGCCCCGAGGGCACCAACAGATCAGTCGTGGCCACGCCACGGGAGAGGAGCAGAAGTGAACCGTCTGGGTAAGACGCGCAGGCTCGCCGCGCTAATCGTGTCGGTCTTTGCGCTGCCTTTGCTGACTGCCGGAACCGCGAGTGCGGCCGTGGTGAATCCGGTGACTAAGACGTTCTCGTTCATCGGGAAACCCGGCTCTAAGACGGCGACGTTGTTCAACATCGACGGGCTGCTCATAAATGCGCGCTGTGACTCACGCGGTTCTCCAGTGGTCTTCGCGTTCTCGTCCGCGAGCAACGCGGACCTGTTCGGTCGGTTGTTCGACGGGCAAGGTCGCGTTCACATCATCAAGAACAGTTCCTTCACAAAGAAGGATGCCCCGCGGGGTGTGAGCCTGACGCCGAGCAGCGGTGATTTCGACTCCACCGGCATCGTCATGTTCGAGACGTCGACCGGCAAGGTCGTGACCGTCGACTACGCGCTCGACAACAGCACGACGCTGTCAAAGTTGAATGTCTGCACGGTTTACGGTTCGCTGATAGCCACTTGACAGTAACACCGCGCGCGGCGTCGGTTGACCTCGCTCGTGCAGGTGAACTGACGCGCGACGCGTACAGTGGTTCGGCCTCGATCATCAAAGGGGAGTTTGACATGAAGGCGTTTGTCGCAATCGGCTGCGTCTTGGCCGCCCTTGCAGTCCCGGATGCGTCCGCCGCTCGTGGACGGTCCCGCAGCGCCGCTGTGACCCGCCATTGCGGTTCGTTCAAGTTCGGCATTGATGGTCTGCGCCCGGGACCGAGTGGGATTACCGCCAGGAACGTGAGTTGCTGGTTCGCCCGAGCCACCGCCCTGCTCGGCGCGGCCCCAGGCTGGCATTGCCGGGACACGGTCGGCCTGCTGTTCGTTTGCCGGCGAGCGCGGGGAAGCGGGGTGGTGACGTTCTTGGGCGAATAGCTTGCGTCGACGGTCAACGGTGGGTGCTCGTCCGAACCGTTGCGCGAACCCGAATCCAGCTGCTCGGTTCCGCGTCGGGCCGTAGCCTGGTAGCGTGATCCGATGCCGTCCGGGTGGCCGGGTCTCTCGTATCAGGACTGGAGCGCGACCTGTGACACCCTGCACGCTCACACCCAGGTGCTCGGCAAGCTGGCGGTAGCCCTCGCGCCCCCTGAGCCACAGCTTCAGCACGCCGCTCTGCGCCTCACCGCACGCGGCTGGGAGACGGGGCTGCTGCCGGCGCCCGACGGCTCCGGAGCGTTTACGGTCGCGCTCGATCTGCGGTCGCACGAGGCTCTCGTCGAACACAGCGACGGGGGCGTGCACCGCACACCCCTCGCTCCCGACCGGCCGGTCGGGGAGGTCGCCCGCGCGGTCCTCGAGGGGGTCCGAAGCGTCGCCGGCGCCGTGGAGATCGATCCTACGCCGCAGGAGGTGACCTGGAGCGTGCCGCTCGACCGGGACGACGAGCACACGAGCTACGACCCGGATCAGGTCCGTACCTACTTCACCGCCGCCACGAAGGCCGCGCTCGTGCTGGCCGCCTTCCGGGCGCCTTTTCGTGGACGTTCCACGCCGGTCAACGCCTGGTGGGGTTCGTTCGACCTGGCGGTCAACCTGTTCTCGGGCGCTCCGGCCGATCCGCCGTCGGACGATTTCATCATGCGAAACGCGATGGATGCCCAAGAGGTCGCCGTCGGCTGGTGGCCCGGCGACCAGCGCTACGGCAAGGCGGCCTTCTACGCCTACGCCCATCCGGCGCCGGAAGCTTTTGCCGGCGGCGCGGTCTCACCCGGCCGCTGGGAGGCAGCACTCGGGGAGTACATCCTCGACTGGGACGACGTTCGCGCCAGCTCCGACCCCAGCGCGTTCGCGCTCGAGTTCGCCCGCTCCGCGTTTCGCCACGCTTGTCAGGTGTGCGTGTGGGATCCGTCGCTCGCTGCCACCGCGGAAGGTATACCTCCACCCGTGACCTGAACCGCGGGGCTCGGCGCCGCGAAACGCGTTCTCTCGCTAGGTCCGAGCAACCCCGCACGCCGGGCGCGGCCGCGCCGGCAATGAGATTCGGCGTGGGGCAGGAGTTTCGCTCGGCAAACCGCGTCCCTAGCTGAACACCTCGATCCGGCCGCGGCCGCCGGCTTTCGCGCGGTAGGCAGCGGCGTCGGCAGCGGCGAGCAGACCCGCCGGGTCCGACTTCCCCAGTGCGATCCCGATGCTCGCCGCCAGCGAGTGCCGCATTTCGCCCGCCGTGACCGGCAGCCGGATCGCCTCCTGCAACCGCCGACCGACGGCGAGCGCCGACTCGTCGTCGACCCCTTCGCACACCACCACGAACTCATCGCCTCCCAACCGCGCGACCGTATCGCCCGGGCGCACGGCCGTTCGCAGGCGCGCCCCGAGCTCCGTCAGCACCGCGTCGCCGGCGGCGTGGCCATAGGCATCGTTGATCCCCTTGAAGTTGTCCAGATCGATGAACAGAACGCCCGTGAGGGCGTTCTCGCGCGCGGACCGTGCGAGGGCGTGCTCGAGACGGTCGCGCAGCAGCGTGCGGTTCGCGAGCCCGGTCAGCGGGTCGTGCACCGCCTCGTAGCGGACGCGCTCCTCGCCACGCAGCCTCGCGAGCGCGGTGGCCAGGATGTTTGCCACGGCCCGTACGAAACTCATCTCCTCGCCCGCCAGTTGGCGGTCGGCCGCCACCAACAGCTCGTCATCGCTGCCGATGCGCAACTGCACCGGCACCCCGGACGTCGGCCGGGCGGCTCCGAGCCGACGGCCGTCCGCCAGACGCACCTCCGCGCCGGCGACCGGGAGCGAGGTCCGGATCAACTCGACCGCCTCGGTGGCGAGGTCGCCGGGATCCGCCCCTGCCAGCGCGCGCTCG
>Ga0213881_10000658_pt1 | contig 20048 bp, 19 predicted proteins | sample BarmaccoBMER_R08_FD_160104 | JGI IMG/M metagenome (GOLD analysis project Ga0213881, IMG submission 160104) | Barbacenia macrantha exposed rock microbial communities from rupestrian grasslands, the National Park of Serra do Cipo, Brazil - ER_R08 ... | reverse complement strand
CACCCGATGCGGTGCTGGCCTTCCTCGACGGGCTGTGATTATGCCGAATACCGGCATCCGGGAACGCTCACCACCACCAGCTCCGACCACAAGGTCGGCATAACGACGAAGTCGGCATAAGAAGCCCTATGCCGATATCGGCATAGGGCCTCGCTCATCGTGCCCTTCAGGCCGAGCAGGAGCCGGTCGTTGAAGTTCCCTGGGTCGTAGAGGCCGTCCTCGTCGCAGATCAGCGTCCCGGACAGTGCGCAGATCTCCAACAACCGGTGCCAGTCGGTGTTGTTGCGGGCCAGGCGGGACACCTCCAGGCCAAGCACGATCCCGGCCCGACTCATGCCCACCTCGGCGACCAGCCGCTGGAACCCCTCCCGGTCCGCGGCCGAGGCACCGGACTGGCCCTGGTCGGTGTCGATCACGATGATCTGCGACTCGGCCCAACCCAATGCGATCGCCCGCCCGCGCAGCCCATACTGGCGGGCCGCCGACTCGGTGTTGGACAGCACCTGTTTCAGCGTGGACTGCCGGACATACAGGTAGGCGTCACGCCGCAGGTGTTCGGGGGTGACCTTGCCCGCCACGCTGGTGGCGCCGGTATTCACACTCATCTCCTTGATCGTTTCTATGCTCGGCTGTGGTGGGGTTGTGGTGCGCGCAGGCAGGTCAGTGCCATTCCGGCCAGCACGTACACCAGCTCGCCGGTCTGCCCGGCTGGCGTATCCAGTCGCGGGGCAGGCCACTGCGTATCCTGTTGCGGGGCAACGGGAATCTCGCGGATCTCCGGAACTTGCTGGTGTGCGTTGATCCAGGCGGCCATGCCGCGGCCGGCCAGTACACCCCAGCCCAGCCGCCATCCCCCGGTTTGGCCGGCCAGCACGGCCGCTCGCAGTTGCTCATAGCACTCACTTGCGTCCGGGACTGCGGCCTCAGCACGGTCGGCGGCCGCTTTTGGGTCGCTCCTTGGGCTGGTCGCGGGGTTGTGCACGGCGACGGGCCAGTGCCCGCTCGATCGAGCGCGGGTGCACCCGGGTGCCGAACCGCTGCTCAACGAGGTCGGCTAGCGCCGTGGGCCGCAGCTGCGGGTCGGCGGCCAGCGCTTGTTCGAGGTGGTCGAGGACCTCGCCGGTGAGCTTGCGTGCTCCCTTCGGGCCGGGCTTGCCTGGCACCAGGGCGGCCGGGCCGCCCTCGGCGACGGCGGCTGCGGTCTGGTAGTAGGTCTGGCGGGAGAACCCGAACGCCGCCGCCGCGCGGGCCACCGCCAGCCCGTCGACCTCGACCCGGCGCACCATCTCGTATTTGACCTGCACCACGTCGCGCGCGTCGAAAAACTCCGACCTGGCAAACCGCTCATCGGTCACCGTCTCCGGGTGCGGGTTCAGCGTCCGCGACTGCCGCAGCGCCTGCACCTTCGGGTCCTCCAGCCGCTTGCCCACACCGTCCTCTATCCCTCATTGTGTCAACGAAACTCTGTCGTCAGCATCGGCGATGCGAGCGACACTCACCGTCAAACACGCGGCTAGACAATGAGATTCACTCAGTCGTGTCTCACATCTAGCGCAAGGCTGGTGCCATGTTCGGCGTAATTCCGCTGACACTCGCGGCAGAAACCGGTTGACACGGCGATCACGGCGACGGCGGCTCCACCCGCAGCCGCGACACCATGTCTGCCAGCGCCAGCAGGTCCGCCACCCGGAACGGGCAACGCCCCGCCGCGATGATCACGAACGGGTCCGGCTCGACCGCGTCGGTCCACGTGACAGGCAGCGACTTCACCTCGCCGTCTTCGTCGTGGAAGCAGACCCGGTCCTCACCCCAGTTGTTGCGCACCGCGACGAACTCAAACTCCCGCCCGCACCATGGGTGGAACGGGTGGGTCATCCGCACAACACGCCGCGCACCCGCGGGATCGGGTGCATTCGACGACTCGGTCCAAGGCGATCGTCGAGCGCACCTTCGCCTCGATCAACACCCTGTTCTGCCAGCACGTGGCCGGCTACACCGGCCGCGACGTCACCCGCCGCGGCGCCGACGTCGCCGAGCGCGCCGTGTGGTCGCTGCCCGAGTTGCAGGAACTGTTCGACGAATGGGTCATCGCGGGCTGGCAGACGCGCCCCCATGAGGGGCTGCGGCACCCGTTTAGCCCCGATCAGGCCGCCTCACCCAATGACGCCTACGCCGCCCTGGTCGCCGCCGCCGGCTACGTGCCCATCGCGCTGACCAGCGAGGACTACATCGAGCTGCTGCCCGCGGACTGGCGGGCGATCACTGATGGCGGTATTCAGATCGACTACCGCACCTACCACTGCCCCGAGCTGCGCCCCTACGCCCGGGCGAGTTCCGGGATCACCAGCCGCGGCGGCCGGTGGGAAGTCCACTACGACCCCTACGATCTCTCCCGGATCTGGGTCCGTGACCACCACCACGGCGGCTGGATCACCGTGCCCTGGACCCATCACGCGGTCGTGGGCCAGCCGTTTGCGGACTTCACCTGGCGCGCCTCCCGCAAGATCGCCGCTCAGCGCGGCATGGATGACACCAACGAAATGGCGGTGGCGGTGATCCTGGCCGCGCTGCTGCGCCGCGCCGAGCAAGGCCCCACCGCCGAGCGCGCGCTGGCCCGCACCCGCTCAGCCCACCAGATGACCAACCACTTGCCCGCCGAACTCGCTGCTGCACCCGCGGTGGACCCGCTGCCCACGCCGCCGCAGGAACCTGAGCACATCCCGTGCGACGAGCCCGGTGCGGGCCCGGCCGGTGAGGTGGTGCCGTTCGGGATCTTCGACCCGTTCGCCGAGGACCTGGAGGCGAGCCGGTGACCAGCACTTACATCGAAGCCGCCCGCCACCCGCTGGCTACCAAACAGGGCTGGGCGGCCTTCGCCGCCCAATCCAGTCCCGCCCCGCCCCAGCTGCTGCCCACCACGGACTGGCAGCGGCTCGACGCCCTGGAACGCGAGCTATACAACGAGACCCGCCAGGACTACCACTCCGCACTGCAACTCGTCGCCACCCCGGACATCAAAAAGATCATCCACACCGGGACCAAGCTGATCATCAACAACCGTGGCAAGCAACTCGGTCGGCGCGGCCTGATCGTCTCCGGACCCAGCGGTACCGGCAAGTCCACCTCGATCACCCAGCTGGGCAAGAAATTCCAGATCGACACCGAACGCCGCAACCCCGCAGCGCGTGATCGCATCCCGGTCGTCTACATCGTGGTCCCCCCGGATGCCACACCCAAGACGCTGGCCACCGAGATGGCAGTGTTTTTGGGCCTGCCGGTCGCCGAGCGGGACAGCTGCCAGTCGGTGGCGCACACCGTCGCCTCGGTGATGCGCCGACTCGGCACCGGGCTGGTCCTGGTCGATTTTACCGACCGCCTCGACCTGACCACCCGCCAAGGCAAAAACGCCTCCGACCAGCTGAAGTACTTCTTCGACACGATCAGCGCCACCTTTATTTACGCGGGGCTGGACCTGGAAGAGACCGGCATGTTCTCCGGGGTCCGCGGCCGCCAGATCGCCGGGCGGTTCATCCCGGTCAACACCGGCCCGTTCACCCACACCACCACCGAGGCCAAACAGAACTGGGCCAAGCTCATCGCCACCATGGAACAAGGCCTGCGCCTGCAGCGCCACACCTCCGGCACCCTGCTCAAGCTTGCGCCCTACCTGCACGCCCGCACCGGCGGCATGATCGGCAGCCTGGACCAACTCATCCACGAAGCCGCCAACGACGCCATCACCGACGGCACCGAGAAGATCACTAAGAACCACCTCGACGCGGTCATCCTCGACATCGCCGCGCAAACCCAGTCCAACCCCGCCCCACCCAGGCGAGCCCACCACCAAGGGGCGCGATGAGGCTCTGGCAGCAGCCCGCCAAGCCTCTGCCGGTCCTCCTCCGCCCGGTCGGTGGGGAAACGCTGGTCTCCTACACCGTCAGGCTCGCCACCACCAACGACCTCGACCGGCCCACAATCCTGCTCCGGGCGCTCGGCGAACCGAGCAGGGGATGGACCCAGTCGATGCTCGCCGAGGACTACGACGTCGCGCTCAACAACCACGCCCTGCGCCGGCTGGAGACCTTCACCGGCATCCCCGCCGCGCGGCTACAGATGTCCCTACCCACCCTCCACGCCGACACCCGGCCCTCCACCACCCCAGCGACCCGGCCCTACCGGTGCCCGGATCTGCGTGAGCACTGCGAGCACTGCGCCGCCCGACTGCCCGGGCACCCGAAGATCAGAGTCCACAGCCTGCCGTTCCCGCTGATCTGCCGGCGCCACCACCGCTGGATCGCCACCCCACCAGACCAGCCCCACCAGCTCGACATCACCGCGGCACCCGAGATCCGCGCCGCCCACCGCCGCTACGCCCGGCTGCTGACCACCACCGGCGATGGCGACTGGACCCACCAGCAGCTACGGCAAGCGACCTCGATCGCGATGATCTGGGCCAGCCGCGGCCCTCTCCACCACCGAATCCTGCACGCCAGATGGAGCGCCCGCGCCGCCGCCCTGGGCAGCGCCCAGAGCCCACACCAGCCCAGCCCGCCGCTGGTGTTCCCCGAAGCCGTCGCCATCACCGAGATCCTCTGCGATCTCCACTGGCGCCGCCACGTCGCGATGGTCGAACACCACTGGCAACTCAACAGCTTCTACCGCCGGATCGGCCAACGCCTCACCCAACCCGACCCCTGGACATTCGCCAGCGCGATCCACATCACCAACCACGACCCCCTGCGCGCCTGGGTGGCCCAGCACCGCCAACAGCACGCCCCCACCCGCACCGAACTCTGGCAACGCCACTACCGGCGCTACACCCTAGCCACACCGTTCCCAGAAATCCGCCACTTCAAGTGAGAAACGATGAGCGATGACAACGTCTCAGCCAACTGGCGAACCCCAGCTCAGCGCACATCAGCCTCGCCAGATCAAACGAGACGCGACAATGACCAGCGCAACCAGCTCACCCGATGCCGGCGCAGGGACGTGCATGTTCCCCGGTTGCGGACGGCCAGTGCGGGCACGGGCAGGGGAAGGCGGTGGCAAGCCACCGATCTACTGCGACCTGCTCAACCCGACCACGGGGAAGCTGGCGCACACCCCGCTGACCGCAGCCCGGGAACGCACCCGCCAACAGCGCCACCAGGGTGCGAATGGGCAGCCGGCCGGGCTGCCGACCGCTCCAGCCAGCGCGGCGCGAGAGCGGGCGACGGGCCTGCTGGAGCAGTTCCGGACCACCGCCGAGCAGCTGACTGGCACGCTGGCCGCCGCGGTCGAGGCGATGACCCGCGCGGGTGATCTAGAGAGCGTGTCGGCCGAGCTGACCGCCGCGCGCCGGCAGGCCGAGCGTGCCCACCTGGAGGCCGAGGAGCGCATTCAGGCTGCCGAGGCCGTGCGGGAGCAGGCCCTCGCCGAGGCCTCCGCAGCCCGCCAAGCCGCCGCCGACGCCACCGCCGCACGAGACGAAGCCATCACCGAGCTAGACGCTCTCGAGACCACCCTGAGCGCCACCCACGCCGAGCTGCACCAGGCCCGGACTACGCACGCCACCGAACTCGACCGGCTCCGTGCCGAGGCGGACCAGCAGCTCACTGCGGTGCGCGCGGAGGCCGCCGAGCAGATCCGCTCCACGCACACCGAGGCTGCCCAGCGCATCCAGGCTGCTGAGGCCGTGCGGGAGCAGGCCCTCGCCGAGGCCTCCGCAGCCCGCCCAGCCGCCGCCGACGCCACCCACCGCGCCGAACAGGCCCGCGAGGAAACCCGCCAGACCCGCACCGAGCACCGTGAGGAGCTAGCCACGCTGCGTCGTGAGCACCGCGAGGAACTGAGCGCCGAACGCTCCCGCGCCGAGACCGCCCTGGACACCCTGCGCGCCGAGCATCGCCGCGAGATTGAAGCCCTCCAAGCAGCGCTCACCGCGTTGGGCGCCACCCAGTCCGAGCAGTGAGTCAACCTGGGTGAACACAGACGATCACTTGCAGAACGCCGCAGGTCAGACCACCAAGTATCCGATTTTATCGGTGGATCTTGATTGACTGCCCGGGAACTAATGATCACCGCTGCGTTCCTTATCCGCAGGTCCGACCACTATTGCTGTATGGTCTCACTGGACAGAAAAGCGAACGGCGGGCCCTGGTTGCCCAGGGCCCGCCGCCTTCCGGCTCTCAGGTAGTCCAACGTCCTGCCAAGAAGTGCACTACCTCTACGACGGGTAGTGACCAGATACGTGTAATCGGGCCATCGTAGCTGGTCAGAGGCTTTTGATTGCCCGGCCAGGATGGGTCTAGGGTGCTCCGGGTCACGCTGTCTTGGTGCAGGTGGTGGCTGAGTGGCTCTTGTCTATCGCCCGGCGTACCGCTACTCGATGGCCCGATTACACGTATCTGGTCACTACCCGACCGAGGGCCGACCCTGGCTGCCCGCACACCAGTAATCACCAAACGAACACCTGACTAGTTACGTCTAGTTTAGATGAAATCAGCAAATTCTGATGTTTGTGGCGTCAGCGTCCTTGTGCGCATATTGGCGACACCATGAACTCCGCTTCCGCAGAGCAGTACGATACCTGTAGTCACGGCAGGATGCCTCCAACATGGCCTTGAGGAAGAGAACGTCATGTGTCAGAACGCAGCACCGGTTGAACCCGCCGGGGCACCGTCGGCGAGGACTTTTGACAGCATTGAAGAGTTTTTGAGCGCGATCCAGCCCGGCATGGAGCTGTGCACCAGCGACTTCACCGGATGGGCCAGCGTCGAGGGTGTCAGCCAGGCGGGCGAGACCCGGTGGCCGAGTGTTCGGGGTCGCCGCCACGAGGACGGCCGGCTGGTGGATGTGCCGGCAAACGCCCTCATCGATCTGCGCGGTGGGCACTGTGTACGCATCGACCGGGTGCGGGCGACCATCGACGCTCAGGGCTGGGAGGTCCCGAACTCGTGACCAGCCCGGTGAGGGTCGGGTGGCCGGGGGTCGGGTAGCCCGGAGGAACCTCCCCTCCGGGCTCCCACAGAGGTGCTGTTGCAAAGTCGGAGTGAGAGCTGCTCAACTCGGTGCTGACCGCCAGGTCACTACGCCCGGGCTGTGTTCAGGCGTAGGTGAACGCCTTCTCGACGATCACCACGTCCGGGTTCGAGTGTCCGTAGGCGAAGATCCTGCCCTGGCCTTTGCGCAGTGCGTGCATCGCTTCGATCCCCTTCAGTGTCCGATACGCCGTCACCGGCGGGTAGTGACCAGATACGTGTAATCGGGCCATCGAGTAGCGGTACGCCGGGCGATAGACAAGAGCCACTCAGCCACCACCTGCACCAAGACAGCGTGACCCGGAGCACCCTAGACCCATCCTGGCCGGGCAATCAAAAGCCTCTGACCAGCTACGATGGCCCGATTACACGTATCTAGTCACTACCCGCACCTGATCCACAAGCCCTCGCCGCGTAGCCTCCCCGGTTTTCCCATTCTCCTGGTTCTGCTGCACTCTCCATCCAGTGGCGCGTGTTTCTGGGAAGACCGCGCCAGGCTTGTTGACATGCAGGTGACGCGGTCACCGACATTGACCCATCGAACCCATTGACAGTGACGTGACGCTCTCCACACGCTCCATTGTCGGTTCCTCTTAGCTGTTCTGTGCGTACTCTTGACAACATGACCAAGTAAACTATCCTACTCACTGTGACGGCGTTCATATAACTCCCTTTGGGTCGGTCTGATTTTCGGTGTTACTGGCGCTCACCGGTAACAGGAAAGGCGTTATGATCGCGGTGCTCGACACGCGAGAACGAGCCACGCAGTAACGCGAATCTGCGGGGGTGGGAGATTTCCTAGGTTCGGTCCCCATCTGTGGCGCGGTAGCGAGATCCGCACCGGTCATGCCCCTGCCCGGTGTTGCAAGAAACTGTCATGTGCGGAAAGAGGTGATACCCATCGAACGGTAGCCGGGACGCGCCCCTCTCCCGGCTACCGACTCAGCGAACTCCCTGTGAATAAAACGTCAGCGACGGCGCGGATCGCATCCCACTGACGCATGAGCCCCGACAGGAGTTCTGTACATTCCTGCAGCACGGAGGATAGCGATACACGAAAAAGGATCCCCCGTGCGACACAAACACGGTGCTCACATCCGGCGGCGTCGCGAAGTCCCTGTCACGGTTCACCATGAACCGCCGACAAAAAACGAGCGAAGGATTGGATACATGAGCATACGTCTGCGGAAAGTTTCTCAGACCTTGGTCAGTCGCGGTGTGGCTGGCACGATCTGTGCGTCTGCTCTCCTGTGCGGTGGAGTGGCGTCGGCGGGTGCGGCGCCATCGCTACCGCCGGTGCCGCTGTTGACCACTCACGTGGCCGCGGTCAGCGCGCCCATGACGAATACGCCGGCATCGGCCACGAACGCCGTGGCCAGCTGCCCGGGGTTCCGGGTCCAGACGCCGAAAAATCAACGGATATGGGCCGGTGACTGTGGCATGACAGGTTGACCCCAGTCTGTGGAAGGGCCGCGAGTCAGGTCTCGATGGTGAGGTGTTCGAGGGCCTGGGCGGTCTCGGCGGCGCTGGCGAGGGTGTAGCGGCCGGTCACTTCGATCGAGGAGTGTCCGAGGACGCTGGCGATGGTGGGCAGGTCGTGGCCCTGTTCGCGGAGGCTGGTGGCCAGGGTGTGGCGCAGGGTGTGCGGCCCGAATGGTTCCCCGTCGTGATCGGGGCCGATGTGGGCGTCGTGCCCGAGGGCGGTGACGATGTCGCGTGCGGCCCGGTCGGAGAGCCGCTTTTGGCGGCGGGAGAGGAACAGGGCGGTCTGCGTCGAGCCGTTCGGGAGCCAGCGGGGGCGTTGGTCGAGCCAGGTGTTGAGAGCGTCTCGGGCGGTGCGGTGGAGGCCGGGGATCTCGCGGTAGATGCCTCCTTTGCCCTCCCGGACGATGAGCTTGGTCCGTCGGGCCGAGCGGATGAGGTCGCGCAGGTCGAGAGCGACGAGCTCGGAGATCCGCAGCCCCGCGTAGAGGAGGGTCAGGCAGAGGGCTTTGTCGCGCGGTGAGCAACAGCGTTCGAGGGCGCGCAGGAACTGCTTGCGCTGCGCTGGATCCAGAGCTTTCGGTGCCCAGCGGGGCAGGCGTTCGCGGTCAACGACCGCGCGGCCGAGCTGCAGGTAGAAGCCGTAGAAGTGATCCAGCGCGGCGATGTAGTTATTGACCGTAGTCGGCTTGAGCCCTGTGACGGTCTTGAGGTGGGCGCGGAACTCACGGACGGCGTGGTTGCGCCCGTGCGCATCGGAGAGCGGGTCGCGCCCGTCCCACTCCAGCTCGGCGGTGCCGAGGAAGGCCAGGAAGCTGCGTAGCCGGGAGAGATAGATCCGCTTCGTGCCGGGCGCCAGGTCGGCTTGGGTGAGCGCGGTGGCGTAGGCGGAGAGGATGTCCTCGTCGTCGCTGGTGGTCTCCGGGCGCCGTGGTGCCGCCCGTCGGGCGGGTTGCGGTGGGCGCAGACTGGCCGCACACGTCGGGCAGCGGGACCAGTTCTTGCCTCCGTTGGGCAGCGTGGATAGCGGTTGCCACGTCCGGCCGCGCTTTCCGCAGCGGGTGACCCGCGAGCGGATGTCGGGCTGATGAGCCGAGTCGGGCGAGTTCGGCGTCGATGTCGACGGTGATGGTGCCGACCAGGCCGATAGGCTCGGAGCGGGCCGGGGAGATGTGCCTCAGCAGCGTTTCGTCGACCAGCCGGCCTTGGGCGCGCATGTGCTCGAGGGCGAGGCCGAGGTATTCGGTCATCCAGGCCGTGACCGCGTTCGCGGCAACGGTCAGGCACCAGGCCTGTTCGGTCTGGTGTTGCAGGTGGCGGTGCCGGATGGCGCCCTCGTGGGCGTAGAAGATGTCCCGTCGCAGCGCGTGGGTGGACTCGCCCTTGTTCAGCTGGCGGGCGATCTTCCGGCGATAGTCCGGCCGGGACAGATAGCGTGCGGCGTAGAGCGTTCGGCACAGCGCCCCGTACTCCTTGAGCGCGGCCGCCAGGGTGTTCTGCCGGTCGGCGCGGGAAAGCTTGGCCACGATCAGCGAGGCGGTGAGGTGCCCGTATTTCAGGGAGGCCGCCAGGCGGAGCATCTCGTCCCAATTATCCGCGATGAGCTGGGTGTTGATCCGCCGCCTCAGCAGTGGCCCCGCCAGCGGATAGGCCGCGCACACCTCGCCGTGGGGTGCGGTGCGGTAGAGGGTGATCTTCCCGAGATCGCGGATCCGCGGGGAGAGCTGCAACCCGCAAAGATCGAACAGGGCGAAGTTGAGCAGGCTGGCCCCGTGCGTATCGGTAGCGTGCTCGGTGATCGGCAGATCCGCCTGGTTACCCAGCATCTCATCCAGCACGCAGGCCGCCTCCCGGTCGGTGGCCACGATCACCTTCGTGCCGTAGACGAGGTGCTGATCGGTGATATGGGTATAGGTACTCACCCCCTCATCAGCGAAATACCTGCTCAGAGCACGTGCAGTGATCGATTTTCCCTTGGTGGGGAAGCGTTGCCCATCCGAGGAGGACAGGGTGCCGGACCCGAAGGACGGGGTCAACGGCAGCTGCTGGTGGTAGTCGATCAGGACCAGGTTCGCTGCGCGCAGGGTCTCCTCGCGCACGTACCACTCCTGGGTCCAGGCCAGGGTGTCGTAGCCGATGCCGCAGGCATCCGCGGTGCGGGCGATACCGAGGTTCGTGGATAAGGTTATCTTGAGCCGCCCGAAGGGCGTCCTTAACGTCTTGTACGGGGCTGACGGGGACCGAGATCTGCCTGGTGGATGTGGTTATCTACCGCCGTCCATCACGAAGATCCCCTGGAGTTGTGATGCTTGTTCAGCGGGTGGTGATGCCCACCTCGCGGCTTGAGTCGTGGACGGTGCTCGGAGACGACGCCGTACCCGTCGCGCCGATCGAGCGGTACCTGGTCTACCTGACCGATATCGAGCGGTCACCGAACACGATCAAGGCCTACGCCCATGACCTCAAGGACTGGTTCGCCTTCCTGCACCTGCGCGGTCTGGACTGGCGCGAGGTCCGACTGGAGGACGTCGGCGAGTTCGTCGCCTGGCTGAGGCTCCCTCCGGCCGGGCGTGATGGGACGGTCGCGGTCTTGCCGTCGGTGGAGCACCACTGCGGTGAGAGCACGGTGAACCGGAAGCTGTCGGCCGTGTCGGCGTTTTATCAACACGCTGCCCGGCACGGCGTCGAGCTGGGCGAGTTGCTGACGACATGGCAGCCGGCGGGCCGGCGGGGCACGGCGTGGAAGCCGTTCCTGCATCACATCAGCAAGGACAAGCCCGTCACCCGCCGGGCCATCCGTCTCAAGTCGCCCAAGAAGCTGCCGCGGATCCTCACAGCTCAGGAGGCGCAGGCGATCCTGGATGCCTGCGATCGGCTACGAGATCGCTTCCTTTTCGCGTTGCTTTACGACAGCGGCGTTCGCATTGGTGAGGCGCTTGGTCTCCGGCATGAGGATCTCGCGGCCGCCGAGCGGGAGGTGACAATCTGGCCGCGCATCAACGACAACGGAGCCCGCACCAAGTCCACGACGTCGCGGACGATCCCGGTCAGCGCCGAACTCGTCCGCCTCTACGCCGATTACCTGCATCAAGAGTACGGTGATCTTGATTCGGACTACGTCTTCGTGAATCTCTGGGGCCAGCCGCACGGCCGTCCAATGACCTACGCCGCCGCCTACGACTTGGTGCTCCGGCTGCGCCGCCGGACCACGATCGACTTTGATCCGCATTGGTTCAGGCACACCATGGCGACCAGGCTTCTTCGGGACGGGGTGCCGGTCGAGGTCGTCTCCAAGATTCTCGGACATGTGTCGGTGACCACGACGACCGAGACGTATGGACATCTGACTGCCGAGGACGCCCGCCGGGCGCTGGAGCGGGCTGGCTTCTTCACCGGGAAGGAGGTGTCCCTGTGAGCGGGAAGCAGCGAATCAGCCGCGGCGAAGACCATGCACGGGTGCCAGGCCGGACAGCCTCGGGGCTACTGGAGAAGCTGATGGCAGCGGTCCGCTCGGAGTTCCGAGCCGAGGTGATCTCAATCGATCCCGGCGACCTGGTCTTCGGTGGTCCACCTTGCATGGTGCCGGGCTGCCCGAGGACCGGTCGCAGTCGAGGCTTGTGCATCGGCCACCACACTCGATGGACAGGACAGGGACGTCCGGACATCGAGGAGTTCGCCGCCACTACTGGGCCCGACATGCGCGGACACGCACCGCTGCCGCCCTGCAAGGTCCCTGGCTGCCGCTACGGCGTCCGGGTCTTCGGGCTTTGCACCAGCCACGCCAGGAAATGGGACCGGGTCGGCCGCCCCGACCTGCACGAGTGGCTGACCACCGTGGCGCCGGTCGACCCGTCGGCCGAACGGTCTACCTGTCTGATCTCCTTCTGCGAGCTCTGGATCCAGGCCCGAGGTCCGTTCTGCGCGTCCCATGGGGTCATCTGGCGGAAGACCGGGAAACCCGACCTGGAGGACTTCACCCGTGGCTATGAGGATCCGATCCCTGGCCACGAGCGTCTCGATCTACGCAAGCTCTCTGGCCAACTGCTCTTGGAGATGCAGTACGCCCTCCAGCGCCGCCACGACGACGGGCGGATCAAGACCCCTCCGACGCGGATCCGCCACGTCGTCAGCTTCGTCGCTGGCACCGGTGTCTCCTCGTTTCTGGACTGGTCTGAAGAGACTTGGCGCGAACGTTTCCCCAGAGGGAAGCCGACCACCGGCAGTTCCTCCACGGCGATGCTCATCTACGCGCGTCGCCAGGTCGAGGAGCTGCAGCATGGCCGCGGATGGGAGGTGGAATTCCCCCGAGATGTCTGGCGGCTTCGGCAGCTGGGCATCGAGTCGCCTCACGCTCACTTGCGGTTCGACCGGATCCCACAGCCCTGGCTAAAGGATCTGGCCAAACGGTGGATCCGTTGGCGGCTCAGCAGTGGCCTGGGCGCTGGCCAAGCCCACAAGAGCGTCCTGGCGGTCACCCGCCTTGCTGAATTCCTGGCCTCCCCGGAGGTCGCAGTCGCTGCCCTCGCCCAGATCGACCGGGCGGTGCTCGAACGCTACCTCGCCGAGCTGCAGGTCACGCTGGGCGGCACCAAGAACCACGGTGAGTTCATCGGGTTGGTCAACAGCTTCTTCCAGTCCATCCGGCAGCATCGCTGGGATGACTCGCTGCCCACCACGGCGGTGTTCTTCGCCGAGGACTATCCCCGGCGCAAAGCCAACCGGCTCCCGCGGGCGCTGGCCGAGCACGTGATGACCCAACTCGAACAGCCCGTCAACATGGGCCGCTGGACCGACCCTGCCGGTCGGCTCGTCACCCTCGTCATGATGCGCTGCGGCCTCCGGATCGGCGACACGCTGAAACTCCCCGTGGACTGCATCATCCGCGACGCCGACGGCGCCCCTTATCTGCGCTACTTCAACCACAAGATGAAACGTGAAGCCCTGGCCCCCATCGATGACGAGGTCGAACGCGGCATCGCAGCCCAGCAGCAACGCATCACGGCCCGATGGCCACAGGGCAATCCGGTCCTGTTCCCGCAGAAGACCGCCAACCCCGACGGCCGCAAACCGATGATTGACACCTCCTACCGCCGTCTTCTCCGAGCATGGCTGGCGGCCTGCGATGTCCGCGACGAAACCGGCCGCCCGGTGCACCCCACCCCTCATCAATGGCGCCACACCTTCGCCACCCGGCTGATCAACCGCGACGTCCCCCAGGAAGTCGTCCGCGTCCTACTTGATCACGATTCGCCGATGATGACGGCTCACTACGCCCGGTTGAACGAGAAGACCGTTCGCCGGCACTGGGAACAGGCCCGCAAGGTCAACGCCCAGGGAGAACAGGTCGCTCTCGACCCCGACGGCCCGCTGGCCGAGGCCGCCTGGGCCAAGCAGCGGATCGGCCGCGTCACCCAGGCCCTGCCCAACGGCTTCTGCGGACTGCCCCTCCAAAAGACCTGTCCGCATGCCAATGCCTGCCTGACCTGCCCGATGTTCGTGACCACGCCAGAGTTCCTCCCACAACACCGTCAGCAACGCGACCAACTCCTGCAGATCGTCTCCGCCGCTGAGGCTCGCAACCAGCTCCGCGTCGTGGAAATGAACAAGCAGGTCCTCGGCAACCTCGAACGCGTCATCACTGCCCTAGAGACCGACACGACCAGTGAGGACACCGAAATGGCAGCCGATGCGGACTGACAACTCCTGGCACCTGGTCATCGCGGCCCGCAGCCGACACGAGTACACCCGGTCCCAAGCGATCCAGGCCCTGCGTGAACTGGAGTCGGCCGGGGATCCCGTGACCTTCGAAGCGGTCGTCCGCAAGGCCGGAGTATCACGCTCTTGGCTCTACACCCAGCCAGACCTGCGAACCGAGATCGAACGACTCCGCGAGCGCACCGGCCAAGCACCGACCCCACAAGTGCCGACACGGCAACGAGCATCCGAGGCCTCACTGCTGCAACGGCTCGAAACCGCAAACGAGCGCAACCGAAAACTCGCTGAGGAGAACCGTCGTCTCCGCGACCAGCTCGCCCGAGCACTCGGTGACCAGCGGGCCGCACGGCTCAGCACACAACCTGACGGCACCCGTCGCGGCGGACACGGTTCAGTAACGATCGGCCCATGCTGACCAAGCGGCAAGACCACCTCGACACCCACCTTTTAGACACTGACCATGACGCAACGGTGCTGGTCAACGCCCCGCTGCCGGGAAGGACTCAAGATAAATAAGGCGATGAGCACGGCGATGAGGTTGCGTTTCAACTCCCGGGAGCGGGGTTTCGCGCCGCCGGCGTGGGTGAAACAGTCCAGGAACCCGGTGCGCCGATCCAGCTCGATGAACACCGAGGCGATCGGGGCGAAGGGCACCAGCGCGGTCAACTCGTCCTTGAGCTCGTCGGCCTCGCGGGGGATGTCCTCGGCTGAGAGCGGCGGGATCACCAGGTTGCCGTCCTCATCAAGGCGCACCGGGCTCGTCCCGCCAGCCAGCACCCCATTCAGCTCCCCCAAAGCCTCGTCCAGCTCGACTCTTTTGCGATCCAAGGCGGCGCTGGCGTCGGAGGGCACCTCGACCAGGCGGCAGAACTCCTCCCGCTGGGCCGGCCACGCCTCGGGCGGGATGAGGTAGGCCATCGGGTTGGCATACCGGCGTGAGCCGGGCACATACACATCCCCGCTCCGTAGCGCGTCCCGCAGGCACAACAGCACGATCAGTTCCCACTGGTGCCGGTAGGCCGTGGCATCGCCAGCGGCAACCGCGTCATCGAGACAGCCCCGCCAGCGGAGGGGCACGAACCCCCTCGGCGCCTGCGCCGGCACCTTGCGGGTGCCGGTGGCATTGAGCTCCCGCAGGATCCGCACCGCCTCCAGCAGCTCGCAGGCGGCGGGGCCACCAGCGAACTCGATCACCTCGAGCACCCGCGAGGTGAACTGGCGCAGGTAGTTATACGAGGATGCCAGCACCCCGAGATGGCCGTGATCCCGCGGTAGTCGGGTGGTGACCGGCTCAGCCATCGCCGCCCGCAACCGGTCCATGCCGATCTCGCCGCGCAGCCGCCCACCGACCTCCTCATCGGGGATTGCCGGGTCGGCCAGCACCGGCAGCACCAGCTCGGCGATCGCGAGCTTGTCGTCGCTGTGCTTGGCCCGCTCGGCCAGCTGGTCGGTCAGCTTGTGCTTGGCCTGCGACTCCTTCGCCGAGAGTGCCTGGTCGAACAGCTGCACGACCTCATCGAGCACATCAGCCGCCGACTGAGCCAGCAGCGTCAACACGATCGGATACCGGCGTTGCGGATCCCGACGGGCCAGCTTCGCAGCCGAACAGCGGCGCCCGATCGCCGCGAGGAACCGGCGACGCTCGGCCGGCAACACGGACAACTCCAGGGTGTGGGCGTCCAAGCTGCGCAGGAACAACAGCTTTCTGACTTCGGTCTTCACCGCCGCCGCGGAGGCCTCGGTCGGGCCGGTGTTCAACCACCGCAGTCGCGAAGTGCCGATCTCCAGGTCGGTGACCAGCAAACCATCCAACTCCACCCGGCGGGTCTCGCCGAGCAGATGCGCCAGCCGGTCGTAGGTCTCCCGCTGCGCGGCCGCCCGAGCAGCCGCGACCCGCTCCAACAGCGTCACCACGCCAGGGCGCACGACCTTCGAGCTGCGCAGATGCTCACAAGCCAACCGGAACAACAACGACGGCGCATCATGCTCCATCCCCCGGGCCAGCAAGAACTCCTCCAGCTCCAGCGTCCCTGCCGTCTGCCACCCGCAATACCGCAGGACCAACCGCAGATGATCCGTGCGGGTCTGCTCCCGTTCCCCATACCCCTCAAGCTCTCCAGGATCCACCTGGAGTTGCCGGGCCAGTCGGGCCACCGCCACCGGTGGCGCCGCGGTCACGACATCGGGCACGAACCCCAGCCACAACAAGCTACACAGCTGGATCGCCAGCCCAAGGCGATCTCTTGGCGAGCGTCCCCGCCCCGGGTCCACGAACGCCCGATCCGCCGGGCTCAGCGTGAAGAACCGGACGAGCTCATCACGAGTGATCTCCGGGAAACCACGCAACTGCGCCAGCTCCTCCTTCGAGAACACCCGCGTCGACACCCCAGCACCCTAAGCCCACCGACACGACCAGGAACAACAGCCCATATCCGTTGATTTTTCGGCACCTGGACCCGGAACCCCAAACCGGCTATTCGATGCCAGTGCGGTGTTTGATCGCCCCGACCTTGGTGCCGAATAGGTAGAACAAGATCATGAAGACCTGGATCTGCCCGGCCACGTCCAGGGGTTCTAGCTCTGCGGCAACGTCGTCCTCGGTCAGATCGGCGGCGCTGGTGATCCGCCGGTTGAAGATCGCTTTCGCGATCTCCTGCTCCTGATCGCCGATCGTGACCGGATGCAGCTCCCGCAGGTCGAATTGCGGCGGCAGTGGAGTGCCAACCAGCTCGGCGGGATAGCGGGCCGACATGATCCTCATCGCGGTGTTGACCACGTGAACCGCCAAAGCCGGACCCATCCGAAGGTTCTGGATCAGGCTCATCAGCTCGTCGATGGAGACCACGTCCGCATCGATGCTGACTGGTGTGTTGATGTCGGTGTCCACGCGCTCCATCGCGAGCGCGATGTTTTCCAGCACCTTGCCCGGCACCATGACCATCCGGTCGCCGTCGTTTATGCTCGCCCGCGGATGATGCTGATTGAGCAACTCCCTGACCGCCTGCTGCGCCTGCTCGTCAGGTTCCCCAGGTTCGGAGCTCCTGCCAAACCGCGTCATGCGGCGCCTCCCCTCGACTGAACACCCACCATCCGGTGAGCACCCAGGGTAGCCACTGCGTCGGATGCTGGTGTTCCACTTCCCTGGAAGTGGAACACCCGTTGATCAAGGGGTTCGTGGGGCGTGGGTTCCGGCGTGTCGTATTCCACAAGCTATGTCGCCGATCTTGTGTGGTAACGGTGGTTCGGAGCTGACCTTCGGTATGGCGCGGCGCGCCCCGTGAGGGACAATACGAGCGACTGGCTAGGGAAGGACGAAGGGTGCTGGCACTGAGGCTTATTCAGGGCAGCGCTATCGATCTTGTGAGACACCTGCTGAGCTGGAACGATCAGCCGTCGATCAAGATCGCTGAATAAGCCTCACTGTCAAGTTAACCTTGATAGCCATCTGCTGGTGATCCAGCTTCTCGGACTCGTCCACCCCAGTATCGTCCCAAACCATCGCCACGATCACCGTCCGGCACGCCGGAAGTGAGTGAGGCAGGCTACGGGTGTCACCGGCGTGCGCCGCAGCACACGCGGGGGCATTGTCAACTTGTCGAACTTCGGGCCGGCGATGAACACGTGGAACCTGAGTTGGGTGCTAAGTCGATCTCCGAAGCGGCGCTCAGGCGGCTGCCGTGCCGTATCAGCAGCGGCCGCCCGGCGCTCTTCTAACAGTACGGAAATACAAGAGGATGTGATCGCGATGTGAGCACTGGTGCCCGTGGTTTAGCCACCGCAGGCCACTCGATCAAGTTCATGTTGCCTGCATGCGGGTCTGGGATTGTGTGAATGATTGCGCGTATTGTCATTTCCTGCGAGCCGTTTAGCGGGGGCGGTGTGGGATAGTCCATTGTCTTTATCAGCTATTCCACCCTGGACCGGACGATCTCCGGTGAGGTGTCAAGTTCGCTGCGGGCGGCTGGTCGCGAGCCGTTCCTCGGCCACGACTTTCGCGACGGGATCGGTGTTAGCGAGGACTGGAGAAAGCGCCTGTACCATGAGCTGCGCGAGGATGGGGGTGGGAGCCTTGGTTGCCGTTCTGGATGGAGGAAATAACCAAGATGTCATGTCTCAAAGACTGGAAGAGGTGACCACTTCCACGCATGTTGAAGAATTGAACCTACTCAACATTACGCGACCTCGACCATGTGTTTCGGTTACTTACCGTCACTGGATCGCAGAATTTAGGTCAACGATAACTGGGAGTTATGATGCCTTTGGTAGAGATCACCGCGGCTGGCGCAGCTTCTGTACAGGTCGTTTCCGCTGTGATTCCACAGTTAAATGATGCCAGGTTAGTTGTATTAGAAATTGACAATAATACCGGCGCTACCTTGACGCGGGTCCGCGATGAGCAGAAACACGGGGGGTTCGCGGTGACGCCCGAGTTGGTCATCCCACCCCTCTACGCGGACGTCTTCGGCGCCCAAAGCAAGGGTGGTAGTGTTGACACGGGATTGGAGGGCAGTATAGTATACAAAATTGGTAATTTAGGCGATCTGGCCATCTTGTGGGATAGCCCGTTTTCCGGTGACGGCTCAGCTAGCGCTGCTGTTTTCGGAGAAAATTCATCCTTGTTTCAAGTCAGGATTACTATCAGAGTCGGAAATGCTGACACCCACATTCGGTATGAGATTTTTGATCGCGCACAAGTAGTCATTCCCTCTCCGCGAGCACCCGATGTGTTCTGGATCGGACCCGACTGGGGTGTCGGCAAGACATGGGTCGGACCTGTCAGTGATCATGAAATTCCCCCGGTGTGAGGGGTTGGCGATCACGTAATTCGGCGTTCCGGTAGTTTTCGCGCAGTAGACGGCATTGTCAAGTTGTTTGCTGATGAGGGTTTTCGGGGCAGTTTTGGGTCGGGATGGGGTGGTTGTGGCGCTGTGGTCAGGCGGCTGTGGGGGTCAGGCGATCGGCAAAGTCGTTAGCTGTGGGTTTGGAGGTGTCGTTAAGGAAGCTGCCATGAGCCGGCCCTGTCCTCCCGAATGTGTCCCCAGTCTCCAGGTAGCGATGAGGTAGGTCTTGGGTTGCGTCGATCTTGAGACGACCGGTGGTCGGCGGTCAGACCGAGATGTCGGCTGGTGGCCCGGGTGTGCATGAAAGGATGCGCCGGTGCGGGACACGGTCACGATCGAGCAGGCACTTGAGGCGTTCGTGGAGGATCAGCGCCAGCGTCTCTCGGCCCGCACGATGGCACCGTCAACGGCACTGTCAAGTTAACCTTGATCATGATCTACTTTGCTAGGGCAGCCACAAGATGTAGTGGTCATACTCACCGAATGGTGGCTCATCTTGTGGCTGCCCTAGCAAAGTAGATCATGATCAAGGTTAACTTGACAGTGCCCTCACCCAGGCCATCGACGACGTCATCAACTACCACCACCGGCTGCCAGCGAGTCGGGCCTGGGGGGATGGAACCTTCGCCTCCTCCGACGGGCAACGCTTTCCCGTGCAGGTCAAGGCCGCCAACGCCGGGGCGCTGCCGCGCTACTTCGGGTTCGGCCGCGGCCTGTCGGGTCGGGTGGCCCGGAGGAACCTCCCCTCCGGGCTCCCACAGATCCCGGCGTGACGTAGGGTAGGCCGCCGATGAGGTGCCAGTGGCGCTGGTCCTTTTCCGACGGCCCCCCTCCGAACCGGTTATGTCGAGTTCGACATAACGGGTTTTATGTTGAACCCCGGATTATGTCGAGTGGGTTGGTGAAGGTGCTGGTCAGCGGTGGTTGAAGTGGCCTGCTGCTCGGCATAATCCGCGGTGCTCAGGAAGGCAAGCAGAGGCGGTACCGCTCG
>Ga0213881_10000657_pt1 | contig 20055 bp, 22 predicted proteins | sample BarmaccoBMER_R08_FD_160104 | JGI IMG/M metagenome (GOLD analysis project Ga0213881, IMG submission 160104) | Barbacenia macrantha exposed rock microbial communities from rupestrian grasslands, the National Park of Serra do Cipo, Brazil - ER_R08 ... | reverse complement strand
CGCCGCCCGCGGGACCGAAGCCGGCCGCGTCTTCGGACGCCTCAGCTCCGCCGACCGCGCCGAACTGGCCCGCATCCTCAGACAGCTCCGCGACTGAATCCGGCAGGCCAGCGCACAATGAGCTGACAGATGATGACGACTAGGAGGGGCCAATGCCTTTAGTCTGCCAGGCCCGCCGCCGGCTTCGACTACGACACGTCCCCGGGCTCAGGGCTGGTGACCCAGTTTCACGACCATGTTCGGGTGCCGTTGGCTCAGCGCCGTCAAGGCGCGCAGACTGTTGCGGCTGGGTTCCCGCTCGGCCAGGAAGGTTCCGGGCTCGACGCCGTTCGGCGGTATGCCCCGGGGTCAGGATCGCGAAGAACGAGCCGTCGCCGAAGACGTCGTTTACCCCGTCGAATCTCCCGTCCGGGTCGTTCGTGAACTGAAGTTCCTGGAGCGCGGGCCTGCCGTCCAGGAGGTGGTTGTTCGTTCCCTGGGCGATCAGGTTCAGGAAGAGCCTTGCCTGCGCCTCATGGGCGCCGGTGTAGACCGGGACATCCTTGGGGATGTCCGGGAATCCGGAGACGTGATCGAGGTGGATGTGGGTCATGAAGACCCCCTTCAGAGGAACTCCTTCCGCTTCGATGATCTCCGCGGTGCTCTGCTGAGGCCGCATCTTTTCGATGCCCCCGTATTTTCTGAGCACCCATCCGACCCCCGCTCCGGCGGGGTCTTTCACGAACCGTCGTGAGACGCCCGTGTCGACCAGGAAGAAGCCCTGCGTGGGATGCCGCACGACGTGGGTGTAGATCTGGATCGGCTCCTTGCGCTTGGTGAGCCCCGCCTGAACCGCTTTCGGGTCTTTGATGTTGAGCAGTCCCGAGAGGTTGGCTTCCCAGTCCGCGCCGACGGTCCTGACCTCGATCGGCCCCGGCTGATCGATCAGGGCCTCCATGGCCGCCGAGCTGACCGGCTTGCCGATACGCGCCGACGTTACCCTACGAATGTAGGTTTTACAACTAGCGGACGAAAATCTATGAGTGTTTGTTTTCATGCGCATGTAAGAGAAGGTAAGCTCAGGACCATGGCGATGACCAGGAAGAGCAGCAGCGCCCCGCCGGTCGACCGGCGCGTGCGGCGCACCCAGGCGACCCTGCAGCGCGCCCTCATCGACCTGGTCCAGGAACAGGATCTCTCGCAGATCAACGTCGCCGACGTCGCCGACCGGGCCGACGTGAGCCGCTCCACGTTCTACGACCACTACCGGGACGTGCACGAACTGGCCGAGGCCGCCTGCACCTCGATGCTCGACGACATGTTCAGGTACGTCCATGCCCTCGACACCGCTCCCGCTGGTCCCCCGGAGGACCCGGACCCCTCGCTGACGGGCTTCTTCGCCCATTTCGCCGAGCACGCGGGTCTGTACCGCAGCCTCCTGGGCCCCACCGGAAGCGCCCGCGTCATCGAGCACGTACGCCGCCGCACCACCGCAGCCGCCCACTACTCCGGGCGCCTGGCCCCCGTCGGCGACACCCCGCCGCCGGACACCGCCGGCCCGTCCGACTTCTCGCTCGACGTGCCCGCGGCGTTCGTCGCCGGTGCGCTCATCGGCGTGGCCATCGACTGGCTGCAGCGCGGATGCCCGCGAACGCCGCTCGAGATGACCATCCTGACCAAGCCGCTCCTGATCGCCCTGCGGCCCGGCCCCGGCACGCCGTACAGGCCCGAGTAGCGGCCGGGAAGTCCGGACCGGATCCCGCTGACTAGCGACCGGTTATGTTTGCCCGGTCCGCCTCGTAGATCCGGCGCGGGTCCAGCCGGAGGCGTGCCGTTTGTCCGAGGCCAGTTTCCTGAGCCGAAATTAATTTCGGCTCAGGAAATCGTAGTCATCCGCAGGGCGCCGGGCCGGCCATCGAGCGGGCCGGCCGCACACGCGGCCCTACTCTTCGAGGGTCTGGCCGATCCGATGGATGGAATCGCGCGTCTCGGGACTGAGCAGCTGAAGAAGCGGCGCCGCGGCGCTCTGCAGCTGCTGGATGGCCTCATCCAGCCCGTGGCCCGGCATGGCCGCGCCCTCCGGGGACCTGTCTACTGCCGCGAGCGTCCGTGCCAATACTCCGCCGAGGTACTGGGCCTGCTCCAGGAAGCGCCGTGCGACCGGGTCGCCGATGAGCACAGGCGCACCGATGAGCAGCATCATCATGTACGTCCGGAAACCATCAGACGCGGCGCCTCGGTCGCCGGATCCGCCGATCACCGACGACACAGCCCTGGCCGCTCGAGTGGCCTGGGCCGCCACGATGGCAGCCTGCGCCGCGACCGCATGGCCGCGTTGCCTGGCCTGCCGCCTGTTCAGCAGCTGGTTCACGACCAGGACCGTGATCAGCAGCACCAGCAGCCCCGCCACTGTGTCGGTCGTAAGCGGGCGGGCCGCCCACCAGCGTCGCTGCCCGGCATCCGCGAGCTCGCCGACGACCAGCGTCAGCGTGATCAGCATCGCCAAGACGGCAGCGAGCCACCCTATCAAGCGCATCGGCACCAGACGACTCTACGAGAGCCTGACCAGGTCAATCCGCTCAACCAGCACGTCGAGGAACATGACGGTTCTGCGAGGCCATCTCCTTCCTCAAAGTGATGACAAGTGCTCATTGACGCTGATCGCTCATCATCGGTGTGACGGAGCACGATAGTTGGCCAACGGAGCACGATAGTGTCCCGTGACACGCAAGTCGGCCCTCTGCCATTCAATGCGGCCCGTTCGCCGGTTTTGCCATTAGAGGTGGCCCGTTCCGGATTCTGCTGCTACCGGAGCGGTTCAGCAGATGCTGCCCGCAGCCGGGCTACCGCTCCGGCGACAACCAGGCCTGAGCCGACGGCGATCCTCGGCCTGCGCCGCTGCACGGCCCGTGGTATCCGCAGGACCCAGAACACGGCCATCAGGGCTTCGCCGGCGATCACGTTCACCGTCAGCCGCCGCGGATTGCGGAGGCCCGACCGCACGCGGAGGACCATCCCCGCGACCTCGACAGCAAGGCCGTACCGGGGAGCGCGCGGCGATAGCTGGCTGACCGCGGGTGATCGCGTCCCGGCGGTAGCCGGCACCTGTATGCCATGCTTGCGCATCAGGTCCTTCTCCTGCTCGATGTGCCGTTGCGCCTCGGCCTGGGTCGGCGCTTCGGTGCCAAGGCCCCACGCCACCAGCCCGAACCCAGCAGCGCTAGCCCATGCCGCCATGGCCCGCTGCCGGCGGCCGGCGGCCCAGTGCCCGGCCCCGACAGCAGCCTGGGTAACAACGGGAGCGACCGGGGACACCCACTCCAGCGCCCCCGAGGGCCTGGTGCCGTCCAGAAGGGGCATCCAGGCCAGCCGCAGCAGCAGCAACCGGTTCCCGCTGTCATCACGAGCCATCCCCGCATTGTCGCCCCGGCGGCGCGTACGTGCCAAGCGCTCCCGGACTACCGCACCCGGACATTACCGCCCCGCAGGGGCAGGGCAGCGAGATCCCCAGACTGTCACGACAGTGATTCAGGACCAGGCGACCTGGAAGCAGCGCTGCAGCGCCAGATGCCTGCCCTCCCGAGATCACCACGACTACGCCGGGCCGGAATCAAGGACAAACCAGCCCCGGAACCATCGCCGGGCTAACTTGGATGGCAGCCCGCAGATCCGCCCTCTGCCACTAAAAGGCCCGCCCAGGTCACGGCCACCCCACCGGGCCGAGATGCCTGTCACAGGACAGATAGTTGGCCAACGGAGCACGATAGTTGGCCAGCGCTCGCTGGAGAGGACTTCGATCTAGGCCGTCACGGCCAGGAGGCGCGCGTCGTCCGAGCGACTCCTGTGGCCCGACATCGCCTGGGCGTAACTTGCGCTGATCGATCTCAGGTACTCGGCGTAGATGCCTCGCTTCGCGGTCCTGAGCAGGTCGGCTTGCTGCCATTTGCGTTACGCGATGCTTGCATCTGCTGAGCAGCCGCGCCAACCAAAACTCCCAGCAAGGTGCCGATAATCCGACGACGGCAGAATCCATGTGCAGCCTCCCAGAGTGAGCCGGCCGACGGCGGATTGCCGCCTGGCAGTCCTCAACCAGTGTCCAGGCATGGCCACCACCGCGCGCGGACGGCTCGTGATGCGCGTATGCGCGATGACTTTCGCGATCGTCCCGCGTTCCATCTATGACACGGTGTTAGCCAGGATGTCCGCTGAACGATGAAGGGATGCCTTATGGAGATCACTAATCTGGGTAAGGCGGATGGGCTGCCGCCGGTGGATTGGGCCGCGGTCGCTGAGAAGCTCGATGCGGGGTCGGCGCCAGCTCCTGACGCGGTGAACTCCCGCACGACCTGGCTGTCCACCGTCAACGAGGACGGTAGCCCGCACGTGACCGGCGGTCGGTGCCCTGTGGCTGGACGGCGCGTTCTGGTTCCAGACGGGCGCGGGCACGCGGAAGGGGCGCAATGTCGCGCGCGATCCGCGGTGTTCGATCGCGGTGTCGGTCCGCGACGCGGACGTCGTAATCGAGGGTGACGCTGCGCGAGTGACTGAGCCGGGCGCAGTGGCGCGTATCGCGAAGGCATGGGCGGACAACGGCTGGCCGGCCGAACCCGACGACAGCGGGTCGGGCATCACGGCCCCCTTCAACGCACCGTCGCAAGGACCGCCGCCGTGGAACGTGTATCGCATCGAGCCACGCTCGGCGGTCGTGACCTTGGCGAAGGAGCCGGGCGGCCTGACTCGCTTCCGGTTCTGACGCTGGCCGGGCAGGGCCAGGCTGTCGACGGCGGTCCGGGCCCCCGTTGGACCGGGCCGCCGTCGATACCGCCGCTAGGGTGCAGCCTCCGAGGAGGATGAGCCTGAGACCGGCGAGCTGGACGCGGACGGACTGGATGATGATGAGGAGGATGCGAAGAACCCCGGTGAGTAGCTGCACGACGGCGGATCGTACGATCCGCCGGGGGCGCTGACGGGGGCGGAGTTCACGATCTTCGTGCCGGTGAGCGCGCTGGCCGCCCACACCGTACCGGCGCGCGCCCCGTCAAACGAGCGGGTCAGGATCTCCTGCACCCCGATGAACTGGTGCGTGCCCGGCGTGAAGATCAGCTCCATCCGCAGCGCTGGTGTCTCGTTCCTGACCACCGCGATGCCACCGCCTCCGGCCGCGTCCCTGACATCGGGCAGTACGACCGCCCCGGGGATAGCCGCCGCGACACGGAACAGGGCCGTGCTCAGGCCCGGCGGCAGTGCCTGCTCCCCGCCGAGCATGAGCGATACCGCGGCCCATTCCCTGCTGGCCGCGCTCATGGCGGACGAGCACGCGCTGGACCGCAGCAGGTAGGAGGCAAGCCTGCGGGGATCCAGCGGGAGTGCTGTCAGGGCCGTGTAACTCGGTAGCTCGGCGGTCCCGGTTCCCGGCGGGATCACCAGCTCGCAGCTGGCACCGGGATGGCACGGGCTGATGCGGAAGACACCCGGCCAGCTGCCATCCGCGGACTGCCACATCTCCTGCGAGCCACGGTAGGTCGTCCACCGGGCCAGATGATCGCCGCGGACGGATGGCAGCAGGCTCACGACGCGGGTGCTGGTGTAGACGTACGAGCCACCGGTTGCTGAGCCCGCCCCCGGACCGGTCCTGCTGAACTTGTACTGGTGCAGGACGCTGGCCACCGAGACGTAGGCGGCCGAGCCCTGGCGTGCCAGTACGGTCGTTTGCTGTCCGATGAGCTGGTAGCTGACCGGGTCGAAGAGCAGCTCCTCGGTCATCCCTGACCCAGTCCTGGCGATGCCGATACCGCGCGCTCCCGCCGCGTCGCTGGCATGCGGCAGCAGGACCGTACCCGGGATCCGCGCCAGGGCCCGGAACAGCGCAGCCCCGAACCCCGGCGGCAGCACCGGGTTGAGCTGGGCGACCAGGTTGGCGGCCGACCACCGCCGCTCGGCCTGGCTGACGCCGTCGGGGCCGGGCAGCGTGGCCAGGTAGCTGAGCAGCGGGCCGGCCGACGTGGGCAGCGTGCGCAGCCCGGCGTACGTGCTGTACGCGGTGGCACCGGGTGCGTAGCCACCCTGGAAATTGCAAGCGGCGGCCTTGCCTGGCACATCGCCCGGGGTACCGTCGATGTAGCACGGGCTCGCACGGTAGAAGGCGTCCGTGCTGACCGGTGACTGCCATTCCTGCTGCCGGACCAGGACGTGACCGGCGGGCCTGCTGCTGTGGCCGGCGTAAGTCGCGTAGTAGAACGTCGTGTCGGAGTAGATGAGCTGCCGGTCCGCCGGCGCCGGCTGGGCCAGGACGGCCCCCGCCGCCCGGCTGAGCAGCTCGGCCGCGCTGGCCGGCGGGGCCACCGCGCCGCCGCCGAGAGCGAGCACGAGCACCACGGCCAGAATGGCCGCGACGCCGCCCGCCAGCGTCAGCCCCAGCCGGGGCCAGCGGGCCACGCGCCTGAGACCACGCCACACATCCCCACGTAGGACACGATGGGGACCGGGCAGCGCCTCCTCCATCACACGCGCACGCAAGGCGGCGAGCCGCTCCGCGTCCGGTGCGGGGACCGCCGCGCACATCTCCTCGATCAACCGCAGGTCACTCACCGTCTGGCCCCCATCCCGGCTTCGTCGGATCGCTGCCCCCGAGGCTCACCCGTACCTTGGCGCGGGCCCGTACCAGCCGGGACGACACAGTGCCGATGGGGATGCCCAGCGCTCCGGCGACCTCCTCGTAGCCGAGCCCGCTGGCGGTGAGCAACAGCACATCGCGGTGCGCCCGGGACAGCCCGGCGATCGCATCGGCCAGCTGACGCCGGACGGCCGATGCGGCGGCCCGGTCGGTGGCGAGGTCGGCGACCGGCTCGGTGGCCGGGTCTAGCCCGGTGCGGCCGATCGCGCGGAAGAACCTGACCTCGTCGCGCCTGTGCCGGCCGATCAGCCTGGTCGCGATGCCGAACAGCCACGGGCACGCGTCGGCTTGCGCCGGGTCATAACGATGCCGCCGCCGGAACGCGGCGAGAAACGTGTCCGCGACGATGTCGTCGGCCATGTCCGGTCCGAGCCGTCGTACGGCGTACCGGTGAATGGCCGGCGCATGCCGGTCGAACAGCACCCCGAATCGCTCCGGCATCCGCAGTGACTCGGCGATCAGCGCCGCGTCATCGCAGGCCGGCGCGACCGGGCATCTGGGCGCCACCTGATCCGCGCCATCCATGCGCGCCTCCCGGCGTAGGGCTTATCTAGCCTCTCTCACCCGATCCCGGGAATCTTGCTCCATCCGGCACCACCCCGGATTTAGGCCGGTCACGGCATCGCAGACAATTTCCGCCTCCGCCGCCTCGGCGACTTCACGCAGGTAGGCGCTCCACTGGCGATGTGTCGGCCGCACCCGGCCGCGGTCGATCCAGTCGCTGTAGGCGCCGTGCCTATCAGGTGGCGCTGCCAGCCGTACCCCGCCATCGCCGCGACCACATCAGCAGAGGCATCGCCCCAGCTCGCAGCATACGGATAGCCGACATCCTTCTCCGGCGGCGTCCCCAGCGGCAGCAGGCCGCTGGTGTATCCCTGGCGCCCGCTCCAATTCCCCGCGACCTCGCCACGATCAACCAGCACAACCCGCGGCGCCGGCAACCCGGCGGCGGAAAGTGCGCGGGCCTTGGCGGCGATCGCGATACCGAGCCGAACCGCTACCTCGACCGCGTGGAGGCGGGGCTGGGTTAGCGGAAGGTCGGTTCGCGGGAGAAAATCTCCTCGACCGCCGGGGCGAAATACTCAAGGGGCATCCAGTCGTAGCCCGGGTCGAAGCAGTTCTCGTCATAGCGCTCGCAGAACTCGACCGTGGCGTCGAACCAGGGGTGCCCTCGGTATGCCTCCCGGGCGTTGACGTCGTCCCCGGTCTGAGCGCCGTAGTAGTGCAGCTGGAACAGCGGGTGGTGGGAGACGATCCAGCACAGCTCCTCGGAGACGAACGGGCGCAGCACCGCTGCCGCGTAGCTGCCGTGTGAGTACGGGGCCAGGCCGTCGCCGATGTCGTGGATCAGCGCGCCCACCACGTAGTCGACGGTCCGGCCGTCCCGCTCCGCGCGGGTAGCGGACTGCAGGCTATGCTCAAGCCGGCTGACCGCGTACCCGGGATCCGGCTCCGCCGCCCCCAGTGCCCGCACCGCGTCCAGCACCCGCAGGTGCAGAGTGCGGTTGTACGCTACCTCGCGCGTGTGGATGAGGGCGTACTCCTCAGCAGTGCCATCCCGCATCCGGGTGAACGTGGCCCTGGCCATGCTGCTGCTCATGAAACCATCCTAAGCAGCAGAATCCCGTGAGCCCGCGGAACTGCGGGCGGCAGAACCGGCCGCGGGCCAGCGGCACTTGCGCTAGCGGTGCGCCAAAAATGCCAAAAATGACAAGATGCCAAGGTGACAAGATGCCAAGGTGACAAGATGCCAAGGTGACCGAGCAGCGCTTTGACCTCGTTGTCCGCAACTGCACGATCGTGACGCCCGGTCACCGGGAGCAGGCCGGCATGGGCATCACCGGCGGCCGACCATACCGCCTTCGCTGGAATGCGCTGGTCGGTCTGGCGAACTACGCGTATCGTCATATAGCGGACGTGGAAGCTCGCCATCTTGCGGAAAATAGGAGCTCGGCGGAAGAAAAGGCGCCGGAAAGCGACCCCTTTGTTTCCACGAGGCCCCAATCTTCCGCGCTGCCATCGGATGCGCGGTCCATATAACGGATCATATCCGGCAAACCTCCGAATCCATGATCGGCGAATCAACATAGGACCGGAACGTCACATCCGAGGATGGCCCAATAGTCCGAATTACCCCAACGACCGCGCCTCCGTTACCGGATGAGTGTGACACTCACCCGGTTGTAACCGGGTCGCTGCCACAATCATCCGGTCGGCACCTCGCGCACCTGACCCAGTCACTGGACGATGATCTGGCCAGTGCTCTGTGGGGAGGCTGGATCGTTGTAGAAGTACTCGCCCGCCGTGCCGAAGGTGTGCGTGGCCGACTGCCCCGGCGCTAGGGTTCCGGTGTCGAACTCGTTGTCGAAGAACGATGCGGCGCCGTGGTGGTAGGTGTTGCTGGCCGGGTTGACGAACGTGACCGTCGTCCCGGCGGCGACGGTGAGGACCTGGGGGGCCATCGCGTTCGGCGAGACCGTGTTCTCGGTGCCGCCGGGGGCGCTCGTGGCGGGGTTCCAGATCCGCCCGAGCGTGACGGTGTTGCTGGCGGTGGCACCGGGAACCGGCGGCGTGGTGATCGGGTTACGGCTGGGCGGCGGGGCGGGCACCGGAGCCGGGGGAACGGTTCCATCCAGCTTGAACGCCCACAGGTTGTCGCCGTAGGGCGTGGCGGCCCGACCGGTTCCCATTCTCCGCCGGCGAAGATCGCCACGTACTGCTCCCCGTCCACCTCATAGGCAATCGGGGAGGTATTAGCGCTGGCGCCGCACTGCCAGCTCCACAGTTCCTCTCCGGTCGCGTCGTCCATGACGACCAGCGTGCCGTCCGGTCGGCCCTGGAACAGCAGCCGCCCCGCGGTGCTGAGGACGCCGGTTCCCAGGGAGAGCCACCACTTGTTCGGCTTCCGCCACACCACCGTGCTGGTGCGCGGGTCAACCGCGGCCAGGCCGCCCGCCATGTACTCACCGTACGGCCGCGGGGTGCTGCCCAGCCCGCCGCGGGCGTTGGCGTAGTCGGTGTCGATCAGGCTGTAACCGACGTAGACGTATCCGGTATCCAGGCTGAACGAGTCGTAGGCCCAGTTGCCGCCGCCGACCGCTCCCGGGAATATGATCGTCGGCCGGTCCCACGCCGGGGTGAAGATCGGTCCCGCCGGATAGAACGGCACGGGTCGCGTCGCGTCGCGGTAGCTGGGGAACTGCTCTGGCACGAACGGCTCGCCGCCCGGGAACGGCTGGGTCGGCCAGGTCAGCTGGAGGTCGGCATGCAGAGGCGACGGGCACTGTTCGCCACCGGCGTCGCGTTCCTCGCCCCGACCGCGCTGGCCTTCGGCGCCGACGCGGTGACCGCGGCACCGCGGGCTACGGCGGACGGTACCGGCTACACCACCAACGGGTACACGAACCTCGGCTCGTTTCCCGAGCCGCAGGTGTGCCACGGTGTTGACCCGGCGTGCTATCACGACTGGGGCAATTTCGATCCCGCCACGACCGGGTACCGGCTCCTCGTCTACACAACACGGCAGGACCGCGGCACGCGGACCTCGGGCCGAAGCTCGGACCGGGGCTCGATCCGCCGCTAACCGCGGCGAACGTCGTGCAGAACGCGCTGATATCGATGGGCAAGCAGAGCGGCTTCGCGGTGGACTGGACCGAGGACCCGTCGGTCTTCGCCTCGCCGGCGGTCTTGTTCAAGTACAACGCGATCTTGTTCTTCACCTCCCGGGACCGTCCTGGATGACGCCGGGCAGACGTCGCTGCGGATCTACACCGAGGGCGGCGGGGCGTTTGTCGGCGTGCACAACGCCTTCGGCACCGACTACAACTGGGACTGGTTCCGCGGCCTGCTCGGCGGCGCGGAACTGTACGACCACGCCGCCTTGCAGACCGGGACCGTTGACGTGCTCGATCCATCCGACGCATCGACGGCGAGCCTGCCCAGGACATGGACCGGCGAGGACGAGTGGTACAACCTGGTGCCCGCCCCGCAGGGCGTGCGCTTCCTCGCCGCGGTCGACGACCGGACGCTGGCCCAGGGCCAGCGCGGCTACTACGGTGACCCGGGCATGGGCCCGTTCCACCCGGTCACCTGGTGCCAGTACTACGACGGCGGCAAGGCGTGGCTGACCACGCTCGGCCACGACGCGGGCGACTGGGAATCGCCGTCCGCGTTCCCCGGCGCGCAGTACTTCCAGCAGATGCTGCTCGGCGGCATGGAGAGCGCGATGGGCATGAAGCCGTTCTGCCAGGGCTTCAGCCGGTTATGCACTGAGACGCCGAGGTTTATGCCACTCTCCGCGCACTCGGCCGCCGGGACCCATGTCCTGGTGGCCGGCAGCGGCGCGGCCGGGCTCACTGCGGCGCTGACCGCCGCTCGGGTGCCCGCGTCACCGTGGCCGAATGCGCGGACGAACTCGGCGGCAGCACGGCTTTGTCGTTTGGCCGCGTGTGGATTCCCGCAGCCGGTGACCTGGTGGCGAGGGACTGCCTGATGGCGGTCTACGGGGACCGCCACCCGCGGATGATCGAGGCGTTCCTCGCGGCGGCGCCCGAGATGGCCGAGTTCGTGCAGCGCCATTCCGCGCTGCGGTTTATGCCGTGTGCAAGCTATCCCGACTACCACCCGCCCTGCCGGGAGCGTCGCGGGGTGGCCGGGTGCTGAACATAGTGCCGGTCATGTCCCGCGAGCTCAGCGGCCGGGTGCGGCGGCCGCCCGGGTTACCTGCCGCTTACCCATGGCGAGTGGGAGCGGTGGCCTACGAATGCTACATGGGCGACTCCGGCACGCAGCCCAATCCCAATCTCGGGCCGGTCGGCCAGCCGCCCTACTACGCGATCCCGGTCCTGCCGGGCACAATCGGCACCAAGGGCGGTCCGATCACCGACACGCACCGACGTGTGCTCCGCGAGGACGGGCAGCCGATCCGCGGCCTGTAAGCGGCCGGCAACGCTTCGGCCTTCTGGACCGGCGAGGGATACCCGGGTCCCGGCGCCACCCTCGGCATCGCGATGACGATGGGATACCAGGCCGGTCGCGATGTGGCGGCTCGTGCGCATTCGTTACCGCCTCCGTATCGCCATAGTCACAAGACGACGCTGGGCACATCCCGTCGCCAACCCACCGGACCGGATTGTCCCTTTTCGCCCGTAGAAGTAGCGGCGACATATCAGGATTAGTGCACATGTGGGCCCGGAATAAATCAGGTATTCGATTTCAACACATCCATGATATCATTCGAATAAAAGGACGAAGACCGGGGACCCGGCTGCGCCGGCACCGGGACCCCGACCGGGAAACGGGGGAACAGGGCACATGGCAGACTACAGCGGACTCTCCCACGGCGGGGCGCTGGACACCGCACGTCCGTCAGCGGAGCTGGCGCAGATCCTGAACCAGGCGGCCGGAGCCGACCGCCGGTACCGAGGCCTGAATGATGACCAGCTCACCGGTGCGCTGAGCCGGTGGGCGGCGATCGAATCTTGGGCTTGCTCCCAGAAACTGGCCGGAAATCACCGAACTCGTGCGGCGCCGGGGCATCCCGGCACTCGGCTCCGTCACCGGCCCGGCGGACATCGCACCCGAGGTGCCGGTCGGCTGTGAGGAAAGCGTCACCGAAGAGATCGCGATGGCGCTGGGGATGTCCAAGCCGGCCACCGACAAGCTCGTGAACCTCGCGATCGCGCTGGCGACCCGGCTGACCGCCACCGCCGCGCTCGACAGCGGGGAGGTCGACTATGTGAAAGCGAGCGTCATGGCGGACGTCACCGGGCCGCTAGCCAACGAGGCGGCCTGGCACGCTGAGAAACTGGCGCTGATGCAGGCCGACGGCTCCTTCGCCGGGAAGACCCCCGGTGAGCTCAGGAAACTGATCGAGCGGGCCAGCATCGCGGCCGACCCCGACGCGGCGGAAAAGCGTCGTACGGAATCGGAGCGGAATGCGAGGGTCGCGTCCTGGCGAGAAACCGAGGGCACCATGGCCATCCAGGCCTGCGGCCTCAACCCGGCCGATGCGATGGACGCCGAGGCGGCCATCCAGGAACGCGCCGAAGCCTACCGGAAGGCGGGCATGACCGGCGGCATGGACCGGCTTCGGACGCAGGCCTTCACCGACAAACTGACCGGCATGAACCCCCTCGGCGACGACGCCCCTGCGACCCGTGCCGCACCGAAGCGGGTCCACTTGACCGCCCCGGAATGGATCCTGCCCCTTCTGACCGTCCTCGGCCTGGCGGACAATCCGGGCGAAGCGGCCGGGCTGGGTGCCATCGACCCCGCCATGGTCCGCCAGCTCGCCACCGCCACCGCCACAGCGGCCGGGAACCAGACCGAATTCCACCTTTCACTGGTAAACGACCAAGGCTGGGTTACAACGCACGGATGTCCGCCTCCGGACCCCAGGAGCAACCGGGCCAAAGCGGGCAATGCCGGCACCGTCCGGATCAGCCTCCCCGCCGGCCAGGCCCGGGACTTCACCCTCTATCCCGTCGCCCTCTTCGACTGCGACCACCGGTACCGCACCGCACAGCATGACCCCAGCGGCCTGCTCCGCCACCTAACGGAAGTCCGCGACGGTACCTGTGCCAGGCCCGGCTGCGCCCGCCCCGCCGCTAAATGCGACTATGAGCACGCTCAGCCATTTGAAGAAGGTGGCATTACCTGCATGTGCAACGGCGCGATGGTCGATGAACACGACCACCAGATAAAGCAGAAGAACAACTGGCACGTCCGGCAGATCGCCCCCGCCTTCCGGGAATGGACCACCCCCAGCGGCCGGAGCTACGCTAGCCAGCCCCGACAGTACCCCAGCTAAACGAGGTCAAGCGAACCGACAGGAGCCCTGACCACATCCGCGAGTATCCTGGCACCGTTCGGCATGCGGAGGCTGGTAAGTGTGACTGTCGCAGCGATCTTCTTCGTTATCGGGCTTGGCTGCCTCATCGGCTTCGTCGTCGGTAAGGACGTCACGATCGGAAATGTGCATGTGCCCGCGACGGGAGAGCGCAACGGCCGGATAGGTATGGCAGTCCTCGGCGTCGTAGCGCTCGGAATTGGCTCAGTCTTCCTGTACCTATACCTACATCCTTCGAACAGCTCATCCATAGCGTCCGGACTACCAGTTGGAACTGACACACCCGCGACCCAAGCGACCGCAGGGGCAAACGGTACGGGGACCACCACGCCTCCATCCTCAGCTGCTGGTAATTTCACTCAGGAATATCACGACAGGCAGTTCACCACGCCCGGCGGCGGATGTCCCAGTCTGGAGCCCTCTTCGGTGAACTTCACGGCCCAAGGTCCGGAAGTATCGACATCCCCATCTTTCTCCGACGACATTATGCTCAACTGTCCCGGCAGTGTTACCGGTGATATCCCAGCTATGTACGTCTCCTTCAGTTCAAATGACCAAGTGGCTGAGGTGAGCGGAACTCCAAGCGCAGGTGCATGCGATGGTGCCGTCACGCAGCATCCACTGTCGGGGAATATAGATTTCGCTCATCTGAAACCTGGTCTGGAACTCTGCATGGTGAACAGTCAAACTAGTCAGCTAACCTTTGTTGTTTTGCGATCCGTGAACAATTCCAGTGGCGATCTGGCCTGGTCCGCAACCGGATGGGACCTTCCGGCGAACAGCTGATTGACTCGGTATCCCAGCTGAACCAGAGCAGGTGAATCGCGACCGACCTCACAGCCCCAGGTAGATCTTCCGCACTCGCGGGTCATCGCGCAGCGCCGACGACGAGCCGGTCATCGCCACCGACCCGTTTTCCAGTACCAGGCATGAGCTTGTGATCTCGAACGTGAGCATCGCGTTCTGCTCGACCAGCAGCAGGCTGAGGCCGTCGGCGCGGAGCCGCTGTAGCGCCGCGCAGATCACCTCGACGAGCTTGGGTGACAGTCCCATCGACGGTTCGTCCAGGAGCAGCAGCGCGGGCCGGGAAATCAGGGCGCGACCGATCGCGAGCATCTGCTGCTGGCCGCCGGACAGCGCGCCCGCCAGCCGGCCGCGCATCTCCCCGAGCACCGGGAACAGGGCATACACCGAGTCCAGCCGGGAACGGCACGCCGCGTCCCAGCGCGACGCGTATGCGCCGAGCAGCAGATTCTTCTCGACCGGCAGCCCGGCGAACACGTGTCGTCCCTCGGGCACGTACCCGATGCCGAGCCGCACCATGCCGCGCGTCGGCACCCGGCCCAGGTCCCGGCCGCCGAACATGACCGTGCCGGACGAACGGGGCACCAGGCCCATCACCGCCCGCAGCGTGGAGGTCTTGCCGGCCCCGTTCGCGCCGATGAGTCCCACTGACTCACCTGGCGAAACGGTGAAGCTGACCGACCGCACCGCGGACACGCCGCCGTACCGGACGGCCAGGTTGTCGACAACCAACGAGCTCATTTATCCTCCGCGGCATGTTTTCCTCCGCGCCAGGGCCACGCTGGCGCGCGGCCGGCTTGGGGCCACGGCGGGCTTACCGCCCCTTCGGGACGGCAACCGCCGCGGCAGCTCGCTTCCGCTCGCTCATGACGCCTCCGTCGGCAGGGTGGTGGTTCCGAGGTAGGCCTCCAGAACCGCCGGCTCGGTGGCCACCGAGGCTGGGAGGCCCGAGGCGATCACCGTGCCGCTGTCCAGGACGACCACCCGGTCGCACAGCGACATCACCAGTCCCATGTTGTGCTCGATGAGCACGACCGTGACGCCGCTGGTACGGATCGCCCGGACGATCTCCGCGAGCTGGCGCTGCTCGTCGCCGTTCAGCCCCGCCGCGGGCTCGTCCAGCAGCATAAGGCGGGGCGCCGACGCCATCTCCACCCGTCGCTGGATGCCGTAGGGCAGCGAATCGGGCAGCACATCGGCGAACGCCGCCAGCCCGAACGCGTCCAGCAGACCAGAAGCCCGCCGTGCCAGCGAACGTTCATGCCGCCACACCCCGACGGGCCAGCACACATATCTCCATGACCACCACGAACGGGTACGGTCCATCGCCATCCGCACGTTGTCTCGGACCGTGAGGTTGCCGAACAGCCGCAGGTGCTGGAACGTGCGGGCGACACCGAGATGCGAGATCCGCCATGCCGTGACCCCGAGATGACCCGGCCGTCCATGGTGACCCGGCCGGCCGACGGCCGGTAAAGCCCGCTGATCACGTTGAACAGGGTGGTCTTGCCGGACCCGTTGGGCCCCACGATTCCCAGGATCTCCCCCGGTGAAGCGCGCAGCGACACCCGGTCCAGCGCGGTCACGCCGCGAAACCGCATGACCAGCCCGGAGACCTCCAGGACAGCGCCCGTGCGGCCGGACGAGGGGACTCCGCCGAACGCGCCCAGCGCCACCGCCGATGCGCCCGCCCGCCGCCGGGCTGACAGCATACGTACCCGCGACGGGACTCCCGCCAGGCCGGTGGGGGCGAACACGACGACCGCGACCACCACCAGTCCGTAACCGAGCTGCGCGTAGGCGGCGAGGTTGATGAGCTCCTGCCGGATGATCGTCAGGCCGATGGCGCCGGCGACACAGCCCCACAGCGACTGCCTTCCGCCGATGATCACCATCGCCAGCAGCAGGAACATGTCCGCGATGCTGAACGTCTCCGGCGCGATGTAGTGGATCAGGCCCGCGTAGAGAACGCCCGCCGCTCCGCCGTAGACGCTGGCGAGGACGAACGCGATCATCCGGAGCGCATACCGCCCCCACCATGGCGAGCAGCGCCGCCAGCCAGAAACCGTACCCATACGCAGTCGTCAGGATGCCCACACCGTAGGCCCCGACGCCGAAGAACGCGACCTGGGCGAGGTTCACGTGGCCCGCGACCCCCATGACCAGCCCGAGGCCTACTGCGAGCAGGGCGAACAGCAGGGCGATGTCGGCGACGGAGATCCAGTAGACGTTCAGCCGGTAGGGGAGCAGCCAGGTCAGCACCGCGAGCACCGCGAGGCCCAGAAACCTCATGCTCGGTTGACCGTCTTCTCGCCGAAGATCCCGGTCGGCCGGACCATCACCAGCACGGTGAAGACGACGAACGTGACCAGGTCGGAGTAACCCTGGAACTGCTGCGCGGCGAACGAGCCGATCACCCCGATGCCCAGCCCGCCGGCGATCGCGCCGGGGATGGACCCGAAGCCGCCGAGAATGGCGGCGGCGAACCCCTGGATCCCGAGCGAGTCACCCATTGTCGGTGACACGTACAGCATGGGCGAGGCCAGGGAACCCGCCAGCGCGGCCAGCCCGGCGCCGATGGCGAAGACGACGGCGTTCGAACGCCCCACATGGATGCCGACCGCGGTCGCGGCCTCCGGGTCCATCGCGACCGCTTGCATCGCGGCGCCGCGCTTGGTCCGCTGGAGGAACAGCGTCAGCAGCACCATGGCCACCGCCGCCACAACGATCACCACGACGTTGTAGACGGGAATGCGCACGCCGCCGACGTTCACCGGCGCCGCGCGCACCGGGGAGGGTACGCCGCGCCCGGACGACGTCCAGATGAGGATCGCCACCGCTTCCAGCACCGTGCCGCCCCTATCGTCCCGATCAGCATGAGGTCGACGTCCTTGTTCTCCAGCGGCCGCAGCACCCGCTCGATCGCCACGCCGACGACGCCGGTGCCGAGCATGACGGCCGGCACGGCCATCGCGAACGGCAGCCGTGCCGACAGGTAGAAGGTGGACGCCAGGTACGCGCCGGTCATCAGCACCGCTCCGTGGGCGAAGTTGACCAGGCCCATCGTCCGGTACACCAGCGAGAAGCCGAGCGCGATCAGCGCATAAACCGCGCCGAAACTCAGCCCGCTGACCGGCGTCTGGAAGAACGACTGCGATGGGAGCTCTCCTCGGAAGGGCGAAGACCGCTATGAACTAACCGGTGCGATCGTCCCATTCTTGATGATCCCGATAGATGTCGAGAAGATGCCGACGCCCTGGCTGGTGTAGGCGAACGCGCCGAGCAGCCCGGTGTAGCGCACCGCGCGGACGGCGTTGGCCAGCGCCAGCCCGGTGCAGGCGTGGCAGGCCTTCAGTGCCCTGATCATCACCTGGGCGCCGTCGTAGGCTTTCGCGCCGTGCAGCTCGGGAGCGGTTCCGTAAGCGGCGGTGTACGCGGCGGCGAAGGCCTTCGACGCGGCGTCGATGTCATTGCCCAGGTAGGGCGAGCTCACGATGGTGCCGTTGGCGGTGGAGGTGCCCGCCGTGGACAGGAACAGCGGCGTACCCGCGGGCGCCCCCTCCGCGATGACCGCGGTCATGCCCAGCGAGCGGGCCTGCTTGACGGTCAGTCCGGACTGGGCCTCCTCGGCGCCGATGAACAGCACCTGCGGGCTGGAGGACCGGATCGCGGTCAGCGCCGGGGTCATGTTCGTCTGGTCGGCGGGAACCACCTGCGCGGCGACGGGCGTGATACCCAGCGACTTCAGCGATGAGGTGAACGCGCTGTCCTCCCCGGCGCCGTAGGAGTCGTTGTTGGTCAGCAGCGCGAACTTCTTGTACCCCTTGGTCTGTACCAGGTATTTCGCCAGCGTGGAGTCGTAGGTGAGGCCGGTCGGCCCGTTCAGGAACAGGTACGGGCTGCCGAGCTTGATCAGCTTGGTGGACTGGCCTGAGGTGATGTTCGGGATGTGCTCGGACTCGAGGATGGGCGCCATGGCCAGGGTCACCGAGCTCTCCGCCGTGCCGAACATGGCGATGAACCCCTCGCTGGCTATCTTCCTCGCCAGTTCGGTGCCGACGGTCGGGTCGCCCTGGTCGTCGAACAAGTTGAGCTGGATCTTGCGGCCGTCTATGCCGCCGGCGGCGTTGGCCTGGTCGACGGCCAGCTTGACCCCGCGCCACTCGAACTGCCCGAGGTCGCTGTTCGATCCGCTCTGCGCGTCGACCACCGCGATCTTGATCGGCCCCGACGCGGCCGTCGTTGACCCGCTGCCTGCGCCCGATGAGCCGCCAGACGAGCCGCCGGGAGTGCCGCACGCGGCCGCGAGCAGGGCAATCGCGGCGGCAGGCAGTATCGCCGCGGCACCGGGTCTTCTTGTCATTCGAACCTCCCACGGTAGATGTCTGTGATGTTCCAGTGCCCTGGAGTGGGCACCGGCTCGTTGAGCATCGGCACGTCGATCACCGCCGGACGCCGGCGTGCGAGCGCTTCGCGCAGTGCTTTGGCGAGGTCGTCCGGCGCGGTGATCTCATAGCCGTCGGCGCCGCAGGACCTGGCCAGCGCGGCGAAGTCCGGGCTGTAGGGCTGACCGTCCCGATCGCGGAACTCGCAGCCGAATCCGGTTCCGTAGTACGCGGTCTCGAGGTCGGCGATGGTGCCGTGCGCCCGGTTGTTCATCACCACGAACAGGACCGGCAGTCCCTGCTCGACCGCCATCGGGATGGCCGGGAGCTGCGCGGACATGCCGCCGTCGCCGACCAGAGCGACAACGGGGCGCTCCGGCGCGCCGATCATCACGCCCACGGCAGCCGCCGGACCGAACCCCATCGTGGACGCACCGCCAGGAGTGATGAACCGGCCGGCGCCGGGTAGCTCGTAGCACTGGGCCACGCCGTTCTTGTTCCATCCGACGTCGGTGACCAGGATCGCGTCGTCCGGCAGCGTGTCCCGCAGGCCGGCGAGTATGCGCTGCGGGCGGAGCGGGAACGCGTGGTCGCGGGTGAGGCCGAACGCCGCGCTTCTCGCCGCGCGGATTTCCGGAAAGTCCCGATCTACCGAACGGCGGTGGTGACTCGCCTCGAGTATCGCTGTCACCGCCAGGGTGGCGTCCGCCACGGCGCCGATCTCCACCGGGTAGTTCCGCCCGATCTCGGCGGGGTCGATGTCGATCTGGATGAGCCGCGAGGGCGGGAACCGCCACAGGGTCCAGGAGCTGGCGTCGGTCTCGGCGAACCGGGTGCCGATGGCGAGCACCACGTCGGCGCCGCGCGCGTAGTCGTTGGCCAGTTCCAGGCCCCAGAAGCCGGTCATCCCGATCACCAGCGGGTGGCTGTCCGGCACCGTGCCCTTGGCCATCAGTGAGTGCGCGATGGGTATGCCGAGCCGCTCGGCGAGCCGGATCAGCGCATCGCGGCCGGCGGCTTCGCGCAGCCCGCCGCCGAGGTAGATCAGCGGTCGTTCGGCGTCTGCGAGCAGGTTCGCGATGCGCTGCGCGGCGCCGGGTTCGAGCGCTGGCCGGGTCGGCGCCGCTGACAGCGGGAACTCACCGCCGACCTCCCGGGAGAACAGGTCCATCGGGACGTTGAGCAGGACCGCGCCTGGCCGGCCGGAGGTGGCGGTCCAGAAGGCACGTTCGGTGAACCGGGGGAGGTCCTCGGCCCGGTGGGCGTGCCAGGCTCGTTTGACGAACGGCCGGTAGATGGCGGTCTGGTCGGCGTCGTTGTGGAGGTTGGTCTCCTGGTGCGGGTGACGGCCCGTGTAGTAGCCG
>Ga0213881_10000656_pt1 | contig 20117 bp, 15 predicted proteins | sample BarmaccoBMER_R08_FD_160104 | JGI IMG/M metagenome (GOLD analysis project Ga0213881, IMG submission 160104) | Barbacenia macrantha exposed rock microbial communities from rupestrian grasslands, the National Park of Serra do Cipo, Brazil - ER_R08 ... | reverse complement strand
TTGATTGGTGGGTGGCGTGCAACCGTCGTGCAGTTTCCTCTGGCGGCCCCGCCTCGTGTCATAGTTGAGGTGTGATCGCAGCCACATCCTGGAGTCGTGATGCGTGAGATGCCGTTGGAACCGGCCGTGGCGGCAGGGATCGATCTCCTCCAGCGTGCGCGTGAGATTCAGCGGGAACGCGAGGCGCTACAGCATGGCGGCGGGATTGCTGTTTTCTCGCCGACGAGGAGGCAGCCGGTGATCAGACAAGATTGGGGCACAATGCTCCGCCAGGGAGTGAAACCCCGGGACGTGACTCCTCAGTTTGTGGATCCGCGGGAGCTGGAGTCTCTCCAAGATGACCCGGATCTGACTCTGGCGTGGCAGGTGCTGGTTCACCAGCTGGGGGTAATGCGTGACTTGGGGGTCATGGCAACGCTCAGCGATGCCCGAGGGTGCATCACGTGGATGGGCGGCAGCACCAAAGTCCGCGACGAGGCCGATGGTCACGGGTTCCGCTGCGGCGCCAAGTGGACCGAGATGGGCACCAACGGGATCAGGTTGGTGACACAGTCGCCCATCAGGGCTGCGCAAATCTACGGGCCGGAACACTGGATGGATTTTCAGCTCCGCTGGACATGCACAGCTGTCCGAGTTGTGGACCCGCATACTCATCGTCTCCTCGCAGTGATCAACCTGACCGGCCCCTGGACCAAGGTGCACAGCGACACTCTGGGATGGCTCTATCAGATCGCGCTGCGCATCGAGGATGCAGTGCGGAGCGCTCCACGTCGCATGCAGTGGCGGCGGTTGGGTGAGGCGGCGGGGCCGCTGGAGCGAATCGGCGGCCCCGTGCTGGTGATCGATCGCCACGGTGTGGTGGTGGCCTCGCACACCTGGACCGCCCAGGCAGGGGATCGAGTGCTTCGCAGGGCCGGGGGGATCACGCCTGGCAAGACGTTCTTACCCGCGCTCGGATGGTGTGTGTTGGAACCCCTACCGGACCGCGGGTGGCTCGTCCGGCCGCAGCAGCACGACGAGGATGAGTTCTCACGACTACCCGACTGTGGGCGTCAACGTCACAGCGGTGATCGACCGTGCTTGCCCCCTCCAGCGGCAAGGGATGGGCCGCGTAATCTTGCGTCACCTCCTCGCCGATGCCCCGGGGTCGCTCCCCGGGGCATCGGCGAGGAGTTCGGGGGAGTTCGGCGAGGAGAGGCTCTGGTGGACGCTGAGGAAGCGGGGACGATCGGCCGGCGGCTGCGCGAGATCCGCTACTGGCGTGGTAAGACGCTGCGGGTGGTCGCCGAGCTGGCCGGAATTACGGAGTCCCACCTGTCCCGCATGGAGCGTGGGGAACGCCCCATGGACCGACGCTCGACGCTCGAGGCGCTCGCTACGGCCCTTCAGGTCGCGCCATCGGAGATCACCGGGCAGCCTTACCCACCGTCGAATGAGAACGAGGCTGTGGCGTTGGCGGCCACCCAGGCGCTTCGCGCGGTGCTGCGGGATATCGAAGTGAATGAGCTGCCGAATGAGACGCCACCGAGGTCGTTGGTCGAGTTGCGCGGCGAGGTGGCCGCAGTGAACGCAGCGTGCGCAGCGTGCGACTATGACATCCTCGGGCAGACCGTGCCGGTCCTGATTGGTGAGTTGTCCACGCTGGCCGAGGTCCACGGTAGCGCTCAGGCCCGGCGACTGCTCGCCGATGTGCTCCATGCGGCGTTCTACCTGAGCAAGGATCTCGGGCACGACGATCTCGCGTGGATGGTGTCCGGGCACCTGCATGCCACGGCGGTCGCTCTCGGCGAGCCGGTGTGGGGCGCTGTGGCCGGCTTCGTGCGCTCCCATGCCACCGTCGGCACCCGGGCGCGCGAGCGCGGGTTGACGCTCGCGGAGCGCAGCACCGAGCTGGTGGAGCCCGACAACGGCCCGGCCGGGCAGGTCTATGGCATGTTGCACCTCTCGGCCGCCCTTGCGTCCGCGGTGACGGGACAGGTTGACCGTGCCTGCGGGCACGTCGCTGAAGCGGCCGAGACTGCCAGTCGCACGGGCGATGGCACCTTCGCCGGGCTGTACTTTGGACCCCGCAATGTCGGGGTGTGGCGAGTTGCCCTCGCCATCGAACTCGGCGAGCCCGGCCGGGTCCCCGAACTGGCCCGCGCTGTCGACGTGGCCGCTATCCCCTCGGCTGGTCGACAGGCCACGTTCTACGGTGATGTGGGCCGCGGGTTGGCCAGCATCCGCGGACGCGAGGCGCAGGCCGTTGAGGCGCTGCGCCGCGCTGAGCGGCTGGCACCGCAACGAGTCCGCACGAGCCCATTCGTGCGGGAGACCGTCACCGACCTGATGCGCCGGGCACGGCGCGATGCCGGCGGCCGGGAACTGCGCGGACTGGCCTACCGCATGGGTCTCAGCGTCGACTGACCGGATGATCTGGCGTCTCTGGCAAGACCACAGGTCTGATTGCGTTCATTCTCGTCAACCGTGACCGACGACATCAACAACGACATACCCGCGATGCAGCCGATGCGCAAGCTCCGCAGGGTGATCCACGCGACCTGTGCGCTGCACCGGGGCCCGGTGGGCTTCACCAACCTGGTGGTGAGCAAGCGCGGTGGGCAGATTGAGCTGGACCCGCATGCCGCCGGTGCCTGCAAGATCACGATCGACGAGAACGGGGCCCGGGTGCTCCGCGATGCGTTGATCGAGTGGTTCGGATGAACCAGGCCCCGTGACCTGGTACCCGCGGTCGATAGGTGATCACGATACGCACTGCGGCGGGCTGCGCCCGGTTGATGGCACCGACGGTGACCCACGGAGACGGCAGCAGAACCGGATGTATCACGACGACAGGCTGGTGCCTCTCCTCTAGAGAACGATCGCTGGCGGGCAACGATCGCTGGCGGGCGGGTGCGCCCGTTGGATCGGAAGGCCACGCTGGATCGGGTTTGGGGCGGCGTGAAGGGTGTCTGATGTGTCAGCCCGGAAGGTTGCGCGGCGATTCTGTGGAAGGACAACTCGCAGCGGGAGCGGGCGGCGAGAGCGCTGCGGGTCGACGCTCGTTCACTGCTTTCCCTAGGCGTTGTCGACGGTGTGGTCAACGAGCCGGCCGGCGGAGCCCATACCGACCCGGGGACGGCCAGCCTGCTGATCCGGGACGCTGTCTTGTCCACATTGGAGGAAATTGAGGCAGCGGACGGCACGGCACGAATCCGGCAGCGGCATCGTCGTTACCGAGAGCTGGGCCGCAATCTACAGAACATGGCGGCAGTTTCATGATTGAAGACAACACAACCGCGCACGCGGAAGAGACCTTGCGAGCGCTGCGGATGACGCTGGTCAAGGTCCTGGAAGCTGCCCCGGTCATTCCCGCCCGGGTGCGGTTGAGTCTGGACGGTGCGGAGCTCGACGTCAGCTGGCACGACCGTGTGCGACCGGTCATACCGACGATACCGGTCGATCGGCCGCCGGAACCCGGGACGTCGCCACCGGACACACCTGTTGCCGACACCCACACAGTGCGCGCACCTCTGGTGGGCACCTTCTACCGCGCGCCTGAACCTGGGTCGGCTCCGTTTGTCGAAGTCGGCGATGTCGTCACCAGTGGGCAACAGCTGGGCATCATCGAGGCGATGAAACTGATGAACGCGATCGAGGCTGACCACGATGGTCGTGTCGTGGAACTACCGGTCGCTGATGGCAGCCCAGTGGAATTCGATCAACCGTTAGTGCTGATCGATCTGACGTGATTGGGACGAATTGTGTTCGACACGGTGCTCGTGGCCAACCGCGGTGAGATCGCACTACGGGTGATACGTACCTGCAGGGACATGGGGATCTCGCCAGTGATCGTGCATTCCACCGCTGACGAGGACAGCGCCGCGGTACGGGCCGCCGACCGTCGGGTCAGGATCGGGCCGGCCGATCCCAAACGGAGCTACCTCTACCCGCCCGCGATCATCGAGGCCGCGCTGGCGTGTGGCGCCCAGGCGATCCATCCCGGGTACGGATTCCTCTCCGAGGATCCAGATTTTGCCGAAATATGCCGGGAACAAGGCCTAGTTTTCATCGGCCCCGATCCGGAGGTCATGGCTCAGCTGAGTGACAAGGCGATTGCCCGGCGCTTGATGGCCAAGGCTGGATTGCCGATGGCCCCAGGCACGACCGACTCGGTAAATAGCACCGAAGAGGTGGCCAGAGTAGCAAAAGAGATCGGGTTTCCGCTGATTATCAAGGCGGCTGCGGGTGGCGGCGGCCGTGGCATGACGGTGGTCGAAGAGATCTCCGATCTCTTGCCCGCGTTCCATGACACCCGGGCCGCGGCCACGGTAGCGTTCGGTGACAACCGCGTCTATCTCGAGCGTTATCTGCGCAGCGCGCGGCACGTGGAGATTCAAATACTAGCTGATCAGCACGGCACAATAGTGCATCTGGGCGAGCGGGATTGCTCGATGCAGCGTCGCCACCAGAAGCTGATCGAGGAATCACCCTCGCCTGGCCTACCGCCAGAGGTGTCACAGCGGCTCGCCAGGTACGCCGTGGCGGGTGCCCGAGCGATCGGTTACCAGGGCGCTGGTACATTCGAGTTCCTGGTCTCCGGTACGGACATTGCCTTCATCGAGGTCAATTCACGCATCCAGGTGGAACATCCGGTGACCGAGATGCGCACTGGTATTGATATCGTCCGGCAACAGTTGCGCATCGCTGCGGGCGAGCCACTGGGCCTTTCCCAGCAGGAGATCGTGCCGCGCGGGGCGGCGATTGAATGTCGGATCAACGCCGAAGATCCGGCGCGTGGATTCCTGCCCTGCGCGGGAACGCTGGAGGAGTACGCCGCGCCTTCCGGCCCGTTCGTCCGGGTCGACACCTATGCAGCACCCGGGGCGAAGGTGCAGCCGAACTACGATTCGTTGCTGGCCAAGGTGATCACCTGGGGAACCGATCGTGATGAGGCGATCGCCCGGATGCGCCGGGCGCTGAGCGAACTGCGGGTGACGGGGCCCGGCATTCACACCACCGCCAGGTTGGTGTCAGACATGATGTGTCATCCCAGTTTCCTGGCCGCCGAACACGACACGACAACACTGGAACGCATCCTCACCGAATCGAGAAACAAAGCATGAGCAGAGTTCTTGAGCTATCGGGGTCCCTGCGCGGGGCGGCATTCGGTGCCGGATCGAAAGCGCGGCGGGGTTTTGCGCTCGGGACGGTAGGGGTCCTGGCGTTTAGCGTGACGCTGCCGGCGACCCGCGCGGCCGATCCGGTGTTTGGCTCCATCACGGTCGGGCTAGGACGGGTCGTGATCGCCGCAGCGCTGGCCGCGGTTGTGCTCACAGCCCGTGGCGAACGGCTGATCGTCCCCAAGCTGCTACCCCGTTTGGGGATCGTCGTCCTTGGGGTTGTCATCGGGTTTCCGTTGTTGACCACTCTAGCCTTGCAGGATGTCAGCAGCGCACACGCCGCGGTCGTATCCGGGCTGCTGCCGGCGGCCACTGCAGGGATGGCGGTGGCACGTGCCGGGGAGCGTCCCCGCCGGGAGTATTGGTTCGCCCTTGTCATCGGGCTGGTCGCCGTGCTGGGTTTCGCCGCGATCCAGGGCGCTGGTCGACCACGCCTGGCGGATCTGCTGGTGCTGGCCGCCGTGGTGCTGGCTGGTCTCGGCTTCGCCGACGGAGCAACGCTGGCCCGGGAATACGGCGGCTGGCGGGTGATCTGCTGGGCCCTGGTTCTTACCCTGCCGGTCCTGCTGCCGATCACTGTCACCTCCGCGGTGCTCCACCCCCCGGTCCACGTCACCATCGGAGCAGCGCTCGGTCTGGGTTACGTCAGCGTCATCAGTACGTTCCTTGCCTTCTTTGCCTGGTACGCCGGGCTCGCGCGGGGCGGGGTCGCCCGCATCGGCCGATTGCAGCTGATTCAACCCGTGCTCACCCTAGGCTGGTCGGCATTGCTGCTCGGGGAGCACATCAGTCTCGCCACCGGCATCGCCGCAGTGATCGTGCTCGCCGTGGTTGTCGTCGGTCGCAAAGCCCGTGTCGACCAGATCCTCCCCGATCGCGCGGTCGCTGCTGAGCCCATATCCCAGTGAAGGGTTAAGATACTGACTCCTCCGCCGCTTAACGACGGAACAGTACCTCTCCGGGTGGCTCCTGCGATCCCGGTGAATCGCAGGAGCAGGGTGACGGGGCTGGTAATGCCGAGGTGGGGTCGCGACGGTACGGGTCCAGCCAGCGCGATGTCACCGAGCCGGGACGCCAGGATCGGCAGCGCATACCACACGTGGTGTCTTCCAGTGGACTCCTTGGCGGCGCGCTCTGCGGCCGACTGGCTCGTCGGTGGGTGGGAGCCGCAGACACACCGCGTATGAGCGCGACACACCGGTGTGCCAGACGATCCACGGCGGCGCGGGCGACACTGAGCGGAATTGTCGGAGTGGCACCCCATACTGCTCGCCGACCGGGTGGATCTGGAGGCGGGAGGATGCGGTGGCACAGCGGAATCGGGAGCGACGGGCTACGGCGGCGGCGCTGCGCCGGGCGCGGCGGCGCGCCCACGGTGGATCCGCCCACGGTGGATCGGGGACCGCGGGCACGACGACTCCCAGCGCGGGGACGGCACGGGCAAGGCCGTCAGCGGAGACAATCTCGACCGTGTTGCTCAGCGCCGCACGCGAGCACTGGGCGGGCGATCCGGAGGCCGGGGCGCGCATCGGCGCTATGGTGGCCGATCGGTGCGGCGAGGCGCCCAGCCTCGTCGCAGCGGCAGTCCGGTGCGCGTTGCCCCCGCTGATCACGGCGGCGTGGGAACGCGGCTGGTCACCAGAGGACCTCCACCAGATGGCCCGACGGCGGCTGGACGCTGCAGGCGTCGACTACCTCGTCGATGCGATCGCCGACGAGTCGCAGCGCTACGCCAAGGCCGCAGTCCCGCAGCGGTGGCGCGAGGACCTCCGGCAGATCGGGGCGGTGCTGTGGTGGGAGCCTGCCCAGATCGGCGGTCATCTCCTGCAGTGGGCTACCCGGCACGGCCGCAGCCTGGCGGACACGCTCACCACGGTGATCGAGGTGTTAGCGATGCTGCTGGCGCTGCCGGTGCTGCCGCGGATCGTGCCGCCGCCGGGGTCCGCCGCCACCGTAACCCCGCGCCGCGGAGTTGACCAGAAGATGCTGGTCCGGGTTCGGGCGCTGCTGGCCAAGGCCGAGTCGACCACCTTCTCCGAGGAGGCCGAGGCACTCTCAGCCAAGGCGCAGGAACTGATGAGCCGGTACTCCTTGGAACGGATTGTGCTGGACAGCGCTGGCAGCGCGGGGTCGGCTCCGCATCCCGCCACCGCCCGCAGGATGTGGCTGGACAATCCCTACGTGGCAGCCAAAGCTCTGCTGGTGGGCGCGGTGGCCGAGGCGAACCGGTGCCGGACCGTGCTGTCGGAAAAGCTCGGGTTTACCACCGTACTCGGCGACGAGGTCGATCTGGAGATCGTGGAGCTGCTCAGCACGTCGCTGCTGGTTCAGGCGACCAGAGCGATGGTCTTGGCGGGCAGTCAGACCACCCGCACCGGACGGTCTCGGACCCGCTCGTACCGCCAGTCGTTCCTGCTCGCCTATGCGACCCGCATCGGCGAACGGCTGAGCACCGCGCGGAACGTGGGCGCCGCCGCGGTAGCCGATCCAGCTCGGCTGCTGCCGGTACTGGCCGCTCGGGAGCGGGTCGTGGACGAACTGTTTGAGTCGATGTTCCCGCAGTCGGTGTCCCGCTCGTACAGCGTCGGAAACGCCGCCGGGTGGCATGCTGGCCGCGCGGCGGCGGATCTCGCCGTACTCGACACCCGACGTGCCGTGGCCGCAGGAGACACCTGACAACCCGCGATCGGCTCTGTCGTCTTATGCGGAGGGGTTTGACCAGTCTCTTTGTTGAGCTTCGTCGAGGAGTGCTTGGACGATGTGGTGTTCGGGGACGGTTTTGATGACCGTGCCGCGGACGAAGATCTGGCCTTTGCCGTTGCCGGCGGAGACACCGAGGTCCGCTTCGCGGGCTTCGCCGGGTCCGTTGACGACACAGCCCATGACGGCGATGCGCAGGGGGACGGGGAAGCCCTCGAAGGCGGCGGTGACTTGCTCGGCGAGGGTGTAGACGTCGACTTGGGCGCGTCCGCAGGAGGGGCAGGACACGATCTCCAGGCGGCGGGGTCGCAGGCCGAGGGATTCCAGGATCTGGTGGCCGACCTTGACTTCCTCGACGGGTGGGGCGGACAGCGACACCCGGATGGTGTCGCCGATTCCCTCGGCGAGCAGGATTCCGAAGGCGACGGCGGATTTGATGGTGCCTGGAAAGCGTGGTCCGGCTTCGGTGACGCCGAGGTGCAGCGGGTAGTCGCAGCGCCCGGCCAGTTCGCGGTAGGCGGCGATCATGACGAGCGGGTCGTGGTGTTTGACGGAGATCTTGATGTCGCGGAAGCCGTGTTCTTCGAAGAGTGAGCATTCCCAGAGGGCGGATTCGACCAGGGCTTCCGGACTGGCGTGGCCGTGTTTGGCGAGGAGCCGGGGGTCCAGGGAGCCGGCGTTGACTCCGATGCGGATCGGCACGCTGGCGTCGGTGGCGGCGCGGGCGATCTGTTTGATTTTGTCGTCGAACTTTTTGATGTTGCCGGGGTTGACGCGGACCGCGGCGCAGCCGGCGTCGATGGCGGCGAAGACGTATCGGGGTTGGAAGTGGATGTCGGCGATGACGGGGATCGGGGATTTGGCGGCGATGGCGGGCAGTGCGTCGGCGTCGTCCTGGCTGGGGACCGCGACCCGCACGATCTGACACCCCGCCGCGGTGAGCTCGGCGATCTGCTGCAGCGTGGCGTCAATGTCGGCGGTGCGGGTAATGGTCATGGACTGGACCGAGATGGGCGCGTCGCCCCCCACCGGCACGCGGCCGACCATGACCTGGCGTGACACCCGGCGCGGCAGGGCCGGTAGAGCCGGCGGTGTGGGCATGCCCAGCGTGACAGTTGTCATCAGATCTCCTCGACAGTAACCTTCTCTTGGTCGAGAACCTTCTCTTGGTCGACCTGCTCTTGCACAGTTCAGTTGTCACGGTGGGTGGCCTGCCGGGCTAGCGCGTCCAACTCTCGGGCGGCTCGCGGGGTCGGGCTTGCTGATTCCAGGTCGCGCATCGCCTGCGTCAGCAGATCGTCCACCTGGGTCTGGCTCCAGGTACGGCCACCCGCGATGTCGATCAGGTCCGCAGCGTGGGCCAGATCGGTATCGGATAGTGGCGCCTCGCGCTGGTAAAGCTCGGCCAGTTCGGGCCCGGCTGGGGTGCCTGAGACCAAGGCTGCTACCACTGGAAGGGACTTCTTACGGCTGAGCAGATCCGAATAGACGGGCTTGCCGGTCACGGCTGGGTCTCCCCAGATACCCAGCAGGTCGTCCACGTGCTGGAACGCCAGGCCCAGGTGCGCGCCGAAGCGGCGGAAATGCTCAACTTGCCTTGGGCTGCCCCCTCCGAAAGTGGCGCCCACCGCGCAGGCGCATTCTATCAGGGCACCGGTCTTTCGCTGGGCCATACTCACGCATTCGGCCAGCTCGACCTCCACGCGTTGTTCGAGGCCCAGGTCTGCGCTTTGGCCGTCTACCAGAGCCTGGATCGCGACGCTGAGCATTCGTGTCGCGTCCGTGGCGGCCGGGTGCCCGCTGGTGGCGAGCACGTCCAAGGCCAATGTCAGCAACGCGTCACCAGCGAGAATTGCCGTATTGAGACCGAACACGCGCCACACCGTGGGGCGGTGGCGGCGGGTGAGGTCACCGTCCATCACGTCGTCGTGTACCAGGGAGAAGTTGTGCGCCAACTCCACCGCAGCGGCGGCCGGCACCGTCGTGTCCGGAATCCCGCCGACGGCCTGAGCGCTGAGCAATACCAGCGTGGGGCGGATCGATTTGCCTCCGGTGCGCTTTTCTGGACCCTTTTTTGGGTTCTTTTTTGGGTCCTGGTACAGCTGGCCATGCTCGTTCCACCAGCCAAAGTGGTAGCCGGCGATGTGCCGCATCGACGGGGGCAGCGTGTTGACCGCCGCGCGCAGGGCGGGTTCGACAGTAGTTCGGCTCCACGCGAGTATCTCGCGCGTCGACCGGGGCTCGGTCTTCACGTCAATAGTGGTCATGATCCTGCCCGCTGATCATACCGGCTGATTTCGACGTTTTCGAGGATGCCGAGCGCGTCGGGAACCAGGACGGCCACGGAGTAATAGGCGCTGACTAGGTAGGAGGTGATGGCCTTATCGTTGATCCCTATGAAGCGGACGTTCAGTCCGGGCTGGACTTCATCGGGGATGCCGGTCTGGTGCAGGCCGATCACGCCTTCGTCTTCCACACCGGTACGGAGTACGAGAATGGAGCTGGTGCGAGTCTTGGTGATGGGGATCTTGTTGCAGGGGAAGATTGGTACGCCGCGCCAGGACATCACCATATGGCCGTCGATGTCGACGTTCTGTGGATAGATGCCGCGGCGGGTGCATTCTCGACCGAAGGCGGCGATGGTGCGGGGATGGGCCAGGAAGGCCCTCGATTTTCTCCTGCGGGTGAGTAGTTCGTCAAGGTCGTCGGGGGTGGGGGGCCCAGTGCGGGTGCTGATGCGTTGTTTGAAATCGACGTTGTGCAACAGCCCGAACTCGTGGTTGTTCATCATCTCGTGTTCTTGCCGTTCCCGCAGGGCCTCAATAGTCAATCGCAACTGCTGTTCAACCTGGTTCATCGGATTGTTGTAGAGATCCGCCACCCGGGTGTGCACCCGCAGCACGGTCTGCGCCACGCTCAGCTCGTATTCCCGGGGTACGATCTCGTAATCGACGAAAGTCGCCGCCACCTCCGGCTCCCCCGCATGGCCCGAGGTCAGCTCAATGTCAGCCTCGCCACGTTTGTTCTGCGGCCGCTTGGTCTGAACTCGGAACCGCTCAAGGTGATTTCGCAACGTTTCGGACTGGCCGAGCGCCTCCTCCAACGCCTGCTGGGGCAGCGTCAGCACCATGCAGGCGGTCACCGCCCGGACACTGTAGTCCCAGGTGTCTTGGGCCGCTACCCACTCCTGGTCACCGAAATAGTCCCCGTCGGCTAGGACATCCAACGTAGCCGGCTCGTCGAACTCGCCGGGACTGATCTTGTGGACCTTGCCGTGGGCAATGAGGAACAGCTGATCAGCCGGCCGACCCGCCTCCACCAGCGTGTTACCTGCCGAGAATTCCCGCTGCACGAACCGCCCTGCCAACGTGCCCAGCACCTCGGCGTCGTCAAAACCCCGCAGTACCGGTAACTCACACAGTCCTTTCGGGATGACCCGCACCTGCGCACCCGTCGTGGTGAATGTCACCCGCCCGCCACCCACCAGATGAGTCAGCCGGCGGTTTACCCGGTACGTCCCGCCCGAGACCTCCACCCACGGCAATACCCGCAACAGCCACCGCGACGTGATCCCCTGCATCTGTGGCACGGATTTGGTCGTCTTGGCCAGCATGCGGGCCGCGGCGGTGCTCAGGCTCAACCGTGACTGCTCGGCACCATCGACGTTGGGATCCGTCCTGGCCACCATGCACCTCACCAATCTCGATACGGTCGGATATCGACGCTTCTGCGGCGGGCCTCCGCGCGGGTGATGCCGGTAAAGGTCAGACCCGATCGGCGGCGATGAGCAGGTAGTGGAAACTCCCCTCGCGGTACGCCGTCAGGAACGGCTCCTCGATCCCGGTGGCCACCGAGGACTTCGCCCGCAGTTCCCAGTACGGAATGGTGTGGGCGGTCAGGTCGATGACGTTAATCGGGACAAAGTTGTTGGCCGTCAGCGCCTTGAAGTAGTCGCTCCTAGGGTGGATGTTGCAGATGTAGTGCTCGTCGATCCGACTGACCGCTTTGGATCGGCCACCCGTCACGTCGTTGTAGCAGCCGGTGATGCAGACATAGCGACCGCCGTGCTCCAGCAAGCGAAAAAACTCGTTGAAAAGCTGAAACAGGTCCACGTACATGGTGGTCTCGTTGGTCCAGATACCTCGGCACGATCCCGCCTCGAAACCCGTGTCCAACATGTTGGTGAAGTGGAACTTCACCTGATCGGCCACGCCCCGGCGCTCAGCCTGGTTGTTGGCGAACCCGACCTGGTATTCTGAGATTGTCACGCCGTCCACCTGGCAACCGAAGCGTTGGTTGGCCATGAAGCTGGTACCGCCCCGACCGGACCCGGCATCCAACAGGCGGTCACCGGGCGAGATGTCGCCGAGGTGGTCTAGGAGCAGGGTCGCCTGCAGCGTTTCCAGTCGGTGCAGTTCCGTGATGACCCGATCGTCGAGTGTGTCCTTCGGGCCTTCCAGCACGGACGGCTCGTACTCGCCGATCCCGTAATGGTGGTGGTAGAGGCCGTCGATATCACCGAGCCGCAGATTGACCGGATCCTGCTGGTTGTTGTTCCAATACGCCGCAACGGACCTTTGGTAGGCGGTGTGGAGGACGTTGGTGACGGTAGGGGTGGTCGTGGCCATGTGGACCTCCTTCTGCTTGTCAGGCCGAGCAACCGGGCTGGTGCCGAGGCCGGGTTCACCGGAGCGCTCACGCGTTGCTCGATCCGTGGTACCGCTCAGTGGTGCTGTGCCATTCACGGTTGCCGCCGAGCCAGGCCCATATGTCAGCCCGGAAACGCCGCAGCGCAAGCGAGCCCAGGTGGCTGAGGACGGTCGCCTCCTCGACGAAGGTGTGCATCAGCTCGTTATGGATCTCGACGCTGCGCTCGATCGCCTCCTGCGAGGAGCACTTCTCCCTCAGAATCACGCTCGCACTGCCGGCCAGGGCAAACACACGCCGCACCCGGCGATCGGCGAACTCGAAGGGGGGAAGCTCATAGCCGGCAATCGAATCGACCAACACCATGGGCGGCAAGAAACTATTTTCATGCCGGTGCGTCAGATACTCCCAGACCGGCGGGATTCGCCCCGCAGTGCGCCAGTCCGCCTCTTGATTGTAGGCCATGAACATGACCGACAGCTCGTGGCGGAGCCGGGCGAGCTGCGTCGCGCTGGCGTACCGGGCAAGGTGGTCGAAAGCCGAGCGGTACGCGACCGCGACGGGCTCCCCCGATAGCGCCTGGTCGAGCTGGGGCGCGTAACTGACTGGGAGATCAACCGGATCCACTGCCGCGTAGGTAATCGCGAGTCGCGAGCCGATCACCTTCGCGTCGGCGCCCATGGATTCCTCGTCGAGGAAGTGGTCGTCCGTGGCCCGCTCCGCCAGAACGCACTTCGCTGCTGCCAGCAGCCGGTCAGGGTCATCCGTGGCCGGATGGGTGAGCATCATCAGGCGCCCGAACTTGGCCGCCCGCACGCGGTCAAGTTGCCCCGCGTAGATACCGACCTGTCCGGCCCAGGCAACGAGGCGGTCGTTGACCTCCTCGCCGAGGGCTACGTCGTCACGGACCGCCGGAGGGCGGTACAGCTCTGGACCTGACTCACCGCCGGCGGACGGCCCGGTCGAAACCCGCCCGGTGACGACGCCTAATCCGGTGGGATCGTCGAGCAGGCGGGGTTTCGCGCTACGGCCCGTGGCTGCGGCTGTCTCGCCGACGGCGGTGCACCACGAAGGGATCCGGGCCGCTGACGTACCTAGCCCGGTGGGACCGCTGACGAGTCGGCTTAGCACCGACGCGACGAGCTGGTTGTCATCCCCGGGCAGCTGATCTCCAACGGATCCAGGACGGTCCCTCGGGGCCGCGCGTGCTGGGTTGGAAAACAGGGCGATCACCACGCCCGCCAGGTCATGGGTGGCCGTGGGCACGGTCACCCGAGACAGCACAGACACCGGTTCTCCTTCGTTAGTGGTGATTTACCATTCACCGAGTCCGACTGCGCCAACTCGATCACCATGTACACCACCGATCACTCAAGCGCCAAAAAAGTCGACCGGATATCTAGGTTGGCGCCCGTATGTTGTTCAGCAGGTCAATCAGCGCGGCTGAGGTGCCCAACCCGGTGGGGCCACCGAGCCGCTGCGGTGCGGTCTGGTAGCGTCGCCGCAAGGCCGATTCGTCGTACCGGCCGGTTAATATATGCCAATCGAGAACGCCGGCCATCCAGTCCTGTAGTCCCACGACGTAGGCGTCCAGGGCCTCGCGGGCTTCGGCATCCAGGTTGAAGTCGTCGGTGAGAACGGGCAGCTCGGTGGCGATAATGTGCTGGAACTGCAACAGCCGTGAGGTCATCAGGTCGTTGACGACCGAGACCGCCTGTCGACGATCTATGTCGAGAAACTTCTGAACCACCAGTATACAGTTGTGCAGCTCGCCTTCGAACTCGATTTCCTTTTGGTAGGAGAAAATATCGTTCGTGAAACAGGTGTAGTCTTGGGCCGAATTCTCCAGCCCACGCATCGCTCGGGTGCGCAGCAGCTCGACCGGAATGTTCCCAGCTCTCGTGATGCGCGCCAGGCTCATCGTCATATCCGAGCCGAACGTCTTACGTCGCATCTCGACATAGTCGACCGGGTCGGGGATCCGGTGCTGGATGTGGTTCGCCAGCTCCCACAACCAGCTTGCGGTCATGCCCTCGACGCCCTGCCGGAACTGACGCCGTTGATCGATGGTCATCGGGGAGGTGGTGCGCATCCACAGGTCGGCCAGGCCCGTTTCAGCCGCGTTGGCCGGTGGTGGCGTGGTGCCGCAATCCAGCGGCATGAACGCCGACAGCCTTGTGTTGAACATTTTTGCCCCCGCCATGTCCCGGGTTCTCCCGAAGACCGCCGGGACGTAATCGTCGCCGTAGGCTCCCCACGTCAGCCAGGCCGAGGACAGATCGAGCGCAGGACCGGATGCATCTGGATGAATTCTCGCCGCACAGACGGCGAAATCGAACAATCGGAGATTCTCTTCATCCCAGATTCCGAGGCCGGGGATTCCTGGTACTGACTCCAGCATCCCCATCTGGCGGGACCAGTCGATGCAATGCTGACGTGACCGCTCCAGGTTGACGTTAATCCGCGTGGAGTACGGCATGTAGAACGTGGGCAGGGTCGTCGGCCCCACTTTTTCGTACGGCACGTACGTGTGGCTCTTGACCCTTTGCAGACCCGTGGTGCCAGGTGACAGCGTGATCTGTGCCGCTGAGGTGCCCCATCCGGTGGGCCCGCCGAGTAGCCGCTCCGCTACCGATGGTTCACGAGCTGACGCGTCGTTCATGTAACGGCTCGACCGCATGTGCCACTCATGGCAACCCGATTGCCAATCCTGCAGGCCCTTGACGTAAAGCAGGACACTCTCACGTTCCAGCAGGTTCAGGCCGTGCTCTTCGAACAGGGACGGTAGTTCGGTGAGGGTGGTGTTCTCGAACTGCTGTAGACGAGAGGTCAGGATGTCGTTGGTCAGGTCCGCGGCGCGCTGCGGGCTAGCGTCCAGAAATCGTTCCAGGACCAGAACGCAGTTGTTGATCTCACCTTCCTCCCGGGTTTCGCGCTGGTAGGAGAACAGGTCGTTGCGCAGGTGCACTCCGTCGGCAAACGTGTCCTTGAGGACTCGTATCGGCCGAGTGTCCGCGATCCTGGCCGGGATCTCGACGAACGCGGCGTGCTCTACGAGGTCGGCCGACCAGGGGGCCCCGCCGACCTTGCGGCGTACCTCGATATACTCGATCGGGTTCGGGAGCCGGCTACCACTGATGTTGGCGAGCTCCCACAGGGATTCCTCGAGGAGATTCTTGGTGCTCTCGAAGAACCGCGCTCGCCATTCCCGAGACCGGTAGGGGACCGTCCGAGCCCACAGGTCGAGCAGGCCACGCTCGACCGGATTGGTCGACTCCGGGGGGACGGCGAGATCTACTGGCATGAACGCGGGCAGCCGGTTGAGGTACTCCTTGGCCCCAGTCTGATCCTGGCTACGCTTGTAGATCTCCAGAAAATGGTCGTCGAAATAAAAGACCCAGACGTACCAGTCGGTCACCAGGTCGAGCTCACGGCTCGGCGCGTCAGGATGGGTATAAGCGCAGAGTAAGGCGAAGTCCATGGAATCGAACTTGGCCTCATCCCAGATAGTCGCGCCTGACGCGTTCTGCGGTGAGTCCAGTATCCCCATGTCGTGGGCCCACGCCTTGGTGTGTGTGCGCGCCGTGTCCAGGTGGGGGTTCAACCGAGCGGGATACGGCATGTAGAAGTCTGGCAGCTCATAGGGCCGCATATTCTGCCCCTCACCTTCCCGGTGTCGTCGCGCTAGCTGCCGTACAGCCCGATTTCGACGTTTTCCAGGATGCCGAGCGCGTCGGGCACCATGACGGCCGCGGAATAGTAGGCACTGACCAGGTAGGAGGTGATTCCCTTTTCGCTGATGCTCATGAAGCGGACGTTCAAGCCGGGCTGGACCTCATCGGGAATTCCGGTCTGGTGCAGGCCGATGACGCCTTGCTTCTCCAGGCCGGTGCGCATCAACAGGATCGAGCTGGTGCGGTGCTCGCTGATGGGGATCTTGCTGCAGGGCAGGACGGGAATGCCGCGCCAGGCGGGCACCATGTGGCCACCCAGGTCAATACTCTGCGGGTAGACGCCCCGGTGGTTACATTCCCGGCCGAAGGCGGCGATGGTACGGGGATGGGCCAGGAAAACGTCCGGGTTCTTCCACACGGTGGCCAGTAATTCATCGAGGTCATCGGGGGTGGGTGGCCCGGTGCGGGTGTTGATGCGTTGGTCGAGGTCGGCGTTGTGCAGCAACCCGAAGTCAGGGTTGTTCATCATCTCGTCTTCTTGGCGTTCCCGCAACGCCTCGATGGTCAACCGCAACTGCTGTTCGACCTGGTTCATCGGATTGTTGTAGAGATCCGCCACCCGGGTGTGCACCCGCAGCACAGTTTGGGCCACGCTGAGCTGATATTCCCGGGGCTCGATCTCGTAGTCGACGAAGGTCGTCGCCAAGTCTGGCTCTCCCACATGGCCCGCGATCAGCTCAATCAGGGCCTCACCGTATATGTTCTGCGGTTGTCTGGACCTGGTCCGGAATTGCTCGACGTGATCCCGCAGCGCCTCGGACTGACCGAGTACCTCATCCAGCGCCTGCCGGGGCAGCGCCAGCACCGTGCAGGGGGTCACCGCCTGGACGCTGTAGGCCCAGGTGTCTTGGGATTCCACCCACTCGTCATCACCGAAATAGTCGCCGTTGGCCAAGACATCCAACACGGCCGGCTCGCCGTATTTCCCCGGGCCGATCTTGTTGACCTTGCCATGGGCGATGAGGAATACTTGGTCGGCCGGCTGACCCTGCTGCACGATTGTGTTACCGGCCGCGAATTCCCGCTGTACGAACCGGCCCGCCAACCCACTCAGCACCTCGGGATCAGCCTGACGCCGATAACCCCGCAGCACCGGTATCTCACACAATTCCTCGGGAATGACCCGCACCTGATCGGCCGTCGTGGCGAACTTCACCCGGCCATCCCCCACCGCATAACTCAACCGACGGTTCACCCGGAACGTGCCGCCCGAGGCCTCCACCCACGGCAATACCCGCAACAGCCACCGCGACGTGATACCCTGCATCTGAGGCACGGACTTGGTCGTCGTCGCCAAATTACGCGCAGCCGCTGTACTCAAACTCAGCTGCGGCTGCTCACCGTTCGCACTCGGCTCCGGCTGCATGGACTCTGTCTGCACTGACTCTGTCACAGCACACCACCAATCGCTATCCGTACGAACAGTGAAGAAAATATGAAGTCAGAATGTACAAGAACCGTGCCCACACTCTTCACTCTGAGGGCACACTGGCTGGTGATCAGCAAAACGGCACAACTAACTATTCGGCTGGAAATGCCTGGAATCTAGCAAACCCGGAACTTGTGCGTTCGGACGGGCTTCCTAAAGCATGAAATCTCGAGCGAACGCATGACCCCCGATTTGCTTCGCTGGATGCCTAGCCACGGCTGTTCGAATGTCGTTGACTGAATGTACTGGACGGCTCATTCGGTGACTTTGTGCAGAATACCGACTGGTTGGCTTAAGGCGCAAGGGAGATCCCTCGAACGCCACGGTTCGGTCACGTTGCGTGAGTGCTCTAGCGCGGAGGCCTACCCAGGTAGCGCTACCACGGCACCTCGCTGAGCGAGGTGATCGCCGCCGGCAAGGTCCCCAAGGGTGCCGTGGCCTCCCTACCGGGGGACTTCGTGCGGGAATTCGGTCGTGTCCGCGCCCCTGGTTAAAGCACCTGAGGTATCGAGGTCAGCACCCCTCGCAACCGGTTCAGAGCCCGGTGCTGCGCCACCCGGACCGCGCCTGGAGTGGAGCCCACGGCCTCGGCGGTCTCCTCCGCGGACAGCCCCACCACGACCCGCAACAGGAGGATCTCTCGCTGCCTGCCCGGTAGGATGTCCAGCAGCTTGGCCATCCGCCCGGCCATCTCGACCCGCATCACCTGAGCCTCCGGACCATCGGTCAGGTTCTGGCTATCGGGGACCTCCGGGACCGGCTCGGCGCGATTGCGCGCCGAGGACCGGCGGGCGTCGGACACCTTGTGCGCGGCGATGCCGTAGACGAAGGCAAGAAACGGCCGGCCCTGGTCGCGGTAACTGGGCAGGGCCGTGAGCACCGCGAGACACACCTCCTGGGCTACGTCATCCGCTGAGATGAGCGTCTTTTCCTGGGCGCCGACGCGGACCCGGCAGTACCGCACCACAAGAGGACGGATCCGGCGGAGCACACCCTCAATGGCATCTCGTTCGCCGTTGACGGCAGCCCTGACCAGGACGTCGAGGTCGTCCCCGATTGTGCTTTCGGGTTCACTCTTACCAGGAAGAAGTGCAGTGAAAATTTTAGCTTCGGCAAGATTGTCAATAGATTCATGCGGTGTTGTGATGTCAGTCCTGGACGTGGCGTGACGAAGCCGGGGAGCGCCTACCAGGGAGTGCTTCTCACGCACCCGAGCTCCGTCCAGTCGTGCCTGTCGGGACTCGCCTGTGTCACGTGGCGACTCCTCAAGCATCCGTGCAAGCTCTTCAGGGGAGGGGATGGATTCGTGGTCCCGTATTCCTTCGAGCAGCGCACAATTACCCACGGTTTTGCTCACCATTCCTTACCTCGCTGATTGACCAGCCACCGTGTTCCAGCCACCGTGTTCAAGGATTCGGTGGTACAAGGATTCGGTGGTACTACGACCAGGCCCCGCAGGCGGACCCGCTGCCTCGACACACCGGCGCCGGCGCCCCGAGGGATGACTCCGCCTACTTCCTCTAAATACGTGCCTACTTCCTCTAATATGTCGCACGCTCGGGGGGTCGGTCATCCCTTCCTCAGACCATCTTCCGGGTACCCCACGTCCTGCAGTTCCGCTACCTCAGATGAGGTAGCTGGGATGGCTGCTACACCTGTGAGATGATTGTGGCCGGCTCACCAGCGGAACGACACCACCATCTCTCCTGATGGTTGCCGCCAAGTCATCAATTTCGCCCAGCAGAGTGCCTGCGTCAACACCCCGGATGTCCAGGTGCCATCGAGGTCTCTGGCCTCAGGCCCTCTCCGGGCGCCGTGCCAACTGGCGGGCACGGATGCGCTGCACCGCCGGTCGATCACTGACAGTGCTGCCGTAGAAGTCGGCCAGGTCGGCCTTCAACGCCGTGCGCGAATTGGCGTCGAGGTAGACCATGTGACCCGACGGATAGTACTTGATCGTGAGGTTCTGACGGACGGTCGGGTCAGTCAGCGGCATGTTCTGGAGGTCCGTCGTCGTCTGGGAAAACGGCGTCACGGAATCGAAGTAGCCGTTCGCCGACAGCACCTTCAGGTCGATGTTGAGCGCCATGGTGGCGTCGTTGCCGCCTGACAACGGATTAATCGACGCGGCGATTCCGGTGTCGATGCCGAGCACACGACCGTCATAGGCACCGAGCACCTTACCATTCGCGCGCATCAGTGTCGTCAGGAAATACAGTGATTTTCTTGTGGAATCACGCGTCGGCACAGAGGGTGGGCGGCAAGCCGACCGGATTGCCGGACTGCGAATAGTCCAGGATGGACGACAGCAGCGTCACCCCGTTCAGGTCGACGCCGTCCTCGTGGAGCAGGTAGGGCCAAGACGCAGCTGCGGGCGGTTCCGTAGGATTCGCCGAACAGGAACTTCGGCGAATTCCAGCGGTCGTAGCGGGCTGAGGGAAGTGG
>Ga0213881_10000654_pt1 | contig 20169 bp, 19 predicted proteins | sample BarmaccoBMER_R08_FD_160104 | JGI IMG/M metagenome (GOLD analysis project Ga0213881, IMG submission 160104) | Barbacenia macrantha exposed rock microbial communities from rupestrian grasslands, the National Park of Serra do Cipo, Brazil - ER_R08 ... | reverse complement strand
CTTACCGAAAGCGTGCGCGGGTTCAAATCAGAATTTCGCCGCTTCTTGCGCCTGTTCGCGCCCGCACCTATACAGTGTCCATGGGCCAGCAACTCCGCATCCGCGCTAAACGCAAACGCCGCAAAGCCTTTGTCGAACGCCGCAAGGCGAAACAAAAGGCGGCCGCCAAAAAACCGGCAAAGCCGCGTACTCGGAAAGAGGCCGCGCCAGCGGCGTGATCCCAGCCGCAGCGGATGCCTGCGCGTTACCTCATCGTTGACGGTCACAGCGCGATCTTCCGCTGGCCGGAACTGAAGAAACTGCATGCGCGGCGCTCTTCACTCGCGCGCGACGCGCTGGTGAAAACGTTGCGGGATTACCAGGATTACACCGGAACCCGCGTGGTCGTGGTTTTCGACGGCGCCGGAAGCTCGACGACGGAAGTGAGCGAGCCGGGCGGAGTACAGGTTTTCTATTCCCGCGCCGGGCAAACGGCAGACTCCGTAATCGAGCGTCTCGCCAGCAAGTACGGGCGCGAACGCGAGCTCACCGTCGCGACGGCTGACTTGCTGGAAAAGGAAACAGCCGGCGCTTGCGGCGCCACTTGCATTTCGGTGGAGTTACTGCGGGCGCTGATCGACGAAGCCGTTCCCCGCTAGGCCGCCCCGAGCAGCCGCTGGCGAGGGTGGCGGCTGCGCGCCTCGCGCCGCGCGGTCGCGAGCACACGCGCGAGTACACAGTAAAGCTGTTCCGCCGGAAGCACCTTGCTTACGTAGCCGTTCGCGCCGGCGCGCAGCGCTGCCTGCATGTGCTCTTCGTCGTAGCCCAGTCCGGTGAACACAACAATCGGTAAATGGGCGTCAATTTCGCGGATGCGGCGTATGACAGTAATCCCATCCACCGGTTGCATGTGGAGATCGACGATCGCCACCTCGCAACGGTTCTGCTCCAGCCACGCGGTGACGGCGCTGCCGTTATCGAGCGCGGCGCAGGTGTGCCTCCGCTCGTGCAGGTACCAGCTGAGGAACTCAGCGATTCCGTGGTTGTCATCGATCATCAGGAACTCGACTGCAAGGCTGCGCGTACTCATCGATTTTTATCTAGCAGGGAGCTTGCCAGCTCGAAGTTGCGGCCGCGGTCTGCGCTCTGGCTTGTAGGGCAATGATTCCTCATTGCCGAAACATGTTACCCCTTCGCCAACGAGGAATGGTTGGCCTACAGAAAAACGGGACGCCTGTAGGGCAACGATTCCTCGTTGCCGAACCGTTCTCGGGGTTCCACGAGAGCAGAAATAGTCAGAGATGTTTCGCTGTACTCAACATGATACACTGAGAATTTCGATTCTACTGCTTGGGAGAGGCGCTATTCTGCCATGCCACTCTCCACCTCTGACAGCTCAGTGAAGCGATGGCGTCGCTGCTGAGGAAGCCGGTGGCGTCGCTGCTGGAGATACACCCGGCGTTGCTGATGGCGTCGGCGCTGGGGTAGCTGGCGGCTTGCGCTTGCCGCTCCACAGTTTCAGGTGAGCATCGTAAGCTTCCATGGTCGAGTCCGATCTGGGATCGAGGCTGCGCGCGATGCCGTACATCCATTCCGCTTCGGGAAAACGCTTCAGGCTGTCGTAAACTCCTGCCAGCTCGACCGGGAACGTTTTGTCCAAAGGCGCGAGCGCGCGTCCCTGCTCGAAGTCATGAATGGCCCCGAGGTAGAGGGCGTGGCTTTTCTCCCCGTCCGTCGTCGCGTCGGCCAGGTCGGTGCGTGAACTTCCCAGGTAATCGTAGAGATCAGGATTTTTCTTCTCGAAGCGCAGCGCACGTTCGCCCGACACAATGGCTTCGGCGGCCTTGTCATCGTTCCAGAGTACGCGTGTGCGTTCGGTGAAATATTCGCCCGGCAACAGGCGCACCGCTTGGATCGCGAGCAGCACTGCCAGGCCGGGCGCGACCAGGCGCCACGGCCGGAATCGGGCCGCTTCTTCTTCACGGCGAGGCTGACCGGCATTGGCGAGAGTACCGAAGACGAACGCCATCAACAGCACGTTGGCCGGAATGTGCAGGTTAAAATCCACGACGGAGTGCACCATGTAAGCGACCACGGAAGCGATGGCGCCAATCTGCAAGGCCATGCTATTGCTGGGCAGGCGCAGGGAAACGAGTACGCGCCTGGGGCCGAGCCGCTGGAAATTGCGCCATCCGCTGGCGAGATGCACCACAAGGAAGATTAGGAAAAGCGCCGCGCCGACCAGCCCGTACTCAGCCAGCAGCTGCAAGTAATCGTTGTGCGTGTAAACCGGGTCGCCCTGCATCTGGCTGGCGCGGAACATTCGTCCGTAATAAAAGTAGGTGCCGCTTCCGGTGCCGAAAAGGGGGTTGAGCTGCCATTGCTGGAGAGCCGCTCGCCAGAGCAACAGACGCGCGTTTTTGTAATCGAAGATGTTTGTGCGCGAGGCGAGGTGCTCATTGTGGTGAATGAGAAAAGCAATCCCGCCTGAGATAAGAAGCAGCGCGACAAGCGCGCCAACCGCCGCCTGCCAGAAAAGTCTGGGGCTGCCGCTTCGCCGCAAAATGATCCCGCTGAGTACAGCGAAAACGGCAACGCTCGCCCCGACGCTCAGGAATCCGCCGCGGCTGCCGGTGAGCAGCAGCCCGAGGTAAATCACGGCGACTGCATAGGTGATGAGTAGTTTCGCCCAAAGCCGCCACCGTGACCAGCAGACGATGCTCAGTCCCATCACGCCCGCCACTTCCAGGAATCCGGCGAGATGGTCGGGACAAATGTAAAAGCCGCTGGCGCGATTGCCGTAATCGAAGCGTTGCAGCGCGTGAATCGGCATGAAGTTGTTGCCGTAGCGAAATTGGACCAGGCCGACGAGCACTTGCGCCAGCCCCAGCAGAAAGAGCGCAACAAGCAGCCACATCCGCAGCGTGGCCGCGGTGAGCACCGTCGCGACAGTGAAGTAGAGGACAAGGCTGGCGATGACAGAGTAGATGTCGCTACGGGCGAGGTACTCTGTCGGGGAAAGTAACGCGCGCCCGATGATGTAGCCGAGAAAAATCACGGCCGCCCAGAAGCAAGCCTGGCTCGGCAGCGGTCTTGATTTGCGAAGGGTGAAAAGCGTGAGCAGCGCCGCGATGGCCAGCGTTAAGTACGCCGGAAAGCTGAACAGCAAGCGCGTGCCGCCGATGAGTACCTGGATGACGGCAAACGCCAGCACCACCAGCACCAGGCAAAGTATCTCTGGTGCGCTAACGCCGGATGAACCCGGCCGCGTCGCGCCGCGCGTGTTCTGGTGGACGGCGGAAGTTGCCAGTGTGGGAAAACGCAGGAACTCGGCTGCCGGTTAGCTCCGCGGCAGCCGAGCAACTCTAAAGTGGCCTAACGATTGGTGTTCGGCGTGATGTTGCAAGACCCGCGTTTCGCGCCGGGATGATCTTCGATGAAATCATTCACCTTGCTGCACGGGATGCGCTTGTTCTTGTTGTGATAACAAACAGTGCACAGGCGCGGCCTGGGCGTAGGCGTAGGGCTGTGCCTCGGCGTGGGCGACCGTCGCGGTGTCGGCGAGCGCTTCGGCGTGGGCGACGGTTTTGCCGGCGCCGTGGTTTGCGCGGTCGCTACAGCGATGGGCGAAGTCACGGCTACTGCCAGCACCACCAGAGTACCAGTACAGGCGAGGGCGCATGTGGTGCCGAGAAATTTCCGGGAGAAAACGCCACGAGCTTTTAACAACAGGTTCTTCATCGTTTGACTGCCTTTCCTTTTATGATCTTCCGCGCAGGTCAGCTTCTATTGTTATACCTTTTTCTTTTTCAGCGGGCAACGGGAATCGAACCCGCATGGCCAGCTTGGAAGGCTGGAACTTTACCATTAAGCTATGCCCGCGCCACGGCGAAGCATGCCTTGCCCAGGTCACGCTGCCAAGCCTTTTCTCCTCTTGCCAACCGCCGTTCACTTCACTAGCTCTCTCGCATGACCAAATCGTTGGCGCTTGCTCTCCTCCTGGCTGGTGTCGCCGTCACCACGCGCGCAGATCTCACCATCGTGCAGAAAATCGAAGCGGGCGGCAAACCGGGCCAGGCGACTATTCGCATCAAAGGCGACAAAGTACGGGTCGATCCCGCACCGCAGGTTTCCCTAATCACCGACACGAAAACCGGTGACACGGTGACGCTGATGCATGACCAGCGGAAAATCATGCGAATGTCGGGCGAAAGGATGAAGGCCGCCGCGCAGATGGTGAGCGAATTCGCGCGAGACAACGCCGCCAGCCCAAACCCCGGTGAGCAGCATGCCGGGCTCACACCCTTGGGCCGCACCGAGCAGGTGAATGGAATCACGACCCAGCTCTACTCTTCCGAGACGGGCGCGGGCAAAGCCACCTACTTCATCGCGCCGGAATACCCCGATGGCTCCGCCATTCTCAAGGAAATGCAGGCACTCCAGCCCACAGCGCTCGCCAATGCCGCCGGAGCACACATGCCGGACTTCCGCGATTTGCCGGGCGTGCCCGTTAAGATCGAGATCGATTCACATGGCCGGCAAACCGTGATCACGCTGGTCTCGATCAAACGTGACCCGATCCCAGATGCGGAGTTCACCGTTCCCGCCGATTACACCGAGATCAAAGTACCGGCCATTCTCGGGGGCAGGAAAGCGGCGGAAAAAGAATTGCCGGATGGCGCCGGCCAGCCGGCGATCACGCCTGTACCGCGGCCAACGCCGTAGCGCGTGTCTGGCCCGCTCATCCTCGCCTCCGCTTCACCGCGCCGTCGCGAACTGCTCAGCAGCGCAGGATATCGATTCGAAGTTTGGCCGCCCCGAGTCGCCGAGCTCGCCCGCGAAGATTTCTCGGTCGCGGAACTCACCACTGCGAATGCCACTCGCAAAGCCCGCGCGATTGCGGCCGCACGACCCCGCGCCATTGTGCTTGGGGCCGATACTCTCGTTGCACTCGATGGCAGGATCATCGGCAAACCGGTCGATCTCGTCGAAGCGCGGGAAATCCTGCGCCGCCTGAGCGGCCGCACCCACCAGGTTTGCACGGGTGTCGTGATTATGCGGGGACGCCATTTGGTCAGCTTCGCCGAAACGTCGCACGTGACATTTCGCGCGCTCACCCGGCGCGAGATTGAACATTATCTCCGGAGAATAAACCCGCTCGATAAAGCCGGCGCATACGCCGCACAGGAGAATGATGTGATCGCGGGTGTCGATGGTTCGTTCACCAATGTCGTTGGCCTGCCGATGGAACGCACCGCCCCAGTACTTCGCGATTTCGGCATTGTCGCCCAGGATCAGACTTCGACCGCGACTTCAGGGCGAGGCTCCGCCGGGCGCACCGGCTCACGTCGCAAGACGCGGTAAAGGAACCAGACGATGAAACAATTCGCCAGCAACAGCACAACAGCGCCGACGGTGGGACGGTGAAACAAGTGCCGTACTTCGAGCGGAATCAGCGCCGCCGTGGCAAAAATCATCACAAATTCCGCCCAACGCTGCTGCATGTAAACACCGATGCCTTCCGTTAAAAGTACCGCCGCATAAAACAAGGCCAGTACTCCAGCAGCGTGCAGAGTTCCGCCGGCGAGCACTTCCTGTAACCGCGCCAGAACGAAATGCGCGATTTTTCCGTGTGCGAGCAGTGCTTCATCATCCACCCAGTCCGAGATCGCGTCCATCCAGGCCAGTTTGTTGTTCAGGAACAGGGCGGACACGCCGAACATCAGTAGCAGCACCCCTTTCGCGATTTTGAAAATCGCGATGATCTTCAGGTAACGGACGCGCGTTTCTTCGCGCAAAATGGCCGCGGCTGGTCGCTGCATCTGCCCTATTCCGGCGAAATCCCCCGCGCGCGACAGCAGACTTCAAGTTTGTTTCCGTCCGGGTCCTCGAAAAACAAGGCGTAATATCCGGGCGAGTACTCCGGCCAGAATTGCGGCCCTTCCAAATTCCGCCCACCCGCCGCGCGCACGGTTTCCGCGACCTGATTCACCTGCTCGTGCGTCTCCGCTCGAAAGGCGATCCGCGTCTGGTCAGGCGAATGGTTCACATCTTCAGTAAAGCCGAAAAACTCCGCCGGCCCTTCGTTTGACTCGACGCTGAACGCGCCCCATTCCTCGCCGCTTTCATCGCGGGTGAATCCCAGCGCAGGCAAAACCCTGGCATAAAACTGCTGGGCACGCGCGCGGTCGCGGACGCGCAGATCGATGTGATCGAACACCGGCGAGCTCACCCTCAAATCACTGTCCGATCGCTGGCCCGTTGTTCATCGGCATGCCGCTCGCCGGCGGAGCGCCCGGGCCGCTGCCGGGTTTCGCACCAGAATCAGCGGTCGCTGTTGTTCCTTCCGTACTTTGATCAGCAGTCGCGCATCCACCGAGGGCAATGGCGGCGAAGGCAAGGCCAGCGAGGACTGAAAGAGATGTTCGCATTGGAGGATGATAGCGCACTTGCGCTGCGGAATCGACAGCGATGATCGCACCTGGGGCGCTTCGTGGCGCTGCTCCAGACGCTGAAAAGCAAATTGGCTTACGCCTTCTTTAACTCAGCCAGCGCCGTGAGTACTTCTTCACTGTGAGTCTGAGGCTTTACGCCCGTGAATACCCTCGCGATCTTCCCTTCCGGATCGATGATGAAGGTATTTCGCGCCGCCATCTTCGCGCCGTTGTAGTCTTTTAGTGAACCGTAGCTTTCCGAGACTTTGCCGTCGGTATCAGCCAGCAGCTTGAAATTCAAACCTTCCTTCGCGCAAAAGCTCTTGTGCGATTCCGCGCTGTCCACACTCACGCCAACGATGACCGCTCCTGCCTGCTCAAACTTCGGCAAATCCTGCTGAAAGTTGTGTGCTTCAAGAGTACAGCCGCTGGTGAAGTCTTTCGGATAAAAGTACAGCACGACCCATTTGCCTTTGTACTGCGAAAGGCTGACTTGCTTCCCTTCATTTGAGGTCAAGGTAAAAGCGGGCGCAGTCGCGCCGGTGTTCGGAATGCTTTGCGCCATCGCCATCGTGCCAGCCGCCAGGAACAGGAGTGTTAGGAGCTTCATGGCTTATGCTACTCAATTCCATTGTGAGTGCAGCAAAAACAAGATTGCGCCCGTAATCATCGATAAGTGGCGCCAACTAACGAACAAGTATTCGCGACGAAGAAGGACTATGACTTAGATATGAGTAGTACGAGGTGCGAGACAAAGAAGCTTGCGGAAGGTAGTATGCCTGTTGCGACGAACGCGCGGATAACATGACACCAGGACCTGCCGGGCACGCTGACAGCGCGCGACGAACTTCCAAAGGTAAACACGTGAAACGAATCTGGACTGTCGGTCACTCGACGCGAACCATAGAGGAGTTTACGCGGCTACTAAAAGCGTTCGATATCCGACGTCTCGCCGATGTGCGACGGTTTCCCGGCTCGCGCCGTTATCCGCAGTACAACAAAGCGGCGCTTTGTGACTCGCTTGCCGCAGCGGGAATCGAGTACTTTCATTTTCCAGAATTAGGCGGCCGCCGTAAGCCGAAACCGGATTCGCCGAACACTGCCTGGCGGAACGAAAGCTTTCGTGGTTACGCCGATCACATGGAAACGCCGGAATTCCATGAGGCGATCGCGCGGCTGGCGGCGGTCGCAAGTGAACCGACTGTACTCATGTGCGCGGAAGTCTTGTGGTGGCGCTGTCATCGGGCGCTGATATCCGATTACTTGAAAGCGCGCGGCACCGAGGTGACGCACATTCTCGATTTTGGCAAAAGCGAGCTGCATCCATTTACGTCTGCGGCGACAATCACTCACCGGGGCCTGAGTTATTCTTCGCCTCAACCGGAACTTCGGGATTCTGTGAAATAGCGGGCGCTGCGCCGCGCACGATCTGAGTTGGCAAAGGGCGGCTATTCGCGACCGTGTGCGGGTGGCGACTGAAGGCGATTACGTTTTGGGCACGGATGAAGAAGAGCTGGAGCGGCTCGGGCTTCAGCATCGTGTCTGGCGTCCGGTGGTTCTGGATTGCTGGCAGCGCGCGGGAATCACCGCCGGAAAACGCGTGCTCGATGTGGGCGCCGGCCCTGGGTACGCGGCGATGGACCTGGCGGAAATCGTAGGGCCGCGGGGCGAAGTTACCGCCATTGAGCGTTCACCAAAATTTCTGCGCGCGATGGAACAAATGAGCGCGCAGCGGGGCATCACGAATTTGCGTATCCACCAGCTCGATCTGATGGAAGACGATCTGCCCGCGCTCCAAGCCGATTTCGCCTGGTGCCGGTGGGTGCTCTGTTTTGTCTCCGACCCGGCGTCGGTGGTGCGAAAAATCGCGGGAGCGCTTGCGCCGAACGGCATCGCAATTTTCCACGAGTACATGGTTTACCCGACGTGGAGTTTCCTGCCGCCGCGGCCGGTGCAGCGGAAATTTGTCGAGCGGGTGATGGCGAGCTGGCGTGCCTCTGGCGGCGAGCCAGATATGGCGGCGCACTTGCCCAAACTGCTGACCGAAAATGGATTCACGATCCGCTCCGTTCGGCCGCACGTTTTCGTTGTCCGGCCTTCCGATTACATGTGGCAATGGCCCGCCACCTATGTGGAAAGCGGGTCGGTGCGGATGGAAGAGCTGGGGCACCTCGACGCCGCCCACGGGGCCGAGTTGCGTGCGGAATTCGCGGCTGCCGCAACAGATCCAGAGACATTAATGATTACGCCGCTGATGGGCGAAATCATTGCGCAACGCGACCGTGCATCTCACAACGCGTCCACGCGCGAATAGTTATCGGCGCAGCAGCAGCACGCGCCGACTGATGCCTGCGACGGCCAAAGCTCCTACTCCACCAAGCCCACCAATAAAAAGAAGCGCGGTGCTGGTTGTTGACGATCATCCGCTGTTTCGCCGCGGCGTGGTGCAGTTGCTGCAAGATGAACCCGACCTCGAAGTACGTGCCGAAGTAAGTACGAGTAGCGAAGCGCTGGGCGCCATCCGAAAGCACAAGTTTGATCTGGCCGTGGTCGATATCGGTTTGGAGGGAAGTACCAACGGGATCGAGCTGACAAAGTACATCAAAGCGGAAAAACCAAAGCTGCCAGTGCTCGTTCTATCGATGCACGACGAAACGCTTTTCGCGGAGCGCGCGCTGCGGGCCGGTGCGCGGGGCTACGTGATGAAACGGGAGGCGCTGGACAATTTCATCTCGGCGGTGCGTTCCGTTCTCCGAGGCGAAATTTTCATCAGCCCGAACATGTCGAAGCGGATGGTGTTGGCCCATCTCCACGGCGGTGGAGGCGAGACGCTCTCGCCGATCGAAAGGCTGAGCGATCGCGAACTCGAGGTGCTACAATTACTGGGCGAAGGGAGAGAAGTACGCGACATCGCGCAACGCCTTCATCTCAGCGCCAAGACCGTGGAAGCGCACCGGGCGCACATTAAAGAAAAGTTGCAGCTCCAGAACGCGCGTCAGGTGGCGCGTTTCGCGAACGAGTGGGTGCGTTCGCAGCAGCCGGCCTGACATCATCTTAGCGGCGCGCGCCGGCGGCGGCGTTCGGTTTTTCCTTCAGCAACGCCGCCGCGAGCCTGAGCGCTTCGTGGCTGCGACCGCCGAGCATGCGCGCGATTTCTTCCTGGCGTGCGTCGCCCGTGACCTCGCGCAACTGCGAGAACGTCCGTCCGGCTCGTACCTCTTTCGTCACCACAAAGTGCGACGTGGCGGCGGCGGCGACCTGCGGTAGATGCGTGATGCAAAGTACCTGGTGTTCTCTGCCCAGCTCGCGCATGCGCGCGCCCACCGCGTGAGCGATCTCGCCGCCGACGTTCGCGTCGATTTCGTCGAACACCAGCAGCGGCACCGCGTCCTGCGCCGCCAGCGCGGATTTGATCGCGAGCATCAGGCGCGAGATTTCGCCACTCGATGCAATCGCGCGCAGCGGTTTCAACGGTTCGCCAGGATTCGGCGAAAATAATAGCTCGACCGAATCGAGCCCGCTGACCCGCGGCGACGCTGCGGCATGGAGTTGTGCTTCAAACCGCGATTGGCGGAAGCCAAGATCGCGCAGATTGCGGCGCACGATCTCGGAGAGCTTCGGGGCCGCTTGTGCGCGCAGCTTGCGCAGCGAGTCACCGGCTTGCTCGACGGCGCTTCGCTGCTCGGCGATTGCCGTGGTCAACCGTTGCAATTCCTCGTCCCGGCCTTCGATCTTGCGCATGCGTTCGGCTGCGCGCGCGCCGAAGGCAATGACGTCGGCGATGCTGCGTCCGTACTTACGCTTTAATCCCTCAAACAACGAGATGCGTTGCTCGAGCGCGGCCAGCTGTTGTGGATCGAGGTCGAGCGCCTCGGCGTAGCGGCCGAGGTCACGCGCAATCTCCGCAAGCTCGAGTACAGCTGCCGCGTGCGTGTTTGCCGCGGCGGTCATCTCTGGGTCGAGCTTCTCCAGATCGCGCAGCAGCCTCTGCGTTTCGGCCAGTTGCGCGAGGATGGCGTCGTCAGCTTCGGACAATCTGTTCGCGGCGGCGGAGGCAAGCTCGACCAGCCGCTTGCTGTTGGAGGCAAGGCGATAGCGTGCCTCGGTTTGTTGTTCTTCGTCGGCGGACAATTCCGCTGACGCAATCTCATTGACTTGGTGCCTCAGCAGATCGAGCTCCTGTTCCCGCGCGGTTTCGGCAGTATCGAGGGCAGCGTGCTCTTCCTCCAGCGCCCGCAGTTTGCGAAACGCGTCGCCAAATGCCGCGCGCGCTTCCTCCGCGCCGGCGAAGGCATCGAGCAAATGGAGCTGCCGCTCAGCGGAAAGGAGTGACTGGTGATCATGCGGGCCGTGCAAATCCACCAACTCATCGCCGAGGGTTTTCAGGTTTGTCAGCGTCGTCGGCGAGCCGTTGACGAATTGACGGTTTACGCCGGAACTGCTGAGACTCCGTTTCAGGATCAAATCGCCCTCGTTTCTCTCCATTCCGCTTTCTTCCAGCCGTCCATTGAACCGGGAAAGATCATTGCCGCTAAAGACCGCTTCAACGGTGCATGTTTCGGCGCTGCTACGGATCGACGTTCTGTCCGCGCGCTCGCCGAGCAGAAGCTGGAGCGCGCCAATGATGATCGATTTACCCGCGCCGGTTTCGCCCGTCACAGCGGTAAAGCCTGGCGCAAGCTCCCACTCGAGGTCTTCCACCAGCGCGAGGTTTTTGATCCGGAGCAAACTGAGCAGCACGAGAAGAAGTTGAGAGTTGAGGGTGAAGAGTTGAGAGATTTCTTTTTTGAACTCTCAACAATCAACGCTCAACTCTCAACTGATCCGCAACTCTCAACTGCGCGTCACCTTTCTCGGCACCGGGACTTCGCAAGGCGTGCCGATGATTGGCTGCGATTGCGCCGTTTGCCGCTCACCCGATCCGCGCGACGGGCGCTTGCGCTCGTCCATTTACATCGAGACGCCGGAGTGCGCGTTTGTCGTCGATACCGGCACCGACTTCCGTACTCAGGCGCTCCGGGAAAATATCCGGCGCGTGGACGCGGTCGTCTTTACGCACTCGCACACCGATCACATCATGGGATTCGATGATCTGCGGCGCTTCTCCTGGCAACGCGGCTCGATGCCGGTTTATGCCGCCGCCGAAACAATGGCGGACCTCGAGCGTGTCTTCCGCTTTGCCTTCCGCGCCACCAATCCATTCCCCGGATATTTGAAACCGGAGCCGCACGTCGTCACAGGACAGTTCTCGTTAGGTGAAACCACGCTGACGCCGCTACCAGTGCCGCACGGGAGTTCTGAAGTGAACGGCTATCTCTTCCATCGCGCGGGCCGGAAGCTCGTCGCTTACCTGAGCGATTGCAGCGCAGTGCCGGATGAGATTGCCCGGAAGATTGCAGGCGTCGAATGTCTTATCATCGACGCCCTGCGCGAAAAACCGCACCCGACGCATCTCACGGTCGAGCAGGCGCTCGAAGTGGCCGCGCGCGTTCGCCCTCGTGAGACGTACTTTACCCACATCGCGCACGAGTTGTCGCAGTCGTACGAAACACGGCTGCCCCCGCACACGCACATCGCTTTTGACGGATTAAAGCTGAGCTTCTGAATGAAACGGCTCCTGTTGCTGCTGCTATCACTGCTGCTCGTACTCGACGCGCGCGGGCAACAGCCGCTCCCGCCGCAGACGATCGTCATCTTTAACAGCGCTTCGCCGGAGTCGGTATCGCTGGCGAAATTCTACGCCGAAAAACGCGGAATTCCGCGTGATCACCTCGTCCCGCTGGATTGTTCGACTCAGGAAGAAATCTCGCGCGAGGAATATGACTCCATGATTGCCGATCCGGTCCGGCAGGCGTTTGACGAGCACGGCTGGTGGAAAGTCCACGACACAGATGACGGCAGAAAGCGAGTCGATGCGCTCGCGATTCATTTCGTCGCGCTGATTAAAGGTGTGCCGCTGAAAATCCGCGCGACGGCAGATTACCCCGGTGACAATCCCGGTCCCGGGCCGATGCAGAATCGGAACGAAGCGTCGGTTGATTCCGAGCTGAGCGCGCTGCCGTTGTTCACGCAGCAAATTTCCGGCGCCGTTACTAACCGGTACTTCCAAAGTTACAAACCGATTGCAGACTTCAGCGAAATGCCGCTGCTGCTGGTGACGCGGCTCGACGGTCCGGATGTACTCACGGTGCGGCGCATGATTACGGATGCGATCGCGACGGAAAAGAACGGGCTGTGGGGCCGCGCTTATGTCGATGCCGCCCACAACACCAATCCCGGTTTCCAGGTGGGCGACCAATGGATGGCTAACATCGTCGAGCAGCTGCACAAAGTGGGCGTGCCCGTGGTCTACGAAGATACACCGGCAATTTTCCCCGACGGTTATCCGATGAGCGACTGCGCCTTGTACTATGGCTGGTACGCCGGGAATATCGCCGGGCCATTCAACCAGCCGGGCTTCAAGTTCGTGCCGGGCGCAATCGCGGCGCACATTCATTCCTTTAGCGCCAGCACATTGCGCGATCCGAACACGGGCTGGGCCGGGCCGCTGCTGGCGCGCGGAGCCGCCGCCACGGTGGGGAATGTTTATGAGCCGTACCTCGAGCTCACCGCACACCTCGATATTTTGAACGATCGTTTGCTGCACGGGTTCACCTTTGCCGAAAGCACCTACATGGCGTCGCGCGTACTTTCGTGGATGAATGTTTCGCTCGGTGATCCACTCTACCGGCCGTACTACAACTGGACGCAGGTCGATTCCAAAACGCCGCCGGGCAGGAACACCGCTCAGTGGCGCAGTTACCACGATTTCGCAGTGAAAAATTACAGCGCACCGGATTTCCGCGCACTGGCGCGAACGTTCGCCGCGCGCACCAAAAACGGTCCGATGACGGAGGATCTCGCGCTGATGGAACTGCGCGACAAGAATCTTGCGCTCGCCATCAGCGAACTTCAGCAGGCACGCGCTGAGTACAGCAAACGCGATGACATCGTGCGCTGCGTACTCGAGGAATGCGACGCGCTTGAGCAATCGGGGAAAGGGAAACGCGCCGCTGAACTCGCGCACATGGTGCTGCGCATCGTGCCGGATGCGCCCGCCACGCCGCTGTTGCAAAAAATCATCAGCGACGCCGCGCCCAAGCCGCCGCCAACGCCAACGCCAACGCCGTAGCTGCTGAGCGTCCGCTTGTAATCGCCAGGCGCAACCTTCAGCATGCCGCCGGTGAAAACAGAAGCGGCACCCCAGCGTCTCGATGAGCAACTCGTGCGCGCCATCGGCGTTCCGGCGCTCACGGCGAACATCGTTAGCTCGACGATTGGCGCGGGCATTTTCGTCATTCCGGCGGCGGTCGCAAAGGGACTCGGTGCGGCCGCGCCGCTCGCATTTGTCTGCTGCGCGATTGCGATGGTCTTGTTCGTGACTTGCTTCGCTATCGCCGGCAGCCGCGTCTCGTTGACAGGCGGACTGTACGCCTACGTCGAAGTCGCATTCGGGCGTTACGTCGGGTTTTTAGCGGGTGTCCTCTATTTTCTGACAGCGCTCGGCGCTGTCGCCGGCGTAGTCAACGTGCTGGCAAACTCCGTCGCGCTGGCGCTTCCCTTTCTCGGCGGCCCGGTGATGCGCGTCATCGTCATGTTCGTGGTTTATGGCGGGCTTGTCTGGATCAACATTCGCGGTGTGCGCGAAGGCGCGGGCGCTGTCACGGTCATCACGGTGGCGAAACTTCTGCCGCTGCTTGTCTTCATCTGCGCAGGATTTTTCTTTATTCATCCGGCCAGTCTCGCGTGGAGCAACTGGCCCGGCAGTAAGTCGCTCGGCGACGCTGTCATCCTCTTGATCTTTGCTTTCGTCGGGATCGAGGTGGCGCTTATTCCGAGCGGAGAAGTGAAAAATCCGGCGCGGACTGTGCCCCGCTCCGCCTACCTGGCACTCATCATCACAACCGCGATCTACATTTGCATTCAACTCGTCGCGCAGGGGACACTGGGCGCTGAGCTGGCAAAATATCCTGACGCACCCCTGGCAGAATCAGCCGCAAAATTCCTCGGTAACCTTGGCCGAATTCTCCTTCTGGTGGGCGCCACGATTTCGGCCTTCGGCTTTGTCACGAGCGACATTCTCAGCTCGCCCCGCATGATTTTCGCTTTCGGGCGTGACGGCGCGCTGCCCCGCTTTTTCGCGCACGTGCACCCACGCTATCGGTCGCCGGATGTCGCCATCATCACCTACGCGGCTTTGGCATTTATCCTGTCGCTCACGGGCACCTTCGAAGAACTGGCTGTACTCTCAAACGTCGCTGTCTTGCTTATGTACTTGCTCTGCTGTGCGGCATGCTGGCTTCTCGTCCAGCGCAACATCGGCGGCGGCGGCGAGCCGTTCACGTTTCCCGGGATGAAGGTGATCCCGGCGCTTGCCATCGTGGCAATCATCTGGATTCTGGCGCACGCCACGGCGAAGGAATTTACGATCACCGGTGCGGTGTTGCTGATCGCGTCGCTCTTGTATTTTCTACGTACTCTACAACTGAAGAGCCGAGACCCCTAGCACCAGCTGTTGTGGCCGGCTGCTCGTCCAACCAGCCGAATTGTGGAGAATAGGCTTGTTTCGCACCCCAACGGCTTATATTGGGCGGCGAGGCGCGCTCAATGCATCTGCAATCTCTGGAACTGTTCGGCTTCAAGTCCTTCGCCGACAAAACGTCGTTCAACTTCCACCAGGGCGTCACCGCGATCGTTGGCCCGAACGGCTGTGGAAAATCGAACGTTTGCGACGCCATCCGCTGGGTACTGGGCGAGCAATCGGCTAAATCCCTGCGCGGCGGGGAAATGGCTGACGTTATCTTTAACGGCACAGACTCGCGCAAGCCACTCGGCTTTGCTGAAGTTTCCCTCACCTTCACTGACTGCGCGGCCGAGCTCGGCGTGGACTGGCACGAGGTGCGCGTCACCCGCCGGGTGTACCGCGACGGCAACTCTGAGTACTTCCTGAACAAGACGACCTGCCGGCTCAAAGACATTCACAACCTTTTTGCCGATACCGGCGTCGGCCGCAGCGCCTACTCCATCATGGAGCAGGGGAAAATCGACCTTATCCTTAGCTCGCGGCCGGAAGACCGGCGCAGCGTTTTCGAGGAAGCCGCGGGGATCACCAGGTACAAGGCGCAGAAGAAAGAAGCGCTGCGCAAACTCGAGGGCACGGAAGCGAATCTGTTGCGCATCAGCGACATCATTAAAGAGGTGAAACGCCAGATCGGCTCGCTGCAACGGCAGGCCGGCAAAGCGCGGCGCTACCAGGCGCTCCACAGCGATCTTCAGGTACTCGAGACGCACTTTTCCTACCGCAAATTGCAGGCGCTCGATGCCGAACTCGCCGGATGCGCCGCCGAAATCGAGCGCGTGACTGAAGCGGAAAACCAGACGCGCCATGCTATTTCCGAAGGTGAAACACGACTGGGGCATTTGCGGGCGGAGCTTGATAGCGCCGACCAGAGGATCACCATCGCGCGGGGCAAATTACAGCAACTCGAGACGGAGCTGAGTACGCACCGTCAGCGCATCGAATTCAACGAGCAGCGCGGCGCTGAACTATTGGAATTGATCGAGCGCAGCTCGGGCGAGATCGCGACAGCGGAAGCCAAACTGCGCGATCATGAGCAGGAGATTGAATCGGCCAGCGGGCTGGTCGAGGAAACCGCGCGCTTGCTCGCGCAAAAGAAGCAGCAGCTCGATCAGCTTGGCGCGTTGGCTGCGGCGCGACGCAATGCGCGCGAGGACGCGGAGCAACAATGGCGCGAGCTCCAGATGAATCTTTCACGAGATGAATTGCGCCTCGGCGCGATCAGCAATGACGAGCGTGAACTGGCCGAGCGCCGCGATTCCACCCAGCGCGACTTGAGCTCGCTCGGGGAGAACATTGCCGCTGCCACTGCCGGTCGCGAGCAATTGCAGACGCAGGTGCTGAATGCGCGTACTTCGCACCAGAGCGAGCAGCAAAGCGTCGAACAACTTCTCGCGCGACTCCGCGCCTGCGAGGAAGAGTTGCGCGAACAGCAGGGCGCATCCGCCGTTCTCGAAAAACAACTCAGCGCACTGCATCGCGCCATCGCGGAGAAGGAATCCCGCCACGATGTGCTTCGGCAACTGAACGCAGAAGGCGAAGGATTGGTCGAGGGGTCGCAGGCATTGCTCAAGAGTGGCGCGTTCGAGTTTGCCGGTGCGCTGGCGGCGCAGCTTGATGTTGCGCAGGAATTCGTCGCAGCGATTGAGGCCGCGCTCGGGCGCAATTTGCAGGCGCTGGTTTTGTCCGACCCGACTCGCGCGGCGGAGATCGTGCACTGGCTGCGCACGCGTGAGCTGGGCCAGGCTGTACTGCTACTGAAGGACACAGATGACAGTTTGCCCGGAACTGTGCCGGCGTTACCGCCAAACGCGATCGGGTGGGCGGCGGAAAAGGTGAAAGCGCCGGATGCGCTGGGCCCGGTCGTTCAGCGACTGCTGGGGAATGTTGCGCTCTTCGCAACGATCGAGGACGCACTACGCGCACGGGATCATTTGCCAGGAATCGCGACGGTTACTCGCAGTGGTGAATTCATCTCGCGTGAAGGCGTGCTCTTTGCCGGCAACAGTAAAGTACGCGGTGATTCGCTGCTGGAACGAAAGACGCGTATTGCCGCGCTGGCGCAAGAATTGTCCGTACTCAGGGCAGAAGCCAGTGCCCTGGAGGAGCAGCGGCGCGCCGTTGAGTCGCAGATCGCGTCATTGCAAACGCAGTTGCAGGCCGCGCGGCACGAACATGAGCAGGCGCACCATGCGCACGCCGCGGCTGTTAGGAAGCTGAGCGATCTCGAGCGGGAGCAGCAAACTGCGGAGCACGATTTCGAGTTGCTGCACTCTGAGTACGAGACCCTGACGCGGCAGATTGCGTCAGCGAATATGCGTCTCTCGGAGCTGCATGAACAGCGCACGCATTTGGAAGCCGAGATCGCGCGACAGAGCGGCGAGATCGCCGGCGCGCAGGCAAAACGCGACGAAGCAGCGCGTCTCGAACAAGAAGCGGCCGGCGAGCTTGCCGAAGCGCGCGTGGCTGCCGCGACAAGCGAGCAAAAACACCAGGCACTGCTGGCGCAGCGCGCGCCGATGCTGGCCAGGCGAGATGAATTGACGGAGCTAATCGCCGCTCGCAGTGCCGACATTGGCAACTACCACGCTCGGCTCAAGACGCAGGCAGCGGAAACGGAAGCAGCGCGCGAAGCGATCCAGCAGCAGAGCGAGGAACGGGCAAAGCGCGAAGCGGAAATCGATGGCTTTGTCACCGAGCGTGCCGGCCAAGTCGAGACCATCAACGCCCGGGAAGCTGCGTTGCGCGACGTGCGGAATCAATTGAGCGAGTTGCAGGAAAAGCGCGGCGCGTACTCAGTACGGCAGACGCAGTTGCAATTGCAACGCGAGCATCTGCTCGAGCATGTAACTCATCGTTATCAACTCGATCTGCGGCAGTTCGCGCCGGACATTTACGCGCATGAGAAAGTGTTGCGCGCTCAGCTAAAACGCGCGGCAACGGAAGAGTCATCAGTCAGCGCGACGACAGAAGAAGACTTGCAGAAGCTCATCGCCGAGCTGACGCGCCAGCTCGACAACATGGGCCCGGTAAACCTCGATGCCGTGCAGGAGTACGACGAACTGGAGGAACGTTACCGCTTTCTCGAAACGCAAAATAATGATCTCACGAATTCGAAGCGTGAGCTGCTGGAGGTGATCGCTCGCATCAACGCCACCACGCAGAAGCTTTTCGCGGAAACCTTCGCCCAGGTGCGCATCAATTTCCGGGAGATGTTCGCCGAGTTGTTCGGCGGCGGGCGCGCTGATTTGCAGCTACTGGACGAAGGCGACGCATTGAACTGCGGGATCGAGATCATCGCCAAGCCGCCCGGCAAGCAGTTGCAAAGCGTGTCGCTCCTCAGCGGGGGCGAACGAACCATGACAGCGGTGGCATTGTTGTTCGCCATTTACATGGTGCGGCCGAGTCCGTTTTGTGTGCTCGACGAGATGGACGCACCGCTTGACGAGTCGAACATCAATCGCTTCATCCGCGTGCTGGATCGTTTTGTGCAACAAAGCCAGTTCATCATCATCATCACGCACAACAAGCGCACGATCGCGAAAGCGGATGTACTTTACGGGGTGACGATGGAAGAGCGCGGCGTGAGCAAACTCGTGGGCATGAAATTGACGCCCGCGCAACGGACGGAAGCAGAACACAGCAATGGCAACGGCGCGCGCCAGTTTGAGATGGCGCAGGCGCGCGAGCAGACACTGGTCGCGGCGCGCTGATCAGGCGGCCCGCGCGGAATTAACCCGATATGTCGGTACTTGTGCTTCGCCGCCCGAGGCCGATGCTTCTCTTCTATGAGCTGGATGGATCAAATCTCAAACGTGTTACAGAACTACGCCGGAGGCGGAAGCGGCACGAACGATAGCCAAGTGGCGAGTCACTTTAACCAGGTCGCGCAAGCCGCGCCCGCCAGTGCCCTTGCCGGCGGCATTGCCTCGATGTTCCGCAGTAATCAGACCGCGCCATTTGGCCAGATGGTCGGTCAGCTATTCGGCAACTCGAACCCGAACCAGCGCGCGAGCCTGCTTAACACATTGCTCTCAAGCGGCGCGGGCGCGGGCATGCTCTCGCAACTGGCAAGTACGGCCGGAATTTCATTGCCAACCGGCGGCGGAAATGGCCAGGTCACACCGGAGCAGGCAGCCCAGATTTCACCGGAAGCGGTGCAGCAGGCGGCCGAGCACGCGCAGAAGCACGACCCGTCGATCGTCGATCAGGTCAGCCAGCTTTACGCGCAGCACCCGATGCTGATCCAGACGCTCGGCACCATGGCGATGACAATGGCGATGTCGCATTTGGCGCAACGCCGTTAAGCTCAGTTCGGTGCTTCACCGTAGTTGAACGTCGTGACGCAGCCGCCATCGACTGCCACGATTGCCCCTGTCATAAACGACGCTCCGGCCGAACAGAGGAAGAGAGCGACACTGGCGACCTCGGCAGGCTGAGCTTGCCGGCCCAGCGGTTGCATCCTCGCCGCCCTCTCCCGCCGTGTGATCGCTGCTGCAAGTTCGGCTTGGCTTAAACTGGCGCGACGCCTTCGCAAACCGGTATCGATGTAACCGGGGCAAATGGCGTTCACCCGGATCTGATCAGGACCGTAGTCGATCGCAAGCTGCCGAGTCAGATTGATGATCGCGCCTTTCGATGCGCAGTACGCGCCTGCTTTCGGCGCGCCGATCAGCCCGTAAGTCGATGCGATATTGACGATGCAGCCTTTGCCCCGCCGCAGTAAATGCGGGATCGCGAACTTGCTACACAAAAACGTGCCGCGCACATTGACGGCGATGACGCGGTCGAAGTCAGCGACATTTACCTCGTGAATTCGGGCGGGCTCGCCGCCGGTGCCTGCGTTGTTCACGAGAATGTCCACGCCGCCGAATGTCCGCACAGCTGCGTCCACCATCTCGCGCGCCTCTTCCTCTCGCGAGACATCGCCGCGGGCAAACACCGCATCTCCGCCGGCCTCGCGGATCTCGTGCGTTGCCTGTTCACCATCTGCGACGAGAACGTCGCAAAGTACGATCTTCGCTCCGGCGTCTGCCATCGCCTGCGCGATCGCGCGGCCAATCCCATTGCCGGCGCCGGTCACAATCGCCACTTTGTCTGCCAGCGACGACGTCTGCGTTTTCATCATAACTCCTCCAC
>Ga0213881_10000653_pt1 | contig 20187 bp, 21 predicted proteins | sample BarmaccoBMER_R08_FD_160104 | JGI IMG/M metagenome (GOLD analysis project Ga0213881, IMG submission 160104) | Barbacenia macrantha exposed rock microbial communities from rupestrian grasslands, the National Park of Serra do Cipo, Brazil - ER_R08 ... | reverse complement strand
CTAACTGTCCGGTATTCGGGATACACAATATTGCTCTGCTGGAATGAGGGTTCTTTTTTCTTCAGCGCTTGGTCGAGGGTCAGAGCTGCCTCGTAATTCGCGGCTGGCACAATTTGTTCATTACACACAAACGTGATGCCTGTAATAACCAAGCTAAGGATGATTGCGGGCAACACGAGTCGGTAAATACTCAATCCACAACTGCGCAGGGCGATGAGTTCGCTATCGCTAGCAAGACGACTGTAAGTAATCAAGGCAGCAAGTAGCACTGCCATGGGAAAGGCATAGGCAACAAAATAGGGGAGCTGTAAGAGAAAAACCTTCAGCGCGATCGCCATCGGTAGCCCAGCTTCCGTAACCTTCCGCAGCAGGTCAAACAAAGAGCCGATTGCGACTCCCACCGATGCAAAGGCTCCCACACCAAACAAAAAGGGTGGAATGAGTTCGGTGGTGATATAACGATCCATGATCAAGAGGGACGGCACCTGTGGTTTGAAAGACTTGTAGCTGCTTGATGTCATAGTTGGTACTGGAAGTTATCCCCTAAGTAGTACTGCCGCACGATGGGGTTATTACACAGTTCTTCTGCGCTACCAAAAGCCAGAATTTGCCCCTCTCTCATAATGTAGGCTCGGTCAGTAATAGCAAGGGTTTCCCGCACGTTGTGGTCAGTTATGAGGATACCCATTTGGCGATCGCGCAGTCCAGCTACAATCTGCTGAATTTCACACACAGCAATCGGGTCAACACCGGCAAATGGCTCATCTAACAACAAAAATTTGGGGGAAGTTGCCAGGGCTCTAGCCAGTTCTGTGCGCCGTCGCTCTCCTCCAGAAACCTGAATCCCTTTGGTGAGCGCCACTTTTTCCAAGCGAAACTCCTGTAGTAGGGTACGCAGCCGTGCTTGCCACTCCTGACGGGGGACTTTGGCTTGCTCTAGCACCAGCAAAATGTTGTCCTGTACGCTTAGATGGCGAAAAATGCTAGGTTCCTGAGCTAGATAACCAATCCCTAGCCTTGCCCGTTTATGTACTGGCAATGCCGTGATGTCTTTATCGTTCAGCCACACCTTACCCTGATTTGGCTTCTCTAAACCTGTGGCGATGTAAAACGTTGTCGTTTTGCCAGCCCCATTGGGACCGAGTAAGCCAACGACTTCCCCCTGTCCAACTGAGAGATTGACGCGATTGACAATGACACGCTTACCGTAAGCCTTGTGAATATTTTCCAAGACAATTTTCACACCGTCTCCTCACTGCTCACGCTCTTACTTTTTCGAGGCTGGTTTGGGTTTTAGAGGGGGCGTTGCTGGAGCTGAAGTTGACGATTGATTTGAGGAATTACTTGGGTCAGCAACGATATAAATTGACTCTACCTGCCCAGAGGGTTTTGGTACAACAACAAATTGCCCTTGATCGATTAAATAAGTAACTGTCTCACCCCGGATACTATTACCGTGCTGCAGGATATAAACATTACCACTAAGTACGATTCGGCGTTCGCGGCTAAAGTATTGTGCCTGAGCCGCTGTTGCCTGGATTTGACGAGCAGGGTAGTAAATCTGTACATTGCCGCGAGCGGTAACAACTCCAGTCTGAGAGTTGGCTTCTTGAGTATCAGATCTAATGGTGAGAGGTCCACCTCCACCCGTTTGACCTGTTTGACCCGTCTGACCTGTTTGACCTCTAGCACTTTGCCAAGGGGTGGCAACAATAATCGTACTCACTAAGACAGCTGGCAACACCAAGGTTAAACCCAGGCGATGTATCTGGGAGAAGAAAACGGAGATGGGCATCATAAGGGATGTGATTAAGCTCCAGAGGTCAAAGCTAATTGCAGGGTGACTCCCACAAGATGCACAGGCAGTCAATGAGGAGTCTGTAAATAGTCTATACAATTAGTTAGAGACTAGATTGAGATGTGTGGGGTTCAATGTTTATAGCTTCACCTATGGAACTTGACGAAGTTAACGCAGCATGCTCTTCGTGCCACGCCGATTCGAGTTTGTTGACGTTTGCCCCAATAAGTGAGGTTTCTTCCCTCAAAAGAGCAATTAATACTTTTAACCCGTAGCTCGAAGAATATGAGGTAAGGGCAGAACCTCATCTGAAGATGCGATCGCATCTTTACCTATTACCCATTCTCTAACTTTGTCTGGACCAGATTGTTGTAGTGCTGCTAACAAGGTGGCACTGGAAGTTAATAATTCATCAACATCAATCTCAGCGTAGGTAGCTGGATAGCGTCTTAGGCGACTTATACCCTCTCCCAACAGAGTTACGGCACCTTGCCAGTTGTAATTGCCTAAGTGATATAGAGCTACAGCAATTTGCAGCACTCCTTGAAGAAATTTTCTCTCTGGCTCTGCTGCTTCCATCCATAAAGCCTCTAAAGTGTCATGACAGGCATAGAACTGCCCTTGATTAAACTGCTCTACACCTTGCCAAAACTCCTCATTAGCGACTTGGCTCATGCCATGCTTTCTCGAACGGCTTTAATCTCTTCTAAGGAAATCTCCTGCTTATCACCAGCAAATTCATTATCTGAGGTAAGGAACAGCATACAGTGGCACTCTTTACGCTCTCGCATTGGGACACAAGGACAGTTCCAGAAAGAGGCATGGACTTCTGCAACTTTGTCTTCATAATGACGACAGGGGCACAAGGGTGAACCCAATTCATCCTTGTGCTTTGCAAGTCCTTCAATTACCACAGCCGTCACCGAAGGCTCAGCGCAAAAGTAGGTGCCAGTACGCTTGGCATAAGTTTGGGAGAACTGCCTCATTGCCTCTAGGCTCTTATCATTAGAGAGTTTTTCGGTTTCTATTGGGTTCATAAAAATCAAAAATTGCTAAAGTCAAGCGATGATTGCATTCTATCGCAAACGATATAGCCATCTAAGACGCGAGACTTAACATCCCCTGCTTTCCGACTCTCCAAAACTTCACCCTTGCAGCCTAGCGCTTAGCTAGCTTCTTCGTCAGTTTTCGTAGCCGGATTGACTTAGGAGTCACCTCTACCAATTCATCTGGTCCGATGTACTCTAGAGCCCGCTCTAAGCTCATATCCACTGGAGCCTGTAACTGGACTAACTCCTCGCCACCAGATGCTCGGTGATTAGTCAGCTGTTTGGTTTTACAGACATTCAGTTCTAAGTCTTGGGGACGGTTATGTTCTCCAACAATCATACCCTTGTAGACCTTGGTAGAAGGGGTAATAAAGAACACACCTCTATCCTCAGCATTCTTCATGGCATAGAAGGTCGCAACACCTTCCTCAAAGGAAATTAAGACTCCGTTACGTCGGGCTTCAATCTCTCCGCTAAGTGGGCGGTAGTCGAGGAAGCTGTGATTCATGATGCCGTCGCCACGAGTTAAGCGCATAAATTCACCTCGAAAACCCACTAGCCCTCTCGCAGGAATCACAAATTCCAACTGAGTGCGTCCATTGCCACTTACCTGCATATCCTGCATTTCGCCACGGCGTTGCCCCAACCGCTCGATGCAGCTGCCAACTCCATCTTCAGGTACATCCAGTACCAGGTATTCGTAGGGTTCGCAAGGCTGACCATTGACTTCTCGATAAATCACCTGTGGCTGAGATACCTGAAATTCATAGCCTTCACGTCGCATAGTTTCGATCAAGATGCCCAAATGCAATTCACCTCGACCAGAAACCAGAAACTTATCTGGAGAGTCTGTTTCTTCTACCCTTAGAGCAACGTTGGTTTCTAGTTCGCGCATCAGGCGATCACGCAGTTGCCGTGACGTGACAAAGGTACCTTCTTGCCCAGCAAAGGGTGAATCGTTGACAGCAAAAGTCATCTGCAACGTTGGTTCATCCACCTTAATGAGCGGCAGTGCTTGTGGTTCATTCGGGCAGGTAATCGTCTCTCCAATATTGGCATTGGCAAAGCCTGCGACTGCTACGATATTGCCAGCTGATGCCTCTTCGAGTTCAATTCGCTTCAGCCCTTCAAATCCCATTAACTTGGTGATTTTGGCTTTGACAATCTCGCCTGTTTCCGTTACCAGGGCGGCTTGCTGTCCCATCCGAATCACACCGTTATGGATCTTACCAATCACAATCCGACCGACATACTCTGAATAGTCTAGAGTTGTGACTTGCAGTTGCAACGACTTATTTGCATCTCCTACAGGCGGCGGTACGTGGCGCAGAATTGCCTCAAATAGAGGTTGCATATCGACCCCTTCAGCGTCCAGGTCATCTTTGGCATAGCCTTCTAGACCGGAGGCAAACAAGTAAGGGAAGTCACACTGATCGTCATCGGCTCCCAATTCCAAGAATAAATCTAATACCTTATCTATAGCACCATGAGGATTTGCCTGAGGACGGTCAATTTTGTTCACAACGACAATCGGGCGTAACCCTTTTTCTAGGGCTTTCTTTAGTACAAACCGTGTCTGAGGCATAGGACCTTCGTTAGCATCCACAATTAGGATGCAGCCGTCTACCATGCCTAAGACGCGCTCAACCTCGCCGCCGAAATCCGCGTGTCCAGGGGTATCGACAATATTGATCAGCGTATCTTTGTAGCGAACCGCTGTGTTCTTAGAAAGAATTGTAATGCCTCGCTCCCGCTCTAGGGCGTTGGAGTCCATGACACAATCTGGTACTTCTTCCCCTTCGCGGAAGATGCCGGATTGTTTGAGCAAGGCATCAACAAGAGTAGTTTTGCCGTGATCGACGTGGGCAATAATAGCTACATTACGAATGGGGATCATAAGTTAGGACCAAGGACTGAGGTCTAAGGAGTGAGTTCGTGGCTGCTAATAGGGTTCTTTCAAGATTGCGATCCTGTAAAGAATCCTTAATAATTCTAGCCTGCTTGGACCAAAACTGGCTTGTTGTCGCCTTGATATGTTCACTAGGACTTAGGAACCACAACAGCTAAAGCTTGAGGTATAACCCGAAATCGGGCAGGTGTATAGGCCGTGATTTCACCGTCAGTATTGATCGGATAAGGTTTATGGGTATGTACCTCAATTTCCTGACCATTAAGAGTGCGGACTCCATGCTTTTTGTTATGCCGTCCTTGTCTAATGGCAAACATTAACAGCACAAACTGCCACCAGTGATGAATTTCTAGGCTGTAGAGAACTAATCTCTTATTATCTATAGCAGCATCGCTAACGATTTTCATGCCACAACCGTAATAACAACCATTGCCTACGGCAATCTGGATGGTTTTTACTGGAATGGACTCACCATTGATACGGATCTCGGCTTTAAAGTGTCTAGCTCGATGCAGCACTTTGAGTGCGGTAGCCGCATAAGCCCAAACCCCCCAGCGGCGCTTAGCTGCTTTGGTCAGCTTGCGAGTGATGTGGACACACAGTCCTAAGCTGGCGACGTTGAAGAAGTACTTCCCATTCACCCAGCCTAAGTCGATGCGTCGGATTTGACCAGTGGCAATAACTTCACAGGCTTTGGTAAGGCAATTTGGAATTTCTAGAGTCCGAGCCAGATCATTAGCTGTGCCTAGGGGTAAGATGCCTAAGGGCAGTTGGGTATCGACTAGACCTTCGACTGCGGCATTCAGGGTGCCATCACCGCCGCCAACAATGACTAGGTCAACATGGTGTTGGTAACGACGGATGAGACCAGGCAAATGCTGAGGCTCTTCGGCACATTCTTCGATAATCTCTAAGCCTAGCGTTTGCAATTGCTCAATAGCTTCTGATAACAGTTTGTGTCCTCGACGAGCGTTAGGATTCACCAAAAGCAATGCTCGACAACCCATAAACCGTAGTGATTTATATGTCTGTTGGTATTTTAAAGTTGAAACAGGTCAACGTTCTCCTGCCGTCACACGGCAGGAGCTGCGTTGACTTCGTTAAATATGCTTCTTACCTTTATCTTAAAGTCAGCAGTACCCAAAACTCAAATCTCCAATGGCAACAGTTCGTCTAGAAGGATTAGAGCGAAAATTTGATAATGTCAGAGCGATTGAAAACATTACTTTTGAGATTCCTGACGGTCAATTCTGGGTCTTGGTCGGTCCCTCTGGCTGCGGTAAATCCACAATTCTGCGGACAATTGCTGGTTTGGAAACTGTTACGGATGGCAAGGTATATATTGGTGATGTGTTGGTTAACAATGTTCCTGCACGGCAAAGAGATGTGGCAATGGTGTTTCAGAACTATGCGCTCTATCCTCATATGACGGTGCGAGAGAACATTGCTTTTGGATTGCAGATGCGACGAGTAGATGCGAAAACCATTTCCAATCGGGTGGAGACAGTGGCGCGTACACTCTCTCTCGATCATCTACTTGACCGTAAACCTAAGCAATTGTCGGGTGGGCAGCAGCAACGGGTGGCTTTGGGTAGGGCGATCGCGCGTCAGCCTCAGGTATTTTTACTTGATGAGCCTCTATCAAACTTGGATGCCCAGTTGCGAGATGATACTCGCGCAGAATTGAAACAATTGCATCATCAACTGGGTATTACGACTGTTTATGTGACTCATGACCAGGTAGAGGCAATGACCTTAGCCGACCAAATTGTGGTGCTGGATCGCGGTCGAATTCAACAAATTGGTGACCCTCAAACTGTTTATGCTCAACCGGCTAATCGGATGGTTGCGACTTTCTTGGGCAATCCGGCAATGAATATTTTGCCTGCTGTCTACACAGGGCGCGGGTTTTCTTTGGGGGAGCAATTCTTACCTGTTTCTTTGGAGTTTCAGGAGAGGCTACACCCGGTTGAGGGAGAAGGTTTTGATTTGGGGATTCGCCCGGAGTATGTGGGGATTATCTCACCGCCTCAGCGTAGCGATAGCGAAGCGAAGCCGGAGGCGTTAGGCGTTAGACGCCAAGGACGCCAAGGGGAAGAGGAGGGGGTGTTAATGGCTGAGGTGAGGGTAGTGGAGCCTTTGGGACGGGAGACTTTGATTCGTTGTTGTTTGCTGGGTTCTAGGATTTGTTTGAATGTGCAGGTGGGTCCTGATGTGCGTCCGCGTCTGGGAGAGCGTTTGTGTCTGCAACTAGATCTTGGGCAGTTGTTCGTGTTTGACTCTAATACGGGTGAGGTGCTGTATCCCTGATTCAGTTAGCTAAGTCGGGAAAGACTTGCTGGACGGCAGGGTGAACTAGGCGATGGTTTTGCACGTTCACGCCTTTGGCTAATGCGGAATCGGTTGCCAATGCCTTCATCCCGAAGTTTGCTAGTTGTAGTACGTAAGGGAGAGTGCTGTTGTTGAGTGCCTGTGTTGCTGTCCAGGGTACGGCTCCTGGCATATTGGGAACTCCGTAATGGACGACACCTGCTTCGATGTAGGTGGGATGAGTGTGAGAGGTGGTGTGCATAGTTTCCACACAACCGCCTTGGTCAACGGCAACATCGACGATTACAGAACCAGGACGCATGCGGCTCACTAATTGCCGTGGCACGAGGATGGGTGCCTTGCGCCCTAGAACTAAAACTGCTCCTATTAGGAGATCTGCTGCTGGGACAATGGCTTCAATTTGAGCTGAGTTACTGTAAAGAAGTTCAACTCTGGACCCGAATACAGTCTCTAGGTAAGATAAGCGCTCAACGCTAACGTCTAAAATTTGTACGACAGCACCCATGCCAACAGCAATGCGAGCTGCTTCTGTACCGACGACGCCGCCACCTAAAATTACGACTTTGCCTGGTCTAACCCCAGGCACGCCGCCTAAGAGAACACCCCGCCCTCCTTGCTGACGCTCTAAAAACCTGGCTCCAAATTGTACTGCTAAGCGACCAGCGATGATGCTCATTGGCATCAATAGGGGAAGTCTATTGTTGCCGTCTTGTTCTACAGTCTCATAGGCAACCGCAGTAACGCCGCAATCGATTAAATGCTCGGTTAAGGCTCGATCAGCTGCTAGATGTAGGTAAGTAAATAGCAGCTGCCCTTTCTGTAAAAACTTATACTCTGGTTGCAATGGCTCTTTAACTTTGACCACTAATTCCCGATTCCAGGCAGATTCTGGTTGGCTAACAATCTGAGCCCCAGCCTGTCTATAATCATCATCTGTAAACCCAGCTTCAGCCCCGGCTCCTGCTTCAACAAATACGGCGTGACGGCTCTCGCTCAGCACTCTGACGCTACTCGGACTCAGCCCAACCCGAAACTCCTGATCCTTGGTTTCTCTAGGTACGCCAATTTCCATCGCCACCTCTTTAGACCTCTGTCTCTAGCTTAAGCTCGTTGACCCAGGAAAACGTCTCCTACTGCCCGCTGCCCTATAATGTTATAGTACAGTTACAATTTGTGACACATTGTTACTGCTAGTCGAGCTAGTTGTCTTTCTGGTATGGCAGTTGCATTTTTTAGTAAGATCCCACTTGCTTGAGAGAGGTTTGCCCAAATAATGACACAACCACAGCCTACAGTTACACCAAAGCTGGAGGAACCAAAGTTTGGTTTTAATGAATACGCTGAGCGGTTGAATGGTAGAGCCGCTATGATTGGCTTTATACTGATAGTAGTTATTGAAGTTGTGACTGGTCAAGGCGTACTTGCCTGGTTGGGTCTTAGATAAGTTGGATGGGAAGGATTATCACTGGATAAGAGGACAGGCGCTTGACCGAGTATAAGTTTTAAGATTAAACATATTGCCTGAGATAATAGCTGAACCGAAACTAAACAGATTGTTATGAATGCTGCATTGCCTCGATTTTTAAAATCAGCTTACCGAAGAGAACCATTACCTAGCTTTTTAATAACAGCTGGGATTGTTGATGCGGCGATTGGTGGATTAGATGACCACTGGTCTTTGTTGGCTTTTGGATTGGGGACTATAGGCTTAGCAATTGGACTGCGGTGGTGGATCGTAAGTCAGCGTCATATCAACCCTGACCGCTCGATAGTGCAACACTACTTGCCGCCTTCGCCTTCTCGCCCAACATTGCCTACTCTAACCTCTGCTAAGCGAAACCCGCCCTATTAAACCTAGGTTGCGGTCAAAATTCAGAACCTACTAGCGTATATTTGCTCTGATACATTTTGTTCCAGACAGTACAAAGTTTATCAAGATATTACTATATGCTTAAAGAAAATCTATAGACTGGTGGGTGTGGTTCGGGGCGAAAACCCTCTAGGTTTAACTCGTGAGCTAACAAGCATTGGAGGACGAAGGTGAACGTTGACATATTTACACAGCAAATACAGGTGATGCACAAGCGATTGGATGCTTTGTATCAAGGCGTTAGCACCTCAACTCAGCTGCAACCAGAACTGCTGCCAATAGCATTCAAGGAGCTTGGAACCGCATCGGAAGAACTACAGATTGCAATAGAGGAACTGCTGATACAAAACGAAGAATTAGCATCTGTAAAAGCGTCATTGACAAGAGAACGCGAACGTTACCAGCATTTATTTCAGTCTGGATTAGAAGCTTACCTGATAGCTGATAAGTATGGGACGATCTTAGAAGCTAATCAGACTGCGGCTAAATTGCTCAACGTATCATCGCAATTTTTGGTGGGGAAACCAATAGCCGTCTTCGTAGATGAGCTGGAGCGCCAGATCTTCTGTTTAAAATTAACCTCGCTGCAGCAACAAAAGCAGCAGGAACTGGAGCTGAATGTACATCTTGCTCCGCGCCAAGATGTCCCCTTCGATGCTGCTATGACAATAGCAACTGTTAATGGCTTGCAAGGAAAATCATTGGGTTTACATATTCGCATACAAAAACTCACACCCAACAAACAGAAGCAAGTATTACTGGGCAAAAGTGAATCTGAATTTAGTCAAGGTCTGCCTAGGCATGTTTATTTAAAGGGAGAATTAATACCTCTAAAACCTAAAACTATTTGGCAAGTCTGTCAGGGTATCGTCAAGCTAAGTACGATGAGTGAAAGAGGAGAAGAGGTGCTGGTAGGATTAGTTGGACCAGGGATGCCTTTTGGCTCTGATTTAACTGTGCTACACACCTATCAAGCTACTGCTCTTTCCGAAACCCAGTTAGTATGTTTTTCTTTGATGGACATAGAGTCTTATCCACATCTCGCTCAGAATCTTTTGCCTAAAATTAATCTACGGCTACAGCAGACAGAATCTCTGCTAGCTATTTCAGGGCAGCGACATGTGAAAGACCGCTTTTATCGGCTACTACAACTGTTAAAACAAGAAGTTGGTCAACCTGTATCCCAAGGAATCCGTCTAGGCGTGCGCTTGACGCATCAAGATCTTGCAGATGCCTGCTCAACAACTAGGGTGACAATCACCAGACTACTAGGCAAGCTCCAAGAGCAAGGACATATCATTGTTGACCCTAAAAACCATATTATTCTTACTGAGAAGTAGAGGCAGAGGAGCTCAAATCCCCTCTGCCTCTTCTAGAGTAGGTATAGAAGCCCGAACAGAACAATCCACACGACATCAACAAAGTGCCAGTAAATTTCTGCTGCCTCTACACCGAAATGCTTCTCGCTACTATAGTGACCTGTAACACGAGATCGCCACAGGACAGCGACAATTGCTGAAACCCCAACGAAGACATGCAGCCCGTGGAAGCCCGTCATGACGTAAAATGCGCTGGCGAACAAATTGGCGGTGAGACCGAATTCTAGATGGCTGTACTCGTAGAGCTGTCCCACTAAGAAAATTCCTCCCATTGCTGCAGTGAACGCCAGCCAAGTTTGCATTCCCACTACATCGTTCTTCTTAATGGCTGTGTCAGCGTTGTGCATGACGAAACTGCTGGCGATCAAAATTACCGTGTTCACTCCAGGTAGCAATAGCTCTAGCTCTGGAGTTCCTGCTGGAGGCCAAGTGGGCATAGTAGCGCGAAAAGCTAGATAGGAGCCAAACAGTCCTAAGAAAATCATGCCCTCTGCGGCTAAGAACATAATTAGTCCAAAGCGGCGTAAATCTGGATGTTCTGCATGATGCGAATCTGTCGCATGTGCTTGATGATAGTTGAGAGCCGTCTTGGCTGGATCGATAGTTGGACTTTGCATGAGTCTTTAATGGCTAACTGCGTGACAAACAAGACCTTAGATTTTAGTGAAATCCAAAAATCGCCTAGTGACGATCCTCAGGACGGGCAGCAACAGCTGGATCTGGGTCGGCCCGAAGGATAGATTTAGGACCAGCAGCTAGGACTGGTTCCTGCTCATCGGACAAGGGAACCTGCACAGTCTGGCGGTTGCCCATACCATAGTCATAAGGACCAGTTGCGACGACTGGCAATTCGTCAAAATTTTCTATTGCTGGCGGTGAAGTTGTCATCCACTCCAAAGTCAGAGCATCCCAGGGATTGTTACCAGCTTTTGGACCGTACATCCAGCTCCAGATGGCATTGACAATAAATGGAAAAGTGGAAACTGCTAACACGTAAGCCCCAATCGTACAGATTTCATTCAAAAAGGTAAATTTGGGGTCATACATCGCAATCCGGCGATTCATACCTTCCATTCCTAGCTTGTGCATAGGCAGGAAGGTCAAATTTAGACCAACAATGGTCAAGGCAAAGTGCACTCTACCCCAAAACTCATTCATCATCCGTCCTGTGATTTTGGGAAACCAGTGGTAGTATCCAGCAAAGATCCCCAACACGCTGCCGCCGAACAGAACGTAGTGGAGGTGGGCAACTACGAAATAGGTATCGTGGACATGAATGTCGAATGGCACTGCCGCCAACATGACGCCACTGATCCCACCAATCACAAATGTGCCAACAAAGCCCATGGCAAAGAGTAGGGCACTGTTTAATCGCAGCTTACCTCCCCAAAGCGTTGCCAGCCAGCTGAAGATTTTAATTCCAGTTGGAACGGCAATGATCATGGTCGTGATCATGAAGAACATTCGCAACCAGCCAGGGATACCACTGGTGAACATGTGGTGTGCCCAGACAATTAGTCCCAGGAAGCTGATTGCCAAACTGGAATATGCGATCGCGGTATAACCAAAGACTGGTTTACGCGAGTGTATGGGTATAACTTCTGAAATCAACCCAAAAAAGGGCAAAATCATAATGTAAACAGCGGGGTGAGAGTAGAACCAGAACATGTGCTGGTAGACAACTGGGTCTCCACCCCCTGTTGGGTTAAAAAACGTAGTGCCTGCGAGTAGGTCAAAGGCTAGGAGAATTAGAGCACTTGCCAGTACTGGCGTTGCCAAAAGCTGCAGCGCCGAGGTTGCTAACATTGACCAGCAGAATAAGGGCATCTGATACACGCCCATGCTGGGAACTCGCATCTTTAAAATCGTGACGAGAAAATTCAGCGCGCCCAGGATTGATGATGTCCCCAGTACCAGCAGGCTCATAATCCAAATCCCCTCACCTACCTGCCCTGTCACCAAGCTGAGTGGAGGGTAGGAAGTCCAACCTGCTTCTGGTGCATCGCCAATAAGTAAGCTGACAATTAACAATAGACCAGCGGGAGGGATCATCCAGAACGCCACGGCGTTTAGACGCGGAAATGCCATGTCTCTTGCCCCAATCATGAGGGGTACCAGGTAATTGGCAAACCCAGCTCCTGTCGGAATCACCCACAGGAAAATCATAATCGTGGCATGGAGCGTAAAGACTTCGTTGTACAGCTCAGGATTGAGGAAATCACTATCAGGCGTCCTGAGTTCTGTCCGAACTAGGTCTGCCAGAACACCTCCGATACAGTAAAAGACAAATGATGTAACCAGGTATTGGATTCCAATAACCTTATGATCTGTGTTGAAGGTGAAGTAGTCTCGCCAATTTCTATGTCCCGCTTCCTCTGCGAGGGCAGGTAGATTAGCTGTCTCTTGCAACTGTGCTTGTGTCATAGCAATCGTAGGGTTTAGGCTTCAATTCACCCAACACCTAATACCTAATGGTGGAAAGAGTGAATTTGCTGTAACATTTCTGACTGAATTCCCATTTCCTTGGTATAAGGTGCTAGGAATTCATTTGGTGAAAGGTCGGTTCGATCTACAGCTGCGACGGCTTGATTTAGAGCTGTACTAGCAGATGCTTGCTGCTCCGTCATCCAGTTGTCAAAATCTTGCTGTGTCTCAACAATGACCTGGGTCTTCATTGCTCCATGGTAGGGACCACAGAGTTCTGCACAGATTAAGGAATACTTGCCCACACGGTCAGCTGTAAACCTCACCTCAGTTTGGCGACCAGGAATTGCATCCTGTTTCAGTCGAAACTCTGGCACCCAGAAGGCGTGAATCACATCATTCGCTGTCATGTTAATCTGGGTTTCACGCTTGAGAGGCACATGCAGTTCACCAGATACAACCCCTGTTTCTGGATAGGTAAAAATCCAGGCGTACTGCATACCTGTCACGTTAACCACCATTTCAGGTGGCTTACCTTCTCGGTCAGAACTGGCTCCAAGAGTGGGAGCAACCACTCCCATACCAGGAGCATTCTGTTTCTGAGGAATTTGGTTGTCATTGCGGACTGATGCCGTGGCAGGGTCTTGCCTTGCCTCATCAGATTTCTGCTGATTGAGATTGGCAGCGGGTGAATCGTTCAATGTTGCTGCGATTGCTGCCCCAGGCATCCTCGTTGCCTCCTGCGCCACTGGCTCGTGCATGTCGTGAGGGCTGAAGCCACCGATAGAGTTATAAACTTCAAAGCTATAGATGGAAATCCCAATGACAATGATTGCTGGTAATGCTGTCCAGAGAATCTCTAGCGGCACGTTACCGAACACTGGTGGTCCATCTGTATTGTCGCCCGGACGTTGTCGGTACCTGATAGCTGAGACAATCAGCACGCCCTCTACGAGCAGAAACAGACCCACAGATACGGTCATCATTGAGTTGAACAAGCCGTCTACTAAAACAGCTTCATCTGAGGCTGCTACTGGCAGTAGACCATGGTTTTGACCATACCAGAGACTGATCAGGGTCAGTCCAACGCCAATGAGTAGGGTCCAGATAGAACTTGGAATGTTCACGGGTGAAATTCTAGAAGATTTTAACTATTTCAGTGCCTACATACCTAAGGTAGTGCAGCTAATGAGGATGAGGAACGAAAGGCACCATTATTTTACTGATTTCTTTGGGATCGCTGCTTTGGTGGAATGCCCGCGCTTCCCCCTCAGCCTTAACTCATGGCGAATGTAAAGAAATGCAAAAGAAATTTGTTAGGCACTGCCCACTCTCCACAATCTATCTAGCATAGACTCCAACAAGTTGAAAAATCTCTAAAGCTTCTAGAAACGACGAGCTGCCGTCATTCAAAGTATAAGTAGCCATAGCTATTCCTTGGAGAGGATGCGCTAGGGTGGGGATGAGCCGATACTCACAAGATTGTTAAATTCTCAGAATTCTGTTTGATTGGCAAAAGGTATGATGCATGACTGAATCTATCCTGGATCGACCAAACGTATCGGTAGGTGAGCCGTATCGAGTACAGGACCGAGTCCGTCGCTTCGTCTGGAAAATCTGTATAGCGACCTTGATTCTCATGGCAATTGGCAGCGCTACCCGTGTCATGAATGCTGGTCTTGCCTGCCCTGACTGGCCTTTATGCTACGGCAAGCTCGTGCCAACTCAGCAGATGAATCTCCAGGTGTTCTTAGAGTGGTTTCACCGCTTGGATGCAGCACTGATTGGCATCAGCGCGATCGCGCTAGCTGGACTCTCGTGGTGGCATCGCTCTAGTCTACCTAACTGGATACCTTGGGCAGCCACTTTCGCACTGGGTCTAATTGTCTTTCAAGGCGTATTGGGAGGACTCACAGTAACAGAACTCCTCCGGTTCGATATCGTCACTGCCCACCTGGGAACAGCACTATTATTTTTCACAACGCTGCTTGTCATTGGTACAGCAATTACACCTTATCAGGGGACTGGAACTGCCGGAAAGTTACCCTGGTTCGGTCTTGTAGCTGCAGTTCTGGTTTACCTACAAAGTCTACTGGGGGCTCTGGTAGCGTCTCAGTGGGCGCTGCATCAGTGCCTAGCTGGTCAAGCACTCTGCACTGTTATGTACAGTCATATTGGTGGTGTCATACCACCGACACTCTGCACTCTAGCAGTGGTATTTTTGTCTTGGCGCACGCCAGCATTGCATCCAGCTCTGCGACAGCTAGCTAACTTGTCTGGAGGGTTGCTGCTCTTGCAGGTGGTGTTGGGCGTCGCAACTTTCCGGCTACATCTCCAAGTCGAGCCACTCACTGTGGCTCATCAAGCTGTAGGTGCCACTCTTTTAGGGTCACTGGTAGCTTTCACTGTTCTGGCGCTACGCGACACAGCCCAGGGCGAATCAATGGTACTGTCAAATAAGTAATTGGTGCAAATATGATTGGGACTAGCGTCTCTCGCCACCATCAGAATCTTTTACAAGTTGTTCAAAGCTACTACCAGCTCACCAAGCCTCGGATTATTCCGTTGCTACTAATTACAACGGCTGGCAGTATGTGGATTGCTGCTAACGGGCAAGTCGACCCGCTGTTACTGCTGGTGACACTGACTGGTGGGACTCTGGCCGCTGCCGCTGCCCAAACGCTTAACTGTATCTATGATCGGGATATCGATTACGCCATGGAGCGCACGCGCCACCGACCTTTGCCTTCAGGTCGCATCCAGCCGCGTGATGCTTTAGTTTTTGCGATCGCCCAAGCCATTCTCTCCTTTACTTTGCTGGCTGTCTTTGCCAATTTGCTGGCTGCAGTGTTGGCATTGTCTGGTCTCTGCTTCTATGTAGGCATCTACACCCATTTACTCAAACGCCACAGCACGCAAAATATTGTCATTGGTGGAGCTGCTGGGGCAATACCAGCGTTGGTAGGCTGGGCAGCAGTCACGGGTACGCTGAGCTGGGCAGCTTGGGCTATCTTTGCAATTGTATTCTTGTGGACACCGCCGCATTTCTGGGCGCTGGCACTGATGATCCGCGATGATTATGCCAAAGTTGGAGTCCCTATGCTCCCAGTTGTTGAGGGAAATGTTGCTACAACTCGCCAGATTTGGCTCTACACGTTAATTCTGGTCCCGACTACTCTGTCACTGGTCTATCCACTTCAAGTGACAGGTGTCTTGTACTGCGGCATCGCCATCTTGCTAGATACAATCTTTATCAGAAAGGCTTGGGCGTTGTTGCAGCACCCAGAAGATCAACAAATAGCGCGGTCTCTTTTCCTCTACTCCATCCTGTACATGATGTTGCTCTGCGGTGGGATGGTGATCGATAGTCTCCCTATGACTCATCAGTTGATAAGTACTTTGATAGGTTAGGGGTCAGGGGTCAGGGGAACTCCCCATGACTCATCAGTTAATACGATTAATACGATAGAGCAATTCTGAACTTGATCTGACCTCAGCTTGCTTAGAATAAGAGAAGAGAAATAGTTGAGATTTTTTGCAGGGCATAGCATCGAACTACTTATGGCTCCCGCTGTTTTAATCCAAAACCTCCAGAAGCGTTACGGTAAAGTTGAAGCCGTTAAAGACGTTTCGTTTCAAGTAGAGTCAGGAGAAATCTTTGGGCTGTTGGGTCCTAACGGAGCTGGTAAAACGACTACGCTCCGTGCTCTGTGTACATTGACTACTCCAGACGCGGGAAGAGTTGAAGTTTCTGGAATCTCTGTGGTAGAAAATCCCAGAATAGCAAGACAACGGCTGGGTTATGTAGCGCAGGAAGTTGCTCCAGATAAAGTGTTGACTGGACGAGAGCTGTTGCAACTGCAAGCTGCTCTTTACCACTTACCTGGTGCCGTGGCTAAAGAGAGGATTGAACTGGTACTGGGCTTACTGGGTTTGGAGGAGTGGGCAGATAGACGCACTGGGACATATTCTGGTGGGCTGCGTAAGCGTCTGGACTTGGCAGCAGGATTACTCCACGCGCCAGATGTCTTAGTTTTGGATGAGCCAACGGTAGGACTAGACATTGAAAGCCGATTTGTCGTCTGGGATTTCCTGCGTCAACTTCGGGCTAATGGCACAACTGTTCTAATCACTAGTCACTATCTAGAGGAGATTGACGCGCTAGCTAGTCGAGTCGCAATTATTGACCAGGGAGTGGTAATTGCCACAGGTACACCTTCACAGTTGAAGGATAAGGTAGGAGGAGAGCGCATAACTCTACGCATTCGTGAATTTTCCCCGATAGAAGAAGCCCAAACGGCTAAACACCTGCTGCAATCTTTACCTTTTGTGCAAGAGGTGATTATTAACAGCGCTCAAGGCAATTCCCTGAACTTGGTTGTGACTCCTCAAAATGATGCCTTGAGTACGATCCAACAATCTTTGAATGCAGCCGGATTGCCCATGTTTGGTATTGCCCAGTCTCGACCTAGTCTGGATGATGTCTACCTTGCTGCTACAGGACGCACATTGATGGATGCTGAACTGGCAGCAGTTGGGAGTCGGGATTTGAAGGCTGAACGGAAGCAGAGTATGAGAGAGGGTAAATAAGAGAGGAAGCAAGATGAGTGGTACTGTTACACCTTCTAAACCTGATGTGATTGGACAGCCTGGGTTAAGGGAGCAGTTGCAGGCTGGTGGGAAACCGAGTTTTTTTGGTGAATTGGTTCAGGAAACTTTGGCTCTAACTCGGCGGCTGTTCATTCAGTTGCAGCGGCGTCCTTCGACTCTGGTGGCAGGGATTATTCAGCCTGTTTTGTGGCTGTTCCTGTTTGGGGCGCTGTTTCAGAATGCGCCACGAGGATTGTTTGGTACGAGCCAGAGCTATGGGCAGTTTCTGAGCGCTGGGATTATTGTGTTTACTGCCTTTGGCGGCGCACTCAATGCTGGGTTGCCAGTAATGTTTGACCGGGAATTCGGCTTTTTGAACCGCTTGCTAGTCGCTCCCTTGGCATCACGGTTTTCTATTGTCCTGGCATCGGTATTTTTTATTGTCAGTCAGAGCTTGCTACAAGCGGCGGTCATCGTCGTGGCTGCTGCTTTGTTGGGGGCTGGGCTACCAAATGCTGCGGGGTTAGCAGCGATCGCGCTGATCGTGTTTCTGCTAGCTTTAGGTGTCACTGCCCTCAGTTTAGGGTTAGCTTTTGCCTTACCTGGGCATATTGAACTCATTGCTGTGATTTTTGTGGCTAACCTGCCACTCTTGTTTGCTAGCACAGCTCTGGCTCCCCTATCCTTTATGCCTCGCTGGTTACAGGTTGTTGCTACACTCAATCCCTTAAGTTACGCGATTGAACCCATTCGCTATCTGTATCTTCATGGTGATTGGGCATTAAGCAGTGTAGTCATGCAGGCTCCTTGGGGTGCTGTTACCTTTGGTGAAGCGCTCCTGCTTTTGCTTGGCTTTGCCGCCGTAGCCCTCTTTAGTATTCAGCCTCTGTTGCGTCGAACTCTTGCTTAAGATAGAAGCATCATTCAGCTACAACGACCACTTTTGCCAAACCTGCTTTATGAAAGTGTTAGCTAAATCTCTTAATCAGCTTGTTATTGGTACCTCAGTAGGAATAGTATGCCTATTTTCCTCAGTAGCGCTACCAGTCAAGGCTGAGCCAGCTGCTCCAACTCCAGCACCAGTTGACCCACTGCAGGACTTTAGAAATCCTGACCAAAGCAGCAATCCATTCTCCAGCTCTAATCAAGGAGATAATTTTGCTGTGATGAACTTACTGCGTAACGTCATTAGGAATAGCAATAGCAGTGGTGCCAGTGGGTTTTCTGCTGGTGACGAAGATTCAAATTTGAATTCAGCAGCAGATCAGTTCCGGGCAAAGCAGCAGCAATTGCTGCATCAGCAAGCGCAACCTCCTGCTTCTGGTTCAGCCACTCTATCTCACTGATGCAAAGGGGTCAGGGGTACCCACGTTTGAAAACGTGAGATTGGAAACATGGATATTTTATATCCAAGGGGTCAAGGGGCAGAGAGGAATGAACTGTCCCTGACCCCTTTTTCAACCTAGACTCCAATCTTGGCGAGAATGTCATCAGCATGGGTAGATGTGTTGACGCTGCTGTCAACATGGGAAATTTTGCCGTTGCCGTCAATTACATAAGTAACTCGTTTGGCATAACCGCCGCCATCTACATCATAAGCTTTGATCAGAGTCCGGTTAGTATCCGCTAGGAGCGGGAAAGGTAGATTGTACTTCTCGGTGAATTTCTGATGGGAGGCTTCATCATCCGCACTTACTCCCAACACAACGACATCTTTACCCTGATATCTGTCGTAGGAATCCCGAAAGCTACAGGCTTGTTTGGTGCAGCCTGGGGTGTCATCTTTGGGGTAGAAATACAAAATGACTGTTTTACCTGCAAAGTCAGACAGTGAAACCGTGTTGCCATTGGTATCTTTGACACTAAATGCAGGTGCATCTGTACCAACTGCTAAAGTCATAGCTCCAGTTTTCCTTGCGTTTTTTGAATGTTTACGTCCTAATTTTACAATACTTTACGATCTTCACTAGCAGGACTCCCAGCTATCGCTTAGAGTCTACTGCTTGAGCGGAGGAGGCAGGAAGAGTTGACAGAGCAACGCGATCACCACCCACTTGCCGTAGTAAATCTAATACCTGCACAACCTGGTTATAACTGATTGAGCGAGAGGCATTGAGTACCATCAATCCAGAAGGGTTTGTCTGGTGATAGCTCTGTGCATCTTGATACAGCTGATCAAGTGTCACTGGCTGTTTTTCAACATAGGTTCGACCATTGGAGTCAAGAGTGACAATCAGCATTTGCTGTACTTGAGGAGCTGCTGTGCCAGTACTTGCCTTGGGTAAATCAACACTAATCGCTTGCTGCCGAGTAAATTGCAAAGCCGCCAAGATAAAAAACGTTAGGACACAAAAGACGACGTCTATAAGCGGAATTATTTGAATTTGGACTTCTTCAGGTGGAGAATGTAGATTAATTTTCATGGTGACGAAACAGAATACTAAGTTGTTGCTGCGGGCAAGGCAATAGACTCAGAGCTTAGGGTTCAGCTGAATTGACTTCATCTGTCTTGCCTGGTCTGCGAGGCGGAAGAATCGGGTATTGTGCTGCATGTGGGTCAATTGCTACCTCTTCGGGCGGCCTTGATAACATCCCCTTTGCCATTGGCCAAGCCTGCCGATAGAGTAATTCCAAATCGCTCCCTGCTTTGCGAAAAAGTTTCACTTGATTGACCAAAAATCCTTGAAATAATCGGTAGAACGCTAGGCTAACTATAGCAATGATGAGTCCTGTTGCCGTACAGATCAGTGATTCCCCAATTCCTAAAGTCACCCCTGTTGTAGCTGAAGAGTTACCTAGATCGCCAAGGCGAATCGAGCTTAAAGACCGGATCAGCC
>Ga0213881_10000652_pt1 | contig 20198 bp, 21 predicted proteins | sample BarmaccoBMER_R08_FD_160104 | JGI IMG/M metagenome (GOLD analysis project Ga0213881, IMG submission 160104) | Barbacenia macrantha exposed rock microbial communities from rupestrian grasslands, the National Park of Serra do Cipo, Brazil - ER_R08 ... | reverse complement strand
TCTTCGTCCATGAGCTTACCTCAGCTCCCTGCAAACATTTTTTTGTAAAGCACAGTTGCTTCAATAGTTTCCAAGTTTGGCTCCAATGCCGAACGAGTTAAAGACTCGACAAAATCAACGCTTGCTAGGGCACTTAGTCTAATGACTTCATGCTCTTCAATGACTCTATTAGCTGCCTCATCTAGGTAATGACGTATAAAATCTGATATGGTGAGTCCCTTAATGGCAGCAGCACGTTCAATCTTTTCTTTCTGCTCTTTATTAACTCTTGCCTCTAGGCGCACTTGATTATCACCCTTTTCTACAGGCTGAGATTTACTTTCTGCAACAGCCATAGCTTTTATTCCTCCTATTTTCCTTATTTCTGTATGCTGCGGCAAATTGCCGGAAGTCGTCAATAAGCTGAAATACAGATAGAGGACGGGTTAGGTTTTTGAGAATGAATATGATTTCTTGCTAGCGGTTCGAGCAGGAATGCAGAACTGAGCTAATTAAAACAACTAGGAGGCTGAGCGTTTTATATTTTATTAGTTCAACCTACTTAAAGCTATCTTTTACTGATTTTTTCACTGATTGCAAGTAGGAGCCATATAAACTGATTTTTGACTTGCCAGAGAGAAATCTATCTTCCAGAGGAGGGTCTAAACTTGCTCTTTATTAAATAATAGATGGTAGGAAGATCTAGAACTTTTTGCTTGCACATTTAGGAAAAATCATGCTTGCAACTTTTTTTATAACACTAGCTACTGCTCTCAGTCTGCTTATTGTTGATTTAACTGTTCCTGGAGTCAATATTGCGACTTTCCCAGCTGCTTTGGTTGCAGCATTTGCTATTGGATTAATCAACTCGTTTGTTAGACCAACTCTATTGCAGTTGTCTTTGCCGCTCAACTACTTAACTCTGGGGCTATCTTCAGTAGCTATCAACGGTCTGTGTTTCTGGTTGGCTGCAGTTCTGGTGCCTGGGTTTAGTATTCATGGTCTTGTAGCTGCCATAGTAGGTCCAATAGTACTTTCCTTTGTTAACACTTTCATAAGTAAGTACTTGGCTGAGAGACATCCTCAACTGATGGCTGAGGCAGGACACAAAGCTCAAATCAATAGCTCGTCAGATGGAGGTGAAAAGTTAGTTAGCTCAGGAAAATAGAGGTACGGCAGTTCAACAAAGTTTAAGAGGATCATATGAAGCTAATTCGGATTATCACTGGTATCCTCCTCCCTCCTTTAGGCGTTTTCTTAACAGATGGTATTGGACCTACCCTTTTGATTAATATTGCGTTGACTGTCTTAGGTTGGCTTCCTGGCAGTATTCATGCAATCTGGGTCATTCTTAAGAAAGAAGAAAACGCTAATAGAGAAGCATACTAAGCAAAATCGTTTGCTTGTGTCCAACCTGAATGGTGGAAACACTTCCATTATTCAGGTTTTTTATCTCTCTAACCAGCGATTGCAAAAACCCCAGCTCCTAGAGCTGGGGTTTTGAGTTCACTCACTTTAAGCAATATTACTTGCTTGGTGGTTCCTTTTCCCGCAAAAGATTAGCAGCTGCTTGTAGTAACTCACTCAGTACCTGGCGTATGCGTCGCTCTTTCTTAGCTATAGCAACACCTGCGTCACCTAGTTTTTCGTCTAACTGTGATCGCTTCTGATCGATCTGATCGGCTACCGCTTCAGCTTTAGGACGAGTTTGGTCATACCAGGTTTTAGGATCATCTAGATGCTCCTTAACCTCCTCAGATCGACCTCCATACCGAGCAGCTAGGTTAGCTCTCAAGATCGCTGCTTGCGCTTGGAGCTGGGTATACCGCTTTTGCATTAAGCGAACTTCATCGCTATCTTTAAGCGCCTTGATCGCAGATTGTATAGAGGCTTTAATCTTGGGAGAAGTATCTTTTCCCGTCTCTTCAACATCGTTGAGAATTTGCTCAACCTCTTTTTGGAGTGCTTCTTCTTCAGAATCTAGCCTAGCCTGAAGCTGTTCAACCTCTGCCTGAGTTTTAGCAATAGATTGGCGTCGTAAACGACTAATGCCTTCAATCACTCCCTCAATCGAGGCAGTCACTTCTTCTTTGATTTCGCCACCTTTCTCTTGCAAATTCTCAGTCACTGTAGAAACGGCAGTAAAAACAGCATCTTTAGTAATCGAACGGATATCTTTGGAACCCGACTTAAATTCTTCAACAACCTGGGACACGGCTTCTTGAACAATTTCCCGAACTCGACCAGCCCGCAACTGTCCAGCTTCCTTAGCTTGCTTTAGATTATTTTGAATTCTCTCTTTCAGCAAATCAGTCATGGCAGCTTTATCAGGTAACTGCCCACCTTGGGAGTTATGCTGAGCAAAGTTATCAAAGTTTTGATATTCAGCACTATCTACTTTTTGGTCGTTCAACGGTTGTGTCGAACTTTGATTAGGAAATTCTGGGTTTCCTTGAGACAAATCCTGCATGATTTGCTGTTTCTCTTCGTCCGAAATAGACATTCTATCTATCTCCTGGTCTAAATTAAAATTGTGTTTTTGATATGTAATTACATGACCTATACCTTGATGATAGATTTTTATTGGCTTTGCTCCCTCCTTCTGACGACTGAATTGATGCGGTTGAAGACAAAGGAAAGCCAGGAGTTGTTACTGAAATTAGTTAAGGCTAGAGATTTTCATTGAATTAAGATTATTGCCTCTTCTGCCTTGGTATATAGAGCCTTTTTTAGCTCTTGCCCAACTTTCCCAATCATTTCATCAAAAGTTTCTGGTTCATGTGTCATTTTCTCTTTGAGTTTCAGCTCTAACTCTGGATTCATCTGCTCACATATCTTGTCAATTCTGCTATCTCCTAGGGAAATAAAACGAATCCAACCAGGGATATCTAAATTTTTCTTGATCGCGCCTTCGATACTCTCCCGATTCAGCCGCACTCCTGCACCTAGAAAGGCTGCACCATATACTAGTGCGATCGGCAAAACCAAGTGACCAGTTAGTAGCAGTGCAATGATGCTCCCAATAGTGCCACTAGCAATCACCAGATTGATGAGAACTGCTACAGTTATGGCAAGAATATCGTCTCCAAAGGAGAGTAAGGGGTTGACTACGGTTGGGTCAATGCTATCGTCAAACCTCAAACTGCCTTTAGGAATCTGGAATTTCTGACAAATCGGGTCAGTTTCTGCTGCTAAGTCGGGTTGGAGCTTGCTATTAAACCAAGCAATACATTTAGCATTGATTATCTGCCTTGCCCGATCGCTTTTAAGCCATTGCTCAGCCCTATTCTCAATAGAGCTTTCGAGGTCAGCTAAAGTTTTAATTTGATTTTTTTGCCAGTCTCTAAGACTGGGTTTAACTGCGTTCTCAAGTAGACCATGTGTCAGTGGCTCACTCAGCAGTTTAACCAACTCAGGAATCTGTTTCTCAACGAGAGCTTTTAACTTCTGTGATTCGCATAGTTTGTTGACCTCTTCTTTAAATGCAGCAGCACGCCGTTCCCAGCGACCTACACGAGCTAGCCCCATGGCAATGCACCGCTCCGGCTCTGGATCAGGTCGTACCTGGGTTTCGGGTTCAACGAAAAACTCCTCGCAAATCTGACGAGTAAACTGCATGCGAGATGCGCCACCAGTCATCAGCACAACTTTCGGTACAATGCCTTGTGTTTTGAGCTTGTACTTTGCCTCGCTCACTGCCTCCCGGAAAGCTTGAACCCAACTCTTGTGTTCCAGTTCAGGTAAGGGTCGATTTAAAACCTCCTCCATAATCGGTTGGTTAACTTGGGGAATAAAGTAAATTTGTGGGGTAATAGACTCGAAGCCGCGTGCAAATGATTGAGGGTCGCTGTATAGCTGTTTATTAGAAAAATAGTCTTCCTTAGCCCTACGACATTGGAGTTCACAGCGGAATCTGTGATGCGGATATTTCTCAAACACTTCTTCGAGTACTGGCTTCTGCTCGTGGTTTGCCAGAGTCCGAGCAAAAATTGCTTTGTCAATCAAGCTTGCTCCTAGAGAGTTACGCCCGAAATCTAGCGGGACTTCAGATAAACTCTTGACGAGGGTAAAATCTGTAGTCGAAGAGCCAATGTCAATAATTAGTATTGCTGATTTGAGTTCACCATAGTCCAGCTTCCCGGCTTCCCTAGCCTGCATCATTGCTGCCCGCGACTCAGGAACAACACTCAGTAGCTCAATCCCAGATTCCTTAAGTAGCTGTTGGTATTCCTCCCGTTCCCCATTTGTCCATCCAGAAGGGCAACCAACATAGAAGTTACTGGCTCCTCCAGTTTCAATTTGTTTACTGTCTTTCAAAAGGTGGTAGTAGGCTGCTAGAAAACTACGGATTGTTTGTCTGGAATTTAAATCATTGTTTGGTTTTTGCTTAAATCCGATCTGGAGTTGGGTGACACCAGCTTGGATTAAAGCTTGTTCGCCGACTAGGGTGCCGAGTTCAGAATGCCAGCCAATAGCGGTGATTTGGCTCTTCTTATGATTAATTTCCAGCATCTCTGGTGTCTCGATGCTATCTACCTTCGCCTTAGCCACGGCTGTTTCACCGTGCCCCAGATCAAACCCGATAATTTCTGTAACTTCCATACTCATCTAGTCCCTTAATTCTTCATCAAAGGGAAAAATCTTTGATTATCAGCAATAATGTGTTTCAGCGCGATCGCGCTAATCAATAAACTATGCTCTAACCTCAAACTGTGCTGGCTCAATCACCCGCCCACGTCGCAGGAGACGTTCGCCTTTCAACAGGGCGGGAGCTATAGTCACATAGTCTTTATTAGAGCGGTCAATACTAGGCTCGAAGTCAAAATACTCGCGACAATGCTCATTATTATGTTGGTAAGCCTGGATTCGAATTCCCTGCTCTAGCAAAACTTGTGGAATCAGCTTGGTGAGTTCGAGCGTCATCTGAGGATTTTGCAAAAATGACGCGCCCCAGAGCTGCTGAAGAAAATCTAAAAGTTGGGGCATTTCTTCTATTTCACTAGAGCCGAGCTTTTGCACTCCTGCGGTTTGGGCAACTACACGGTCGATACTACTGAAAGCCTCAGCTAGATCGTCTAGAAGGAGTTTGCTATCTACCTGTACAAGCGATTGAGAAGCTTTGACTGGCTGAGTCAACGAACTCGATCCGCCGTAGCACGGCGGATCGCAGCTTGACTTCGTCATGTTGAGGCGGGCTTGGGAGTCATCTTTACTGAATTGAAGTACAACTTCTAAACCCACAAGCAGAGACATCAATAAAATGACCATCCACGCACTAGGATTGTCTTGAGTTAACGAGAATGACGAAGCAAAAATACCTAGGGAGGCAAGTACCTGTAGCAATTTCAGAATGAACCTGTTAACACGTGGAGCTTGGTTAACAATTCGCTCAGGTCCCGAAGCAGCATCCGTCGTCTCCCCAGCAGCAGTAAAAGCCGCTATAGACTGTCGCAACGTGTCGATAAAAGATTTAACCAAACGGACTTGATTCACACTTAATTGACTGATATAACTCTGCTCCAGAGTATCAATTTTGCTCTGAATCAGTCTGACAACATGCTGTCGGCTAGTTGTTTGCTCAATCTCTGTCTCAAGAGCACTCCGTTCTTGGCGAAAAAGTGTTAATAGTGTTTTCATCTCATTGAATAAGAGCCCAGCAGTTGAACTGCCCTATTTACAATAGTAGCGTTTCCACATAGCTCTCAACCAATAACCTCAGAATTAACTCGCAGGTTGTTAAACCACAATAATATCTGCACCTTTAACCTCTTTATCTTCCTCTGCGAACTCTGCGCCTTGGCGGTTTTTTAAACTTCATAGAATCCCGTCTCTCAGAGCTAACTCAGTAAGGCGCTCCCCTGTCAGATCTCTCAAGTGAGGCTCTATCCAATCAATAAAAACGCGCACCCTCTTGGACAGTAAACATCGTTGTGGGTAAACCTAGAAGGGATGGGGGCAAAAGACTTTAGATTATCTGGTAAATAATGCCGATATTGCACAACGAACTCTCATCAAAGATACAACCGAAGAGCAATTTGATGAATGAATGAGAGTGCATTTCAAAAGTCCATTTTTCTTAACGCAAAAACTCCTTTCCTTAATGGCGAATGGCGGTCACATCATCAATATCTCAACTGATCTGACTCGCTTTGTCTATGCAGGAAGTGCGACTTACGCTTCACTCAAAGCTGCAATGGAGGTCTTCACGAAGAATCTCGCTAAAGAGTACGCTTCAAGAAAAATTCGGGCAAACATCGTCGCTCATGGCGCTATCGATACTCAATTTGGCGGTGGAAAAAATGAAAGTGCAAAAAAACTTATCGCTGAGCAGACGGCACTCGGACGGGTTGGCCAAGCAGAAGACATTGGTTTATTGATTGCATCGCTTCTTTCTGACGATAGCCGATGGGTCAATGCCCAAAGGATTGAAGCGTCTGGCGGCATGCACATTTAGTGTACAGGGCTAAAATTTTTTAGAGTAGGGCGATCGCTTTCAGAATATTGGACTCCCAAACCAAGACAAAGAACCAATCGAACTTTTCTATTTGATTATGCTCCCATTCCCTTCTGATGCCTTTGGCTCAACACTCAGCAGACGCTTTGCTTTATTCAAGTGATAACGGTACAAAGGAGAAGAACGAATTTGCTCTTCTAGTTGACCTATCGCGTGATCCAGAATCAAGATTCCTGCGTCAGCTCTTCTACAGATTTCCTGCACCTTAGCTGCCCTTTGCTTGACTCTTTCAATGTCAGGGGGAGGTGGCTGCTGAGTCATGATAGGTTCCAATCAACTTTAATCTCTTGACAAGTCACTATCAGCGCCTCGGCTGCTGCCTGCGCTTCTTCAAGTGAGCGATGTAGTAAATCTAGCATAGCAGCAGTAGCAATTGGTTGAGACTCTGCAATTCGCAATAAGAGCGTATAAAACCTTGAGTAGTAGGTAGAAGCTCTCTCTCGCACGTTGTCAAGTTGCTCTAAATCAGAGAGGGTTGCTTCGGTCTCACCATACCGTTCCACAATGATGAATGCTACAGCCGTTGCCTGATCGATAATTCCTAAGAACTGTCGCTGCAATTCTAAAATTGTGGTAGTGATTTCCTCTGGTAATTGAGCCATTAGTGTTCTGCTGTGTGAACTGCCACTTTAGACAATCTCAAAAATTGCCGTTTTAAGCCTTGCTAAGTTAGGTGACATCTATAGCTTCGTCCCATAGTTTCTGTGCGTGGGACTGGAATCGCCCTGCCAGAAATTCGTATTTTAGCTCCGGGTGGTAAGACATCCGAGTTGAAACGCCTAACTCGAATGATACTGAAACAAGGAACGCTCTTTACCATAAGAATCTGACAAATCATTGTAAGATTCTGAAAGAAGTTAAGTGTTGGAACTCAGTATACTTACTGATAGATAAAACGGTGGTGTTTTCAATCTGTTGTCAGCACAATGCGCGTGGCTGCACGATTCCTCGGTTGCTCGCTTAAATGACATTTACAAATTTAGAGGTCTGGTATGGTCTTCAATTGGCGAACGTGGCAAGGTGTTCTCTTCTTATTTGTCGTTCTAGTAAGTGTACTTTTCTCAGGAATAATACGCGCTGAAAGTGCTAATGACGAGCAAAGCTTTTTCAACCAATATCAGATTCGACGCGGACGTTATCTAGTGACTGCTGTAGCTGGATGTGCCGACTGCCACAGCCCGCAGAACAACCCTAATGATCCGCAGTGGTTGGCTGGGTACATGCCGGGGACTCCAGGACAACCTTTTGATGTGGGGCCAGGATTTAAGATTTATCCGGCGAATATTACCCCTGATAAAGACACAGGCATCGGTAGCTGGACTCCACAGCAAGTTTTCAATGCTCTACGTCAAGGGGTAGATAATGAAGGCCATGTTCTTTGTCCACCAATGCCCTGGCCTACTTTCCGTAACATGAGCGATCGAGATACTTGGGCTATTGTTGCGTATCTCAAAAGTCTGACACCAGTTTCGAATAATGTTCCGGAAAATGTGGCACCTGACGGCACACGACCAGACTGCTCAGTACTTTATCAAGGTCTACAACCTCTGCCTCCCTATCCTGGAAAAAATGAGACTGGAGGAGAGGTATAGCACTGAGGTGGTGCTAAATGCGGGCGTTCACTTCCTGATTCCAGTTGGCATACCCCACGCAGTTGCTGTGTTAAACGATCGTCCCGGTCACGGATTGGTTGTAGCTGCACCTAGCGGATTTGCTCGACAGATAGCTGCTACAGGGACGTTGAGTGAGGCAGAAATAAGTGAATCCACATCAAAGCTGATGTAAAGATAGTGCGATTGCTTACCTTCAGTCAGTCTCGCCACTTGACTAATTCAAAGCATTTGAGCCCCACCACTCACTGGTAAATAAACTCCATTGATAAACCTTGCTTCCTCAGAGGCTAGTAGTAGAATAGCGCCTGCAACATCCTCTGGCAGCCCATTTCTTCTCAAGGGTACCTGCTGTGCAGCAGCATCTTTCGCCTGCTGGGGTAACCATTCCGTAGCCTCAGTGAGGGTCAATCCTGGTGCAACGGCGTTGACCCGAATTCCTTGCGGACCTAATTCAACAGCAAGGCTTCTAACGAAAGCATCTAATGCAGATTTGGCAGTGCTGTGGGCAGAAAGCCCTTCGCTGGACATTCGAGACGCACCACTACTAACCACTATGATGCAACCTCGTTTCTGTTCAATCATTGATGGAGCCACTGCTCTACAGGGAAAAAATGTTGCTTTCAGCTCCCCAAGCAACTTAGCTTCAAAATCTTCCCAGGGAGTATCGACAAACAAAGAAACAAAAAAGGCAGCGTTGGCGTTAGCAATTAGGGTATCAATCGTGCCAAATTTCTCTACAACCTGTTGCACCATTGTTTCAACTTGCTGCGGCTCTCTCACATCTGCTTTGACTGCCAGAGCTTTGCCCCCGTTTGATATGATTTCTTCCACAACCTGCTGAGCTGCTGCTTCACTGCTGTAGTAATTGACTCCAACTGCGGCACCGTGACGAGCGAACAATTTAGCGGTTGCGGCACCAATCCCCCGGCTAGCTCCTGTAATCAGAACCACGCGGTTATTCATCAAGTTGGAAATATCTGAGGTTTGGTTGGTATCAGAATGTATGGTAACCATATCAATCTCCTTTCAAGCTGCTAATGGTGTAGTTACCTTACCAGGTCAGGGTTTGAGCAAGATCTTGAATACAATTTTCTAGTTTGCGCTTGAACAAATCAACCTAGTTATATTCATAAGCTAAAAACAGCTACTTAGACTCTTCCAACAGTATTAGTTTTTTAGATATAGCAATATGGTAAAAGGAAAGTGCTAGAACTGATTACTCAAATCTTGATTTTTAATATTATTGAGTAATCTTAATCAGGGCAGCTTTTATCTATCCCGGCAAATTATTAACAACCTGCTCAATCGCTTCTGGAGAAGGATGTTGGGTGGTGAGGGTGTGAGTCATCATTTTCTAGGAATTTTGATGTTATAAGGAGGATTGGTAACGTTGACTCACTTCAGAGAAATACCCCGAAGCTGCTGAAACAAACTTGTGGCATAGGAGTCAGTCATGCCAGAAATGTAATCAGTAACTTTAAGCAGCTTGTTATAGCAGCTTTCATCATCTGAGGGGCGATATTTTTGCGGCAGCATTCCCTTGAGCAGCCTACCTTTACTACTAGGAAACAAGACGGCGTTGGCAAACTCTGAAAATAAGGTACCAAGAACCTCGTATCCGGCGAGCTGCATCCCGATGATATCTGGATCTATAAAAACTTTGTTTTGAGTTTCGTTCTGGATTTCCTTGAGACTATTGGTGTAGGTACTCAGCGACAACAATTCGCGATCAAACTTTCCAGCCAGCATATCTGGTTCATACTCAAGGAAAATTCTAGCGACTTCCTCAATTAGACTATTAATTACTATACCGCGCAAAAACTTAATTGTCTCTTCTTCGCTTTCAATCTGCTGTTCGAGGTTTGAGTGTTGGGCAATCTCGTTGAGTAACTCCTTAGTTGTACTGAAGGGAATATATCCCATGCGAAAACCGTCTTCTAGATCAACAATTTGATAGCAGATATCGTCAGCAGCTTCAACTAAGAAGGTTAGGGGGTGGCGTACCCACCACGCAAAGTCTGAATGACGACGAATAAGTCCAACTGCTTCTGCTACCGCAGCAAACAAGTCCTTTTCAGACTGGAAGAATCCATACTTACTTGCACTTTTCCCTGCATAACCGTTCAAAACGCTAGATGGAATCAAGGATTCTCTAGGATACTTGGTAAAAGCGGCTAGAGTTGGGCAGGTCAATTGCATCCCACCTACCCTAGCTCGCATCTCTAGGCGCGTGAGGATGCGGAAGCCCTGAGCGTTGCCTTCAAATAGATCAAAATCAGTGGTTTCAGAATCGGAGAGGGGTACCTTGACAGAGCCATACCAGGATTTAAAGCCACTGCGGATTGCGTCCTCTCCGGCATGACCAAATGGTGGATTACCGATGTCATGAGCAAGGCAGGCAGCAGAGACGATATCCCCAAAGTCTGAAGCGCTAAAATCGTTGAGTTTGTATCGATTCTTTATCTCATACCCTACGAATGTGCCTAGAGAGCGACCAACACAAGAGACCTCTATACTGTGAATCAAGCGAGTACGAATGTAATCGTTCTTTGATAGAGAGAAAACTTGCGTTTTGTCCTTGAGGCGACGGAAGGGGAAAGAAAACACTAAGCGATCGCAGTCCCTTTGAAAGGAGGTACGAGCAATGACAGGATCATCTTCAGTATCCTTGCCCAGCCTTTGCCTAGTTAGAAGGTTCTTCCATTCCATCATCGACGTATCTGTTGTGTCACGGAGACTTTTTACACCAGAAGACAGAGCTTTATCTAAATCTAGAGCTAACTTCACTTATACAGGTTTCTTACAATAACCCTTCAAAAACGGCGTGAAAAGCCATCTTTGCAAGAGTCTGCTGCCAATCTTTGCAAAATTATACACTGTTTTTTCTGGTCAATTAATTATGAGAAGTGAAATTCCTACCCGATTAGAGTATATTGATGGGCTTAAAGTGATAATGATTCTCTGTGTGCTATTGACTCACTTGCCCGAGTATCTAGAAGCACAACTTGGTCCTCACTTTTGGCAAACTTGGCCTGAGTGGGGTGGAGCAGGAGTTTCCGGCTTCATCATTTTGTCAGGATTCGGTCTCACCTATAGCCTGCTAACCAAAAATGTAACTGATATTAAGATTATTCCGTTCTTCTGGAAGCGCTTTATTAGACTAATCCCGTTATACTATATAGCTTTATTTTTCTATTTATTCATCGTTGATTTCATTCAACCGCAGAATCTGCTAACTCATCTGATTTTGATCCACACATTTTTCCCTGATTTTTCACATAATCCTGGAAGTCTATGGTTTATTGGTCTAATTGTCCAGTGCTATCTATTTTTCCCCATAGCATATAAATTACTTTTTCAGAGAAGAGGGGTATTAATCTCAAATTTTTCTGCCATTTCTCTTTATGTATTAGGAATAATACTTGCCAGTATGGGGCTGTATGTACATGATTCTTTCTTAAGTTTTTCTATCGAGTTTGTTTTAGGTATGAATATAGCACGGGATGCATACATGCGGAGAATAAAGCAATACTCATCTTTTCCTGTGGTAACGTCAGCTATAGCCTTACTAGCTTGTTTTATTATACTTGTTCAGTCATCATTGCTGTATAATCTGGCAGAATACATACGCTATCCAATCACTACATTTAGTAGGATATGCTTTTTTGTGGTCTTTCTAAATATCTTTCTGTTCCTTGAAAATTACTGGAAAAATTTTCAAAAATTAGTACCTTTGCTGTCAGCATTAAGCTTTGCTTCATATTCAGTATATCTGTTCCATCGTCCTATGTTGACAATAATTACTAGAGGTCCCACCTGGAATTGGGTTATCCATCACACGTTTACAGGTTATGTAAGATTTATTTCCCTATTTGTAATTAGTACTCCATTAATTTTTTTAGTAAGCTTTTGGATTCAAATAGCTTATGACTCTGTACAAAAGAAATTACTTTCTACTCGACAAACTTATAGTTAAAGGCTAGAATTTACTGCATTTTCCATACACTTTCTGGGATATTTACGGTCATCATAATATTTCGGAGTGTGCCGATAGGTAGATTACGACTTTTGTGATAGGGCACAATCACCTGAAGTTCTTTTTCTACGTTGCGCCATTTTCGATGACTGCCTTTTTGAGAAATCAACTCGAATCCATAGTACTGTAGGATGCGCTCAACTTCATCAGCATTCATGCGCCGAATGCGAGTCATCCAATGATAACCTCCCGTATGATTGCTCCTGGAGCCAATTCAACAGGGGTGGGTTCAAGATAAAGTTCAATTGCCTCCCGGATATTTTCAAAAGCTTCTGCTTCTGTTTCTCCCGCAGACACACAACCTGGTAACTCTGGACACCAGACTGCCCAATCTCCAGTTTCTGTATCAGGTTCAAGCACGACACGCCATTTCATAAGTGTGCTTCCTTCTAAAGTTTACCTAATTTGATTATCACCTCTTGTATGTGAGTGTCTGTAGCGAATTTTTTTCATCACACCAAATCTGCTGGGGAAAATTGGCGCTCAAGGTCCAATTTTTGCAAACGTCGCCGCTCTTTAGAGAACGACTGGTAGTAAAACTCAGCTTGCTCCGGTTCAGTGGCTGGATCGGTTTTTTCCCAAAGTTCAAGAAAGTGACGATAACGTTTTTCACACATAACTCGCTCCATTGAGGCAGCAGCAGCTTGAATGATCAGCGGTGCTCGCAGAATATCTTGCTGTGTCTTTTCATCCAAATGAAACAGGTAAAAGACTTGGTCTAGTTGACCCTCAGACTCTAGACACCAGTTTTGTAGACTTGAAATTAAATCTACCTGTATTTCTTGAAGTGCTCCAAGTGCTAGAATTTGCTGCCACAGGAAACGGTGATGGCTGAGGCTAAATTCCAAGTCACGCTCCTGTAACGCGTTTATGACACCTTGACGTTGTTCAGGACAGTGTAGGTAAATGCGTAGTAGTAAAGCTTCTGCGGTTTTTAACAGATCGCGTTCAGGAGCAACAGGTAAGGTTGAGGTAGGTTTTACAGCTGCCTCGACACGCTTGGCATGCTGATGAGCAGGGCGCGGTTTAGGGCGGTGTTGCTGCAAACGACGCTGAATCAGGAGCGGTGCTGCACGAGAATCATCTTGGTTTGGCAATGCCCACTGACGGACAACTTGATTGAGGAGATTGTCTGCTAAGAGCGGCACAAGACGAGAGTCTCCCTGACTCAACAGTTCGGCGCAATACTGGATGTAGTGGGTCAGTTGATTATCATCTGTGATTTGGCTGAGCAATTTTACCATTGCTACTACTATCTGCTGTGACTGATTGGCTTGTTTCAGGTCTTTACCAGCTAAAAGTTGCTGAATCTGCCAGTCAAGCCAGAGCGGAGCATCTAGTAGGAGTTGGCGGTATTGTTCAACATTGCCATGACGCAGAAATTCATCAGCGTCTTTACCTTCTGGCAAGTTGAGAATTCGTAGCTGCACTTCACCTCGATAGGCAAGGTTGGCAATTTCCCCAATTGCCCGTATGGAAGCTTTCGTTCCAGCAGCGTCGGCATCAAAGTTAAACACCAACTGTTTTGATTCGGTGTAGCGCAATAATTGCCGAACTTGGTCTAAGCTGAGGGCAGTGCCAAGGGAGGCAACAACGTTGGTAATGCCGACGGCATGGAGCGCGATGGCATCAAAATATCCCTCCACCACGACAGCTCGATCCTGCTGGGAAATAGCAGTTTTAGCTCGATCTATGGCAAACAAAACTTTACCTTTACTAAATAGCTCCGTTTCTGGCGAATTTAGATATTTGGGTTGCTCGTCGCCCAAGCTTCTGCCACCAAAGCCAATCACTCGTCCTTGAATATCATGGATGGGAATCATCAAGCGATCGCGGAATCTGTCATAGTAGCCATCCCCAGTTTTACGAGGTAAAATCAACCCGGCTTGTTCGACAAGTTGTGCTGGCTTTTGTTTGTCTATGACTAAATAGCGATATAGAGTCTCCCACCCAACAGGAGCATAGCCCAGCCCAAACTGCTGTATGGTTTCTTGACTAAGCTGGCGTTCTGATTGCAAATAAGTCTGAGCTGACTGTCCTTGAGCGTGACGTAAAGTGTACTGATAAAACTGTGCCGCGATCGCCATAATCTCGTACAATTGTTCGCGTAGGGAAAGTTGGCGTTGTAATTCTTGCCGCTGCTCTGGCTCTAGGGTTTGCACCTGCACCTGATAGCGTCGCGCCAATTCCAGTACGACCTCACTGAAAGCACGCTTTCCCAAATCCATTAGAAACTTAATAGTGTTTCCTCCAGCCCCACAGCCAAAACAGTAGTACATCTGTTTGCTAGGACTCACACTGAAGCTGGGAGTTTTTTCGTCGTGGAAGGGACATAAGCCTACAAAGTCCTTGCCCCGCTTGCGTAATACCACATGTTCTGAGATGACATCTACAATGTCTGCTCGTTGCTTGACCTCCTCAATTGTGTCTGGATGCAGGCGGGGGATTTGCATGGATTTCAGACTGAAAAGACGAATGGCTACAGTTTGGCTAGGATAACATTTACCTTACTCTTAAATCGAGTAAGAGAGCCAAACAGGTGAACTGTCTTTGCCAGTGGACTGAGGCATCAAAAGCCGCCAGGTTTTACCCTCTTTCTGACGTTGCAGATAGAGTTCAAAAGAGTTGTGCTGCTGATTCCACTGTCTTTTTGGTAACCGAATTACGAGATCGTAGGTGCCTCGGACTCGGTATGTTAGCAAATCTTGAACAACCAGAGATTTTTGGTCAGAAATTACCAGATGCTTGATTTTAAAGCTCGGTTGCTGTTGGGTTTGGCTGAGCTGGAGGGCAATGACTGCATTAAACTTTGCCAACCCCTGTTGGACAACCTGGCGACTCGGTTCTAGTCCACCGATACCACAAGCAGTCAGCAGCCCTAACAAAATAGCTGTCAGTATGAAGGTGCGCAGTGAGGAGTAAGGAGTAAACACTATGTTTATAGCTAATAGCTTATGAATCAAGTTGTTTATACAAGTAATTAGACTGTTATGCCTTTTTTTCCTAAAAATTGGAACATATCAAAGTTGCCAGCTTATTTCGTAAGTGTATCTTGAATCAGGGATGAGAGTTGTGCGATCGCTTGTCCCCAATCCCGATAGAATAGTTGAGCCTGAGGCTTCAGGCTTGCTACTTTGATGCGAAGATAACTCTAATGTCTGCTCCAACATTGCTCTACGAAGGCAAAGCGAAAATTCTCTATACCACAAACGATCCAGAAATTTTGCTGACCTTTTTTAAAGATGATGCCACTGCCTTTAACGCTCAAAAACGTGGCAAGATAGCCCATAAGGGTGAGATAAACTGCACTATCTCCAAAATCCTGTTTCAGTATCTTGAGGAGCATGGGATTGTCACACATTTCATTGACTGTCCTGCTCCTAATCAGATGCGGGTAAGAGCGCTAAAAATTTTGCCCTTAGAAGTGGTAGTCAGGAACATTGCAGCAGGTAGTTTATGTCAACAAACTGGACTACCACAAGGTACCGTTCTGGAACCCCCCTTGGTAGAGTTCTACTATAAAAACGATCAACTGGGAGATCCTCTATTGACGCGTGATCGCCTTCTATTGCTGAAACTAGCTACCCCAGAACAGGTTGACCAGATACAGCAGTTGGCGTTGCAGATCAATACACATCTTTCTGCTTTTTTTAAAAGTTGCGGCATTATCTTGGTAGACTTCAAGCTGGAGTTCGGATTGGACTCCGAATCGCAGTTGCGACTGGCAGATGAAATTAGCCCTGACACCTGCCGCCTTTGGAATCAGTCTGAGTTCGATCCCGATCGTAGGGTGATGGACAAAGATCGCTTCCGTCGCGATCTGGGGGATGTAGAAAATGCCTACCAGGAGGTTTTAGAGAGGGTAATAGCCACAGGAAACTATCAGCAATAAAAGAACTTTAGCTTTTAGATTGCTGCGTAGTTAGTAGCTTTAATCGTGTGTGTGGACGTGATCAAATTGAACAATATACGCTTATCACCTGTTTGTATGGCGGTGTTGACTATGGCTAATGCCTGCGGTTGCACTACGCTGATACAGATGTCCGCAGCAGCGGACACTGCCCCATGGCAGTCGCCTCAAAGCTTTGCCGGAGATAGCTCTGGCGATTTAAGAGCGCAAGCTCAATCTTCACGCAGCGTTGCCTCCCTTAGTTCATCCCTGCCTACAGTCCGGGTAGGGAGTCTAAGGCAAAACATTGCTGCAACATCTCCCCTTGCTTTGACGATCGGTTCCCTAAAAGGGGGGGCAACACCAGGGTTGCTAGAGGCACAGGCGAATCAAACGCCACCACCTAACCAACCTAATACTCCAACCAAACCACAGACACCGACGACTCCCAACCCTGCAGCGCCTAACCCAGAAGAGCCCAATCCGGCAAAGCCCAATCCGGCAACGCCAGTCATTCCACCTCCAGGTACTGGTAGTCAACCGCAGCAACAAACGCCTAATCAACTGCAAATTCCCATCACTCCCCATCCATCCCAGCCTCCTACCATCAACAACAATCTCCCACCAACTCCCCTACCCACTACTCCACCGGGGAATGCCCAGCCGAGTCAAGCCCCTCCAACACCAGAACCTCAAGTCCTAGTGGCAGAAGTGGTGATTACCAATGCCCAAGGGCAACCACTACCGCCAGACTTGCAAAACCAAGTCTACGGAGCCATTAGCACTAAAGCCGGACAGACAACAACTCGCGCCCAACTGCAAAGCGACATCAACGCGATTTTTGCGACGGGTTATTTCTCTGATGTGCGTGCCGTGCCATCAGATACTCCCTTGGGCGTGCGAGTGACGTTTATTGCCCAACCCAACCCGATCCTACGTAACGTCCAGGTCCAAGCCAATGCTGGCACTGGCGTTCCATCCGTCTTGCCGCCACAGGTAGTTACTGATATCTTCAGTCCGCAGTATGGCACGATTCTCAACTTGGGGCGGTTTGAGACAGGCGTTAAGGAGTTAAATAAATGGTACAAAGACCACGGCTATGTCTTAGCCCAAGTTGTCGGTGCGCCGCAAGTTGCACCCGATGGCACGGTGACTCTGCAAGTGGCAGAAGGCGTGATTGAGGGCTTTCAAGTTAACTTCCGCAATAAAAATGGGGATGATACCAACGCTAACGGCACTCCCTATAAACCCCATACCCGTAAGTTTATTGTGACTAGGGAGTTGAAGTCAAAGCCCAACACAGTATTCAACCGCGCCACGATCCAACAAGATATTCAACGGGTGTACGGACTGGGAATTTTTCAAGACGTGCAAGTGGCGCTGAATCCTGGAACAGACCCTCGTAAGGTTGATGTTGTCCTTAATGTCAACGAGAAAGGTAACGGTTCAATTGCTGCTGGAGCCGGGTTTGGTTCTGCCAGTGGACTATTTGGGACATTGAGCTATCAACAGCAAAACTTAGGTGGCAATAACCAGACTTTAGGAGCCGACCTTGAAGTCGGGGTTTTGCGATCTGACCTAGCAGCGGATATCCGCTTTACCGACCCCTGGATTGCTGGTGACCCTTACCATACTTCCTACACAGTTGAGGCATTTAGGCGACAGGCAATTTCACTAGTGTTCGATAATGGTAATCCCAACGTCTACCTTCCCAACGGCGATCTTCCACGCGTTGTCCGTCTTGGTGGTGGTATCAGCTTTACCCGCCCTCTCTCTAAGCATCCCTTAGATCCTTCAGAGTGGACAGCTTCAGCCGGGTTCCAGTATCAAAGAGTGACTATTCAGGATTCCAACGGCAACATTAGCCCCAGGGATAGCCAAGGACATCTTCTGAGCTTCACGCCTGGGGGTCGGGACGACCTATTTACCTTCCAGCTAGGGATAGTCCGCGATCGGCGCAACAACCTGATTGAACCTACCAGTGGCTCTTTGTTCCGACTTGGCGATGAGCAAACGCTACCCATTGGATTAGGTAGTATTTTGTTTAATCGGGTTCGGGGTAGCTACAGCCAATACTTCCCAATTAAACTCATCAACTTCAGTAAAGGACCGCAAACTCTGGCTTTTAACATCCAATCCGGCACGATCGTCGGAGACTTGCCACCCTATGAAGCCTTTGCCATCGGTGGTACTGACTCTGTCCGTGGTTATAAGGAAGGAGGCTTAGCCAGTGCTCGCAGTTTTGTCCAGGGTACGGTCGAGTATCGGTTCCCACTGTTCTCAATTGTCGGTGGTGCATTGTTTTTTGATGCTGCGACCGATCTCGGAACTGACAGCCTTGTTCCTGGGCAACCAGCTGTCATTAGGGGCAAACCAGGAAGTGGCTATGGTTATGGGTTTGGTGTGCGGATTCGGTCTCCCTTAGGACCAATTCGGATTGACTACGGTATTAACGACCTTGGAAGTAGTCGTATAGAATTTGGCATTGGGGAACGATTCTAAGCAAATGAGACAGCATACCTTAGCAGCTGAGATGAACCAGTCGGGAGTGGGACTACACAGTGGTACCGTTACCAATGTCCGAGTGCTGCCAGCAGCGGTAGGATATGGGAGGTACTTTGTGCGGGTGGATCTACCTGACACACCAGCTATTCCCGCATCTGTGACAGCGGTCGAGGCAACTGTGCTTTCAACTCAGCTGGGCAATGGGGCAGCCTGTGTTCGCACTGTAGAACATTTGTTGGCAGCGCTCTCTGGTATGGGTGTGGATAATGCACGGATTGAAATTGATGGCACCGAAGTCCCGCTTTTAGACGGTTCAGCTCAAATGTGGACAGAAGCGATCGCCCAGGTAGGACTAGTAACTCAGTCCGAGCCTCGCAGCGTGTCAAAGCTGGCAGAACCGATTTGGGTGCATCAGGACGATGCCTTCGTTGCTGCTCTCCCAGCTCCAGCAACTCGCTTCACTTATGGAATTGATTTCGACCTGTCAGCAATTGGTAACCAGTGGCATAGTTGGTCACCACCAGAGCCGGGAAACGTTGAGGATGGTCCATGCTCTCAAACCTTCTTGACAGAAATCGCTCCAGCCAGAACCTTTGGTCTAGCCCACCAAATTGACCAGTTGCGGCAGCAGGGCTTGATTAAAGGCGGCAATTTGGCTAATGCCCTGGTTTGCAGTTCTACCGGATGGCTGAATCCTCCTTTAAGATTTGTAAATGAACCAGTGCGTCATAAGATCTTAGACTTAATAGGAGATTTGAGCTTGCTCGGAACTTTTCCTGCTGCTCATTTCTTCGCTTATAAAGCAAGCCATAACCTGCACATTAAACTTGCCCAAAGAATCTCAGATTCTCAACTTGTCCATGTCAACGCTGATCGACGTGAATTCAACTGACTCTCCTACACCTACTGTGGCACCTCAGTCCGAGTCTGGGGTTGCAACAACGCCCAAGACTATCTTGACGATTGAAGAAATCCATAAACTGTTGCCACATCGCTACCCTTTTTCATTTGTAGACCGGATTGTTGATTATGTGCCGGGAGTACGAGCCGTTGGGATTAAAAATGTCACGGTTAACGAACCCTATTTTCAAGGGCATTTTCCAGGGCGACCAATTATGCCAGGGGTACTGATTGTGGAGGCAATGGCACAAGTTGGCGGTGTCGTGCTCACGCAAATGCCAGAGGCTGAAGGTGAAGGCGGACTATTCCTGTTTGCTGGGATTGATAAAGTCCGGTTCCGCCGCCAAGTTGTACCAGGTGATCAGTTGGTGATGACAGTGGAACTGTTGTACATTAAACGACGTCGGTTTGGCAAGATGCAGGCTCGGGCTGAAGTTGATGGTCAACTGGCAACTGAAGGCGAACTCATGTTTTCTCTAGTAGAATAAACACCCTTGAAGACACTGATTCATCCAACTGCTGTAATTCATCCAGATGCCGAACTGCACCCAACAGTGCAAGTCGGTCCCTATGCGGTGATTGGAGAGGGAGTAAAAGTTGGTCCAGACACTACGATTGGTGCTCATGCCGTGCTAGAGGGACCAACGGAAATTGGGGCGAGAAATCAAATCTTCCCTGGAGCTGCAATTGGATTGGCACCACAGGATCTCAAGTACGATGGCTCGAACACGCAGGTCAAAATTGGCAACAACAACAGAATTC
>Ga0213881_10000651_pt1 | contig 20209 bp, 16 predicted proteins | sample BarmaccoBMER_R08_FD_160104 | JGI IMG/M metagenome (GOLD analysis project Ga0213881, IMG submission 160104) | Barbacenia macrantha exposed rock microbial communities from rupestrian grasslands, the National Park of Serra do Cipo, Brazil - ER_R08 ... | reverse complement strand
GTCATGTGGTGCTGTGTCATGTCGTGCTGCCCGGCCACCGATGTGCTGCATGGCCGGTCACTCCGTATCCCGCGGTCGGGCGTGTCGCTGTTAGCCCAGCCACGATGGGACAAAACCCGACGGGAGCTGGGCGACACCGGCGCTAGATCCGGAGGTGGGAGTTCCGCAGAACCCACACCGCCGGTGGTGCATCGCCAACAGGCATACAGAGCAGCCCGACCGGAGTCGGGACTGGTATCCAGGGTACCTGGGCTCTTCACCCAGGGTCAAAACGGGGTCAGAACTAAGGAGGTGCGCCGATGGCAGGTCCACTGGTCGGGCTACGGGTGCTTGAGTTGGCCGGGATCGGTCCAGGCCCCCATGCGGCGATGCTGCTGGCGGATCTGGGGGCCGACGTGGTTCGGGTCGAACGGCCCTCCGGTGGCCTGCAGCTCGCCCCACGCGCTGAGGACCAGATGCTTCGCGGCCGGCGCTCAGTGATGTGTGACCTGAAGGACGCCTCCGGTCGGGAAACCATGCTGCGGCTGGTGGAGCGGGCCGACGTGCTGATCGAGAGCTTGCGTCCCGGAGTCACCGAGCGGCTGGGTGTCGGGCCGGCCGACTGCCACGCCCGCAACCCGGCCCTGGTGTACGCGCGGATGACGGGATGGGGGCAGGACGGCCCGCTAGCCGACCGTGCCGGGCACGACATCAACTACATCGCACTGTCTGGCGTGCTGCACGCCGTCGGAAACACGGGGGGCAAGCCGGTGCCGCCGCTGAACCTGGTCGGCGACTTCGGCGGTGGCTCGATGTTCCTGGTGGCCGGGGTGCTGGCCGCACTGTGGGAACGGGAGCGTTCCGGGGCTGGTCAGGTCATCGACGCCGCCATGGTGGACGGGGTCAGCGTGTTGGCCCAGATGTTCTGGTCGTTGCGCGCCTGCGGGTTGTGGGGCGAGGCGCGGGGCAGCAACCTGCTCGACTCGGGGGCTCCGTTCTACGACACCTATGCCTGCTCCGACGGTCGCTACGTCGCCGTTGGGGCGCTGGAACCGCAGTTCTATGCGGCGCTGCTGAAGGGCCTCGGCCTCATCGAGGCGGACCTGCCCAGGCAGCTGGACCCGGGGGGGTGGCCCGTGTTGCGCCAGCGGTTCACCAACGCGTTCGCCAGTCGCAGCCGCGATGAGTGGATGGCTGTGTTCGAAGGAACCGACGCCTGCGTGGTACCGGTATTGTCGTTCGCTGAGGTGCCCACGCACCCGCATATCGCGGCTCGCGGCACCGTCATCACTCTCAGCGGAGTGCCCCAGGCCGCCCCCGCACCACGCTTCTCGCGCACCCGTCCCGACCGGCCGACACCGCCGCCGAAGCCCGGCGCCGACACCGCCGCAGTACTCGCCGATTGGGGCGTCATACCCGCTGGTCCGCATTCAGCGGGCGGAGCGGGATTACCGGAGCTCTGATAACCCCGCCCCGCCCGCTGAAGCGGATAACCCACTAGTCAGCGGTAGTCGCGACCGAAGTCGTAGTCATCCAGCGGGACAGCTGCGCCAGTTCCGGTACCGAACACCTCTGGGGAGTAGTAGCCCTCGTCGTAGGACGGGATCGCGTAGGCCGCGGCCCGGGCCTCCTCGGTCGGCTGCACCTCGATGTTGCGGTACCGGTTGATCCCGGTGCCAGCCGGGATCAACTTGCCGATGATCACATTCTCCTTAAGCCCGAGCAGCTTGTCGCTCTTGCCCTGGATCGCCGCGTCGGTGAGGATCTTGGTCGTCTCCTGGAACGACGCCGCGGACAGCCACGACTCGGTCGCCAGCGACGCCTTGGTGATCCCCATCAGGACCGGACGGCCCGAGGCAGGCTCGCTACCCTCCGAGACTACCCGGCGGTTCTCCGACTCGAACTCGCCGCGCTCGGCCAGGGCACCAGGCAGAAACTCGGTAGCCCCCGAGTCGATGATCGTCACCCGGCGCAACATCTGCCGAACGATGACCTCGATGTGCTTGTCGTGGATCTGGACTGCCTGCGATCGGTACACCTGCTGGACCTCGCGGACCAAGTGTAACTGCACCTCCCGCGGCCCCATCACGCGGAGCACCTCGTGCGGGTCCACCACGCCTTCGAGCAGCTTCTGCCCGACGATGACGTGGTCCTCGTCGACCAGCGGCCGCTCAGTGCCATCGACGGTGATCACCGCAAGCCGCTGCCGCTTGGACAACTTCTCGTAGACGATCTCTTCGCTGCCATCGTCCGGAACGATGGTGATCTTCCAGAACTTCTCGCCGTCTTCGATGCGCACCCGACCGTCGGCATCCGCGATCGGCGCCATGCCCTTGGGCACCCGGGCCTCGAACAACTCCGTCACCCGGGGCAGACCGGTGGTGATGTCTTCACCAGCGATCCCACCTTGGTGGAAGGTGCGCATGGTCAGCTGCGTGCCGGGCTCGCCAATGGACTGCGCGGCCACAATGCCGACCGCCTCGCCCACGTCAACGAGCTTGCCGGTGGCCATGGAGCGGCCGTAACACACCGCACACACCCCGCTGGCGGACTCGCAGGTCAGCACCGAGCGTACCTTGACCCGCACGACGCCAGCGGCCACCAGCCTGTCGATCGCGGGGTCACCCAGATCCGCCCCCCGAGACATGATCACCGAGCCGGAATCATCCAGCACGTCCTCTGCGGTGCAGCGGGCGTACACACTGGTCTGCACGTAGCGGTGCCGGATCGCCCGACCGTCCGGCCCGGCCTCGGCGACCGGCATCTGGATCCCGCGCTCGGTGCCGCAGTCGCGCTCCCGCACGATGACGTCCTGCGAGACGTCCACCAGGCGCCGGGTCAGGTATCCGGAGTCGGCAGTCCGCAATGCGGTGTCGGCCAATCCCTTGCGGGCACCGTGCGTGGCGATGAAGTACTCCAGCACGCTCAGGCCCTCGCGGAAGTTGTGCTTGATCGGTCGCGGAATGTACTCGCCCTTGGGGTTGGAGACCAGGCCGCGCATCCCAGCCAGGGACCGGACCTGCGTCATGTTCCCGGCCGCCCCGGAAGACACGATCGTGAAGACCGGGTTGTCCTCCGGGAAGTTGGCCTCCATCGCCTTGGCTACCTCGTCGGTGGCCTGCGACCAGATCTTCACCAGCTCGCCGTTGCGCTCGTCGTGGGAGAGCACGCCACGCTGGTAGCGCTTCTCCACCTGGTCGGCCCTGGTCTCGTACTGGTCGAGGATCTCCTGCTTGGCGGCTGGCACCACCACATCGGAGCTGGACAGCGTCACGCCGGAGCGGGTGGCCCAGTGGAAGCCAGCGTCCTTGAGCTTGTCCAGCGTCTGGGCGACGGCGACCATCGGGTACCGCTCGGCGAGGTCATTGACGATCGCAGCCTGGCGCTTCTTGGGCAGCACGTCGTTGACGTACGGGTAATCCTCGGGCAACAGGTCGTTGAACAGCACTCGCCCCACGGTGGTGTCCGCGATCCACGGCGCTCCCGGTTCCCAGCCCTGGGTCTCCCGCAGCTGGGCCTGCTCGCTGACCGGCGGGACCACGTTGCGCAGCCGGACCCGAATTTTGGCCTGCAACCCGATCGTGCCGCGGTCCAGCGCCATCAACGCCTCGGCAGGCGAGGAGAACGAGCGGCCCTCACCCGTGCCGCCCTCGTCGAGCTTGGTGAGGTGGTACAGCCCGGTGACCATGTCCAACCGAGGCATGGCTAGCGGACGGCCGGACGCCGGGGACAGGATGTTATTGCTGGACAGCATCAGAATCCGCGCCTCAGCCTGCGCCTCGGCGGACAGCGGCAAGTGCACCGCCATCTGATCACCGTCGAAGTCCGCGTTGAACGCCTCGCAGACCAGCGGGTGCAGCTGGATTGCCTTACCCTCGACCAGCTGCGGCTCGAAAGCTTGGATACCCAGCCGGTGCAGGGTCGGCGCCCGGTTCAACAGCACCGGGTGCTCGGTGATGACTTCCTCGAGGACGTCCCACACCTGCGGACGCTGCCGCTCGACCATCCGCTTGGCCGACTTGATGTTCTGCGCGTGGTTGAGATCCACCAGGCGCTTCATCACGAACGGCTTGAACAGCTCCAGCGCCATCTGCTTGGGCAGGCCGCACTGATGCAGTTTGAGCTGTGGACCGACCACGATGACCGAACGGCCGGAGTAGTCGACCCGCTTGCCGAGCAGGTTCTGCCGGAACCGGCCCTGCTTGCCCTTGAGCAAGTCAGAGAGCGACTTCAGCGGCCGGTTTCCGGGGCCGGTCACCGGACGACCACGGCGACCGTTGTCGAACAGGGCGTCGACGGCCTCCTGCAGCATCCGCTTCTCGTTGTTGACAATGATCTCGGGCGCACCCAAGTCGATGAGTCGCTTGAGCCGGTTGTTGCGGTTGATCACCCGGCGGTAGAGGTCGTTGAGGTCGGAGGTCGCAAACCGGCCACCGTCGAGTTGCACCATGGGGCGCAGGTCCGGCGGAATCACCGGCACGCAATCCAGCACCATGCCCATCGGGTTGTTGCGAGTGGCCTGGAAAGCCGCGACGACCTTGAGACGCTTGAGCGCGCGCAGTTTCTTTTGGCCTTTGCCGCTACGGATGATCTCGCGCAGATTTTCCGACTCGGCATCAATGTCGAAGTTCTCCATCAGCTTCTGGATCGCTTCAGCACCCATGGCGCCGGTGAAGTAGTCGCCATAGCGGTCGTAGAGCTCCCGGTAGAGCAGCTCATCCACAATGAGCTGGCCGATCTCCAACTTGGTGAACGTCTCCCAGATCTCATCGAGCCGATCGATCTCACGCTGGGCCCGGTCCCGAAGCTGGCGCATCTCGCGCTCGCCGCCCTCTTTGACCTTGCGCCGCACATCGCTCTTGGCGCCTTCAACCTCCAGCTCAGCGAGGTCAGCCTCAAGCTTCTGCGCGCGTGCCTCGATGTCGGCGTCGCGGCGGTCCTCAAGTCGTTTGCGCTGGACACCGATCTCACTCTCCAAGGTGGGGAGATCGTTGTGCCGTTCCTCGATGTTCACCGCGGTGATGGCGTAGGCAGCGAAGTAGATAATTTTCTCAAGGTCCTTGGGAGCCAGGTCGAGCAGGTACCCCAGCCTGCTCGGGACACCCTTGAAGTACCAGATGTGGGTCACCGGTGCAGCCAGCTCGATGTGACCCATCCGCTCACGGCGCACCTTGGCGCGGGTAACCTCAACACCGCAGCGCTCGCAGATAATGCCCTTGAAGCGGACGCGCTTGTACTTGCCGCAGTAGCACTCCCAATCCCGGGTGGGGCCGAAGATCTTCTCGCAGAAAAGCCCGTCCTTCTCCGGCTTGAGTGTGCGATAGTTGATGGTCTCCGGCTTCTTGACCTCACCGAAGGACCACTGGCGGATGTCCTCTGCGGTCGCAAGACCGATGCGGAGCTCGTCGAAGAAGTTGACGTCAAGCACGTCTGGTTCCTTCTCCCCTGTGTTGTCGAAACCCTGATGTTGTCGAAACCCGATATTGCTGCCCGGTGTTGATGGAATCAGGGTAGGGTCCGTGCGGGGTGTTTCATTACTGCGTGTCTGGTGCGTCCGGCGCGAGGGTGGGCGGGAGGACCACCCCCGCGCCGGACGCGGTCTGGGAGCCGTTACTGCACGACGTCATCTACCGACGGAGACTCGTTGCGAGAAAGGTTGATGCCGAGGTTGGCAGCCGCCCGCTCCAGGTCCTCATCGTCGGAGTCCCGCATCTCGATCGCTGCCCCGTCACTGGAGAGCACCTCGACGTTGAGGCACAGCGACTGCAGCTCTTTGAGCAGCACCTTGAACGATTCGGGGATTCCGGGCTCGGGAATGTTCTCGCCCTTGACGATAGCCTCATACACCTTTACCCGGCCGATCACATCGTCGGACTTGATCGTCAACAGTTCCTGCAAGGTGTAAGCCGCCCCATAGGCCTGCATCGCCCAGCATTCCATCTCGCCGAAGCGTTGGCCACCGAACTGCGCTTTTCCACCGAGCGGTTGCTGCGTAATCATCGAGTACGGACCGGTCGAGCGAGCGTGGATCTTGTCATCGACCAGGTGTAGCAGCTTGATGATGTACATGTAGCCGACCGCGACAGGGTAAGGGTACGGCTCACCGGTGCGACCGTCGAATAATTGCGCCTTGCCGTTGGATCCGACCATCTGCTCGCCGTCCCGATTGGGCAGAGTCGAGTCGAGCAGGCCGGTGATCTCCTCCTCCCGAGCGCCATCGAACACCGGCGTGGCAACCACCGTGCCCGGCTCGGCCTGGTACAGTTCCTCAGGCAGCCGGGAGGCCCACTCCGGATCACCGTTGATCTGCCACCCACTCTTGGCGATCCAGCCCAGGTGCGTCTCCAAGATCTGCCCGATGTTCATCCGACGCGGGACACCGTGAGTGTTGAGGATGATGTCCACCGCTGTCCCGTCGGGCAGGAACGGCATGTCCTCCACCGGGAGGATCCTGCCGATGACACCCTTATTACCGTGCCGGCCAGCGAGTTTGTCGCCGTCCTGGATCTTGCGTTTCTGCGCGACATAGACCCGGACCAGCTCGTTAACGCCAGGCGAGAGCTCGTCGTCGTCCTCCCGGGAAAACACCCGGATACCGATGACCTTGCCGGTCTCGCCGTGCGGCACCTTGAGGCTGGTGTCGCGGACCTCGCGGGCCTTCTCACCGAAGATGGCCCGGAGCAGCCGCTCCTCGGGGGTCAACTCGGTCTCGCCCTTCGGCGTCACCTTGCCGACCAGGATGTCTCCGGCCTGCACCTCGGCACCGATCCGGATGATTCCTCGCTCGTCGAGATCCGCCAGCACCTCCTCGGAGACATTCGGGATGTCCCGAGTGATCTCCTCAGCACCGAGTTTGGTGTCCCGGGCGTCGATCTCATGCTCGTCGATGTGGATCGAGGTGAGCACGTCGTCCTGCACCAGACGCTGGCTCAGGATGATCGCGTCTTCGTAGTTGTGGCCCTCCCACGGCATGATTGCCACGAGTAGGTTCTTACCCAGGGCCATTTCACCTCTGTCGGTGCACGGCCCGTCGGCGATCACCTGACCTATCTCCACCCGGTCACCCTCGGCCACAATGGGTCGCTGGTTAATGCAGGTGCCCTGGTTGGACCGGTGAAACTTGTGCATCCGGTAGGTCTGCCGACTGCCGTCGTCGGCCATGACGGTGACGTAGTCGGCGCACAGCTCCTCGACCACGCCGGCCTTATCGGCCACCACGACGTCGCCGGCGTCCACCGCGGCCCGCAGCTCCATACCGGTTCCCACCAAGGGTGCCTCGCTGCGCAACAGCGGCACCGCCTGGCGCTGCATGTTGGCGCCCATCAGGGCACGGTTGGCGTCGTCATGCTCGACGAACGGGATCATCGCGGTGGCCACCGACACCATCTGCTGAGGTGAGACGTCCATGTAGTCCACGCCCTGCGGGTCGATGTAGTCGACCTCGCTGCCCTTGCGTCGGACCAGCACGCGCTCCTCGGCGAAGTAGCCGTCGTCCCGCAAGACCGCGTTGGCCTGCGCGATGACGTGCCGGTCCTCCTCGTCGGCGGTCAGGTAGTCGATCTGCTCGGTGACATGACCGTCGACAACCTTGCGGTAGGGCGTCTCGATGAATCCGAATGGGTTGACCCGGGCGTAAGACGACAACGACCCGATCAGCCCGATGTTCGGACCCTCCGGGGTCTCGATCGGGCACATCCGGCCGTAGTGCGACGAGTGCACGTCACGAACCTCAAAGCCGGCCCGCTCCCGGGACAGACCACCGGGACCCAGCGCGGACAGCCGCCGCTTATGGGTCAATCCGGCCAGCGGATTGGTCTGGTCCATGAACTGGGACAGCTGAGAAGTGCCGAAGAATTCCTTGATCGCCGCCACCACGGGACGGATGTTGATCAGAGTCTGCGGCGTGATGGCCTCGACGTCTTGAGTGGTCATCCGCTCCCGAACGACCCGCTCCATCCGGGACAGACCGACCCGGACCTGATTCTGGATCAACTCACCTACGGTGCGCAAGCGGCGATTGCCGAAGTGGTCGATGTCGTCGGTCTCCACCGGCACCACCGCACCGAGCGCACCATTCGCGGCCGGCATCGTCGTTTCGCCCGCATGCAGCCGAACGAGATAGTCGATGGTGGTGACGATGTCATCCTCGGTCAGCACCCCGTTGCGGTAAGGGAGACCGAGGCCTAGTTTCTTATTAGCCTTGTAGCGGCCGACCTTGGCCAGGTCGTAGCGCTTGACCCTGAAGAAGAGGTTCTCCAGCAGCGCCTGCGCGCTCTCCTTGGTGGGTGGCTCACCCGGGCGTAGCTTGCGGTAGATGTCCAGCAGCGCCTCGTCAGGGCCAACGGTGTGGTCCTTCTCCAAGGTGGCGAGCAGCGTCTCGGAGTGCGCAAAACGCGCGGCGATCCGCTCGGTCGTCCAGCCCAGGGCCTTGAGAAGCACGGTCACCGGCTGGCGGCGCTTGCGGTCAATCCGCACGCCCACCGTGTCGCGCTTGTCGACATCAAACTCCAGCCAAGCACCGCGGCTGGGGATGATTTTGACGCTGTAGACGTCCTTGTCGGTGGTCTTGTCCACCGCGTGGTCGAAGTACACGCCGGGGGAGCGAACGAGCTGAGACACCACGACCCGCTCGGTCCCATTGATGATGAAGGTGCCCTTGCTGGTCATCATCGGGAAGTCACCCATGAACACCGTCTGTGACTTGATCTCACCGGTGTTGTTGTTGGTGAATTCGGCCGTGACGAACAGGGGCGCCGCATACGTCATGTCCTTATCCCGGCACTCCTCGACAGAGGCCTTGACCTCATCGAAGCGAGGGTCGGAGAAGGACAGGGACATCGAGCCGGAAAAGTCCTCGATCGGAGAGATTTCCTCCAGTACCTCGGCGAGACCACCGATGGGCTGCTCGTCACCGGCATCGATGCGGCGCTGGTACCACTTGTCGGCACCGATCAGCCAGTCGAACGATTGGAGCTGCAAGTCCAGCAGATCGGGGACTTGGAGCGGTTCACGGATCTTCGCGAAAGACGGCCGAGTGGGAGCTCCTGGGAGACGGGGTACGGAGTTGTTCGCAGCAGAGGTCTTGGTCGGGCGGGAGACTGCCAAGATTGCGTCCTTCCGAACACTAGCGCTGCCGAGCGCAGGACCACGTGGTCACCTGGCGACCACGCTCACGGCGCGGTGTTGGTGCAGTTGCTGATGTAGTTGTAGAAATGCTGTTGTCGTCTGTGGTTGCTATCCTTGACGGTTGTTACTATTTGTTACCATCGCAGCAGCCCGCTACGCCCTACGCGCAGGGAACCCTGCACTGAGGGACCCTGCCGCACTGAGGGACCCTGCGCGCAAGGAAGCGTGAAGAGGGCAGCGCAAAGAAGCAGTCTAACCGCTAGGACGGCGACTGTCCAGCACCGGACGCAGCCGGCGCAAGCGTGCCCCTAGAGTGACCTGCCAGACGCCGCCCGTCAAGGGTGCGTCGTCCGATCAGTGGTCAGATGTGCACGATCAGCGGCCCGCAAGCTGACCGGCGCGGCCGATCGACACCGGGGCAGGGCAGGGCGAGAATCGCCAGTGGAAGCAGTCAGAACGGTTCCGCGTCGGCAATCTTCCAGCTGCCGTTGACTCGCTGCGCCGTGACAGCGAGCCGGCCGGAGGCAAGGAGTGGCGTGGCTCGGCCGCCCTGGTGAGCCTGCTGGTCGAGGAAGACCAGCACGATCGCCCGGTCACCGTCGAGTACCTTGACGGCAAGAGCGGGCACGGTCGCCACCACCACGGCCTGTTGGGGCGGCGCCAGCTCCCGCACCCGGGCGAACTGTTGATGAAAACTTTGGATGAACGGGCCGGTGATGACCTCGGCAGCGGCTCGTTCGTTGTCATCCAACCGGGCGAAGTCGTAGGAGAAGACGCGTTGCACCGCGTCGCGTACCTGCCTGGAGACCTGGGCCGTGGTGTCGGCATCGACCAGCGCGTCGTTGCCTGCCGCCGCAGACCCGGTCAACTGGTTGGCCTCGCCACGGAACCAGGCCGCAAGACCCAGCGCGATCACCACCACAGCGACCAATACCACCAGCGTCGCTGCCCCAATCAGACGCCGGGGCGGTTTCGTCACCTCCTCGGTGGGGGTCGGTTGTGGGGGGACCGGGATGGTCATCTTCGGCTTTCTTCCTCTGGTGGGGACCTCTTGCTGGGGGGACCTCTCGCGTGGACCTATTTCGGGGATGAGGCCGGGGGACACGGTCCAGGTTCCGAGTAAGCGTCGCCGACCGGCGCCAGCGTGCCGACCTTCCAGGTATCGCCGGTACGGATCATCTCGAGTCGGACACGCCGGTGCGCGCAGCCCGGGTCCCCTTGTTCGGATTGAGACGTGACATCCACCGCCACGAACACCTGCGCGGTGCCGGAACGCTCGTCGAGAGAGGCGACCGCGGCGTCGAGAACCCTCGCTATGCTGATCGTTGTCGAGGCGTTGATGGCGCGGGCATAGGTGTTCCGGTTGGCCCGCAGCTGGGTGAGTAGCGACCCGGCCGCGGACTGTTCCCACAGTGTCAGCCCCTCCTGCACCCGCCGATAATCGAGCGTATTGAGGTTGAGCGTGGCCCGTTGCGCATCCCGCAGCACGGCGTCTCGGTCCATCCCCAGGACAAGGGACTTGTCGTGCGCGGCCCAGGCCCAGGACACACCGAACCAGCCCGCGGCGGCGAAGGCGACCACGGCGAGCACCGCGACCACGAGGGTAGCTGTCCGTAGCGGACCGCCAGGGAAAGTTCGCTCCACGCCGGTGCGAGTGGTGGCGCTGCTGGTCATGGTCATCCAGGGTAGAGAGAGGAGATGATGGTGGCCGCTGGCGCCTAGGGTCCGCAGGATGGCAGGCGGGCGGGCCGAGGAGGTAGTCCGTGAGCACTAGACATGACGAGGGGCACCGGGAGATCGCGCCCGGTCGGTTCGCGTACTGGCAGGCCTGGCTCCCCCGGGATCCGGGCCGCGCGGTCGTCGTCATCGTGCACGGTCTCCATGAGCACTCGGCGCGCTACACGCACGTTGGCGCCCGGCTGGCCGCGGCGGGCTTCGCGGTCTACGCAGCCGACCATCGCGGGCACGGACGATCTGACGGGCGACGAGCCAACATCGAGCGGATGACGTTGATCGTGGAGGACCTGAGCTCCTTTGTGCGGTTCGCTGTCGAGCGGCATCCCGGCCTGCCGGTGTTCATGGTTGGCCACTCGCTCGGCGGCTTGATCGCGCTGCACTATGCCACCGAACCAGGGGCCACCGAACCAGGGGCCACCGAATCTGGAGCCACCGAATCTGGGGCTCTCCTGGATGGGCTGGTCGTGTCCGGGCCGGCAGTGGAGGTCCTGGCTGGCTCGGCGCTGCAGAGACGGCTGGCCAGGGTGCTTTCGGCGCTGGTTCCCAACCTTGGCGTGGTAGCCATTGACACCGATCAGAAGATCAGCCGGGATCCCGAGGTGGTCCGTGCCTACCGGACGGATCCGCTGGTGTACCGCGGCAAGGTCAAAGCCCGGACCGGAGCTGAGATGCTGGCGACGATGGAGGGCTTGCCCGCCCGGCTGCCGCGGCTGTCCACGCCGCTGCTGCTCCTGCACGGCACCGACGACCGGATATGCGCGCCTGCCGGCTCCGCGATGGTGCACGACGCAGTGTCCTCCCCAGACAAGACTCTGCGCCGGTACCAGGGCCTCTACCATGAAGTGTTCAACGAGCCCGAGCGCGACCAGATCCTCACCGACCTACTCTCCTGGCTCAACCAACACCTCCCCGCCACGCATTCAGCGGGCTGAACGGGCTTTCGCGGGTCGAATAGCGCCGCTGCGCCCGCTGAATGCGGTTGACGGGGTGTCAGGTGAGGGTGACCTTGGCGCCGGCTTCCTCCAGCTTTGACTTGGCTGCCTCAGCCTGGTCGCGGGGGACGCCCTCGAGGAGTGGCTTGGGGGCGCTCTCTACCAGGTCCTTGGCCTCCTTGAGGCCCAGCCCGGAGACGACCTCCCGGACCACCTTGATGACCTGGATCTTCTTCTCGCCGATGGCCTCAAGGACAACGTTGAACTCGTCCTTCTCCTCGGCGGCCGGGGCTTCGGCGGCTCCCGCGGCTGGACCCGCCGCCACCGCGACCGGCGCCGCGGCGGTGACGTCAAATGTCTCCTCGAACTTCTTCACGAAATCACTCAGCTCGAGCAGCGTCATGTCCTTGAACGCATCGAGCAGATCGTCGGTGCTCATCTTCGCCATGATGGCGTCCTTCCTTCCGTCGTCTTGAGACGACTGCTGTCGCGGTGGATTCAGCTGGATGCAGGGGATGGGGTCGATCAGTCCTCGGCGCGCTCGTCAGGCGGCTGCCGCTCGTGCTGCTTGTCGCGCAGGGCTACGGCCAACCGAGCGACCTGGGAAGCTGGCTCGGCGAACAGCCTGGCGGCCTTGGAGAGATTGGCCTTCATCGCGCTGGCCAGCTTGGCCAGCAGCACCTCGCGAGACTCCAGGTCCGCGATCTGGGCGACCTCGGCAACCGTCAGTGCCCGGCCATCCAGGTAACCGCCCTTGATGACCAGCGCGTTGTGCTCTCTGGCGAAATCACGGAGCGCCTTGGCCGCGAGCACCGGCTCACCATGCACGAACGCAATCGCGGTCGGGCCGCTGAACAGCTCGTCGAGACCCTCCACACCGGCGTCTCGTGCGGCGCGCGACACCAGGGTGTTCTTGGCGACGCGGTAAGTGGTTGCGGCACCAAGGGAACGACGCAGACTGGTCAGTTGAGTCATGGACAGACCGCGGTACTCGGTCACGACCGCAGCCGTGGCACTGCGGAATTGGTCCGTGATATCGGCAACCGCGTCGACCTTGTCCGATCTAGCCATGGAGCCTCCTTGATGGCATCGGTGTGGTGCATCTGCTGGCGCGGGCGGCGCCGGACGGCGCACCCATACCCGGGCCCACAAACAACGAACGCCCCGACGCAGCAGGCGCGGGGCGTAGCCAGGCCGCGCGCGACGGCGCAGCGTGACGGCACAACCACATCCTCCTGCGCGGGTCGCCCGCAGTTGCGGGACCTTCGTCCGTGCCCATGGCACTCTCCATCGGCACGCGAGACCAGCGGTCTTCGGTGGAACTGCACTGAGCCTAGGTCAACGACACCGCACCCACCAAACCACCCCGGTCACCCCGGCTGTCGAGATCGTCACAAGATTCCGCATGACAGGGCGCAGGTATCCGCAGACACCGCAGAAGAGCTACCTGAGCAAGCCCGCGCGGTGCACCATCCCGCGCAGCTCCCGACCCACGGAGTCTTCCCGGGACCGTGCGATCAGCTCGGTGATCACATCGGTGGCGAAGAGGTCCCGGTACAGATGGGAGGGCGAGATCTCTTCAGCGCGATGCAATGCCACGACGGCATCGTCACGGCGGCTCCGCACCCGCGCCAGCGCCCGGCCATAGGTGATCCAGTAGTCGGCCTGCACCAGCGGGGGGAGGTGCACCTCCGGGTGCAGCCCATCGCCAATACGGACTGCCTGCGCATAGTCGCCGACGTCGAGGCAGCTGTACATGCGCCACAGCCCGACGGTGGTGGGTCCGAAGCCCATGCCGTAGGCGTTGCCCTCGCCGGTGCGCTCGGCCAGCTCCGCAGCGTGCTCGAATGGAGCAGCCACGTCCTCTGGTCGGGAATCCACCGCCGCCAGCAGCGACCGGCACATCGCGAGCATGCCCGCCAGTTGCGTGGATTCCGGGGTGTCGGTGGGCACGGTCACCGCGTCCAGGTCGGCCAGCGCGAGATCGAACATTCCCGCGGTGATCATCACGTGGAGGCCACCCCACGCAGCGAGGCCCAGCGCGGTCGAGGTGTCGAGTTCCTGCGCCGCTTGGTGCGCCAGCACGACGGCCTGCAAGCGCAGATCCACCGGGGCACCCAGGACCCGCAACCATCCCACGGTGACTTGAGTATGCAGCAGCACCGCCAGATTGAGCAGCTCCGCGGTGTCCCGGCCAGCTGCGATCGAGCTGTGCAAGTCCCGGATCAACCCTGATAGCGCCGCGCCGACCTCGCCGGGCCGGTCACAGCGATAGTGCGCGTCTACCGTCCCCGCGATCCGGTCCCGCAGCGCCTCCCCAGGCACCACCTGACCACCCGGCCGTTGATAACCCACCACCAGCAGCGCCTGGCGAACCGCCTCGATAGCGCTGTCGGTATCCCCATTGCCGGGCGCTGGTACCGGTAGCCTGGTCAGCTCCGGCGGTGAGGTGCCCAGCGCATCGGCCAACGCCACGATCACGCAGTGCCGGTCCAGGGCACGTGTCCCCGCCTCCAGCTGGGACAGGTACGCCGGGGAGATCCCGGCCAGACCGGCGACCACCCGCAGCGACGTGCCCTGCGCGTGACGGATCTCCCGCAGCCGACGACCCATCAAGCGCACCTCCACCGCTGACGGTACTTCCACCCACCCTATTGAGTAGGTGGCGCGGCGTGGGAGATGCTCCGGACTGGTGGTCAGCGCCAGCGCTCCCGCTCGCGGCGCTCCTGGCTACGGGAGAACGTCACCTTGGTGCTCGTCACAGGGCGAGGACCACCCCAACGCACCGCACTCAGCAGCAACCTGGCCGCGACGCTGCGCGCGCTGGGCCGTGACGACGAGGCGAGCGAGCTGGAGGAATGGGTCCAGTCTCGGCGGTGAGCGTCAGCTAGACGGGCAGGCCCGCCCGGCAGGCCATCCCCCGCAACTCCCGGCCCACCGCGTCCTGCCTGGACCGGGCGACTAGTTCAGCGAGGGTCTCTCGGGCCGCCAGGTCCTGGCGCAGATGGTGCGGAGAAACCCGCTCTGCACGGCGAAATGCGAGCGCGGCGTCATGGAGGCGGTTCCGCACTCTGGCCAGCGGTCTTCGCTCTCAAGCAGCAGGGTGACACCGTGCGGGTGCCAGCTCAGGTGCTGGAGCGGCACGACCAGCGACATCGCGCCTACTAGCGGTGGGCTTCCGGTGCAGGTCGGGTAGTCGGCGGGAGTTGAGCCCAGGTCGGTAGGCTGGCTTAGCCGTCAGATGGATGGTGATCCGTCCCGGCCTGGCCCGCTTGGTGAGCTGTTCGCGAACGCCGTCCTCGTGGCCGCCTAGGTGTCGTCTGGTTTACGAGGGTGTGTGGTGTTGATGTCAACGGAGGAGTCCAGGGGGCTACTGCCTCGGCCCGGCTATCGCGCCGACGCAGTGGCGGCCAGCGCCCAGGGCGCACCCGAGGGTACGGCTGTCCGTCTCGCCGGCCGGGTCGTCCTCTGGCGTCGGATGGGCGGACTGATCTTCGGGCACGTACAGGACCGCAGTGGACGCGTCCAGATTTCGCTTTCCAGGGACGACCTGGGGGAGGAACTCTTTAAGGAGTGGTCGCGGGCGGTCAAGATCGGCGACTTCATCGGGATCGCCGGCAACCTCTACACCACCCGCCTCGGTGAACGCACAGTAGCGGTGTTCGAGCTCACGGTATTGAATCGGACCGTCCGCGCGTTGCCGGACAAGTGGCAGGGCCTCTCGAACGTAGAGGCCCGCTACCGGCGCCGCTACCTCGACCTGCTGGTGAACGCCGAGTCCCGGGACCGGTTCCGAACCAGAGCGAAGATCATCCAGCGGATCCGCCGATTCCTCGACGACAACGGCTTCCTCGAAGTCGAGACACCGATCCTGCAAGAAGCGGCGTCCGGAGCGGCCGCGCGACCGTTCGTGACCCGGCACAACGCCTTGGGCGAGGACTTCTACCTGCGGATCTCGCCAGAAACATTTCTCAAACGCATCGTCGTTGGCCCCCTCGATCGCATCTATGAGCTGGGCCGCAACTTCCGCAACGAAGGCATGGACTCCTCCCATCTCCAGGAGTTCACGATGCTGGAGTGGTATGCGGCCTACTGGGACTACCGCGATAACATGACCTTCGTCCGCGAGCTAATTCTCACGGTGCTCGACGAGGTCCTCGGCACCCGTACCGTCACCTATGACAGCGTGAAGCTGGACTTCGGCGCTGACTGGCCGGAGCTGGACTACCGGGGCGAGATCGCCCGGCGAACCGGTATCGACCTCACCGTCATCCGCGACCTGCCGACACTGCGAGCACGAGTCGCCGAGCTCGGTATCGACGTCGAAGACGCAGCGTCCTATGCGGGGTTGGTCGATCTGCTGTACAAGAAGACGGTCCGGCCCGAGCTCATCCAGCCGTGTTTCCTGGTGCATCACCCGGTGGAGCTGGTCCCGCTCGCTCGACGCAGCGATGAGGACCCGACCAGGCTCGACATGTTCCAGGTCGTCGTGAACGGCTGGGAGATCGTCAAGGCGTACTCAGAACTGATCGATCCGGTCGAGCAGCGGCTACGGCTGGAGGAGCAAGTCGAGCTGCGTGAGGCCGGCGACGATGAGGCGATGATGATGGAGGAGGACTTCATCGAGGCGATGGAGTACGGGATGCCACCGATGTGCGGTCTCGGCCTCGGGATCGACCGGTTCGTCGCCCTACTCACCGACGCACCCACCCTCCGGGAAGTCGTCCTCTTCCCCACCATGCGCGGCATCAGGAAAAATCAGACCGGCCCAGACCACGACACCTGACCGGCCGGGCAACAGATCCGGCCGGACGGAGGCCGCCCGGCCGGATCTGTTGCCCCAACCGACGAGATCGCTCCTTTACGGTGTACCGAAGACACAGCTGGGACTTCCCGCCAACACGCCTCCGACCCCAGCGCTGAAGGCCGCCCAGCGCACCTGGTTCATCCTGCCCTACCGGCTCCTCATCGGGCTGAGCGTCTCCCGCTTGTGCAGGTGCCCGCGCCTCACGGATCCGGCGCAGCCGCTGGGCGATCGTGCGGCTGTCCTCTGCAACGTCCATCACCAAAGAATCACAGAAGGCCCCGCTCAGGAGGTGGCGGGCTCGTCGATGAGCAGGTTGCGAGTGCGACTCGGGTCGACCGGGATGCCAGGGCCCATGGTGGTGGAGAAGTGGACCTTCTTCAGATAGCGCCCCTTAGCCGCCGAGGGCTTGCTTCGCAGCACCTCGTCGAGTGCAGCGGCGTAGTTCTCCACCAACTTGTCAGTGTCGAATGACACCTTGCCGATGATCAGATGGAGATTGGCCTGCTTGTCCACCCGAAAGTTGATCTTTCCGCCCTTGATGTCCACGACGGCCTTGGCCACATCGGAAGTGACGGTGCCGGTCTTGGGGTTGGGCATCAGACCCCGGGGACCGAGAATCCTGGCGATCCGGCCGACCTTGGCCATCTGGTCCGGCGCCGCGATGGCGGCGTCGAAGTCCAGCCATCCGCCCTGGATGCGCTCGATGAGATCGTCAGAGCCAACCGCGTCAGCGCCAACGGCTACTGCCTCGGCCGCCCGATCGCCGGTGGCGAAGACGATGACGCGGGCCGTCTTGCCGGTGCCATGCGGCAGATTCACCGTGCCGCGAACCATCTGATCGGCCTTGCGGGGGTCAACGCCCAGCCGCATGGCCACCTCGACGGTGGCGTCCATACTGCTCGGGGACGTCTCCTTAGCCAGTTCCGCAGCCTCCAGTGGGCTGTAGAGCCGGCTGCGGTCGACCCTCTCGGCTACCTGGCGATAGGCTTTACTGCGCTTCATATCACTGTCCTTCTTCGCTGGATCAGTCGTGGTGCGGACCAGCGCTGGCCCTTCCACGTGTACTGTCCTCCCACGCGTACTGTGCAAGCAGATCTCAGTCGACGACCGTGATGCCCATCGAGCGGGCGGTCCCAGCAATGATTTTGATCGCGGCATCAATGTCGTTGGCGTTGAGGTCTTCGCGTTTGCGCTCAGCGATGGCCCGGAGCTGATCACGGCCGATCCGGGCGACCTTGGTCTTGTGCGGCTCCGCCGATCCCTTGGCCACTCCGGCCGCCTTGAGCAGCAGCACCGAGGCAGGCGGGGTCTTGAGTACGAAGTCGAACGAGCGGTCCTCGTAGACCGAGATCACCGCGGGTACCACCTCACCACGGTTGTTCTGCGTCGCGGCGTTATAGGCCTTGCAGAACTCCATGATGTTCAGACCGTGTGGTCCCAGCGCCTGCCCGACCGAGGCCGGGTTCGCGGTGCCAGCCTCTAGGGCGAGCTTCACGGTGGCCGCGAGCCTGCGTCGCTTCTTGGGGGGCATGGTTCCTTCCCTGGCTGGTACAACCGGCGCCGCGCCGGTCAGATCTTGGCGACCTGGCTAAACGAGAGTTCGACCGGAGTCTCCCGACCGAAGATTGACACCAACACCTTGAGCTTCTGTGCGTCGGCGTTGACCTCGTTGATCGTCGCCGGCAACGTGGCGAACGGACCGTCCATGACGGTGACCGACTCGCCCACCTCGAAGTCGACCTCGATTGTAGATTTGGCGCCACCAACGCCTCCCGCCTGCTTGCCGGCGCCGACCGGCGCTTTGGGCTGCGCCACCCGTGGGGCGAGGAACTTCAGCACCTCGTCCAGGGTCAGCGGGGAAGGCTGCGAGGTAGCACCGACGAACCCGGTGACCCCCGGCGTGTTGCGCACGGCGCTCCACGAGGCATTGTTGAGGTCCATCCGGACCAGAATGTAGCCGGGCAGCACCTTGCGCTGCACCTGCTTACGCTGACCGTTCTTGATCTCGGTGACCTCTTCGGTGGGCACTTCCACCTGGAAGATATAGTCCTCTACATCCAGAGTCTGGATCCGGGTCTCCAGGTTCGCCTTCACCTTGTTCTCGTAACCGGCGTAGGAGTGCACCACGTACCACTCGCCGGGAGCGGTGGCCAGCGTGGATCGGAGCTCGTCGAGCGGGTCGGCAGACCCCGGCGATGTGACCTCGGCTGTCCCCCCGTCCTGGCCGGCTTCATCAATGGTTTCGGTGCTCTCGGGCGTATCGATCTCAGAGGTACCGACCTCAGCCGTATCAACCTCGGGTGTATCGGTGTCGAACAGCCCCGTCAGCTCCTGCTCCCCCTCGGCGGAAGTCCTTCCGGAGAAAGTCCCTCCAGGAAAAGTCCCTCCAGGGAAAGTCCCTCCGGGGAAAGTCACAGTCGGTCTCGCTTTCTTCAACTTGCCGTCATGCCGTGCTGGTCGTCAACGCCCCGCCCGGGTATCCGGCATCAGCCAAACACGGTCAGCATGGCCCTACCTAGCCCCATGTCCAGCAATGCCACAAATGCCACCATGAAGCTGACAAAGACCAGCACGACCGCGGTGTAGACCACCAGCTCCCGGCGGCTTGGCCAGATCACCTTGCTGAGCTCGGAGCCGACCTCGCGGAGGAACCGCATCAGCCGGGCCGGCGCAGCCACCTTAGTCTCGGTAGCGTCGCGGGCCCTGGTTGGATGGCCTTTGCCCGCGACTTCGGACCGTTGCACCTGGATGGGGCGGCTGGTGGAGCGCACCCGGCGCACGGCGGCGGCAGGCTGCGGGACGTCGGATGACGCCTCAGCTTGCTCCAGCCACTGCTCCGTCTTGTGGGCGCGATCCTCGCTCACGCTGGTGATCCTCCGCTTCGCCGGGCCATCTGGCGGTTGGGTCGTCGCCGGTTCACGGTCAACCCAGGTTTCCTCAAGTCAGCCCAGGTTCAAGGTCAACGCAGGGGCGACAGGACTTGAACCTGCAACCTGCGGTTTTGGAGACCGCTGCTCTGCCAGTTGAGCTACACCCCTTTACCGGACGTCTCGGCGGAGACGCCGCACTACGGGCACCCTCCCATAGCCCGCGCCACGGCTATCACCGGGCCCGAGAAATCTGCTGGTAACCCCGGCACCAGAGTGTAGGCCACCGGAGCCGCTGAACTCCAACAACCCCGCACGCATGGACGGCGCGCCGTGCACTCGACGCCACCGACGTTTCCCCGAGCGGGGAGGTCGGTAATGTCGAGTTCCCGACGTCGAGCGGTGAGCGGGCGGTCAGGCTAGCGCGATGGTGGCGGTGGCTTGGCCGAGGACGGACTGGGCGGCGGAGCGGGCGGTGATGGCGATGACGACGGTGCCGTCGTCGTGTCGTTGCGCCACCTTGCCGGAGAACTCCACGAGCGTACCCTCAGCGTCGTCGGGCACGACGACCGGACGAGTAAAGCGGACTGCGCACTCCACGACGGCGCCCGGGTCACCGGCCCAGGTCGTCACCAGGCGGTTAGCCAGCGCCATGGTGAGCATCCCGTGCGCGATGACGTCAGGGAGGCCGACCTCCCGAGCGGCCCGTTCATTCCAGTGGATCGGGTTGAAGTCGCCGGAAGCTCCCGCGTAGCGAACCA
>Ga0213881_10000650_pt1 | contig 20216 bp, 16 predicted proteins | sample BarmaccoBMER_R08_FD_160104 | JGI IMG/M metagenome (GOLD analysis project Ga0213881, IMG submission 160104) | Barbacenia macrantha exposed rock microbial communities from rupestrian grasslands, the National Park of Serra do Cipo, Brazil - ER_R08 ... | reverse complement strand
TCCTCTTCTTTCACTGGCGCATTCAGTTTCACGCCGAGGTTTTTGCGCAGCTTCCTTGGGCTGATGCGCGTCGCGCCATCGATCTCGATCTCGGTCAAAAGCGAGCGCGTCTGGATCGCGACGATGACCCGCATGCCATCACTCTCCGGCTGGCCGAACACGCGCACATTCTCGAAGTCCCCCGTGTCGTAAAGCCGGCGGATGTCTTCCTCGGCCACGATCTCTGAGTACGGCTGGCCTATTTTCGTTCGCAATTGCGCCAGCACACGTTCGCGACTGATCGTCACCGGGCCGATGTACTGGACATCGATTCTGCGCACGATCGGCGGTCCCTGGGGCGCCGGCTGCTCCATGTCTGGCGGTGGCGATTGCGCGCGTAACCCGGCCGCGGCGACTGTACTCAGCAGCACAAGCAGCGCGAGCGTGCAGCGGCGGCGGAGCGAGTCATAAAGCATAATCGGGAGAGCGTCAGATTACCGCCGCGGGGAAGGGCGGTATTACTTCGTACGGACGCGATTATCGTCAAGCGGCAATTGCTTGCAAGCCTTCCACTAACAATCCGCTCGCCGGTGTGGCCGCGCGCCCCGCTGCTTGCGAGGGGCGCAAGGGGACGCATATTGGCGCGCCCGGCTCGGGGCATGCTACGGAAAACAAGGGTCCGCTGTTTAGCTCATGAAACGCAAACGCCATTGGTACCGATGGCCATTCTACATCGGGCTTTTTCTCCTCATCCTGCTCGTCATCGTCCGGGCGCTGCTGCCGTTTTGGGTGCGCGATTACGTGAACCGGAAGTTATCAGAAATGCCGGATTACCGCGGGCATGTGGCCGAGGTGACACTCCACATTTGGCGGGGCGCCTATCAAATTCACGGTGTGGACATCGAGAAGACGACTGGTCACGTACCAGTGCCGTTTTTCTCCGCGCCGGTGATTGATCTCTCGGTGCAATGGCGCGCGCTTTTCGACGGGGCGCTCGTCGGTGAAATCGATTTCTACCATCCGCAAATGAATTTCGTGAATGCGCCGAGCAAAGCCAACTCACAGGTCGGCATCGACAAACCGTGGACACAGACCATTAAGCAATTGTTCCCGCTGAAGATTAACCGGTTTGGCGTTCACAACGGCGAAATTCATTACCGCGATTTTTCCAAAAAGCCGCCGGTGGATGTGGTGATGGACCGTGTGCAGATGGTCGCGACCAATCTGACCAACAGCAAAAAATTATCCAAGAGCCTGGTGGCGGAAATCCAGATGCAGGGGCGGCTAATGCAGAGCGGTGAGTACAAGTCGCAGATTGCGCTCGATCCCTACGCGGCCAAGCCGACGTTCACCTATCGCGGCGAGCTGGAGGATTTGCCGCTGGTGAAGCTCAACGAATTTGCCAAGGCGTATGCCAGCATCACGTTTGAGAAAGGCACGTTGCGCGTCGCCTCGGAGCTCACGTCGACCGATGGCGCGTTCAAGGGTTACGTCGAGCCGGTGTTTGATCACATGGCCATCTTCAGCCCGGAGCACGATTCGGATAACCCGGTTGATTTCGTCTGGCAGGGAATCGTCGGCGGTCTAACGAGAATCCTTCGCAACCAGCCGAAAGATCGCTTTGGGACTAAAGTTCCGTTGTCCGGGAACTTCGACAATCCCAAACCGGCGATCATGACGACAATCCTGAATGTTTTCCGCAACGCCTTCATCCAGGCTTTCACGGGTACGCTGCAAGAGCAAAAGCGGCAGAATATCCCTGACGTAAACCCGAATAAGAGCGATTAGCCTGGCTCAGTTTTCCGGCGGGAGCACCACCACCGGCGCGAGGTCGTTTGCCGGAAGCGCGTGCCGTGGCGGCGCGACCTTGCGCACCCGATGATGCGAGATCACGGGCGCGTCATTCACGTCTGGCAGCGGCGGAGTGACCACCTTCCTGCCGGACGGCAGCTCGAGTAGCCATTTGCCGTCACCGGTGGTTCCCACAAAGCGAGCCTGATCATTCCCCACGCGCATAACCGGAAGAGCTTCACCGTTGCCGCTGGATCGCTTGCTGGCGCGGCGCGCACCGGCCGTACTCGCTCGCGCCGATTTCGCTGTACTTTTCGCGAACTTTGTTTCGGGCGGGGCAACAGGCATTCGCGGCATCTGCTGGGCCGGCGTAGCAGGTGCAGGTTCGGCTTTCATTTCCCCGTCTTCGTTGTTCTGCTCGCGAGCGTCTCCAGCGAGTACGTCGAGATCGTCGCCGTTTTGCGGCGGCGAAGGTTCAGTACTCGATGAGGGCGGCGCTTCGGCCGGGGGCGCAGGTTCGGCCCGGTTCGCGGCGATCTGCACCGGAGGCGCGACAGGCGAAGACTGGGCGGAAGGAGCCGCCGTGGCGTTTTGCTGCGCAGCAGCGACCGCAGCCGCATTGTGAACTCCGGACTCGTCGCCCACGGTGGCGGACTGCGCGCCAGCGTCCGTGACGGCGGTACTCGGCGCGGTTGAGTTGGCGTCCCTTTGCTCAGGCCGCCTCTGCGTTTGGGCGCCTGTCGCAGCAATTGGCGCGGCGCTGTTCTGCGCAATGGCCGCAGGCGTTGGTTGGGCCGCCGGTTGCGTCTCAGCCGGCCGCGTTTCCGGCACGCCCACGGGTACTCCAATTGAATCCAGCGGCTGGTCCCGATGCACCCACGCTCGTACTCGTTCGGGCAGCAGCACCGCTCCTAATCCGCAAAACAAAAGCAATGCCGCCGCTGCCGCTAACACCGGTCCGATGCGACTCCGACGTTTGAACTCCAGCGGTTCCAGCACCGCGCCGGGCCGCGTGTTCGCGCGGCGCCGTTCGAGTTTCTCCAGACAGCTGCGCAGTTCGTCCGTGAAGATGATCGGATCCTGCGGCCGCTCTTGCGGATTAATCCTGAGCATGCGGCGGAGTATTCGCCGTAGCGAGCGAGGAATGGGTGCGCCGCGCGGCAGCAAGCGCTCACCATCGCCCGACCGGCGCGCGCGGCCCGCCACCGGCACTGCACCGGTGAGAAGGAAACACATGGTCGCGCCAAGGGAAAAAATTTCCGAGCGGAAGTCCACTTTGCCCGTCTCCATCTGCTCAGGGCTGCCGAATGCAGGCCCGATCGAGGGCGCAAGTTCATCCGGGCCCTCTGAGTACAAACGCAGACCAGCAAGCCCGAAATTCAGCAGCTTGACAAACGGCCAGCCGCCATCCGGCGCCGCGCCATTGACGATCATCAAATTCGAAGGCTGTATCGCGCGGTGACTCAGGCTGTGGAACGCCGCTTCGGCAAGCGCGCTAACGACCTGCAGCCCGATACGCACCACCGCATCCGGCGGCATCGGCCCACGCTCCACCACCCACGCCTCCGCCGTTTCGCCTTCCACATATTCGCTCGCGAAAACAATGTGATCATCCTCCACTCGCGTCTCGAATACGCGTGCGACGTTCGGGTGCTTGAGCTTGCGCACGGCACGCGCCTTCGCCTCGAACTGGGCGCGACCGGTGTCGCTCACACTCGAGAGCGGGATGAGCTGGAGCGCGACGGCCTGGCCGCTTTGGTAACCCATCGCTTTGTAGGTGACGGCCGCGCCGCTGCGGCCAAGCTCACGCGGCGAGCCATCGTCGCCGACACAGACGCAATAATTTTCCTCGAGAGCTGTCGCTGGCATAAGACGTCGGGTAATTATTTAACCAATCGCTTTGACCGGTGATTCGAGCAAATCTTCGAAGGCGCAAGAGCGCGAGCTACCCCGCTTGGATTTGAACCAAGAATAACGCCTCCAAAGGGCGCTGTGTTACCGTTACACCACGGGGTATGAGAATTTCAGATTTTCGATTGCCGATTGCCGATTGCAAGCGGCGCGGCGCGGTTGGGCTAGCCGAGTTGCGCGCGAGCGCGGCCGATGTAACAATTCGCGCTCTGCCACTCAACACCCCTCATTAGCCACTCTTCACTTCTTCCCATGGCTGCCGCGAACGATCTCCGCAAGGGAATGGCGATTAAGTACAATGGCAACACCGCCATTGTCCTCGAAGTGCATCATCGCACGCCCGGTAATCTCCGCGCCTTCGTGCAGGCAATCATTCGTTACCTGAACACCGGCAAAAGCGCGGACGTGCGCTTCGGCTCGACCGACAAAGTCGAGCTGGTGGACATTAACCGCAGCACGCTTGAGTTCAGCTACAAGGACCCGAACGGTTACCACTTCATGGATCCGCAGACCTACGAAACCGTCACGCTCCAGGACGGCTTACTCGGGGACGCGAAGGATTTTCTGGTGGAAAATTTGCCTGTCACCGTACTCTACGCCGAGGGCAAACCGGTGCAGGTGGAATTGCCCTCATCCGTGAGCTTGAAAGTCATCGAGTCAGCGGAAGGCGTTCGCGGTGACACTGCCAGCAACGTCACCAAACCGGCCAGGCTCGAGACTGGCAAAACGATCAACGTGCCGCTGTTTATTAAAGAAGGCGAAACGATCAAGATCGATACTCGTACCGGAGCCTACATGGGCCGGGCGTAAATTTCGCACCGGCACTCCATCCTTGAGTACTCGGCGTGAAGGAGCTAGCGCCGCGTGATGGCCAGGCGCAGCTCGTGCACGTAAGCGGGGTTTACCTCGAAACAGGTGCCCGGCATTTCTGCCATATCGATCTGCTCTGTGTAGGGAATGCTTTCGACAAAGCCCGCAGCGATCAGGCCATTGAGCGTGTCGCTTACGTCTTCGAGCTCCATTTTGGTAGCGTCGAGGATTTCGGCGCCGAGCATCGATTCGGCGAAACCGAGCGCGCGAACGACGGCGGCCTCGCGGCCTGATAAACGGACATTCCGCATGATGAGAACAGAATTAAGCAGGGCGCGTGCCGAATTCTATAATTACCATAATCCGCCTTCGGGAACGCCGGCGATCAAAAATGCCGTCGTTAGCTGCGGGGCGCGGCAAAACCGTCGCTCATCCCCAGATCGGGCCCCCCTTGAATCAACCGAGGCCGCTGGTAAACTCTCGCGCTGTGACGAGCAAGGCGCTGACACGGGGCTTGTGGGTGGCCGTACTCGTGGCTCTGCTCGGACTCACGTCGCCTCGGATCGGTTTCGCACACTCCACCCCGGCGAGGAAGCATCAGTGCTGTGCCCGGATGCAAATGCCGGTGCACAATAACCATTGCGGAGAACACCCCGCGAAGGCCCCGCAATGTTGTGGTGGCTGCGCCGTAGGGCTCTCGCTCTATAGTACGGCTCCTGCCCGCTTTATCTTTCCCCACACCGCCGGCGAAAATTTCGCGGCTGACGTTTTCAGCGAAGTTTCTCGCGTGGAACGCCCGGCGATTCCTCCGCCACGCGCCTGAGCTGTCATCAGGCGGCTCGCCCGGTTTGCCGGCGAGATATTTTTGTACTTAACAGGAGGACCTATGAAATACCTTTTCATCATCATTGCTGCTTTGGCTGTGGTCGGGACGGCGACTGGGACTTCGCGCACGGCGGAGTGTTGCGCCGCGAAAGCCTGCTGCTCGAACGGAAGCCACTGCTGCGCTAAATAGTCGCGGTCTGAGTGAACGGCCCCGCCCGTTCTTCGGGCGGGCGGGGCTTTCATGCGCAGCGAAGCAAACGCGCGTGGAGAGCGATGCGGGAGGGCGAGCGGGTGCTCGTTGCGCAGCTCGCCATCAGCCGTTCAGCCCGGCGCGGGAAAAACAACTCACCAAAGTTTCCTCATAAACTTGAACCGAGCTTACTTCGTCATCATGGCCTCGCTGCTAGCGATCTGCAGCGTCGCCGCGCAATCAACATCGCCAACGCCGTCGTCGGTGCATTCAGCACATCAGCAGTACACCTGCGTCATGCACCGAGAGGTCGTAAGCGATCGGCCCGGTAAATGTCCGAAGTGCGGCATGGAATTGGTGCTCAAGACCGAGGCGGCGTCCATCCACGTTCCTGCTGAGCGGAAACGCGGGCACGAGCACGAGCACGAGATGATGATGAATTCCTCCGTGAACCTTGCCGATCCCATGGCGCGCGAGGGTTCCGGCACGAGCTGGCTGCCCGATTCTTCACCGATGTACGGCCGCATGTTCATGCTTGGCGACGATACCCTCATGCTGCACGGGGCAGCCTTCCCGCGTTACACCAATGTGAGTACACGTCGCGGTGACGACCGCATCGACGCGCCGAACTGGCTGATGGCGATGTACTCGCATCCGCTCAATGACAACGCGCAACTCGGCGCGCGCATTATGCTCAGCCTCGACCCACTCACGGAAGGAGGACGCGGTTATCCGCTGCTCTATCAATCAGGTGAATCGTGGCAGGGCGAGCCGCTGCACGACCGCCAACATCCGCACGATCTGTTCAGCGAGTTATCCGTTTCCTACTCGCAAAAAATCGCGAGCGATCTTTCCGCGCTGTTGTACTTCGGTTATCCGGGCGAGCCCGCGCTCGGGCCGCCTACGTTTATGCATCGGCCTTCGGCCATGGACGATCCCGATGCACCGCTCGGCCACCATTGGCAGGATTCCACCCACGTCACGTTCGGTGTGGCGACGGCCGCCTTGCAATGGCGCACGCTTAAACTCGAGGGCAGCATTTTTACCGGGCGCGAGCCGGATGAAAACCGCTACGATTTCGATCGTCCACGTTTCGATTCCTACAGCGGTCGAATCTCCTGGAACCCGACGCCTGATCTGGCGCTGCAATTTTCCCACGGCTATTTACGCAGCCCTGAAGCGACCGAGCCGGATGCAAATGTGCACCGCACCACCGCGTCCGTTTTGTACAATAAATCGCTCGGCGCTGACGCAAATTGGGCAAGCACGTTTGTGTGGGGGCAGAACAACACCACCCACGAAGGCGCGACGGAGTCGTTTCTGCTGGAATCAAATCTTCAGCGCGGGCGCGACACGGTTTACGCGCGGGTCGAGCGCGTGGAAAAATCCGCGCACGAGCTCGTTTTGCCGGAAGAATTTCACGACGAAATTTTTCCTCTCTACTCGGCGTCGTTCGGTTACGTGCGCGACCTGACTCACGCCAAAGGCATCGACGTCGGGCTCGGTGGGCAATTCACCATCAGCCATCGCCCGAGTGAGCTGAACGCAGTTTATGGGAATGAGCTCGGCTACGGCTTCCAAATTTTTCTGCGCGTGCGTCCATCGCGGCACTAACCTTCTCCGCTCTCGAGACAATTACGCTGCTTTTTCCCGCGCGACGATAGAGCTCGTTAGAAATTGAATCCTGGCGAAGTTCGCACCGGCTGCGACTCGGGCGCGTCGGGGTTTGATTCGCCGGGCACAGCGCTGGTGCCGGTGGCACTATTGCTCGTACTCTCGTCCAGCGTGCTACAGGAAGCGAAGGTGAAGGCGACGAAGAACGCGATAATCAACCCGCAGCACGTTTTCACCCGCGAAACAATGCAAAGGCACCGATGAATTTCCATCGCTCCTTGTGAACCATGCATCGCGAGACGGAAAGAACTCCCATGCTCAGCTTACGACTTTTTTCCCGGCCCCCAAAGCGCTCGCCCTGGCTTCGCGCCGGTGTGTTCGCCATCCTTCAGCACCTGTACTCCGTTGACAAAAACGTGCTTCACGCCGGTCGCGTACTGCGCCGGTTTTTCGTAGGTCGCGTGGTCGGTGATCGTCGCTGGGTCAAAAACAACGACGTCGGCGAACATTCCGTCTTTGAGGAAACCGCGATGGTCCAAGCCGAGATTCGTCGCGGGCAGCGCGCTCAGGCGCCGCACAGCTTCGGGTAATGTGAGTACTTTTTCATCGCGGCAATATTTGCCGAGCACGCGCGCGAAATTCCCGTAGGCACGCGGATGGCAATTCGACTTGGTGAAAGGCGGCTCCGGCGCCTGCGAAGCTTCATCCGAGCAGAACGAAATCCACGGCGTGGCCAGCTCTTTCTTCACGTTTTCTTCCGACATCAGGAAGTAGATGGTATCCACGCGCGACTCGTCTTCGCTGATCAAGTCCATGATTGTCTCGACCGGATCTTTGCCGCGCATCCTGGCTACTTCAGCCAGTGTTTTTCCAGTCAGCGGCTTGAGTTTTTCTGACTTGAAGCCGACAAGGAGAATCCGGTCTGGCGAGCCGGCCGCGAGGTAAAGATTTTCCCATTTATCGCTGTCCACTTTCACTTCCGCGGCAATTTTCGCGCGAGTGGCGGGATCGCGCAGGCGCTTGAACAACGCGGGGTAACCGCCGTCTTCCGTCCACGGCGGCAAAGAGGCATCGAGCCCGGTGCCGCCGGCGGTATAGGTGTACATGTCGGCCGTGATTTTCAGTCCATCTTTCTGCGCCTGCTCGATCTTCGCCAATAACGCATCTTCTTTCGGCCAATTTTTCTGCCCGGCTGCTTTGATGTGATATACCTCGGCCGGGATGTTCGCCTCGTTGCTGATGCGCAGCAATTCATCCAGCGCCTGAAGCAACTGGTTCCCTTCGCTGCGCATGTGCGAGATGTACTTTCCCTGGTACTTCGCGGCCACTTTGCACAGCTCGATCAGCTCATCGGTTTTCGCATAAAACGCCGGCGGATAAATCAGCGAGGTGCCGATGCCGAGCGCGCCATCTTCCATTGCGCTGCGCACAAGCTCGCGCATCTGGTCGAGCTGTTGCGGCGTGGGTTGCACGTCGTTTTCGCCGAGGACGTACTCACGAACGGTGGTCGCGCCGAGGAACGACGCCACATTACAGGAAACGCCCCGCCCTTGCAGATAGCGCAGGTACTCAGCCAGGGTGTTCCATTTGATGTCGTACTTAATGTCGCCCTGCTGTTCCAGCATCCGCTTCTTCATGCGCTCGTTGAGCGGCCCCATCGATTCGCCTTCGCCCATGATCTCTGTCGTCACGCCCTGGCGGATTTCGCTTTGTGAACGCCCATCCTGAATGAGCGACTCGGTGGACCAGGAAAGCATGTTGATAAATCCCGGCGCGACGGCGAGCCCGTGCGCATCAATCACATTTTTCGCGCTTGCGTTGGCTAAATCCCCCACGCCTGCGATGCGGTCGGCGCGAATAGCGACATCCGCGACGCGTCCTTCCGAGCCGCTGCCGTCATAAACCGTCCCGCCTTTGATCAGGTAATCGAACGGCACATCAGCAAAAACCGAACTGGCCATGACGAGAAAAGCAAGAGAAGCATTCAATCGCATGGCGCTGGTGTAGCGCAATGACGGCGCCGGGTCGAGTACTCAACGCGACTCTACATGGGCGCGAGTGGCGGCCGTTCCGGCGGCTCGGCGCGGAGCGTCTTCTGCGTGTGCGTACTCGTATCGATCATCGTCTCGGTGCTTGGGCTCTCATTCGCACAACCGCATAACACGCCGGCCAGCACGAGAGACAGCATGGCTGCCGCAAGTTTCCTCCTCAGTACAGCGGAATCGCTCGCCTGTTCACGAGTTTTCATCGGATCACCTGCACCTTCGCCGGGCGATTTGCGCCCTGCAAGTTTCGGCATCCGTGGTATTGCCCTTACGCGCAAAAGTACAGGCAACGCCAGGGTGTGTTACGTTCAACCCGGGGATGAAATCCGCGCATTCGTGTGACTCAGAGAAGGACGCGACCAGCGGCGCACCCTGTCATGCGCACACCGCGGTTCCGAACGAGCGGCCCGCGAAAAAATATTTGTGCCCGATGTGCGCCGGCGTCGAGAGCGACAGCCCAGGCACTTGTCCCAAATGCGGAATGGCGTTGGAATTAAACCCAACTTTCCGGAGCGCGAACAACGTCGTTTACACCTGCCCGATGCATCCGCAAATCGAGCAGGACCGTCCCGGTACTTGCCCGATATGCGGGATGGCGCTCGAGCCGAAAAATGCGGGTGACTTGGAGGAAAATCCTGAGCTGCGCGACATGACGCGACGGTTCTGGATCGGCGCCGTACTCAGCCTGCCGGTGTTCATCGTTGCCATGTCGCACATGCTCCCTTCGGCGCCGCCTTGGGTGCAGGGTGATTTCTCTCGCTGGGCGCAGTTTGTCCTGAGTACGCCGGTCGTGTTCTGGTGCGGCTGGCCGTTCTTCCAGCGCGCGTGGCAGTCGGTCGTTAACCGCTCGCCCAATATGTTTACGCTGATCGCGATCGGCGTGGGCGCCGCCTACGGCTACAGCGCCGTGGTCATGCTGCTGCCATGGATTTTTCCACCGTCGTTCGCGGCACACGGGACCATTGGCATTTACTTCGAAGCGGCCGCGATCATCACCGTGTTGGTGTTGCTTGGTCAGGTACTCGAATTGCGCGCGCGCAGCCGCACCGGCAGCGCCATTCGCGCCCTGCTCGATCTCGCACCGGCCACTGCTCGCCTGGTGCGCGATGGCGAAGAGCACGATGTGCCGCTGAATGAAGTACGAGCCGGCGACCATCTGCGCGTGCGGCCGGGCGAAAAAGTGCCGGTCGATGGCCGCGTTACCGAAGGCCGCACGAGCATCGACGAATCAATGCTCACGGGCGAATCGATGCCGGTGGAAAAAGCGGCCGGCGATCGCGTAACGGGTGCGACGTTGAACCAAACCGGCAGCATCGTCATCCAAGCGGAGCGAGTGGGCAGCAAAACGGTGCTCGCGCAAATCGTCGAGATGGTTGCACAAGCGCAACGCAGCCGCGCGCCGATCCAGCGCCTGGCGGACAAAGTCGCCGGCTGGTTTGTGCCGGCGGTGATCCTGATTGCGCTCATCACATTTTGCGCGTGGGCGCTCGCCGGACCTGAACCGCGGCTCGCCTACGCCATCGTCAACGCCGTGGCCGTGCTGATCATTGCCTGTCCTTGCGCGCTTGGGCTCGCCACACCCATGTCGGTGATGGTGGGAGTTGGCCGCGGCGCGCAAGCCGGCGTGCTCATCAAAAATGCCGGAGCCATCGAGTTGATGGAGAAGGTGAGTACGCTGGTGGTAGACAAAACGGGCACGCTCACGCAAGGCAAGCTCGCCGTAACCGGAATGATCACCAAGGGCGCCGTGACCGAAGAGGAACTGCTCCGGTCGGCCGCCGCCGTCGAGAAAAACAGCGAACATCCGCTCGCCCGTGCGTTGCTGGAAGCGGCGACGCAACGCGGCATCAGCATTCCGGCAGCGGCGAATTTTGAATCGATCACTGGCGGTGGCGTCGTGGGCGAGGTTGCTGGTCAGCGCGTGGTGGTGGGAAAGGAGAAGTTCCTTCGTGAGTACGAGATTAAGGACTTGGACTCGCTCGAGGAACGCGCCGCCGCGTTTCGAGCTCAGGGCAACGGCGTCATCTTCGTCGCCATCGGCGGCCGCGCAGCCGGCATCATCGCGGTCGCGGATGAAGTGAAGGAAACCGCTGCCGGCGTCATCCAGGAACTGCATCGGCTCGGGATCAAGATCATCATGCTGACCGGCGACAACGAGCGCACCGCGCGTTCCGTCGCGCAGAAGCTCGGGATCGACGACGTCGAAGCTGGGGTGGAACCGGAGCAAAAGTACGAGCGCGTCCGCGGATTACGTGGGGAAAACAACGTCGTCGCCATGGCGGGCGACGGGATCAACGACGCGCCGGCGCTTGCCGCGGCGGACGTCGGCATTGCCATGGGCACCGGCACAGACGTGGCGATGGAGAGCGCTGGCATCACGCTGCTGAGCGGTGATCTGCGCGGCATCGAGAAGGCAGTGCGTTTGAGTCGCGCGATGATGCGCAACATCCGGCAGAACCTGTTTTTCGCGTTTATCTACAACTCGTTAGGCGTGCCCATCGCGGCGGGCGTTCTCTACCCATTCTTCGGCATCCTGCTCAGTCCGGTACTCGCGGGCGCGGCGATGAGCTTTAGTTCCGTGTCAGTAATCGCGAACGCGCTGCGATTGCGTTCGGCGCGCCTGTGACTTCACCACAGTATTTGCTTGCGGCGTTTAATGAACTGGCCGGTGAGCTCGTGCGGCGCTTCCGTTGCGAGCCAGACGATTCCAGCCGCGCCTTCTTCCACGGAGAGGCTCGCATTCGCTCCGCCCATGTCCGTGCGCACCCAGCCTGGGCAAACAGAGTTCACGGCAAACTTGGGCAGAGCGGCCGCGAGCTGCACGGTGACGCCGTTCAGCGCCGTCTTTGAAATGCAGTAAACGGGCGCCCAGCCATCCGCGCCGTCGGTCAATTGTCCGCCGCTGCTCGAGACGTTGATGATGCGCGCCGCGCGCGATTTCGCCAGCAACGGGTGAAATGCCTGTGCGACCAGGAGCGGCCCGAGCGTGTTCGTGCGCAAGGTGGTCTCAAAGTGATCCGCTGTGGCTTTTAAGATCGCCTCGTCGCCATCAACAATGATGCCGGCATTGTTTACCAGCACATCGAGATGATCAGTACTGCGGGCGAGCTCAGCCGCAGCGTCGCGAATGCTCCGACGACTCGAGACGTCCAGTTTCAAAAACGTGGCGCGCTCGCCGAGCTTCGCCGCGGCTTCGCGCCCGGCCTTTTCATTTCGCGCGCCGAGAAAGACGCGAAAGTTTTTGGCGGCAAGCTGCCGCGCTACTTCAAAACCAATGCCTTTATTTGCGCCGGTGACCAGCGCGACCTGCTCGTTCATTCGACACGATACACCGCGAATCCTCTCTCGTGCGTTTCCTCGGATTTAAAGCGATGAGTCGGCGCAGCGCGCGCATGTTCGCCACGTCTTCGGTCAACTCCTTGCCTTTCGGCGTCTCGAGTACCTTCGGGATTTTGCGGAAACGCGGCGCATTCATGATGTGACGAAAGGCCTCGAGCCCAATCTCCCCTTCCCCGATGTGGGCGTGGCGATCGACGCGAGACCCGCGGCCGGTTTTCGAATCGTTGATGTGAATGGCGGCGAGCCTTTCGCGCCCGAGTACGCGGTCGAATTCGCGGAACGTTTTCTTCACGCCGGCATGGGAGCTGATGTCGTAGCCAGCGGCGAAAACGTGGGCGGTATCCAGGCAGACGCAGAGCCGCTCGGGCTCGCGCACATTGGCGATGATGAACGCGAGCTGCTCGAAGGTGTGACCGAGGCATGAGCCCTGTCCGGCCGTCGTTTCCAGCGCGATTCTCGTTTTCACCTTCGGAACGCAGCGAAACACTTCGTCGATCGACGCGGCAATTTTGCGCAGGCCCGCTTCTTCGCCCGTGCCCATGTGTGCGCCCGGATGCATCACGACAAATGGCAGCTCGAGCTGGTCGGCGCGCATGAGTTCTTCGGCAAGGGCGCGAATCGAGTTCGCGTGAAACTGTGGGTTAGTGGCGGCGAGATTGATCAGGTAATTGACGTGGGCAAAGACGGAAGCGAGCTGCCAGCGTTGCGCGTGGTCGATAAAGCTGCGGATTTCCTGCGGCGTGAGCGGCCGGGCAAACCACTGCATGTTGTTCTTCACGAAAATCTGCATGGCTGTGCAATTGATCGAGCAGGCGCGCTCGATAGCCGCATGCACGCCGCCAGCGATCGACATGTGAGCACCGAGCAGAATTTCTGATGGCTGATTTGCGCTTTGTCCCACGTGCCATGCTCCCAAATCAGAAATCAGAAATCATATATCAGAGATCATCAGAGGTTCTTCGCCCGCCAGGTCGGGTGGCTCAGGCTGCCTTCGGCCCGGTACTCAAAGAATTTGTAGAGCGGCGTGAGCACTGCGCCTGCGCCGGTCGCCTGCACACGGACGTCGAAATCGATTTTGTCGTCGAGAAAATGTGAATCGCCGTGGCCGATCATCCCGAAAGTACCGGCATCAACGTGAAAATCCGGGGTGCGGATGACGCCGTCGTGGATGGTGAACGACATGCTCGCCTTGCGTGCGACGCGGTAGCCGACGCCGGGAATGATCGCATCCAGCATGTTCGATAACGGCCCGAAAAGCGGCACCGCGAAAACGTCGCCGTTGCGCACATCGACCTCGCCCTGGCCTGTCATAGTACGGGCATCATCGCCGTTCCCGCTCCAATCGTAGTGTCCGCTCATCGACCCATGCGCGGTCTCGTAGCCGAAGTACAGGTTGGTCAGGCGCGGGAAATCAACGCCGTCCGCAGTGATGCTGGCACGATAATGTTTGTCGTTTCGCGCCAGTGAAATATCGGCATTCCCGGAAATCGCGCCGGAAAAGATCGAGCCGTTTAGCTGCGCGATCTGGAGCCGGTCCTTGGTCACGATTAACGTCGCGGCGACATTATCGATCGGCAGCGTTTTGCCCAGCAACACGTACTCCATTCTGCCTGGTGAGCTGACACTGATCTCGAGGTGCGTACTTTTGCCGCCGCGGAACTGATAAACGCCGTCGGCGGTGATCACCGGTGGCGCGCTGAATTTGTACGGTTTGATGATCTTGAGCAGATCGGGATCCACCCAGGGGATCGTTTCCGCCGGCCGCAAGGTTGAGTGAATGGTACTCACGCGCGTTTCATGGTGCGCGAAATCGTAAGTGAACGTGCCGGTGGCGCTGCCCTCATCGCGCGTGACGTGGAAATTCTCATAGGTGACGGCGCCGTCGCTGAAATGTACCGCGGCCGATGCCTTGTTAAAGGCGACGCCGCGGAAACGGCCGCGCTCGAGCTGCACCTGTCCGTCACCTTTCCATGTCGCCGGGTCGCGGCTCCTGCCGCGGATCGCCAGGCGCACGTTTGAGGCATGCGGCCAATCCCATTCCCGCGCGAAATCGCGTACTCCGGGCGGAGCGAGAGATCGCAGCGCATTGGCGTCGATGGTGCTGGTGAAATCGAGGCGGAAATCGCCAGGCGCATCGAGCAATTGCGCCACCAGCTCGCCGCTTTGATGCCGCACGTGAACGTCTCGCAGCATGGTGCGTGTACCGTCCCAGGAGAATTCCGCGCTCGCACCATTGAACGGGATAAGTTTGTAGGAAAAACGATCAACAGCGGCACGCCCGATCGTCTGCCATGTCAAACCGCCAGCGCTGATTTTCCCCGTCCCGGAGACTTCCAGGCGTGGCGGGCTGAAGAAAGTGATGTCACTGAACGGCCCGGCGATGCCAAACCCATCCAGCAACGCGCGCAAGTTGATGCTGCTACGCGCTTGGAATTCCAGTGCGCCATCGGCGCGACGCCAGAGTGCGTTAGCGTTCAGACCCCCGAAATAATCCTGCCATTCGCATTCAGTGATGCGCAGCTCCTGCTCCGCGAACTCGCCGGCGATTCGCAGTCCGCGGCACTCGTATCCGTCGCGGCGGATGCGATCTCCCCGCAGAGTAGCGTCCACGCGCGCGTCCTCGAGCTGCGCGACGTCGCCGGAAAACTTCAATTGCAGCTCAGGCGCGCTCTCAAAGCGGAACTTGCCGAGCTCATCAACAACGCGCTGGAGTAACGTCAGCCGTTGCTGCCATTCCTGCGGCGATATCGGTTGCGAAGGCGGTGCGTTGCTGCGTTTGATGAGCTGGCCGCTGGCCGAAACGTGAATTCCGCAAAACATGCCATCGGCCTGGCTGACGTAGATTTGCTCCGGCGGAAAATAGACATGCGCGCGCAGTTTCCGAATGATGGCACGACGCGAGTCCGGCGCGGCATTTGCCGGCAGCGGCAAAATGACCTGGGCGTCGCGAATATCGATCGCATTAAGGCGGCGTAATTCACGTCGAGGGAAACGCGGCTGATCTGCGCGATCGTGTTCTCCCGGTGTTTGTAATCAAAGATGCGCACGTCCTGAGCGATGAGGCCGCGGAATGGGTCCAGCGTGAGGCGTCGCACGGAAGCTTCCACACCGCGTTTGTGCAGTTCGCGCACCACGAGCGCGCGCCATGACTGGCCGAAGCCCCGCTCGGCCAGGTACCAGCCGCCTGCAACCAACGCGCCGAGAGCGATGACCAGCAGCAGGCGTACTATTGTACTCAGGATGCGCCACGCGAGCGAAGGAGCCTCACGCGTGCGGATGACCGCGCTTTCCGGAAGCTCAGCGACGCGCATGGCAATTCAATCGCGCGCCGCGCTGTCGCTTTCAACCACATGCCTCGGCGACCAGCGAGGAATCACGTTGCGCCGCCGCGAAGCTTGCGGCACGAGATGTCTCGTGAGCTCGACATGACAGTTAACGACCTGCCTGCGATCAACGCCTCATTGAATTTCATCAGCACGGTTTTCATTTCTGCCGGCTGGTTTTACATCCGGCGCAACGCCTGGCAGCGGCACGTGCCCTGCATGATCGCGGCGATTGTTTCCTCCACCTTGTTTCTCGTCGGCTACCTCGTTTATCACGCGCACGCCGGCGAAAAGTCGTCCGGCTACACCGGGCTGATTGCGGCGATCTATTTTCCGATTCTAGCCAGCCACGTGCTGCTCGCCTTTGTCACGTTGCCGCTCGTGGTACTTACAGTGCTGCCTGTTTTTCAACGCCGCTGGGATAAACATCGGCGGCTCGGCCGTTGGACCATGCCGATCTGGCTCTACGTCTCGGTTACGGGCGTGTTCGTTTACCTCATGCTCTACAAATGGTTCCCGCCGCGCCCGCACTAATCTCAGTAAGAGTACGAGTACAAGTACGACGAGTAGTGAACATCTTGCACACGCGCGGCAATTGTTGTTTGCTCGCGAGATGGTGACGATCGCGACCTTCAACGAACAGGCCAAAGCAAAACATTTGCGCGACCGTTTTCAACAGGCAGGTGTGCACGCGGACGTTCTCGGTGGGGGCGGGATCCAGCGCGTGGCGTTCATGTCCAAGCCGCAGGCTAACGTGAAGGTGAAGGTGGAAGAGGGCGATTTCGAGAAGGCGCAGAAGCTGATGCGCGAGTGGGAGTCGGGGGACCCGGAGATCGGCTGCGCGATGCGTTGCCCGCAGTGCGGCTCGGCCGAGATTGAGTACCCGCAGCTGACACGAAAATTTCTCACGCCGGCGATCGCGAGCGTGCTCTTTGCGCTTAAAGTTTTCCCGAAGGAATTCTATTGCCAATCGTGTCACTACACCTGGCCGGATAAGGAAGTGCCGGAGAAGGAGCAGTGGTGGCAGTGAAGGGGTGACGTGCGGGAGTGTTTCGCAACTGGGCCGCGCTTGTTGACGTGCTCGCCGCCGTTTCCTGTCATTCTGAGCGGAGCGAAGCGGAGTCGAAGAATCCCGTGGCGAAATCTGTAAGATAATTTATCGGGGTCCCTCGACTTCGCTCGGGATGACGCACGTTTTGCGTGATTACGCGACGACCCCCGCGCGCTGACATGGCGCGCAAATTGCGCATCTTCCTTCGCTCATGAAGTGGCTCTTCGCGCTCTTGCTGGCGCTCGCGATTTTCGGCGGCGCCTATTACTTCAGCTATAACGTTCTTTTCAAGCAGCAGATCGCCGTCCAGCAGGAACAACGCGGCGAAATCGCGAACACACCGCCGCCTGATGTGAGTCTGCCGGAGTTCCAGGCCGCGGCGAAATTGCGCCAGGATGGCAAGCTGCTCGAAGCACGCGACGCGCTGATTGCATTTATCGGGAAATATCCAAACGGCCAGCACTTCGAGGAAGCGAAAGACATGCTCGGCGCGGTCAACACCGACATCCTTTTCTCGCCCGTCCCTTCGCCGGAAAAACGGGAATACATCGTCAAAAAAGGGGACGTGATCGCGCGCGTCGCGCAGCACATGCACAGTACGCCGGAGTTGATCATGCGCACAAATAACCTCAGCTCGACCATGCTGCGCATTGGTGAAAGACTGCTCATCTCAAACCCAGAGTTCTCACTTTTTATCCAGACGAAAGCGAAGCTCATCGTGCTGCTTAATCACGGGAACTTCTTCAAGCAGTACCATATTCAGGAGGAAAAATTACCGCCCAAACAACCGGCGCGAATTACCACCAGAGTCTCTGAAGTGATGGCGTGGAAGGACGGCCGGCGCGTCGGTTTCGGCACCCGCGATTATCAGACGAGTACTCGTTGGATCCGGCTGGCTAATCCTGCTTACACCATCTACGCCATGCCCGATGCGTTCCATCCGGGGACGGATCAGCCGCCGCCGCCGCTCGGGCTCGGCGTGAGCGCCAGTGACGCCGAAGAGCTGAGCAGCCTTGTCAACGGGAAGACGCCTGTCACCATTACGGAGTGATGAAGTTGCCAGCCTGCTTCGAATTTCGGATTGCAAGTTTCGAATCTCACCCGGGGTTGCCGTGATCGAACCGAATTTAATGGACATTCAGCCGCTCGATTTCGAAAAGCCGATCGTGGAATTGCAACGCCGCTTGCAGGAAATCCGCGATCATTCTAACGAGCACGCGCTCGATTTTGACAACGAAGTCGCGGCCATGGAGGCCAAAATCGAGCGGACTCGGCGCGACATTTACGGCAACCTAAGCGCCTGGCAGCGGGTGCAGATCGCACGGCACGTGCAGCGGCCTTATGCGCTTGATTACGTGGAGCGCTGCTTCACCAACTGGACTGAACTGCACGGCGACCGCGTCTTCGCCGATGACAAAGCGATGCCATGCGGACTAGCCATGCTCGGCGAACACCGCTGCGTACTCATCACCAACCAGAAGGGCCGTAACACCAAGGAGAACGTCATGCGCAATTTCGGCTGCGCCCACCCGGAAGGTTACCGCAAGGCACTGCGCATCATGAAACTCGGCGAGAAATTTTCCCTGCCCATCATTGCCCTTATAGATACGCCTGGGGCATATCCCGGAGTCGGCTCCGAAGAGCGGCACATCGCCGAAGCCATTGCTATCAATTTGCGTGAAATGATGACATTGCGCGTGCCCATTCTCGCCGCCGTCATCGGCGAAGGTGGAAGCGGCGGCGCGCTCGGCATCGGCGTGGCCGATCACGTGATGATTTTAGAGAACGCCTATTATTCCGTGATCAGCCCGGAGGCATGCTCCGCGATTCTGTGGAAAGACCGGAGACACGCGGCAGAGGCAGCCGAAGCATTGAAGCTCACGGCGCAGGACCTGATTAATCTCGGCGTGGTGGACGAAATCATCTCTGAGCCGGAAGGTGGCGCGCACCGCGATCACACCCGCGCGGCGGAAGTACTCGGCCACGCATTACGTACTAACCTCGACCGGCTCTTGAAAACGCCCATTGATCAACTGCTGCAACGCCGCTACGAGAAATTCCGGCGTTTGGGCAATTTCGCTGAAATCGCGGCGGACGCGCCCGGCGACGGCGCAACCAACTAACCGCTCGGGCTCATCGAGTAATGACAGCGACGGGTCGTTCCTGCTTGTTTTTGTTCGCGCTTGCGATCGTCGCGCTTCCGGCACGGGCCGAGCGCCCGTTCGATTTCAAGCGCGATACGTTCGGCTTCGCGAACATGACCGTTTTCGCCTACGAAAACGGCGTGCCGCACCTGCGCCACGACGATCCGGCGAAGCAGGAGCGCTACACGCGGCGTTGCTTCGTACTCAGCCGCAGCGCTTGGCAATTCCGGAAATTCGCTCGCTTCGCTCCACACGCGCCGGCGATCGACAACGCGGAGCTCATCAGGCGCATTCGCACCGTGACGCGGCGCGCGGCATGGAAACCGGCGCTGCCGGAAAACCAGCGGATTATTTTTCCCTACGCTGACGTGCGCGCGCTCAGCGAAAAACATGGACGGCTCTTGCAGGAGAATGTCGGCCTGGGCTGGCCCACCTACTGGCGGCCGGGAAACTGGCGCGTCTTCTTCGCGACCGGCCGCGGTTATCAGGAACAGACGCACGCGCACTTGAATGAAGCGCTGGCGCGCGATGACATGTTTGTCGGTTATCTGACCACCCTGCCGAACCTGAGCATCAATCACGCGGTACTCTTTTACTCGCGCAGGACTGATCCGAAAAACGGCATCGACCATTATCTCGTTTACGACTCCAATCACCCGGAAGCGCCGCGCCATCTCACCTGGTCAGACCGGGACCGCTCGTTTTCCTACGAAAAAGACTGGGACTTCGTGGGCGGCAAGATTCGTGTGTACCAGGTTTACGGCAAAGCGTTTCAGTAATGGCTCTCTAGCGACCGCGCGGCGCTAAACGGAGAACCTCAGCGCGTCATTGCCAGGTGCCCCACCGTTTTCACCGCCGCCGTTTGGGACATCGGCGGAAAAAGGAACCGCAGCATGGGATTTACGCGGGCGGCCCATGCGCTCTCAGTGTGACCTGCCCCTTGTTCTTCCGTGTACTGGAGGTCGTCGTGCAAATGCCATCCCTTCTCGACCAGCGCATCGCGCAGAGTACGTGTGCGCTCCCATCCCGGTTCGTGCGTGCCGATGTCGAGCCAAATCCGCAGCGGCAGCTTGTCGTCCAGCTCTTCCACCATGCGCACGATCACCTGATCATCCCACCAGACCGACGGCGACATCACCGCGAGCCGCGTGAACACATCAGGAAAGTACAGCCCCAGCGCTAACGTCACCAGGC
>Ga0213881_10000649_pt1 | contig 20223 bp, 18 predicted proteins | sample BarmaccoBMER_R08_FD_160104 | JGI IMG/M metagenome (GOLD analysis project Ga0213881, IMG submission 160104) | Barbacenia macrantha exposed rock microbial communities from rupestrian grasslands, the National Park of Serra do Cipo, Brazil - ER_R08 ... | reverse complement strand
CATTGCGCGCGCGGATCCATTCCAAGCGCATTGGCGGAAGCCCTTGTTCTACCTCGCCGCGGAACTCAGGATCGCCCCACGGCCCGCTCGTATCGTAAACCCGGATCGGCTCGTTCGGCTCAAGCTCACCGCGGAGGTTCTTGGTCGGTGATTGCGAGATCTCGCGGAATGGGATGCGAATGTCGGGATGCAATTCGCCATTCACGTAAACGCGACGGCTATTCGGCATGGAGCAATCGCCGCCAGTCGGATTGGCGGTTTGCAGTTCGAACGGGTGTTTGGGTGCGATCATAAAGGCAGTATTAATTCGAAAGCCAGAAAGCCAGAAAACGAAGAAAGCCAAATCCCCGTTTCTGGTTTTCTGGATTTCAAATTCGTCGTTGTTTTAAGTAAAAAGCCACGCGCGAGAACGCATGGCTAAGTGCCAGTTCGGCACGGACCTCCTCGCTCCCTGCGGCGGCATTACCCGCATCAGGTTCAAGGGGTCAGTTCGCAGCGCGAACACTCTCAGCCATTGCAGCTCCCCCGGTTCGGAGGAAAGCCTAAGAGCACGAGCCAGGATGTCAACGACAGTCCGCAGACAGGCCGCTGGTGCGGTCGAGAGTTGTGCAAGTCGCTCGTCTGGTTGACGAGTAAAAACGCAACCGTTGGACGATTCGCGCAGACCAACAGCCAGCCTGCGCGAATCGCGGGGCGATGATTTCCCTTTAACTGAACGAATTACTTTGCGGCTTGCTTTGCGTCGGTATGGAAAACTGCCATCCACTTGCCGCCCTCCTTTGTCCAGACTGAGGCGCAATTGTGTGTACCGGAGTCGTCCTTCCCGTCGACCGTCGCTTCGGTTTTGGCGACATAAGTGGTGATGACCACGTCTGGGCTGACAGCGGTCACTTTGTAATCGCTTAACTCAAACGATCTTACGTCTCCGCCCTCCATCGATTTGAGTTCGCCCGCCATGTCGCTCATGCCGCTGTCGTAAACGGCAACAACTTTGTCCGAGACGACCTTCTTAAAGTCGTCTGGTTTTTTGTCCTTAAACGCCTGCCAAGCAGCCTTTTCTTTCGCCATCAAGGTCGCTTCATCGGGTGCCGCGAACGCGATCGCTGTGGTAAACAGCGCGATCAAAATGCAACTGACTAGTTTCATTGGTTCCTTTCGGTTGGTTTGAAATGGCAGGCTGGCGACGGCCGTCCGTCGCCGTCAACTCCGAAAATGCCGTGATAACTTTGCGGATCGCGGTCACTTGCGAATTACCTTGCAAGTTGCCGGCGCGGGCGGATGTTAGCGCAATTCGATGAGCATTTTTGCTCTGCTTTCAAATTTCGGCGGACCGGACCTGATCGTCATCCTGCTGATTATTCTCGTCCTCTTTGGGGCGAAGAAGTTGCCCGAATTGGCGAAGGGCATGGGTCAGGCGATGCGCGAGTTTCAGAAGGCGAAGGACGATTTCACTGACGAATTACATCGCTCCGGCAACGCGAATGAGCCGACGGTTCGCCCGGCGCAGTCGAATGTCCCGCGCATCGAACCGGCGACTCCGGCTACGGCAGCGCAGCCGGACCCGAACCAGACACGCCCGACGGCCGACCGGCCTGAGCAAGTCTAAGTACGCGGCAGCTCGTCCGCGTCTTGACGCATCTCCTCTCCTGCGGGAAGCTCGCGGCCCTGCTTTATGACGGACACAGATGCCCTGCGCACGCGCATCAAAGAAATGATGGTGAAAAATCTCATGCTGCAAATGAGTGCGGATCAGATTTGCGATGACACACCGCTTTTTGGGCCGAATGGAATCGGGCTCGACTCGATCGATGCACTCGAGCTGGCGGTGGCGCTGGAGAAAAATTTCGGCGTGAGCGTGCCAAATTCGGAAGTGGCGACGCAGGTGCTGCGCAGCGTCAACACGATTCACGATTACATCGTCGAAAAAGGCGGTGGGGCTGGGCATCCTTAGCCTCCGCAGTGAGGTTTCTCTTTGTCGAGAGCAGCCGCAGTTGGGGCGGCCAGGAATACCGCACGTGTCTTGAAGTTAACTGGCTAAATCAACACAGTCATGCAGCGTGGCTAGCCTGCGATCCCGCGAGCGACGTCTTCGCCCGTGCCAACGAGCTCGGCACGCGTGCAGTACCGTTTCGCTTGCGCAGCAGATTCAGCCCGCTCACGTCTTTTCGCCTTTGGAGATTTTGCCGGCGGTACCACATTGATGTCGTCAAGACATTCAGCTCGAAGGCGCATTGGCTGACCTTGCCGCTCTTCTGGCTGTGTTATCCGGTCACGCGCGTACGCTGCATTACTGATCCACTGCGCGGGCGGCGCGCTTTCGTTTACCGGCATGGCTGCTCGCGCATTCTGGTGGATGCACCGGTAATTAAACGCCAACTTATCGCCGACAACGGTATCGCGCCGGCGAAGATCGAGGTAGTCGGATCGGCCGTCGATCTGGCGCGGTTTCGTCCAGATGTCCAACCGGCAAAGTTGCGCGAGGAGCTTGGGATTCCTGCGTCCAGCGAGATCATCGTGAACGTGGGAATGATCCGGCCGGACAAAGGCCAAGTTCTGCTGGTAGAGGCCGCGGCCCTCGTTTTACGGGAACGCCCAGACGCGCACTTCGTCCTCGTGGGAGAAGGAACCGGCCTGCGCAAGAAAGGGGCACGCGTTCGGGAGGCGATCGCGCGCGCCGGTCTGGCCGAGCGAGTACACATGCTCGGGTACCGGTGGGATATTCCCGAGATCATGGCGGGCGCGGATGTTGTCGCAATCGCGTCGCTTCATACCGAGGCATCGCCGATTGTCCTGCGCGAGGCGCTGGCGTGTGGACGGCCGCTGGTCGCTACGCGCGTCGGTGATGTGGATGAAGTGATCCGCGATCGTGAGCACGGACTGATCGTTGAACCCGGAAACGCGACCGACCTTGCGCGCGGCATTTTGGAAATGCTGAACGATCGCACGCTGGCGCGACGTTGTGCCGACAATGGGTCGCAACTCGCCCGCGCCGAATTTTCCTTCGATAAAATGATGCAGGGCAAACTGCGCGTTGACGAGGAAGTTGCCTCTGGACGCGGTGAACGCGCACCGATTTTACCTGCCGCGAGCTAACGGGTCGTGCTCGCTACTGCTCTGACGAACCGAGTTCGTTCACCTCATCGATAAACTCCCGCAGCCGGCCGAAGCTGCGCCGGTTCGGGGTGAAAACGAGCCGTGGCAAGTCCCAGATCTCTGGTTGATTTTTCTCCTGCGGCAAAGCATTCCGCTGCACGATTTGCCCACGGCGCAGTACGTCGGCGAAGTCGTTATCCAGGCGGGTCAGCGCTGCTTCACTCAGCGGACGCGCGATTCGCACCACCAGTTGCTCGCCGACCCAGCGTGCCGACTGGTAAACACGGTAAAAGCCTGTGATCTCATCCACAGCGTCTTCCACGGCGTGCATGATCTTGAAGAACGCGAAATCTTCCGGCGAAACGAAGCCGCTTTTGAAGAGTCGATCGGTGATAAACCCCATCAGCGTTTCCCAGTAATTGCCGTCGGGTTTATCCAGCAGCACCACCGGGATGATCCGCGCCTTGCCCGTTTGCATCAGCGTGAGGACCTCGAACGATTCATCGAGTGTGCCGAAACCGCCCGGGAACACGGCGAAGGCGTGTGCGTCTTTTACGAAATTGAGTTTGCGAGTGAAGAAGTAGTTGAAGTTGATCAGCTTCTTGTCGCCTTCGATTGTTTCGTTTGCGTGCTGCTCGAAGGGCAGCCGAATGTTCAGACCGAAACTCATTGCCCGCCCGGCGCCGCGTTGCGCCGCGCCCATGATGCCATCGCCGCCGCCGGTGATGATCATGAATTCTCGCTCCACCATTTGCCGCGCGAACTCTTCCGCCACCTGCGCTTCAGGTGAATCCAGCGCCACGCGGGCGGAACCGAACACCGTGACCTTGCGAAAGGCGCCGTAGTTGCTGAAAACGCGCGCGGCATAACGCATTTCTTTCATCGAGCGCGAGAGCAGCTTCAGGTCAGCCACGCCCATGTCATCGCGCGCCATTTTCAGCGCCGTCACGATCATTTCCTCGATCAGCTCCGGCGCGCAGCCTCCGCCAAATTCCTGCACGAGTTCGTGGACCCGCGCATCCCATTTCCCGCCGAGCGTACTCTGGCGCTGAGCGGACTGGCTGCTGATTGTGCCTGCGGTGAAATCTTCCACGGCCAACTGCTAGCGCGCCCCATGCCGTACGCATTCGAATTTTTGCGAATCCCCACTCCTCACCTCGCAATCTCGCCTGGCGTACTCAGTCGGCTCAGTAAGTACGGCGGTTACTGGTTCGGCAACGAGGAATCGTTGCCCTGCAGATGTCGCGTTTTCTATAGGCGAACCATTCCTGGTTGGCGAGGAAGGTTACCGGCTCGTCAACGAGGAATCGTTGCCCTACAGGTATCGCGTTTTCTGTAGGCCAACCATTCCTGGTTGGCGAGCGAGCGTAGCGAGAACTGCCGCGGCTGAGTACCGTACTCAGCGTTCGGGCCTTGCATGTCCATTTGGCTGCCGCAGGCTACGGAATGTCCTTACCGATCGAGAGTTTGCACGTCGGAATGAAAGTGCGCCATCCGCGGTATGGCGTTGGCATTATCAAGGCGCTAACTGAGTACACGGCGGATATTTCGTTTGATGATGCTCCGCGGACAGTCGCGCCCGCATCGAGCGATCTTTCTCCCGCCGAGCCGTCCGCCCACATGAGTGAGCTGCAAATGCCGCTGAACAATCTCATCCGTGAAATCGCGCATACCGTGGTCGAGGCGCTCGGTTTGGAGAAACGTGACGCCGTGGCGGAGGGCATTGCGCGGCGTTGGGAACGCGGCACGCTGATGTTGAAACCGGCCGATACTTCCCTCCAGGCGAAAGAGGTGCCGCTCGACACCTTCTTTCACAAGATCGTGATGATCCGTAACAACCTCCGCGTGCTCGAGCAAAAGGTGAACGCGAGCGAGAAGCTGAGCGAAGCGGACAAGGTCGAGCTTCAGCAATACATCACCCGCTGTTACGGCTCGCTCACGACCTTCAACGTTCTGTTCAAGAACAAGGAAGATGGGTTCGCAACCGAGTAAGTAATTGGGCGCTTGTACTCATCCTGGGACGAGCACTTAACCTTCCTCTCACGCGAGATACACCGTTTTCACATTGGTGAACTCGCGAATTCCCTCGGCGCCAAGCTCCCGTCCATAACCGGAACGCTTCACGCCACCGAACGGCAGCCGCGGATCAGACGCGACCATGGCATTGATGAACACCATGCCGGTGTCGAGCTCGCGCGCAAAAAATTCCTGCTCATCTTCGTTCCTGCTCCAGACACTTGCGCCGAGCCCAAACTGCGAGTCGTTAGCTAATGCCGCAGCTTCCGCGAGATCGCGCACGCGAAACATCGACGCGACCGGCCCGAACACCTCTTCGGAGTACGCCGGGGCGCTCTTCGGAACATCGGCGAGTACCGTCGGCTCAAAGTAGAAGCCGCGACGACCAGCGCGTTTACCGCCGCACAGAATTCGCGCACCCGCTTGGACGGATTTCCGCACCTGCTCCTCCACGCCGCGCAGGATGGGCTCCGAAGCGAGAGGCGCCACCTGTGTTTTCTCATCGAGCGGATCACCGATCCTGAGGTTTTGCATCTCGGCGACAAAACGCCGCACGAATTCATCGTAAACTTCGCCGAAAATCAGGAAACGCTTGGCCGCGATGCAGGATTGTCCGCTGTTCACCATGCGCGCTTTCACGCCGGTGCAAACGGCGGCCTCGAGGTCGGCGCTTGCGGTGACAATGAAGGGATCGCTTCCACCCAGCTCGAGAACGCATTTCTTCAGCTCCCGTCCGGCATTGGCCGCCACTGCGCTGCCGGCGCGATCGCTTCCGGTAAGTGTCACCGCTCTCACGCGCGCATCTTTGATCACGTTTTCAACGGCATCATTCTCGACCAGCAACGCTTGGAAAACGCCTTCGTCGAATCCGGCATCGCGGAAAATTCGCGCAATGGCGAGCGCACACTGCGGCACATTCGATGCGTGTTTCAGCAGGCCCACGTTGCCAGCCATCAACGCTGGGACAGCAAAGCGAAACACCTGCCAGAAGGGAAAATTCCACGGCATAATCGCGAGTACGATGCCGAGCGGCTGATACCGAATCACACTGCGGCGCGCGTCTGAGGGCACCGCTTGCTCGCGCAAATAATCCTCGCCGTTCTCCGCATAAAAACGGCAGCAGCGCGCGCATTTGTCGATTTCTGAAACGGCGTCGCGCAACAGCTTGCCCATTTCCGTCGTGATAATGCTGGCGAGCGAATGGCGCGTTTGCTCAAGAATCTCGGCCGTACTGCGCAACTTCGCCGCGCGCTCGGCAAACGGCGTTACCCGATGTTTGTCAAACGCAGCACTGGCGCCGGCGAGGGCCTGCTCGATCTCGGCCGGATCGTGCGGCTCGATGAGTTTGCTCGTTTCACCCGTCGCGGGGTTTATGGAAACAATTGCCATGTGGCAGCATATCGCGATCCGCCTCAGCGGCGAATCCGCCGAAACCGTGCCGTTGCGGCAGAGGCCATAATTTGTCGGCCAATCGGCAGCGATCTTGCTCCAAAACTGTCGCCATCACGCGGGAAGGCAAAGGGTTACGAACAGGGCCGCCTTTCGGCAACGACAATGTTTTTGACCGTGAAATCACGCACAAAAGGAGCTGAGCAGCGACTCGTGCCCCGGCGCGTGCTCTATCTTTACGGCGGTTTTTTCCTGGCGTTTTTCCTCATCGTTTTCGGCTTCTGGCTTTTCGGAGAACAGATGTTCTCGAGTTTGCTGCAACGTTCCCGCGCCTACACACCGCCTCAGTTCCTCACCTGGCTCAGCCTCGCAGCCAGCGTGAGCATCGCCGTGGCGTTCTGTGTGCTGCCCTTTTCGCTCTTCCGGATCATCAGGCAAAGACCGGATGTGCCGTTCGGCTGGATCGTGCATTGCATCGCCGGATTTCTCTTCCTCTGCGGCTTGAGCGCCTTTATCGGGCTGCTCACTATTTGGTTTACCGGTCCGCTCGTGATCTGGTCACTTGTACTTACCCGCGTGGCCGCCGCCCTGCTTTCCGTCGCGACACTGCTGCTTTTGCGCGCGCTCGTTCCTCGCATCCTGGAAATTCCCACTCGGGCGCAATGGCTTGCTCTCACTAACGAACTGCTTCGTGCCGAAGCGCAGGCCGATGCCAAAAACAAATTACTGGCCAGCGTCAGTCACGAACTCCGCACCCCGCTGGCGCCGCTGCTGGCCACTCTCACGGAGCTTGAGCAACAATTAGCCTCCTTGGATTGCCCCGCGGCGCGAGATTGCATCGAAGTACTTCGACGGAACATTCATCGCGAAGCGCGTCTCGTGAGCGATTTGCTCGACAAGCTCGAACTACCCGCGCCGGAACCCGAATCGCCGCCGCTGCCGAAAAAGTACACGCGGCCGGGGCGGCTGCTCCTGGTCGAAGACCACCTGGATACGCTGCGCACTTTCGCCAGAATTTTGCGCGCGCGCGGTTTCGATGTTGCCGAGACCAGCACCATTTCCGAAGCAATTCAGTGCTCGCGCCCGGGCGACCTCCTTTTGTCGGACATCGGACTGCCCGACGGCGACGGTCGCGATCTCATGCGGCAATTGAGCGCACGCGGTATTCCCGGCATCGCCATCTCCGGTTTCGGCACGGCCAGGGACCGCGAGGAGTACCGGCGAGCAGGATTCGCCGAATCACTGGTGAAACCGGTCGATATCGACCAGGTACTCAATGCGATCGGCCGGGTGACGGAAGCAGCGGTATCCTAGCCGGCGCATTCCGCCTCTGATTGACACAAGTTTTCGCGGTTCTACGCTGCTCGGTGTGGATGCAATTCTTACTACAAGTGAAGTTACGCGCCGGAGATTTATTCGCACGACTCTGGCCGGCGGGATTGGTCTCGCGGCAGTCGGCGTGAGATCGAGCGCCCAGGCAGCGCAGACGTCCCTCGCGGCGGAGAGCGGTACTTTCAAAATCGGCGGCGATCTCACCGTCAATCGCCTGGGTTTCGGCGCCATGCGCATCACTGGCGATGGCATCTGGGGTTGGCCAGCCGATCGCGAGAATGCGCTCAAGGTGTTGCGCCGCGCCGTCGCGCTCGGCGTAAACCTGATTGATACCGCTGATTCCTACGGGCCAGAAGTCAGTGAGCTGTTGATCGCGCAGGCGTTGCATCCGTACCCGCCCGGTTTGGTGATCGCGACAAAAGGCGGCCTGACACGGCCCGGACCTGGGCAATGGGTGCCCAATGGCCGGCCTGAGTACCTGAAGAAGTGCGTCGATGGCAGCCTCAAGCGGCTGAAGCTCGACCGTATCGATTTGTATCAACTGCACCGCATTGACCCGCACGTGCCTGCCGAAGAATCGCTCGGGGCGCTGAAGGAAATGCAGGATGCGGGAAAAATCCGGCACCTCGGTTTATCCGAAGTCTCGCCGGAGCAAATCGAGCGCGCGGGCAAGATCGTGCCAATCGTGACGGCGCAGAATCGTTACAACGCCGCCGATCGGGAATGGGACAAGACGCTCAAGTACTGCGAAACGGAGAAGCTGGCATTCATGCCGTGGTCGCCCGTTGGTGGCAAAGGCGGCCTGCATAACGACTCCGCGATCGAGCAGATCGCAAAACGGCATGGCGTGAGTGTTTACCAGGTCGCGATCGCGTGGCTGCTGCAAAGATCGCCGGTGATGCTGCCGATTCCGGGCACATCATCCATTGCTCACCTCGAGGAAAATGTCGCGGCGGCGAAGCTGAAAGTGAGCGCCGATGAGATGGCGTCATTGACGGCGTAATCGCAGCCCGCGCGGGATAAGTACACGGTCGAGAAAATCGAAGAGCGCCTGCACCAGCAGCGCGAGGAGCGCGGCCGGAATCGCCCCCTCCAGAATGGTCGCGTGATCGTTCAAATTAAGGCCGCTGATGATCGGCTCGCCCAGTCCGCCGGCGCCGATCAACGCAGCCAGCGTGGCCGTCCCGATATTGATGACCGCGCTCGTTTTGATTCCGGCGAGAATCGAACGGGAAGCGAGCGGCAGATAAATTTTCTGCAAACGTTGACGACTCGTTAGCCCAAGTACGACGGCGGACTCACGCAACGGCCGCGGGATGTCCTGCAAACCGCTGGCAGTGTTCCGCACGATCGGCAGCAAACTGTAAAGAAACAGCGCCGCGATGGCTGTGCGCGCGCTGATTCCAAAAAACGGCACCGGCACAAGCAACGCCAGCAGCGCGAGTGAGGGAATGGTTTGTATCGCGCCACTCCCGCCGAGAATCACGTGACCGAGCGCGCCGCCGCGGCTTGCCAGGATTCCGAGCGGCACGCCGATGAGTACAGCCAGAGCCAGCGAAATTCCTGTGAGCTCGAGATGACGCGAGGTCCAGCGCCAGAGTTTATGCGGGAATGTTTCGCCGCCACTGCTCTCGTGCCCGCCGAAGTAAAGCTGCGCCGCGCGCGCATAATCTTTGGTGTGTTCCGCCTCGGCGTTGAGCTGAATCATGCGCGCTTCGCTGATTGTACCGGCGAGCTGGTTCAACGCTTTGATCGCGCGCTGCGGTAAACTTTTACGGAAAAGCAAGACGGCTTTGTACTGCGGAAAAAAGAGCCAGTCGTCGCGCAAGGTCACGAGATTGTACTGCGCGATCTTCGCGTCGGTGGAATACGCATCTTTCACATCGATGTCGCCGTTCGCCAGCGAGGCGTAACCAAGCGAATGCTCGATGCCGAGTACGCGCGTGTTCTTCAAGCCATACCGCGTACTCAGCGGGCGCCAGCCATCACGCCGGTCGAGAAACTCATGCGTGAGTCCAAACTTCAGCTCCGGATGCGCACGCAAATCACTGATCGTTTTGATCCCGAGTTTCGCCGCGATATCGCGCCGCATCACCAGCGCGTAGGTGTTGTTAAAGCCGAGATCAGGCGTCATCCCGATTCCCTGCGTGTCGAGCGAACGTCGAATCTCGTCTGTGGAAGCGCCGGGTTTTTTCAGGATTTCTTCGGTGATCGTGCCCGTGTACTCAGGGTAAACGTCGATGCCGCCGCCGCGCAACGCCTGCCAGAGAATGATCGTCCCGCCCATGCCCTGGCGGTGTTCAGCTTTGACACCGGCATTCTCGAGCGCGCGTTTCGCGATCTCCGCCAGCACGTAAGATTCCGTGAACTTCTTCGAGCCCACAACGATCGGATTCGCTGCGTGAAGAGAATTCACCGCAGGGCACGCTGAGATCGCTGAGAAAAGAAGAACACGAATTCCTCTGCGAACGCTGCGCGGAAATAATTTCATGTCAGCAGCGTGCTCCGCTGCGCGTTGATGAACTCGGTCACGAATTTCGTCGCCGGCATTTCGCTCAGATCGCGGAAAGTGCCGGCTTGTTCGATTCGACCTTCCTTCATCAGCACGATGGTGTCGCCGATTCGCGCTGCTTCCGCCAGGTCGTGCGTCACGAAAATTGCGGTCTGGTGCAACTGACGCGCGATCGATTTTAACTCGCTTTGCAGAGTGGACCGCACGAGTGGATCAAGGGCGGCGAACGGCTCATCGAGCAGCAACAGTTCGGGCGAAAGCATCAGTGCGCGCATCAGGCTGACGCGCTGACGCTGCCCTCCGGAAAGCTCGAGCGGATAACGGGCAAGCGCGTTCTTCGGCAACCGGGTAAGCTCGCATAACTCATCGATTCGCTGGCTGATTTGACTGCGCGGTTTCGCGAGGAGCGCTGACTGCAGACTCAAGTTTTCGCGCGCGGTGAGATGCGGGAATAAGCCGCCATCCTGGATGACGTAGCCGATGCGCTGACGCACAGTACGCAAGCTCGCGGCGGTGATTGGCTGCGCGTTGTAGAGAATCTCGCCGCGGTCGGCTTTCTCCAGTCCTACGATTATCCGCAGTACGGTGGATTTGCCGCAGCCGCTCGGTCCGATGAGTACGGTGACGCGGTCGCGTTCTACGGGCAAACTGAGGCCGGAAACGGCGCGCTCGTTTCCGAATAGTTTGCTGACGCCGCGGAGCTCGACGAGCGCGCTCACGCTCGATCTTCTACACGAAAGAGGAACAAACCGAACAGCTGCTCGTCATCACTCCACAGTTGCTCGAAGCACAAACCAGCTTGTTTTCCCATCGCGGTCAGTTCGTCAGGCGAATATTTGTAGGAAAACTCGGTGACGATATGTTCGCCAGGCTCGACAGTGAACGAGCGTTCACTCAGGTGTACTTTTTGCCGCGATGAGCTAACGAGATGCATTTCGATGCGTCCATCACGCTCATTGTAGCAGGCGTGGTGGCGCCAGCGGGAAACGTCGAAATCCGCGCCCAGCTCGCGGTTGGCGCGCGCCAGCAGGTTGAGATTAAATTGCGCCGTTATCCCCGCGTTATCGTTGTAAGCGCGCTCGAGTACCGCTTTCGATTTCTTCAGATCGACGCCCATCAACAGCGCTCCATGGGCGCCGGCGAGCTCCGCGATTTTGCGCAGGAACTCGCGCGCGTTCCGCGGCTCGAGGTTTCCAATGGTTGAACCGGGAAAGTACACCACTCGTCGCGCGGCGCGGCGGATCGGCCGTGGCAATTCGAAAGCGTTCAGGTAATCCGCGCTCACTGGCAAAATTTCGAGTGCGGGAAAAAGCCGGCTGAATTCCGCTGTCGATTGCGTCAGTTGCTCTTTCGAGATATCGACGGGCACATAGGCGATGGGCGAGTCGAGGTGCTGGAGGAGAATGCGTGTCTTCGTTCCCGCGCCCGTGCCGAGCCCGATTAATTCGATGCGCGGCCCGAGCGCCGCGGCAATTTCAACGCCGCGCTCGTGCAACATTTTCAACTCGGTGCGCGTAATGTAGTACTCCGGCAGCTCGCAAATTTTGCCAAAAAGCGCCGAACCGGTTTCGTCGTAGAAAAATTTGCACGGCAGCGTTTTCGGATCACGCGACAGGCCGGCGATGACTTGCGCGCGAAAATCTTCCGTAGCGGGCGCGAGATCGAGTACCGGAATTTTCTGATCGCTCATGCGCCGTCGCGCGCGAGCCGGATGCCGGTGAACTGCCAGCGTTTCTCCGGCTGGAAGAAATTGCGGTAGGTCGCGCGGATGTGCGACTGCGACGTGGCGCAGGAGCCGCCGCGCAGCACATACTGGTTGCACATGAACTTGCCGTTGTACTCGCCGAGCGCGCCCGGCTCCGCGCGGTAGCCGGGGTAAGGCGAGTACGAGCTACGCGTCCATTCCCAACAATCACCGAACATTTGCAGCACGTCATTCCGAGCGGAGCGCAGCGAAGTCGAGGAATCCCGCGGACCTGGCTTCAAGGTTGCGCCGCGGAATCCGTCGGCTTCGCTCGGGATGACCGTGCCCGGCGCAGGATGGAAACGTTCCGATTCCACGAAGTTACCTCGAATCGGTTGATTCTGCGCCGTGTGCTCCCACTCGAATTCGGTGGGCAAACGCGCGCCGCTCCAGTTAGCAAACGCGTCGGCTTCGAAGTAGCTCACATGCGTGACCGGCTCGTCAGGCTCGACGCGGCGAAAACCGGAAAGTGTGAAATGCCACCATTCCCCATCGTGTTTCTCCCAATACAGCGGCGCTTCCCAACGTTGTTCGTTCACCGTCGTCCAGCCGAGGGAGAGCCACAATTCCGGCCGCTGATATCCGCCGTCCTCGATAAACTCGATGTACTCACCGCAGCTAACGAGACGCGACCCAAGGGCAAACGGCGGAATCAGAACGCGATGCTGCGGGCCTTCGTTGTCGTAAGCAAAGCCGCAACCGTCATGGCCGATTGTTGCCATTGTTTCGGTGAACTCGACGAAGTGCATCGTGGAGCAAGTTTGTAACTTGCCTGCTCCAGAATCGCGCAAGCTGCAAACTTGCGCTGCTCGAAAAACAGGGTGCAACGGGTTCTGCGCGAGTACGTGTTTAATGTCAGTCAGCAGAAGTTCCTGATGTTGCTGCTCGTGATTCAATCCGAGCGCTATCAGCGGCTCGAGTTCATCGAGCGCTTCCTCTGAAGCCGAGCTAACGAGATCCTCAATCGCGCGGTCGATGTTCTCGCGATAGCGCAACGATTCCGCAACGGTGGGACGCGAGATGAGGCCCCGCAGGTCGCGTCGGTGCATCGTGCCGGCGGCGTTGTAGTAGGAATTAAACAGGAACCCGTACTCAGGAATCGCGGGCACATAAGCAGGGAGAAATTTCCTGAGCACGAACGTCTCGAAAAACCAGGTGGTGTGCGCCAGATGCCATTTCGTCGGGCTTACGTCCGGCATCGATTGCACGACGCAATCTTCCGGCTCGAGATCGCGGGTGAGCAGCCTCGTGAAATCGCGCACATCGCGATAGCGCACCCGCAGTTGCTCGCTCCGCGATGATGTTTCCGCCGCGCCGTGCGGATTGGCGACGGCTGTTTCCATTACGTGCCGCCTTCCTGTTCCAGTTCTTCGTGCCGCGCCTCGACCATTTGATCGTGCGTTGCTTCCTCGATTCCGCCGGTGACCAGCTGCTCGCCCACGCTCTCATCATCCTCGAATCCTGCGCGCGGCGCGCGATGGCCGGTACTCGCCGGCACGATCTCGTGTTCCTCTTCCACATCCGTCGCCTCCGGCACGTCTTCCGGCGCGGCATCAGTCGCCACGCCGACCAATTCGCGCCGGGCCTGTTCCCAGTCCGCATCAGTAAATTTGTCCGGATCGCGTTCGTCGATCAGCGCAATCTCGCGGGCGCGCCGCTCGATCAATTCTGGTGTAGGCGCGCCCATGCCATCACCGTGCACAGAGATTTTCCCGAAACCGGGCTGTGATTTCTCGTTCATAAAGATGAATCGCATGGCGCGGCGGGTTTGCACGCGTTGCCTTCGCCGTTGCGCCAGACAACTCGGCGATGCCTCGGCTTGGCCGAGGATGACGTGATCAAGGGTTCCCGTAAGATTTGCGGTATGACGGCGGCGGAACAGGTCTTTACGAGGGCGAATGGCGATCGGGTCGCAGTGAGTGAGTACGGCGACAAGAACGGCCAGCCGGTCATTTTTTGCCACGGCTGGCCGAGCTCGCGCACGATGGCCGAGCTGACGGACGATGTCGCGCGTGAGCTGCGTGTGCGCATCATTTCGCCGGATCGACCGGGAATCTACGGCTCGACGTTCGTGCCGAATCGCAAGTTGCTCGATTGGCCGCTGCTTTTGGCTGAGCTGGCGGATTTTCTGCACTTGCGGAAGTTTCACATGCTGGCGATTTCCGGGGGCGCTCCCTATGCGTATGCAGCGGCATGGAGAATGCCGGAGCGCGTGCATGCCATTGCCGTGGCAAGCGGCGCGCCGCATATCGCGGAGCTCGATGATCACAGCGGATTGCTGGCGCTGTATCGCTGGCTGCTGCGCGCGCACGCAACGTTGCCGCCGCAGATTTCGCGCTGGGGTTTCCGGGCGGCGCAGCCATTTCTTTCGCTCCGCCCGCCGCGTCGCAGCCGCGCCTTGCTGTTGAATCTACTGCAAGCCTGCGATGCTGATTCGCTCCGCGACGAGCGTGCTTTCGCGGCGTGCTTTGAAAGCCAGCGGCGTGCCTGGAAAACATCAGCCGACGGCGTGCTCGCCGATGCTCAGATTTACGCGCAGCCGTGGGGCTTTTCCCTGCGCGAGCTGCGCGTGCCGGTGCGCTTATGGCATGGCGAGCGCGACCGAAGCTTCTCCGCCGCGCTGGCAAAAGCGACAGCGGCGCAAATTCCAGACTGCGAGCTGCACATCGTTCCAAACGCGGGCCACTATTCCACGCCCATTCGCCACATGCGTGAGATCTTGGCGGACTTAGTGAGATGAGAGCCGCGCCGCGACGGCTCCAGGCTGAGCGTACTCAGAGCAGGCTTAGCTGCTCATTCGCTCGCCGGAATGCCGCCGTTGAAAGCTCTGCCCGACCCGTGATACCAGCGCGACGTTTCGCCACTTCGAACAACATCTCAATTTGGCTGGCGAAAATCCCCTCGCCTGTTTGCCGTACTTTCCAGCGCGAATCGTAAAGCTTATCGCCATCGCCGCGCATGTGGCGCACGCGCCCCAGTACCTTCTCCTTGCGGTCAGGAAAATGTTCGTCGAGCCAGCGCTCGAAAATCGGCGCGACCGACCACGGCAAGCGCAGGATTACATATCCCGCACTTTGCGCGCCGGCTTCGCCGCACGCCCGCAGAATCGCTGGTACTTCGTGGTCGTTAATCCCGGGAATAATCGGCGCGACCATTACACCAACGGGGATGCCGGCCGCGCGCAATTTCGCAACGGCATCGAGCCGTGCCTGCGGGGGCGAAGTACGCGGCTCAAGCGTACGCTGAAGTTTGCGATCGAGTGAAGTGACGGAAATGTTCACCGCGACGGCATTGTGCGCGGCAAGCTCGCCCAGTACATCGATGTCGCGCGTGACCAGCGCGTTCTTGGTGATAATAGCGACGGGATTGCGAAATTTCGCCAGTACTTGCAGACAGCGCCGCGTGATCTGGAGCTTGCGCTCGATCGGCTGATACGGATCGGTTACGCCGCTCATCGCGACGATCTGCGGCTTCCAATTCGGCGCGGAAAGCTCGGCCTCGAGTAGCTCGGGCGCGTTCTCTTTCACCATGATCTTAGTTTCGAAGTCGAGTCCCGCCGAAAAACCGAGGTACTCGTGCGTCGGGCGCGCGAAACAGTAGGCGCAGCCGTGCTCGCACCCGCGGTACGGATTCACGCTCCGATCAAAGCAAACGTCCGGACTGTTATTTTTCGCCAGGATCGTTTTAGTAAAATCGCGAAAGAACTGTGTCTTTAACGGCGGCCGCTCTTCCGCGTCAGCCGGCTCAACCGGATCGAGCTGAACGTGCAGAGCCTCGAAACGGTTCGCTGGGTTACCAGACGCGCCGCGGGTTAGGGGAATATCATAACCCTCAGCTGCGATGTAACCGGCGTAGGTCTGCGCGGCTGACCTGAACTTTTTCTGGGCGGCAGGCATGACATACGTTCAAACGAACGTGTGACACTGTCCAGCAGAATAACTCGTACTCGTGCTCGGCGAGTTTGGGCAATTTCGAGCGATTACCAGCGAGAGCACGAGAAAAGCTGAAGTAAGTTGCCCTGGGGTAACGCGGTGACACAATGTGCCGAGCACATCGGAGGGGTGGTCGAGTGGTTGATGGCTCCGGTCTTGAAAACCGGCAGGGCGCAAGCCCTCGTGGGTTCGAATCCCACCCCCTCCGCTGCTCCATTTTCGATTTCAGACTGCCGATTCGGCGCGTGCTCGTACTCCTAATAGTGCTCGTGCTCGCAAGTTCCATTTGCGATTTACCCCTGCGGAAACGACTGTTCCCGCTCAGTACACCACGGCAATGGTCAATTGGGTTTTAAAGAAAATTCTCGGCTCGAAAAACCAGCGCGAGGTTAGGCGGATGGCGCCGATCGTGCGCCAGATTAACGAGCTGGACGAGCAGTTTAAGTCGCTCTCCGATGATGAGCTGCGCGCGAAAACGGTGCAGTGGAAAGAGGAGCTGGCAAAGCTCGACTCGGTCGAGCAGCAATGGCAGCGGCTCGATGAGATTTTGCCCGAAGCGTTTGCGGTGGTGAAAAACGCTGCGCGGCGGCTTAAGGAACGCCAGCACAGTTTTACCGTCTGCGATCAACCGATGACGTGGGACATGGTGCACTTCGATGTGCAGCTCATCGGAGGCATCGTGCTGCATCGCGGCAAGATCGCGGAAATGGCGACCGGCGAAGGCAAGACACTGGTGGCAACGTTGCCGCTGTTTTTAAACGCGCTTACCGGGCGCGGCGCGCACCTGGTCACGGTGAACGATTATCTGGCTCGCCGCGACGCGGAATGGATGAGCCAGCTTTACGCTTTCCTGGGGCTCACGGTCGGCTGCATTCAACATGACCAAGAGCCAAACGAGCGACGCGAGCAATACGCGTGCGACATCACTTACGGAACGAACTCGGAGTTCGGCTTCGATTATCTGCGCGACAATGGCATGGCCACCACGCGCGAGCAGCAAGTACAGCGCGGTTACAATTACGCCATCGTTGATGAGGTTGACTCCATTCTGATCGATGAAGCGCGTACTCCGCTCATCATCAGCGGGCCGGCGACAGTTTCCACTCACCAGTACGACAAATGGAAGCCGCTGATCGAGCAGTTGGTGCGGAAGCAGAACATGCTTTGCAATCGCCTCGCCAGCGAAGCGAAGGAGGCGTTCGAGAAGGGCGATGCCGAGCAAGGCGGCCTTATGATGTTCAAGGTGAAGCTTGGCCAGCCGCGCAACAAGCAGCTCCTGCGAATGATGGAGGATCCGGAAAAGCGTAAGGCCATCGACAAGGCCGAGCTCTCGTTTTACGCGGACACGCGCAAGGAAGAACTCTTCGCCCTGAAGGAGGAAATGTTCTTCACCATCGACGAGAAATCGAACGAAGCGGATCTCTCCGAGCAGGGTCGCACCTTCATGAACCCGGACGATCCGAACGCGTTCGTGCTGCCGGATTTGATCAGCGAGTTCACCGAAATCGACTTAAACCGCACACTGGCTGACGAGCAGCGGGACAAACTGAAGGCGGAGAAACAACAGTTTTGCGACGTGCAAGCCGAGCGCATCCACAATATCTCGCAACTGTTGCGCGCCTACTGCCTCTTCGAAAAAGACGTGCAGTACGTGGTCGAGGAGAACAAGGTCGTCATCGTGGACGAATTTACCGGGCGCAAAATGCCCGGCCGCCGCTGGAGTGACGGTTTGCACCAGGCTGTGGAAGCGAAGGAAGGCGTGCAGATCGACCGTGAAACGCAAACTCTCGCGACCATCACCATTCAGAATTATTTCCGGCTTTATCAAAAGCTCGCCGGTATGACCGGCACCGCTGAAACTGAGGCAAACGAGTTCCACGACATCTACAAACTTGATGTCACCGTCATCCCCACAAACCGGCCGGTACAGCGAAAAGACGCTAACGATCGCATCTACAAAACCCGGCGCGAAAAGTACAACGCCGTCATCACCGAGATCAAAGAACGGCACGGCAAAGAACAACCGGTCCTGGTTGGCACCGTGAGCGTGGAAGCGAGCGAGTTACTCTCGCGCATGCTCAAGCGGGAAAAGATTCCGCACAATGTGCTGAACGCGAAATACCACATGCAGGAAGCGGAGATCGTGGCGCGCGCCGGGCAGGCTGGAACGGTCACGATCTCCACCAACATGGCCGGGCGCGGCACCGACATTAAGCTCGGCGCGGGCGTTCCAGACAAAGGTGGGCTGATGGTGATCGGTACTGAGCGGCACGAATCACGCCGCATCGATCGGCAGCTGCGAGGCCGTTGCGCGCGCCAGGGTGATCCAGGTGCGTCACGCTTTTACGTTTCGTTCGAAGACGATTTGATGCGCAACTTCGGCGCCGCCGATCGCATGACGAAAATCATGGAGCGTTTCGGGCTCGAGGAAGGCCAGGAGCTGGAGCATCGCTGGCTGAATAAATCCGTCGAGACGGCGCAGAAACGCGTCGAGCAGCGCAATTACATGATGCGCAAGCGCACGCTCGACATGGATGACGTAATGAATAACCAGCGCGAGGTCGTGTACGGCTATCGCAACGAAGTTATCGACAGCGAAGATCCGCGCGCGCTCATTTTCGAAGTCATCGATGAAGCGGTGCCGGCGAAAGTACAGGAATACCTCGGCACCGGGAAGCCGAGCGATGAGCCTAACTACGCCGGCCTGCTGCAATGGGTAAACACCACGTTCCCGCTCGGCTTGAACAAGGAACGCGCGGAGTTCGAAACGCGCAGTGCCGAAGAAAACACGAAATTTTTAGTGGAGAAAATCAAGGACGCGTACCAGCGAAAATCGTCGCACGAAGAGCCGACGGCGGTGAAAAGCCTGGAGCGTTACGTCATGTTGAACGCGGTGGACCGGCTGTGGCAGGAGCATCTCTATGCCATGGATGCCCTGCGTGAAGGCGTTTACCTGCGTGCCTACGCGCAGAAAGATCCACTCGTGGAATACAAAGCGGAAGCTTACGACATGTTCGTCGAGCTGATGGCGAACATAAAAAACGAAGTACTGCACAACCTTTTCCGCAGCACATCGAACTTGCAGGCTTTCGAGAACTTCCTCGCGACTCTGCCGCAATTTCTCGTCCGCGAAACCGCGCCCGGCGTAGATGGCCCGCAGCCTGGCCGGCAACGGCAGCCTGTCACGTCATCCATCACCAGCAACGGTCACGCTGATGGCGATGGCGAAGTGAAGCTCGATCTGGCCCCGGTGCGCCGCGAAGTACCGAAGGTCGGCCGCAACGAGCCGTGCCCTTGCGGCAGCGGCAAAAAATTCAAGAATTGTTGCGGCCGAGTGGCGTAAGCTTAGAGGTGAAGCCCGCTGCGTTGCGCCGCCTTTGTTTCTTTGTCGCTGCCGTTTTCGCGGCGGTTGCGTTGCCGGCTCGCGCGCAGGAATTGCCGGATCTTCGCCCCGCGTTAATCGGTCAGGGACCAGACGCGATTATCAACCGCATCGACACCAAAACGCTCATGGCGGCAGGGCAAAAAGACGCGCTCATCATGTTCTGGATGGATGTGAAAAGCGACGGCGCGCTGCGCTGGAGCGGTACTTTCCGCGGCACGCCGGACTCGAAGTTGCTCGAGCAGGAAGTACAGCGCGCGCTGACCAATGCGAAGATGGTGCCGGCCGTACGCAATCATCAGCCGGTGGAAGTCATCTGTTATGGGACAGTCGAGTTTCGGGCCATCGAGGGCAAACCGCGGCTTCGCGTTTTCGCCAACCAGCAAACGGAAGAACTAAAAACGGAAAACGATTTCATCGATCCGCAGCCATGCATCGGCGGGGATTCGCACTTCACCGGATTCCATTATCCAGACACAGGGTCACCCGTGCCAGTGAGCGGCACGGTGGTTGTGCAGTTATCGATCGACGCCACCGGCAACGTGCAAAGTGCCAAAGTCGAAAGCGAATCGCCTCCTCTGCTTGGCTTTGGCGACGCCGCGATGGACGATATTTCCGGAGCGAAATTCATTCCGGCGTTCCGGAATGGAAAACCGGTAGCATGCCAGGTGACGCTGCCGTTTTTCTACCAGCCGAAGAGCTGACATTAAGCGCGCGGACAAGCCTGTGCCGGAGATGCTTCGCGCGGCGTTTTTTCAGCGCGATCCACTCACCTGCGCGCGCGAGCTGATCGGCTGCGAGCTCGTGTGGGAACGATGCGCCG
>Ga0213881_10000648_pt1 | contig 20224 bp, 22 predicted proteins | sample BarmaccoBMER_R08_FD_160104 | JGI IMG/M metagenome (GOLD analysis project Ga0213881, IMG submission 160104) | Barbacenia macrantha exposed rock microbial communities from rupestrian grasslands, the National Park of Serra do Cipo, Brazil - ER_R08 ... | reverse complement strand
CTTCGCTGCCGGCCCGCCGCACCGGCCCCCTCCCCACATCGCCATGCCCTAGACGCACCACCAACACCCAGCCCACACTCAAACCACGGCTCAACCAGCCGTGTTGCAACCACCGTCAGAATTCGCCAAACCCCAATCGAACGCTCCCGATCTTGATCCACGTTGATCGACAGCCGGGCACTTCGTTGACCTGCGAAGTCTCATATAGGTGGTACGGAAGAGATTCTCAGTGAGGGTGGGGGCTATCCATTGTAACCCGATCATGTCGGCATTCTGATCAGCTACGCGTTAGGTGTTGGGTCTCGTCCAAGATGGCGCACCTTACGTGCTCTACAAGGTCGCTGAGCTGCGATGTTGCGGAAGTGCATCAGATTCAGTAAGACGAGCGAGCCAACGGCGTCTCATCGCGATCTCATTTTTTCGCGTCGGCGTAGGGGGCGTGTTGCGTCGTCGGCGAGACGATCCAGTGCAAGACAGATGGTCGGCTTCGTTGCGGAGTCGCGCCGTACATGATCGTGGGTGTCGTGCGGTAGGGACGCCGTGCTCGTGACGTATGGTTTAGCATCGTGCTGCGGTCGGCGTTGAGCGTTCATCACACCCAGGTCGGTGGGCTGGCCGAGGTGTACGGCGTTGTCGGTCTGGCCGGTGGAGCGAGATCATGCTGTCGATCTCCGGCGCGCTGCGCTGGAAATCTCTTCTCTGGTTGGTCGCCGTGCCTGGGCTAGCGTCGGTTGGTCTCCATGGGGGCCACTGCTGGGCTGGGATGATTCGTGGTCGGTGACCCATTCGTTCAGGATTGCAGTTGTGGGTGGGTGGTGCGCATTTTGATTCCTCGTTCGCTGAGTCGGCGCTGGACTGTCCTTTGGTTGGTGTTCATCCGTTTGGCAATCTGGGCGGTGGACCAGCCGTCTTTGTGGAGTTGCGTAGCTTCGTTGATTTGTTCGGGGTGCAGGCCGGTTCGACGCATCGGTATGTCGTGGCGGCGCAGGATCCGGCTGACCGTCTTGCGGTCGATTGCGAACAGGTCGCCTAGTTCGTATACGGTTGCGCCGGCTTGGTAGCCAGCGATGAGCTTTTCGACCTGGTCGTGTTCGAGATGTCGTATACGTCTTGGTTGGCGCCGTTGCGTAGGTGGGGACGTGGCCGTAGTGGGGTCGGGCAGCTTGCGGAGCAGCTTTTCCAGGGCTTCAACCTGGGGTTTTGTGTTGTAGTAAGTTCCCCTAAGGTCCACTGACTTACGGATGCCGGCTGGCCTGGTCATTCGAGGTTCAGGGGTGGCGAAAGAGGTGTCGTCAGTACCAGGTCGCCACGTGGACCTGTTACTGGTGCTTCAGTAGTGGTATCTGGCTTGGACGATGATCAGTTCTTCGTCGCGGAGCTGGTAAACGAGGCGGTGTTCGTCGGTGATCCGGCGTGACCAGTAGCCGGACAGGTTGTGGGACAGGCGTTCGGGCTTGCCGATGCCGGTGGCGGGGTCATGGGCAGCTTCTTCGATCATGCGGTTGATGCGCTTGAGGATCGTCCGTTCGTTGGTCCAGGAGAGGTAGTCCTCCCATCCGTCGCGGGTGAAGCTAATCTTCACGCGACGTCGTGCTGAGGGTCGATCAGCTCTTGGACCTCGGTGCGACCGGCTTCGGCGTCGGCGATGCTGCGCAGGAGGCGCTCTGCGTTGGCGGGGGACCGCAGCAGGTGGGCGGTCTCCATGAGAGAGCGCCATTGGTCAGCAGAGACCAGGTAGGCGGTGCCAGACTTGGAGACGATCTCCACCGGCTCCTGGTCGTCGTTGACCTGTTCGATCAGCGGGAACAGGCGCTTGCGGGCTTCGCTTGCTGACATCGCCATCGGGTGTCATCTCCTGGTCGTACTGGATAATGGTACCAGTATGGCGCCGTGAAGGTGACGATGACCATTCATGGAGTCAAGCGCCTGATATTCCGCCGCTCAGCGCCGTAAGTGGGGTGAGCGCGGGTTGACCTGTTCTCCGTCCGAGACTGCGGGTGTCGGGCCGATCCTGCCTGGATGCGGGAATACCGGTGGGGCGGATCTGGCAGATCTACGCCGACCCGCGCCAGCTGGAGAAGGGTCGGTCCCGTCCGACGTGCCAAAGCTGCAGGTCAGCGGTGCCTAGAGGGTGGGAGTAAGCTGCAAGTACCTCCACCAACAACGTCCGCGAATTTGCCGCCGTCCCAGGAGATGACTGTGTGAAACTCCAGCACTACCTGGGAGGTCTCGAAGGGCTCGACGGGCCGCTCGATTTCGAGAAACGGGTCTTCGTTGAGGATTGGGAGCGGCGGATCTTCGGGATTCATGTCGCGCTGATGGGGCTGAGCAGTTCGCTGCGCGACGCGTTGCCGGGTTACGACCTCGGCAAGGTGCCCACCGCGTTCAGCTCGACGTGGACGTGGGCGGATCTGCGCAAGGGCGCCGAGGCGATGAATCCGTTTGCCTACTTCCAGTACCGCTACTACGAGAAATGGCTGGGCGGCATCACCGCGTACCTGATCGACAACGGCTACCTCACACCGCGTGAGCTTGACGCGGAGCGTCAGCGTTACCGCCAGGACCCTGCCGCGCCCCTCCCGCAGTTCGACAGCGAGGCGATCGACGACCAGGTCATCCGTTACCTGCGCGAGGGTGACTCGCCGCGGCGCGGTCCGGCGTCCCCGGCGTTCGCGGTCGGCGACCAGGTCACTGTCCGGAATCCACCGGCAGAAGACCACACCCGGCTTCCGGGCTACTTGCGTGGACGCAATGGCACCGTTGAACGGATTTTCGAAGGTGACTACGCCTATTTCTGCTCCACAGGTGCCGACGGACTCGGCGAACCCTGCCCGGTCTACGTTGTCCGCTTCGACCCCGTACACATCTGGGGATCACAAGCCGAGTTGAACGCCGGACCGCTGTTCGCAGAACTTTACGAGGTGTACCTTTCTCCTCAATCGGAAGACAGCCAGTGACCGCACAGTTCAGCTATCCCGGCGACCGCGAGCAGTCCAGCGCTGCTCAGGTTCGCGCCTTGGAAGCGCTCCTCATCGAGAAGGGCGTTATCACCAGCGCAACCGTGGACAAGGTGCTCAGCTACTTCGAGTCTGAGATGACACCTCTCAACGGCAAGAAGATCGTCGCACGCGCCTGGGTGGATCCCGATTTCGCTCGCCGTCTGGTGGCCGACACCCCGGCCGCGGTGGCAGAGCTTGACCTGCCGGACGGCATGGCGGGTGCCGAAGGAGAGCACTTGGCCGCGGTCAGGAACGAGCCCGGGATTCACAATCTGGTGATCTGTTCGTTGTGCTCGTGCTTCCCGTGGCCGGTGCTGGGCCTGCCGCCTTACTGGTACAAGAACCCGGTCTTCCGAGCGCGTGCCGCGCGGGAGCCGCGTGCCGTCCTGCATGAGCTGGGCGTACCGCTCGACCCTGACACCGAGATCCGGGTCTGGGACTCCAGCGGCCACTCCCGCTGGTTCGTCATACCCCAACGGCCCGCAGGCACCGAGGGGATGTCCGAACAACAACTCGCACAGCTGGTCACGACCGAGTCGATGATCGGCGTTGCGCTCGCCAAGTCGCCTGTGGGGAGCTAAATCCCATGACGAAGGCGAAGCTCCACCCATCCTGCGTCACCGACCTCCAGGCGCCGACCTTCGATGAAGACTGGCAGCGCCGGGCGTTCGGACTGGCAGTCGCGCTGGCCGAGTTCGGCCATTACCGCTGGGACGACTTCCAGCAGACGCTGATCGCTGCTATCGGCTCATGGCAGGAGGCGCCCACCAACACCCGAGGCAGGTGGGAATACTACGAGCACTGGGTCACCGCCCTGAACAACGTGGTACGCCAACATGGCCTTCTCGATGACGGATACATCAATCCCGAAGCTCGGTAGGACGCGCCGTAAGAGGTAAATCGCGCTGCCCAGGGCGCCATGAGCTCGACGCTAGCGACATTTTGCGGCCTTAAAATGTCGCTGCTGTCGAGTTCACGGCACTAAACAAGGGGCCGCCCTTGGCATGCAAGATCAATTTACTCCCGGTCAGTCGAGGACGGAGAAGCTGAGCTGTCGGAGCCGCGCCGGGTCGGCGATCACCTCGTACCCGACGATCTTGTCATCCTTGGTGGTGAAGGTAAGCGCCAGCAGTAGCTGGCCACGCGGAGCCATGACGAGTCCCACTGCGCCGTTGACCAGCACCAGGTCGGCGAATTGCGACCTGCGGGCGAGGGCCACCGTCCCCTCCGCCACGGCCCGAGCGCCATGGAGCTCGGCCGCTGCACCTGGCGGTAGAGCGGCGGGGTCGGCACGGCGCACCACGCCAGGGGCCAATACCGCAAGGATCGCGGTGAGGTCACCAGCTCGTGCGGCGGCCAGAAATGCAGAGACCACCTGGCGATGGCGGGAGAGCTCGGCTGCCGCGACCACCGGGGTACCTTGCACCTTACGGCGCGCCCGACTGGCCAGTTTTTTCGTGGCGACTGGTGTGCGCTCGACGATCGGGGCGATCTCGTCGAACGGCACGGCGAACATGTCGTGCAGCACGAATGCGATCCGTTCGGCGGGCTGGAGCGTGTCCAGCACCACGAGAAGTGCTCGGCTCACCGAGTCGGCCAGCAATGCCTCGTCTTCCGGGTTGTTGCCCTGATCTGGGTCCAAGACCCGGTCGAGCACCTGCTGCCCAGCCAAGTCCTCCTGACGTTGACCTGCGGGAGCGCAGCATGTCAAGGCAGATGCGGGTCACCACGGTCCGCAGCCAGCCGGCCAGGTTGTCTACCTGACCGGTGTCGACTCGGCCCAGGCGCAGCCACGCCTCCTGGACGGCATCATCGGCCTCGCTCAGCGAGCCAAGCATCCGGTAGGCAACCGTTCGCAGCTGGCCGCGCTGCGCCTCGAAACGCTCCGCCAGCGGCTCAGGCTCGTCCATCGGTCACCTCTGCTCGCCACACGCCGTCAACTCTCATGACGAACGCACCATGGCCAAAGTGACAGGAGAACCGGTGGCGACCTTGCTGCATCTAGATTCCAGCGCCAATCGTTCCAGCGAGTCTGTCAGCAGGCAGCTGACAGCGTTGTTCGCAGGCACGTGGCAGGCCATACACGGCTCGGCCGGATACCGGTACCGGGACTTGACCGCTGATCCGGTGCCTCCGCTGAGTACTGCTTACTGCGTGCTCGGCCGGCGAGTGGAACGACACGGCCTTGTCCCGCCGGACAGGGTGGCCGGGTTAGCCAAGAGTCCAGCTGAGCAACAGGAATGGGCGTTGACCTGCCTGCTGATCACCGAATTGCTGGCGGCCGAGACAGTGCTGATTGGTGCCCCGATGTACAACTACTCGGTACCCGCCGCGCTCAAGGCCTGGATCGACCGGGTGAGCTTCCCCGGGGCCTTTATCGACCCCCACACCGGGCAGAGCCTGCTGCGCGATACGAAAGTCGTGGTGATCATCGCCCAGGGTGGCGCCTACGGTGCTGGCAGTCCGCGGGAGGGCTGGGACTTCCAGACGCCATATCTGCGGACCTACTTCGGCAAGCACGGCGTGGCCGAAGGAAACGTGTGTTTTGTCAGCGCTGAGATGACCAAGGCTGGACTGGTCCCGCACCTGGCCCGTTTCCGGCCGCTGGCGGCGAGTTCACTGGCCGCGGCGCGGGCCGAGGTGACCGCTCTGGCCACCGCGATTACTTGCTCTACCAGCTCGGAAATAGCGTAGGTATCGGACCACCCGTTCCGCCGTGTCGCGCAGACACCGTTCTGTATGGTCGAGGAGGTCCGGCCATAGACGGAGTCAAAACGGGTCGCCAAGCCTGAACCAACCGACTGAGTGGGCTAACGATCTTCATTTTCGGGCACTAATCGTGGGTACTGGTCATGAGTCGCGCAGGGAGGCCGCGATGCTCGCGCTGATTCTCTTTCTCGTCCTCGTCTATGTCGCGCTGGGCATCATCGGCTTCGTCGTCAAGGGTCTGTTCTGGCTTTTCATCGTGGCTGGTGTGTTGTTCTTGATCACGCTATTCATCGGCGGCGTGATAGGCGGCCGACGATCGGGGCGCCGCACCAGGTGACCTCAACGTCGCCTGCCATGGGCCTGTGCCGGTGGTCAGGCCGGGCCGCCATGCGATGAGGATTGGTCCGATCGGCGAGCGGGTAACCGTAGATCGATGGCGCCGAGTTCCGAGTCCGTGGTGAAGGTGCTGCTCGACCGCTTCGGTCAAACGTATGCCGAGCAGGCCGGCATCAAGCTTGCCGATAAGCCATCACCCGTATACGAGCTGCTGGTGCTCGCCACGCTGCTCAGTGCGCGGATCTCCAGCGACGTCGCCGTGACCGCGGCCAGGGAGCTGTTCGCCGCCGGGTACCGGACACCGCAGCGCATGCGGGAGACTAGCTGGCAGGACCGGGTAGATGCGTTGGGCCGCGGCCATTACCGCCGTTACGACGAGCGGACCGCCACCATGCTGGGCGAAGCTGCTGCGCAGCTACTCGACCGCTGGCACGGTGACCTGCGCGAGCTCCGCGACGAGGCCGGCGGCGATGCGCAGCAAATCCGTAAACAGCTCACCGAATTCAAGGGCATCGGGCCGGTGGGCGCGGATATCTTCCTGCGGGAAGTCCAGGCGGTGTGGCCCCAAGTCTCGCCGTATCTGGACGAGCGGGTGATCCGTGCAGCCGAGAAGGCCTGCCTGCTGGCGCACACCCGCAAGCTGGCTGATCTCGTTGACTCGCCGGCGGAATTGGCGCGGTTGTCCGCAGCGCTCGTGCGGATGTCGCGGAGCCGCCGCGCGGTGGACGAGATCACCCGCGCGGCGACCGGCTAAGGCCTAACCAGGCGTAACGCGGTTGCTGATCTGTGCTCTCGGCTATCGAGCTGATTTGCCGTGCCACCTGTTCGCTCTCGCCACCCTCTGTCGCGAAGCCGTTGAAGGTACTGGCGTGGGCGGTGACCGGGTCGTTGCTACCGTGGTGGGCGTCCACGGGGAGTGGCCGGAGGGCGACCATGAAAGCGCTAACCGTCCAGCCGGGCCGGCCCGGCCCACCGCAGGTAGTGAATGTTCCAGAACCTTCACCTGGCGAGCAGGATCTACTGGTAGACGGGCTCGCAGTCGGGGTGTGCGGTACGGATCGGGAAATCGCTGCGGGCGAGTACGGCTGGGCACCCGCTGGCCGTGACCGGCTGATCTTGGGCCATGAGTCACTGGGCCGGGTGCGCGTGGCGCCCGCCGGCTCAGCGTTCGCCGCCGGCGATCTGGTAGCGGGCGTGGTTCGCCGGCCGGATCCGGTGCCGTGCGGCGCCTGCGCGCACGGAGAGTTCGACATGTGCCGCAACGGCCGCTATGTCGAACGAGGCATCAAGGAACTCGACGGCTACGCCAGCGAGCGGTGGCAAGTCGAAGCCAGCTACGCGGTCCGCCTCGACCCCCGCCTGGCTGAGGTCGGTGTGCTCATGGAGCCGACCAGCGTCGTGGCCAAGGCCTGGGACGAGATCGAGCAGATCGGCCGGCGGTCCTGGTTCGAGCCCCAGCGTGCTCTGGTCACCGGGGCAGGGCCGATCGGTCTGCTCGCTGCGTTGCTCGCAGTACAGCGCGGCCTGGATGTGCACGTACTTGACGTGGTGACTTCCGGCGCCAAGCCCGACCTGGTGCGCGCGCTGGGCGCCACCTACCACCACGACGGTGTCACCTCGGCTGCCCAAGCTGCTGAGCCGGACATCATCATCGATGCTACCGGGGTCTCCTCGGTGGTTTTCGAGGCGATCGCCGCCGCCACGCCTTACGGCATCGTCTGCCTCACCGGAGTGTCCTCGGCGGGCAAGGCCATCACCCTCGACGGCGGGGCGCTCAACCGCGAACTAGTGCTGGACAACAACGTGGTTGTCGGGTCGGTCAATGCCAACCTGCGCCACTACGACCTGGCCGCCACCGCCTTGGCCCAGGCCAATCTGGACTGGCTGAGCCGCCTGATCAGCCGCCGAGTGCCGCTCGAACGGGCCGGTGAGGCATTCGAACCCCGATCAGACGACGTGAAGGTCGTCATCACCCTGGATCGGACGTAATCGTCGACCATGTGCTGTTCGATCGGGTGACCACCCAGCAGTTGATCAAGGTCAGCTCCCTGCACGCTATTGGTCTCCAGTAGCCGGGCCGCGACGCACTCCAGCCGTTCCCGGTGCTCCTGAAGGTACGCTTCGACCTGATCCATGATGCTGATCGTGTCGTGAATACCTATTTGCCGGCACAGGCTGTATGCCAGCAATAGCTCGTCGGATTCAGGTGGCACGGCGGCGGCTGCGAGCCTCTCAAAGACCACTTTTTCTGCCAATGGGCCGCCATATAAGACCCACACCCGATCCGGCGCGGACGGTTTTTCGCATAGCCGTGTCCCGCCTTCTCCGTCGAGGCTATGCAGTTCGATAGCGGCAACCCGCAGGCCACGTGCCGCAGCGATCACGGCGTGCCCGGCTTCATGCACGGCCGCCCGGTTCCGTTCAGTATCCCCCAGCCCCATGCGTGTAGCGTAGCGGATAATTACACTCCGTAGTGACCGATAGATGAGGTGACGTGGCTGCGCAGCCGGACCGGGATTGTGTCGTATCCGCGCAGCACCCGGGTGGGGCGCCGGTGCGGGGCATCGGCGAGGCTGATGTCGGGAAAGCGGCAGAACAGCGCCCGCAGACCAACTTCGCCTTCCAGGCGGGCCAAGGTGGCACCGATGCAGTAGTGAATGCCACTGGAAAACGCCAGGTTCTGCGCTGCGTTGGCGCGCTGTACGTCAAACCGGTGCGGATCCGGGAAGACGGCAGGATCGCGGTTGGCGCCCCCCAGCAGCAGGACGATAAATGAGCCTGCCGGCACCTGGTGTCGCGCCACCTCGGTGTCCTGGTTTGCGACCCGCCCGGTGCGCTGCACGGGTGACTCGTAACGCAGTATTTCCTCTACCGCATTTACCCAGCCCTGTGGCTGGCCGAGCAGCAGATCCAGCTGGTCGGGATGGCGCATCAACAAGACAGCACCGTTGCCGAGCAAGTTCACGGTGGTCTCAAAGCCGGCAGCCAGCAGCAGCATGGCGATGCTGCTCAATTCATCGGAAGTCAGCCGGTCTTCCTGGTCGTGCGCCGTGACCAGGGTGCTGAGCACGTCGTCTCGGGGAGCGCGCCGAATATCGGCGAAGTGGCCCAGCATCCATCGGTGCAGCGCGGCGATATCGAGTTCGCTGCGCCGGAAATCGGGATAGCTCAATCCGACGTCGAGTGACAGCGCAGCACCGGCGCCCCAGTCGAGGAATTGCCGACGCATCTGCACCGGGGCCCCGAGGATTTCCGCGATCACGGTGGCCGGCAGCAAGCTGGCGTAGTGACTCACCAGATCCACGGTCGAGCTGCCGGACGCCGCGCTGGCCATGTCATCGAGCAGATCCTCGGCGATCTGTTCGATGCGTGGCCGCAGCGCCGCGATGGCGCGCGCACTGAACGCCCGAGTGACCAGTTTGCGGTACCGGGTGTGTTCGGGTGGGTCGGCGACCAACATCGACGGTGGTTCGATGGGACCCAGCGCTCCCCGTCCGCCGATCTTCGCGCCAACCTGCAGGATTCCGGGCAACAGGTCCAAGCGGGCCTGGCCGAAGTGCGGGCTGCGCAATACCGCCTCGCAAACATTGTGCTGCGCCGAGAACAGTGCGAGGTCACAGCGCACGAGGGGGCCCTGCGCACGTATCTGGTCGTAGGACGGGAACGGATCCTCACGGATCGCCGGGTCGAGCATCAGGCGCGATCCCAAGTCGCCGGCGCGCATCTGGCGCTGCACCGTCCGCCGGATTAGCCCATGCCGAACCAACCACCGGATCCTGCGTCGTAGCTGCATTCCACACCTCCGCGTGACCGCCTGAGTGGCAGGCATCGCGAGCACCGTGTCGTCGCTGAGTTCGACATTAGGCCTGTCGGTTCCGCCATCGACAGTCGTTGAGAGGGAACTCGGAGGCAACGGAGAGGCCAGCCAGCGCGATAAGCCGGTTGCTGAGTCAGCTAAAAGCGATCACCCAACTGGGTTGGTCACGCAGAGGAATCATTCCATCACAAAGTACTGCGAGTGTGCGGTCTTGTGCCGCTATACGGGTGGTTGTTCCGCCTTACCCGCCGTTCGATGAGCGCCTTCTTGCGGTTTCCGTTAGGCATACATAACCTAACTATCACTCGATAGGCTGGCAAAGCCTGTCATTCGGGAGGGTTCGATGGTGAGCAGTGGGTGGCGTCGCTGGAGCCTGATACTGGCACTCGTCGGTATTGCTGGACTCGTGGGCTGCTCCAGCGGTGGCGACACGTCCGTGGCGCCTGCGACATCTGCGCCGGCGTCCCAAGTGCAGCAAGCTCAGCCATCGAGTGCTGCTGACGTTGCCACGGGCCTACGGAAGATCGACCAGCTTGCCAAGGATATCGCCACGTCCGCGGGTACCGACAAGACGAAGGCGGCCAGCCTCGACAGCCAGATTGAACCGACCTGGGCGACGATCGAGGACACCGTCAAGCAGAACGACCAGAACACCTATCTGACCATGGAGGATAACTTCGCCGTATTGGAAAAGGCGGCAGACGACGGGGATGCCGCGGCGGCGACCAAGGGCTCTGCCGCGATCTCCTCGGCCGTGCAGGCTTACCTGGCGAAGTACTCAGGATGATCAGACGCCTACTGATCGGGGTGCTGCTGGGACTAGCCGTGGTGGTGCCCGTCACCGCCTGGCTGAGTGTGGCCCGAGCCGACGCGGCACCACAGATGCCAACCCAGCAGATCTCGGCTCAGCACGTGGCGACATCGCAGCAGTCGATCTCCCGCGCGGAGGCGATCCGCCAGCTGGGGGTGGTGCGCGCCTCGATCGACCAGACCCTCGAGCTGGTGAAGCAGGGCAAGGTCGACGAAGCGTACGCCCAGGCGAAAACGGGGTACCTGGACCATTTCGAGTACGTCGAGATTCCCCTGCGGGTCGTAGCGCCCGACCTGACCGCTGACGCGGAGACCAAGTTCGCCGAGATTCGTGGCCTGATCAAGGACAAGGCTCCGGTTGACGTCGTACGCACCAACATCATCGAGCTGCGGCGGCTGATCGACGACACCGAGCGGCGACTGACTGACACCGGGTTCGACGCCGCTGCTGTGGTGGCCGGGCAATCCTTCCTGATCATCTTCCGGGAAGGCTTGGAGGCGGTACTGCTGTTGACCGCCCTGCTGGGATACCTCGAGGCGACCAAGGCCACCCAGTACCGCAAGCCGATCACTTGGGGAGTGATCATCGGGTTAGCCGCGACCGCAGTGACTTACCTGGTGTTGCGCTCGATCCTGGCGGTGTTGCCCGTTGGGCGCGAGGTGCTGGAGGCGGCCGTCGCCACAGCCGCCGTCGCGGTGCTGCTCTACATCTCCTTCTGGCTGATCGCCCGGTTGGAGCACCGCCGGTGGATGGAGTTCCTGCGCAGCAGGCTGTTCAACGCGGTGTCGATCGGATCGACCACCGCGCTGGTGCTGGTGGGCTTTACCGCGATGTACCGGGAGGGGCTGGAGACCGCCCTGCTGTACCAGGCACTGGTCGAGTTCGGCGAGGGCCTGGGCTGGTGGATCATTGCCGGGCTGGCCATCGGGTTGATCGCCTTGGCGGTGGTGTCCTACTTGATCTTCCGGTTGGGCCGGCGGCTACCCATCAAGACCTTCCTGGTGTGTGCGGTGCTGCTGCTGATGGCGACCTCGGTGGCGTTCCTGGGCAACGCGGTGCGCAGCCTGCAGACAGCTGACCTGGTTGGGCTTACGCCGATCGACGGGCTGCCGCATGCCCCGATCTTCCTATCCCAAGCGCTGGGTTACTGGCCCAGCGTTGAGACGCTGGCCAGCCAGGGAGTGCTGGTTGCCGTGTACCTGCTGGGCGCAACGTGGTTGTTGATGGTGCGGCCCCGCCGCACGCGGGAGGTTCGATGGGCGTCCGGGTAGGCGCCGACGTCGGGGGCACCTTCACCAAGGCCGTCGCGATCGATTCGGTGACCGGTGAACTCGTCGGGCGCGCCGTGATGCCCACCACGCATGACCACCGCGACGGTGTGTCCGCCGGTGTGGTCGACGTGGTGGCGAAGCTGGTCGCCGACGTGGGCGCCGGCAACATCGAGCTGGTCACCCACTCCACGACGCAGGCGGTGAACGCGTTGCTGGAGGGTGACACCGTGCCGGTCGGTGTGCTGGGCATGGCTCGGGTGCCGTACCTGCGCAAGGCCCGAAACCGGACCATGATCAGCAAGGCGGTCGCCCATGAGTTTCTCGATCTGTCCGCGGGATTCGACGCCGCCTCGGCCCGACAGGCGTTGACGCGGCTGGCCGATGCGGGGGCTGAGGCGATCTGCGTGGCCGAGGCGTTTGCACCCGACGACTCGGCTTGCGAGGACGCCGTGGCGGCGATCGCGGTGGAGTTGGGGTTGCCGGTGACGACCTCATCGGGACTGACCGGGCTGTACGGCCTCGAGTTGCGTACGGTCACCGCTGCGCTCAACGCTTCGATCCTGCCGATCGCACTGCGCACCGCGGAAGTGGTCGAGGCTGGAGTTGCCGCCGCGGGCGTGACTTGTCCCGTCATGGTGATGCGAGGTGACGGCGGCGCCACCGATCTGGCCGGCTTTCGCGCCGCACCGGCCCGCACGCTGTACTCCGGGCCGGCCGCCTCGGTCGCCGGTGCGCTGCGCACCTTGCGCATCGGTGACGGCGTGATCATCGAGGTCGGTGGAACGTCGACCAACGTGGCGGCGATCACCGCGGGTCGGCCCGCGCTGTCCTACGTGCGGGTCGCCGGGCAGGCCACCGCGGTCCGTGCGTTGGACGTGCAGGTGGCCGGGGTTGCTGGGGGATCGATGCTGCGGGTTCGCCGGCGGCGGGTCTACGGGGTCGGGCCGCGCAGCGCGCACATCGCGGGGCTGACCTACTCGTGTTACCTCGCACCGGAGCGGCTGGCTGGCGCGCGCCCCGACACACTGGCCCCGCGACCCGGCGATCCTGCCGATTACCTGGTGCTGCGGCTGGCCGACGGCACGGTCGCCGCGCTGACCAACACCTGTGCCGCGAACGCGCTCGGGGTGGTGCCGGAGGGCGACTACGCCGCTGGTCATCCCCGCTCAGCGGGCATGGCCATGGACATCGCTGGCCAGGCGTTGAAGCTGTCCGGTGCCGAGCTCGCCCGGCGGATGATGCAAGCCTCCACCGAGACGCTGGCCGACCTGGTCACCGCGGTGGCTGCCCAGCACCGCCTCAACCAGCCCACGCTGATCGCCGTCGGCGGCGGTGCGAGCGTCCTTGGCCGGCCGCTGGCAGGCACCCTCGGACTGGACTGCCAGATACCCCGGCATGCCGAAGTGATCTCTTCGATGGGTGACGCGCTGTCCTTGGTTCGCGCCGAGCGGGAACGCACGGTGGCCCAGGCTACCCCGGCTGAGGTCGACGCGCTGATCGCGGAAGTCGAAGCCGAAGCGCTGGCCGCTGGAGCCTCGCCGACGTCGCTGCAAGTCCAGGTGAGCCAGATCGGGGAGCGCGGCGCGATCCGCGCGGTGGCCGTGGGCGCCCTCGTGCTCGGCTCTGGTGTGGTGCCCGGTCGGCCCCCGTTGAGCCGCGAGGCGATCGTCGAGGTGGCCCAGGCTGCCGGAGGGTCTGCCCAGGTCGATCCGGTCGGTCGGTTCTGGCTGAGCCGCCAGGCTGGCCGGGTACTGCTGTTCGACCGGTTCGGCGACCCAGCCCTCGACGTGCAAGGGGAGGCCATCCTGGTGAACGAGACAACTGGTGAGCGGCTGCGCTCGACGATCGGGTCGGTGGTCTCCCGGCATGTCCGCCATGTCGGACCGGTCAGGGTGCAGCCCACTACCTGGGTCGTCCAGCAGGGGCGGATCCAGGAACTGGCCGACCCGGAGGCGATCGAGGTCACCGTCGGCGCGGGTGCCGCCGCGGTCATCGTCGGGCGGGGGTAAAGGCATGGCCATTTACACCCCGCAGGCCCAGCGCCGCCGGCAATTGCTGATCTTCACGGTCGTAGCGTTCCTGCTCGGCGGGCTGCTGGGTGGGTTCGTGGGCCGGCTACTGGCCCCGACACCGGCAGATCGAGTGGCGGCGGTGCGGGAACAGGCCCGGCAGACGTCCTCGCAGTTGCGGGTGCTGTCGGTGCACTTTGAGGACAACGCGGCGTCGCTGGCCGCCGGGGGTGACGCGGGCGCCGGTCTTGCGCTCCAGCGTGCCGACGACGACCTGACCAAAGCGTTGCAGCAGGCCCCCTGGATAACTCCCCAGCAGGGTGGCTACCTGCTCAACAACCTGCACGGGTTAGAGGCAGCGGCGCGGGCAGGGTCGACAAAACCGCCCTTCGCCAGCAACGTCGACCGGCTCGCCAGTGACATCGACACCACTTTCGGCCTGACTTCAGCCGCCTCCTGACCGTTCAAGCTCTGTTTTGTCGTATTCACGGTTCAGTACGGTTTAATTGCTTCTTGACGACTGCTGGCGCGTTCCTTAACGGTGGCTGGAATGGATGCCGTAGCCCGTCTGAAAAAGACCGGTCGGCGCTGAACATGTTTCATTTTTGCCAGCATTGTGAGGAAATGGTCGTGGATCCTAGCGCTGCCTCGGTGGCTAGTAGCGTAGCCCGGCCCAACCAAGGAGAATCACCTATGAACAATCCGACAGCGGCACCCGAGGCGGTCATACCCGGTGCGGTAGGTAGTCCGTTAAGCGTGCAATCTGTCGCTCGACTCGTCGCCAGCGCCCTGTCTGGTCTGCACCGCCTCAATGGCCAGTTCATCCAGGTCAACGCTGCTGTCGGTGATGATGGTTATATCGATGTGAATGTCACCGGCGTAGACTTCACTGCTGAGAATCCCACCATCCGGGTGTTGCTGTATCCCACTGCTGCCGAGCCCGTCGAGTCCAGATCCATTCCCGGGCCGAGAAGCGTGTCCTGAACCGCGGGAATGTCTTGACGGCCACCATCGGTTGAGCATAGCGATGCTGTGAGCATTGCTAACGAGATCGACAAGGTGGTGGCCGGTGAGTACAGAGCTCCAACCGGCAGCATTGTCAGCGAGCCCGGCTGGTACGCGGCTGCCTCGCGAAGTCTGGCTGCTCGTTGTGATCAGTTTCGTCATCGCCGTCGGTTACGGCATTGTCGCGCCAGCCTTACCCGCCTTTGCCCGCAGCTTTAACGTCAGCGTGACCGCGGCATCCATCGTGATCAGTGCCTTTGCGTTGATGCGGCTGTCATTCGCGCCCGTCAGCGGCAAGCTGGTCTCAACGCTGGGCGAACGCCCGGTCTACATCGCGGGCATCACCGTGGTGGGTTTGTCCACCGGGGCCTGTGCCTTCGCTGCTGATTACTGGCAGCTGCTGGTACTGCGCTCGCTGGGCGGTATCGGATCGACCATGTTCACCGTCTCCGCGGTCGCGTTGTTGATCCGGCTCACCCCAGCAAGCTTGCGCGGGCGTTCCACCAGCCTGTGGTACAGCAGCTTCTTGCTGGGCAGCGTCTGCGGTCCGTTGTTCGGCGGCGGGCTGATGGCGATCTCTCTGCGCGCGCCATTCGTGGTCTACGCGGTGGCCCTGTTTGTTGCCGCCGCGGTGGCGTGGCTGTTGTTACGGCGGTCTCCGGTGATCGGTACTGCGCCGGCCGCCGCTGTTCTTCCGGTCACCGTGCGCCAAGCCTGGGGACACCCGGCTTACCGCGCAGCGCTGGCCTCCAACCTGGCCAACGGTTGGGCGGTTTACGGCGCGCGCGTCTCGCTGGTGCCGCTGTTCGTGGTAGAGGTGCTGCACCGTCCAGGGTCGTTGGCTGGTGTGGCACTGTCGGTCTTCGCCGCCGGCACGGTATCCGTGCTGACCTTCTCCGGCCGGCTTGTCGATGCGCTCGGGCGCCGGCTGCCCATGCTGGTGGGCCTGACCATCACCGGTAGTGCGACGGTGTGGCTCGGCTTCACCCACGGGGTACCGGAGTTTCTCGCTGCGGCGCTGATCGCCGGCGCCGGGACCGGGCTGATCACGCCGGCCCAGGGCGCCACGGTAGCGGATGTGGTGGGGTCTCAGGCCAGAAGCGGCCCCGTGCTGGCCGCAGTGCAGATGACCGCCGATATCGGCTCAATCTTCGGCCCGATCGTCACCGGCCTGCTCGTCGATCACCTGTCTTACCCAGCGGCGTTCTGCCTCACCGGCGGTATTGTCCTGCTCGCCGCGGTGGTCTGGTTGCGCGCGCCCGAGACGCTGCCGCGCAAGAACCGCCAGCCCTTGCCGGCTCGGAAAGGGGCACTGACGAGGTAGGTCACGACCGCGGCGCGCGTCAAGCTACGCTGACCGGCCTCACTTCGGCTCTGGTTAATCGACTACGCTGCCCGGGTGCTTCGGCTATCTCGTCCCGTTGCCGACGGTGTCGGCACTGTGGTCCGGCTGGGGCTGGCTACGGTCTTTTTGGTCTCTGGAGCGGTGAAGATCCTTGACCCGGCGCAGACCCGGGTCGCGGTAACCGCCTACGAGCTTCTGCCACAGGATCTGATCGGCCCCGTTGCCACCGGATTGCCGCTGTTGGAGCTGGCGCTGGGAACCCTGTTGGTGGCGGGTGCGTTCACCCGGTGGGTCGCGCTGGCCAGCGGGCTGCTGCTGGTGGTGCTCATGGCGGGGATGGTGCAGGCGTGGGCCCGCGGACTTTCCATCGACTGTGGGTGCTTCGGTGGGGGCGGGGCGGTTGCCCCGGGCAGCACGCAGTATCCGCAAGAGTTGGCCCGCGATATCGGTTTTGGGCTGCTGGCGTTGTGGCTGCTGGTGCGCCCTCGGACGGCGCTGAGCGTCGACGGGTGGCTGCGCGCGGATCCGGACACAGGGTGGGGTAGAGCCGGTTACCCGGCGGGATAGGCAGGAGGAACTTTGTGAGCGGCGCAGAACGAACTCAGGACAAGCGAGCGCGGGAAGGTGCGCAGGCGGTTGCGGCTGCCCGCAGTGGCGGGCGAAGCCGCATGGTGATTGCCGGAGTGGCCATCATCGTCGCGCTTATTGTCGTCGTCGGGGGAGCGCTGTTCTTTCAGCATCGCAACCAGCCGCAGAACCTCGGACCGGCGATCCCCCTCGCGGCGGCCGGGCCGCAGTACCCGGTGACCGTGCAGGGTGACTCGATCGTGACCGGCAGCCCCCAGGCGCCGGTGAAGATCGACGTCTACGAGGACTTCTTGTGCCCGCACTGCGCCCAGTTCGAGCGCACCTATCACCCCCAGCTTGCCCAAGCAGCGGCAGACGGTAAGGCCCAGGTCGTCTATCACCCCGTCGCCATTCTTGATTCGCGCTCTGTCCCGCCGGGGTACTCCACGCTGGCGGGTGGTGCGAGCTTGTGCGCAGCCAACGCGGGTGTCTTCCCCCGTTTCCACGACAGCTTGTTCACCAGCCAGCCGGTAGAGGGTGGTCCCTCCTGGACGGCCGCCCAGCTCCAGCAGCTCGGTACGGCCCTAGGCGCAGGAAATGGATTCAGCAGCTGTGTGCAGAACGGCGCCAACCAGCAGCGCATCGCCACTGCTACCGACAACGCCAGCAACTACATCAGCGGGTTGCGGTCTGACCACCTTTTCGGTACCCCGACAGTGCTGGTGAATGGAAAGATCGTGCCCGACCTCAGCACCAGCCAGTGGTTGGATGAGGCGCTGACCGGCGCGAACCATTGAGCTGATCCTGCATCGGGGATCACCGCGGGTCTCGTGTACGGTGGCCTACGCACCACGGCCGTACCCGTGGTGATCTCTTTGGGGCTGTAGCGCAGCTGGTAGCGCACCGCACTGGCAGTGCGGGGGTCACGGGTTCGAGTCCCGTCAGCTCCACCATAGCGGCCTTACTCGCACTCTGACCCGCAAGGGCGGTGGCGAGGAGGCTGCTGAGGTGTTTCGTGGGGCCCTCCGCTGTGGGGTGTTGGTGTCCTTGGGTAACTCGGGTGGCGTGTATGAGGCTGGCGAAGGGCTCTGAGAGTGTGGCCGTTGTCGCGGTTGGCTGGCGGTCGGTGCTGTCGAGGTAGAGCCGGGTGAAGATGGCCCTGTTGAGCATTTTGCGGGCTTCGTCGTCGGCCGCATCGTAGAGGTCGCGCGGCCGTTCGAGGAGTTCGAGCGCAGTTAGTAGGACGGCGCGGCCGGGTTCGAGATCATCCACGGCGCTGTCGAGCTGGTGGGTGATGCGTTGTTTGTTTTCTCGTACTCGCCGAATTCGTGTTTTGATTTTTTCTTGTGGCCATTCGGGGTCGCCGAGGAGGTCGAGGAGTCGGTCTTCCTGGCGGTCGAGTTCGGCTAATTGCGCGCGGAGGGAGGCGCGGAGCTTGGCCGTTGTCTCTTGTGAGTCGTTCGCTGCGGTGATGGCGAGGCTTTCCAGTGCCTCGCGGTGTTGTTTAGCGATGCTGATCTGCCTGTAGTGTTGGGTGATAGCGTGTTCGACTTTGTGCAGGGGTAGAGCTGGCAGGTCGCAGCTGCGTTCTTGGACTCCCCGGCAGATGTAGTAGAAGTACTTACGGCCGGTTTTGCTGGTGCTGGGGCGTAGGATGAGCCGGCGGCGGCATCGGGCGCACCAGATGGTGCCTTTGAGGTAGTGGTCGTGGACGCGTTCCCGGGTTCCGGCGTTTCGGTCCACGTAAAGCACCTTTTGTACCCTGTCGAAGAGTTCGGGATTGATGAGGGCTTGGTGTCGGCCGGGGTATTCGGTGCCGTCGTAGGTGACGAGTCCGAGGTAGTAGCGGTCCCGGAGCATGTTGCCGAGGCTGTGGAGGGAGATCGGCCGGGGGCCGTAGCGGCGGTTGCCTTTGGTGCGCAGGCCGGCGTCGGTGAGGGCGTCGCGTAGTTCGGGGAACGAGTAGTTCCCGGTGGCGTAGAGCTCGAATGCCATCTTGACGAACGGGGCGCGTTCGGGGTCAATGTCGATGGCGCGGACTTCCCGGCCCTCGTAGATGATGCGGACGTTCTGGTAGCCGATCTTCGCCACGCCGAGCGTGCCGCCTTTTTTCGCTTTTTGGCCCATCTTGTATTTGATGTCTTCTCCGGAGACCAGCACTTGGTATTCGTTGAAGACGGCAATCATGCCATGCATGGCGCGTCCGGCGGGGCTTTCGTCGAGGTTCTTCTCCGTGGTCGAGATGAGCTTTACGCCGAGTTTTTCCAGCGTCATCATCATGATGGCGTCGTCGTACCTATTGCGGGCGAAGCGGGAGAGTGCGTAGACGATGACGTAGCGGACGTTGCGGTTGGTCTTGAGATAGGCGATCATCTCCCGGAAGGCGTCGCGGTGCTCGATCGACTTCGCGGATTTGCCGGGGTCGGTGAACTCGTTGACGATGACCGCGCTGAGTTCCTTCGCGCGTGTGGTGATGGCTTTACGTTGGGCGGGAAGCGAGATGCCTTCAGGGTCGAAGTCCGTCTCAACCTGGCCAAGCGATGAGACACGGAGGTAGCTGACGGCATCAGAGCCGGTGTCCGCTGACTGCTGCTTCACTCTGCGGTTCTCCCTTCATGGCCGGTGGAGGACATAGTTCTGAACATGGCATTCCTGTTCACATCATAGAGTTTCCACCCGGTTCAGCCGCCAGCCCGGTGCGGTCGCTGCTGAGCTCCCGCTCGGCGTACCGGGGCTGGCGGGCTTGCTCGGTGGCCCGCCGGCTCTCCTCCTTCTCGGGCGTCGTGTCTGCTCAGCGGTGGCCATGAGGACCAGGGCTTGTGCGATGAGGTCTATATCAGGGTCGGGTTTGGGTTTTCCGGTGACGGTGATTCGGTGTTGTCGTCCTCTCGGTCGGGATGGTGGGGCGGCGTGGCGGCGCCGTGGTCGGGTAATCGCCGGTTCCTCCTTCCGTGTGGGGGCAGCGGTGGGTTCGTCCACGTGGACGTGCAGACTCGCGCGCCTGCGCGCGTGGGGCGTACACGCGCCCTGGACGTCCACGTGGACGATCGCCTCAAGTCACCTCGTCGCCGTGTCGTCTGTGTTGCTGACGGCGACCCAGCATCCACGACTCACCTGGACGGCGCGCCCGGTGCTGGCGAGCTCTTGTAGCCGGTAGTAGACCCAGCTGCGGCTCATCCCGGTTGCGGTGATGAGTTCGCGGACGGATAGACCGTGACGTGGCGCCCGCCGTAGCGCGATCCACAGGGCGATGTTGGGGTTGTCGTTCTGTGCCGTCTGCTCGTCCACGGCGGTTCGGGATGGGCGAACGAGTGACGGTACCGGGTGGTCGGCTTTGTGGTTGTCGGTGGCGTTC
>Ga0213881_10000647_pt1 | contig 20233 bp, 22 predicted proteins | sample BarmaccoBMER_R08_FD_160104 | JGI IMG/M metagenome (GOLD analysis project Ga0213881, IMG submission 160104) | Barbacenia macrantha exposed rock microbial communities from rupestrian grasslands, the National Park of Serra do Cipo, Brazil - ER_R08 ... | reverse complement strand
CCGGGCGTACTACTAAACATTGATTCTCTCTCTTCTCTCTTCTATATATATTAGACGAAGACCAAGACAAAGTAAACTGACGAAGAAGAAAGGTTCCCCATGAGCTTTCTTCTTCCTAGCGTCCGCCTCTCTCTCTATAGCAGGCGCTTTCGTCAAGCGGGGAGGGACTGGAGCATAAAAGCGGTGGAGAAGTGTACAAGTAGTCGTAGGCGGGCGAAGTAGCATGACGGGCTTTCGCGTACAGCTCGACATCGTCCTATCGGCACTTTACCCGAACTGGGATCGATCTCACCCTACCCTACACAACCGATTATTAGTTTCCTAATTCATTATCCTGTTGAATAGGAGCAAGCTAGGTCTTTTTAGTTGGTCTTCCGCAAACGTAGTCTGATAAAAAGACTACGTGCGCGTCTGAGCAAACGGAGGCAACCAAAAAGAAGTATTTCACTGCCCCAGCATTCCTCTATCGATATTGATTCGCCTAAGACTGAGAATGCCCCCTACCCGGCGGGGAAGATGGCCAGGTTTATGAACCCAGCGAACTTCGAATGGGATTCAGTAGAAAATTGAGATTGCTGGCCTTCAATACCAGTAGGAGCTAGGCATCGAAATACTTACAACATCGACTTGCGATGCTCTTTTTTGTCGGGGATTAGCATCGAACCGCAAGCGCCAACATGCCTTACTGCTTTATTTCAGTTCTTTCTCTGACGCTGGCTTATGCTTTGCTACTAGCCTGGCTTTCCGGCTTTTAGCTGATAAAAACTTCTATTGTCTGTCTTCCTTGACTAGGACCTAATTAGCTGCTTTAATAGGTGCCTTCTTACTCGACGTCGCTTATGAGCTGCCTTAGACGACTAGTGGCATCCCTTAGTTGTAGCTGAATGTTGGCTATACTATATCCTTTTGCTCTCTATCCTAGGGGTCGATATAAGTATCCGTATGAGCCTACGACATTGATGACGAAGCAAGCGTCAGCAGAGCGGAGCCAGTTGCTTAGCCAATCCCAGCTCCTTAGTCAGCAGCGTATGCGGTAGTAATAGCAGCACATCCAGTAGCATCCCTCAACTTGGTTCCGTAACCACCGGAACAAGTAGCCGGATATGTATGGAAGATCCAAAGCTAGCACGAGTATATCCAGGTCCAGATTCTGTCGTTAATCCAGCTGACCAAGCTTCAACAGTTTTGTCTACCATCCAGTAGCAGCACTGGTCCATACTAAAGTAGATCATCCGGCAGTAGATCCAGTAGGTGATTCGGGCGATCCGGTAGCGGGGGAGTCGATAACCCCACCAGTTGCGGCTGAGGTTTCAAAAATGCAAAGCCCGCTGGTGCCCGGAAGACCCTGCATCTAACCCAGAAAGACCGAGCCAAAGCATCTGCACCCCTTTAATGTATGCATATGAATTCCTATTTCGCTACAAAAATCTCGAAGTCCTCACATAGCACTTTACCTATGAACAGGCACTGCATAAAGGACATCCGGAACGGAATCACGATCACTTCTCGTAACTGCATGACGCTTGTGGTAATAAACAACTGGATCAGCACTGGTGTGACTTCCATCGCTGCTACAACTACCGAAAAAAAAAGAGAGGTTGAAGGTCAACCAAGCGGAGATTTCACTGACTTGACTGACCCTTCGCTTTCCACAAAATCTGACTTGGAATGGTTGAAACATTGATCGGCTGACCCCTTTCCTCTCTTTCCTGCTCGAGTAGGAAGGTTTTGATCACGAGAGATTTGGATCGTGTGTGATGTGGATGACCGATAAGGATCAACACTTTGCTTTGAGAGGCCGTGATCTTCCCTTCCGGATGTCCCTGACCTATCCACGTGGTTAGCTGGCTTTGGTCAAGGTCACTGGGGAGTCTGAAACTGTTCAAAAAAAAGGCAATGTCAGATCAAATTTCACAGCCGGGGGTGGCCTGAACTCATCTCTTGTTCGATTGTTGCACTCACCGAGCAAGAGGAGAGAGGAAAGCGAAAGGATCAGGGGCTGAGAGATGAGAATAAGTGCCACGGCTCGAGTTGATAGACTCAGGAGGTGCTGTGCTGGGCTATCGAACCAGGATTCGACACTCGCCCGGCCTCATGGTTGCAGGAGCATGCATTTCCCCCTCGATGGAAGTGGCGGCTTTTTCGCTCGATGAGTGAAAGAAAGATAGCTACATCTCCATCATCATTTATTCGCGCAATTCGGAAGCAGCGATGCTTGGCAGAAGCGAGGGGGGTCCGACTTCAAGAGATAGGGATAGCTTGGTTGGAGATTCCACAATTGTAGTCAACTCGAGAGCCCTCGCTGGAGATTCTTTATCATCCATATTTGCAATACACCTTAGGGATGCTAGGGACGGGGGTATGATTGCTTCTTTCTTCGGCTTAAAAGCTAGGGCTTGTGGTTCGTTATCAGTACCTGTTTTAGAGCGATATAACCTCGTTGTCAGCCTCTCAATGCTCGGGTCTTTCTCCTGCACTCTCTCTCGATGTGGTGCCTTTCACTCTCCTCTGTCAACACTTTATCGCAATGTCGGAAGGGTAGGATTTCAGGTCTTTTCCCAAGCTATGAATCTTCATCAATGGCATAGTAATAAGAGAGAAAGAAATTTCAAAAACCATCCGCAAACACGACGAAAAAGGTAGCCGCCCTCAAGTGCTAGCGTACAAGAAGGAGCTTTCGGCAGTGAATCAATTGGTTGGGTAAGCATCTCGTGACCCAGAAAGAAGAGATTCAGGTACTCCTGCATAGGCTCAAAAGCATTCTTCTCCAACACTCCGGTATATCTGATCTGAGGGGATGATCATTCGTGCCCCATAGCCAAAGAAAGGAAATGGCAAGGGATGAGCGCGCTAGCTTCTCGGAATTTCTTATTATTTTTTTAGAGGAGCCTGCCTATTTAATGGCACATCCCGCCCGGCAACACGCCTACTAATGTTGGAATCTGCTGGGGTAGCCTCGCCCTTTCAACGACAAGAGCTTACTCCAACCTATCCATATGGCAAGAATGCGAATGACAAGGCCAAAGTAGCTTACTCTGACGCTCACTTGACTCGATGGCGAGTTTGAAGACAACTCACAGAACGACTCTTCCAGGGGCATGAAGGCACTCAAACAGATAGTGAGACAGACACCAGCTCTAGAACTTGAATAAAAAAACACCTAAAAGAAAAAAAAGAAACTGTAAAAAAATGGACCTCAGAAAGTTCGAAAGACTCGCTCTTCTCCGGGTCGAAAAACTACCTTCTTTCAAAAGAATCGAAATGAAATAATTGACAACCCGTAAATAAAGGAGCTATAACTGCTTTTGGAAGCAGAAAAAATCACCACCTTTGGGAGTCGAGCCCCAGTATCAGCCATCCTCGCCCGCCGGGAATTGAACCTGGATAATTGATTGACCGAGCCAACTCCATTGAAGTCAGAAAAGCACTGACTGGTACGAACTTACTGAAAGCACGAAAAGGTAATGACGAGCTTAGAAGCGAAAGAAAAACCAAGCTTTGACGAGCTTCGAAACTCTCCCAATCGCTGTTCCAGTTCCGTTCATGGAGGCTTGCTTCGTTCGCCGACTGCCACGAAAGTATGGATTCGACATCTGGTAATTGGGGTATTTAGTGCCCCATATTCCGCTCTTCTTGTTCTTATCTGCGCAGCTATTGAATTCTGCCTATGGTCTATGACTGCTGACTGCTTTTTAAGGACTAGGACGGGTACTGGACTACCCCACCCGACCTCTATTCTAGATTCAGCGTCTTCGGATGCATCAGTTTATTATGCTTATGCCTAATCTTAATACTGGCTAGTTACTCCAATTACCTTACCCCACTTCCCCTCCTTAAAATGAGGTTTCAGAACACCCAGTCACAGCTCGTGACAAGAAAGGATTGATGGTCGAGTCCCCGTGCATGAAGTCAGTGGATTCGAGTGAACTGACGATACCACAAAGCGACATACTCTCTTGTGGAAGCTTCATAGGAGGGGTACCGGATCTACTCATATTAGCTGCGCGTCTAAGGCGCAACGTTGGGAAAGAAGTTTTTGCTATTCTCTTCCTTTGAACAGCTCCGATCATCTCTCCAGGGACTCCTTCCTCTTCACAAGTAGTACTGGTACTGCTGATTGGGGTCTCCTTCCTCTAGGGCAGGGCGGCTCTCGCTTCATAAGGAAAGCAAACAGAAAAAAGCTCTACTGACGAGCTACGAAGAGAAGCATGAATCGAATCGTCGATAAGTTGTACTTTTTCTAACTTAATGTTCTTCAAGGCTGGTCTCTACAAAGAAAGATCTGTACTGTGGAAGTCCCAAAAGTGAAGTGAGTGGCCTAAAGGAATTACTTGAGGTCTGGCATGCTTCTCCGATCCTGAGCATTGTCAATCTGTTCTAATGGATATCTCCCCTACGTCAGTTCTTTCGAGTCACAGCCCGGCGCCTACGCCTTCCATTCAATGCCCTTCTCCTTCAGTCCTGCCTTCGGAATTTGAGCCTGCCTACTATTCTCTATCTCTATTTGTCCCAGCCTATGAATATATCTAAATCGAGGCTTGACCGCTTTCTTGAATCTCAAAGCAGCAGGATAGGAGCTTTCAGCCCTATGACAGTCGACGGTGCATTAGCAGTTGACTTCACCCGGAAGGCAGCGGGAATCCCATCGGTTTGAAGCGGATAGGGAAGCTGCAGTCAAGCCAGTCAGCAGCCAGTCTTTCCTTCCCTCACTTCGTTGACGGTTTCGAAAATCTCCCCAACGTCCATCCTTAAACTAAGCTGGTGGTCTCCGTTTAGTAGTTGAAGTGTGGACACGGGGGATAGGACATCTTACAACCTAAGGGTGAGATTGGTGTCCGAACGAGTTTACAAAACGAATCGAAGGGGGAAGTTTCTATTCTACTGCCTGGCCAGTGAAGAAGGCATCTCTCAAGTTCGAATGCTTTTCTGCTCTTCAAATCAAATCAATCTCCTCGGTAAAGGACTTTGGTTTGGCTCCTCTGTTCATGATCTCGAAAGTCCCCTATTCGCTTACCTTGAACTTTTTGAAAACCACGAGCCGGGAACTCAATTCAATCATTTAGCCGGGCATGAGCTCCCCCCTTGCTTTCTTTGCTTTCGGGCGATGCCCCTACTCAACTTCCTTAAGCCATGCCCTTACCACCAACAGCAGTTATGCCGACAGTGGCAAGAGCTTCTTCTTGTTCTTCACTAATTCCGGCTAATTGGCCTATGGCTCCTAGTGCTAATCTCTCTAAGAAGGATTCGTAATAGCCTTTCTTGTCTCTTCCCTTGAACCAGGTATTCCCGCAAAAAAGGAATTGAACCGGGTCTGGCTAAGCCCTTCGGTCCTTCCTCCAGAAATAGCTGCGGTTAGGCCTGAAAGCCTTCATCGGAGAGTCGTGAACAAGCGAAAGAAGTTCCGATCACCTTCAATTCCCATCTCTCAAGCTAAAGATAAGGAACTAAGGTAAGGCCTTGGACTGCTTGTTCGTAAGTCAGAGACAGCAGCAAATTCAATGGCAGCTGATGCATCAATAGCAGCGGACGCCGAGGTCCTTTCTGAGCTTGCCGGGTCTTTTTCGCCTTTCTTAATGAAACTGATTCAAGCATTCTTTTCAAGAAGAAAGTCACAGTCACACCGCAACTACTATTCTAACAGCTACCGATTCTCACCCGAGGTAGTTTCGCTACCTTTAGAGTAGAGCTAACTGCTGCGGTTACGCCTCCAACAGATGAAATCACGCCGTCGTCTTCCCGAATGGGATTCGTGAACAGGAAAAGAAAAGACCTCTTGCTCCTGACCAAAGAAAGCATTTTTTCAAGACCACGGACACCTAAACCATATTGACTATCCGAAAGTCTACCTTCCCAAGCTAATCAAATCATCTCTGTCAACAATTGGTTCACATTCATTCCCAGCTAATCGTGAACAGAGTGACTAGTGGGCAAGAGGACTCAGAGGCGTGGTAGTTTATTTATTCAACAATCATTCCCATGGTCATAGTTCCATTCGTTAGCTTTCTAAAGGAGATTCTCCCGGGATCTACTAGTCATCGCCTTGAGGCCTTGAGTCTGCCGTTCCGTCTTAGGCCATTTCCCAATACTGATCCTATTGCCTTTACTCCTACTGCTGCCCTACCACCAAGACCGGCAACAGCAGCGGATTCTCTCTTGTTTTCATCCGATCTATCATCTCGGAGCAGGTATAATAGTATAAGAATAGGACATGGATAGTGCGGTAGTGGGATGAGAGAAGTGTTATACCCTTTGTTGAATAAGCCAATAAGAAGGAAGGGATTTCTCAAGCAAGATAGCATTCTTGGAATCGGCTCTTTTACTATATAAGAAAATGACAGGAGCACTTCGCCCGAGGAAATACCTGGAGGCAAGGGATTGCAGCTTCCACTATTTGATCAAAGGGATCTGTGTCACTGTCACTATGCTTAACACATGAAATTCGATGCATCCACCGCCGGATAAGCATCCCATTCAATCAGATCAGAAGGAATCATTACGAGCGGTTCAATTCCCTAGTGATCTCTTATCATCTGTTCCGTCAGAGTAGCATGGAGAAGGCGTGGGCCCAGTAGTGCTTTCTTAAAGCCGGTAACCTGATCAACCTAAGATCCTTTCTCAACCTTGATGCGCAGCAAACCAGAGGAAGATAGAACGGAGAGTAGAGTAGGAGAGAGCAAGTGGATTATCATCCGTTAGAAGACGTCAGAAAGTTAAGTAGAGTGCTCTCGTTTTCAAGTCGGAATGGAGACAGAAAATCGTTACAGCAAATCGGATGTGTGAGGAGAGGCTACGGAAGTAGTAGAGTGCTTGGTCTCCTTGCTTGCCTGCCAGTTTGTCTTTCACTCTGTTAGTCAGTGCTTTCATTCATTCGTCCCTCCCGAAAGCATTTCTTTCATAGAACGTAGGTCGTAATGCTACTAAGAAGTTGTTTGGTAAGCCTGTATCTTCTTTATAGAAAGTAGCCTGTCCGCGGTCACTCTCTCTTTCGCTGTCCAAGGGGCAATGCGAGCACGAATCTGACTAGCTTTGTGAGTCTTCTTATTAGTCTTCTTAGTAAAGGCAGGCATCCGAAACCTCTTGTTTTGCTTTTCTTTTTCCACAGATCTGGAACTTTGCACACTTGGAACCCGATCCTGAGGAAGAATGAATTGTCGGGTTGGATTTGTAGGGTGCCAATAAGTTTGCTGTCCTGTCTCTGCCTGTAGGTAGTAGGTCCCTGCTCTTTCCGATAAGCAGATAAGTTGAGGGGCTTGCTCCCCAAAATAGACTTCCCTTGCCTCCTCCTGGCCTTGACACTGACGTTGTTGTAGCTCTTGTTTACGACTTCTTTTCCTTCTTTCTCTTGTTAGGAGTTGAGAGTATGTCTAGAACGAGTGGAACGAAGTGCTTCCCTTAAGAAGCCCGAGTCCACGATCTAAAGAGGAGCCGAAGGGAGATGGCTAATAGATTGACTTGCTTTTTCTCTTTCGGCGGAAGTAAATGGGAAGACCAAGAGCAGCAACAGGCACAAGCAACACCAGAAAAAGGAATCGGAACAAGCAATCTTAATAGGAACCGGCATAATAGAATAGCCAGCAACCGGAGCAGAAGCATAAAAATAGCCATCCTCCTTCTCCTCGTATTAGGAACAGGCATAAAGAAAAGACTACAGAGGATCGGGAAAGCAAGCCAGCCATCGGTACAACCAAAGTAAAGGTAGGCAACAGACATAAGAAAGCGTAACAGAAATTGGCATCGCAATCAGCAATCGAAGAGTAAGTATATGTAGGGAATAAGAGTAGCAAGAAGTAGCTTTAGGGAATAGGAGCAGGAGCGAGTAAGAGACGAGGGAGTACGAGAGGATAAGGCCGTGGATGAGCAGTAGAAGGCGATTCAGATTGTTAGCCAGAGCAGCCCTTATCCCCGAAACCGCAACCGGCATACATAATAGGTTGTATGAACCGGCAATAGGAACACAAGCCATAGGAACTAAAAAAGAAGCAACTGGCCTGGCATAATAAAGCGAAACCGTAACTGCAATCGAAAGAATAGGAGGCCCTTGGTCCGTCGGGGAAGGAACAAAGGGAAAAAGACTACGTGCGCTAGTGCACACTCCGCCTTTTTCCCTAGCGCGCTACGTCTTTTTAGACCTAGCTTGCTCACTAGCTCAAGAAGAACTTCTATGCTTTCATAAATCTCGGACTAAACCAGTCGGGAGATCGTAATACCAGTTATTTCCATGCAACCACACTCATTAAACGAAGGAGAAGCAAAATTTCTGTGGGGTATGGTGCTTCAACCCTGAGTCTTTGAGGCATATTATTATTGATTTCTTTCATTCTCTGTACAGGGCCGACGAGGACCCCGAGAACATGCCTGTAACCTTTCCACGTCTATTGCCGAAACATCTTGATTCCCTGATGAGCTCGGTAACAATGGAGGAGGTAGACCGAGCATTCTTTGACATGGATCCAAGGCGCCTGGCATTGACGGGTTTCCAGCAGCCTTTTTCTGAGAAAAAACTGGGACCTTGTGAAAGATTTAATCGTGGAGAGATAGCGGAAGAGTTGAACAAAAGTCTGATTGTGTTGATAGCGAAAGTTGAGAAAGAGGTGACTGCTTTCGCAGTTTCCTCTTACCACTGAAATTTCTTTCTAAGGTGCTTGTGAACCGCATTCGGCCATTGTTGGATTGAATTCTAGGCCCTACTCAGACTAGTTTTGTACCCGGGAGGCATACTACGGATAACGTTATAGTAGTTTAGGAGGCAATCCACTCTATGAGGAAGATGAAAGGTAAGAAAGGTGCTGTTGCAATCAAAATTGACAAAGAGAAAGCATATGACAGACTCGATTGGAATCTCTTGAGGAGGGTCTTGATAGAGATCGGGTTTCCTTTCACTTTCACATGGATCAAACTAATCATGAATCTAGTTTCAACCTCTCAGTTTGCAGTTTTATGGAGACATATTTCGACCTGGATTAAGACAAGGTAAGTATGGCTCCCCCGTACTTTTTGTCTTATGCCTTGATAAATTTTCTCACATGATAATTAGTAAGGTGGTAGAGAAAGAGTGGAAACCTTTATCGGTATCGAAAGAAGGACCCTCTCTATCTCATGTCTTCTTTGCAGACGACCTTATGTTGTTCGGGGAAGCATCCAAGAAGCAAATTCGAGTCATGTTGGCATGCCTAAAAGCCTTCTGTACCTTCTCAGGTTAGCATTTTTTATAACCCTAAAACTGCTCCAAGTGTAGCGGCGGCATTAAAGGAGGATAGTTGTATCCCACTCACCAAGGACCTTGGACCTTACCCGGGAATACCCTTGCTCCATGACAGAGTTAAACGAGCCACTTACACTGCTGTAACAGAAAAGATGCGGAAAGACCTTGAAGGATGGAAGGTGGAAAAATTGTCGTTTGCAGGGGGAGCCATACTTACACAGTCCGTTCTATTGAGCCTTCCATACTACACCATGCAGACGACGAAACTCCCGGAGTCGATTTGTGATGAGATCGAGAAAGTCAGTAGGCAATTCTTGTGGGGCTCCAGTGAATCTCGGCCTCGAATGCATATGGTCAAGTGGCAAAAGCTCACTTTGCCAAGGGAGTGGGGTGGACTCAACATTAGGGAAGCTAAGAAAAGGTTCTAATTTTTCTTTTGGTCCTTACTTTACTAACGAGAAGCTGCTATGGGTCTCAGTATTGCGAAAGAAGTACCTGTCCAATCGCTTTCCTCTCCCGGTGGTCGAGCCAACCTTTCGCTTTCCTTATTATTAGAGAAAGGGGAAAGAATGGCACGGTTCTCTAATGTTGATTCTGAATCTGGCTAAATTCCACTATGGAAATTGCATTCTTCTCAAACCTCGAAGAGGAATTCCATTGAGAGGTTTATCCCGACCTCAATTTCGTTGGCCCTTTTCCTCTCGATACAAAGTAGCCCTCCGCATTGACTGCTGCTTTGATTAAGCTATTTGGAGACTTCTCTATGCCTTCATGCTCTGGCTACCGGACGGAGAAAACTATTCCCAGTACAACCAGTTCCAAACTGGCTTCCATAGGAACAGGGATCGGAGCAAGGAGATTCTCAAGAAATTTGGAGTGTCTTAAATAACTTAACTTGCATGCAGGCCTCACCTTGAATTCGAGCTCCATAGATCCACTTTCCAATTCTTAGAAAATTATGTAATCAGAGGTCCATTCTAGAGAAAAGCAAGGTTTGGAACCATCCATCCATAGGTTAGAAGTCCCTGAGGGAGGAAGGGTATTGACTAAAGAATAGATATAATAGGGCAACTTGCCTATATATATCTTTCTTCAAAGAATAAATCGATATATGGTTTTTTCCTCCTCACTTCCTCACTCCGCTCGCCTGCTGATTAAAGACCTTCTTCAAGGGCTTTAGCTGATGCCTGCCTCTCTGGAAGTGTTGATGCTTACCTTAGATATTCCTACCTGTAAGGTCGACGACTCCCTTAATGTCGGTCCTAGCGCCTCCCAGAAGATTGAATGTGACTTCTTTTCGGTCGCCTCACTTTTTCTATAAAGATTTGACGAACTACCGCAGGTCGCCTTGTTGCCAGTAGTACCGATTCCACTTCCAGTGCCGGGTGAATCAATGGCAAGACCTGGATGTGAACATCATTCCATTACACCTTTTTTTTCCCGAGGCGATCGAAGGGAGAAAGCGTAGTAAGTAGTAGTTCATTAGCCCGCCCCCCTTACTAGGGAAGGGAAAGGCGAAGAAGGCAACTTGAAAGCCTTCTTTCTCAGCAACAACCATCTCGATTTATAGTGAGAGGCGACCGGAGACCATAATGCAGATCAATTTCGTAGTCTGACCCCTGGCTTCAAAGTGTGCTGTCCTTCGAAGGCTCAACATTGATAGTTAGGTGAGACGATCGGGAGGCGAGCGTAGTGAGCTCTGTTATTTACCCTTTCTAGATATGAGACCTGCCTTCTAGTCCATTAAGTGGACTTAAACGTCCCGTCAAAGGTCATCGAAAGATTGTGAGTTCATTCGTTTATTGGTGAGTGGTACGTGCTCGGGTGACTGGATTAAGGGAGGGCTTCGGTTCACCAGGTGATCGAGACCGTAGGCTAGAGGACTGGCCTTCTTGGTCTTAGTGGTCATTTCGGCGTGGATGGGCCAAGTGAGTGCCAACTATCAGTTCGTTCCGACGAAGATGAGTGAGAAGCCCTTGGTCCTAAGGCGAGAGGAGACTGGAAGGAGGTGAATGTCGACCTAGGGCTTCTGTCACGTATTCCTTCACCACCCGGACTGAACTTTGATAGGAAGGCAAGCCTTTAGATACAGGTCCTACCATTACTTTTGCTTTTTTCTCTAATTTCTGCCCTCCCAGTACAATCATCACTTGCACTCCCCGCTACAGACCCCGGGGGTTGGATATCAGCCTCATGTAGCTCTCGACTCTTTGACTTACCTTACCTTCCTCACCTCCCCATTCATGAAGGTTCAGCTTCGCAAACAGTCATTCAGATATTTATATATTTTTTGAGAATGTGTGAGAGTTCGCAATAATAAGGCCTATCTTCGATAGATACATTGACGCCGCTAGGACTCCTTCAGGGTCGGAACTCTCGCTTTACAGGAATGAACCTAACAGAAATCTACCTCTTTCCTTCAATAGAAAACGGAAGAACTCAATTTACTAAACTCAGTCTGGTGTGGGAGACATGAAGACCTTCGTTAGGGCCTGCCCTACAGTTGTGGCAGTCCCTTCACTCACTTTAGCTTCGCCCACTATCAATCAGTTATTAACGACCTCGTTTAGAAGGGAGATCTTCTTTTGGGTCAGGGCAGATCGTTCCGCTCCTTAACGTCGTCACTCGCTCCGTGAAGTTATCCCGACAGAGTCAACCAACTTGCAGGCCCTAAAAAGGAAGGAGATCTTAATACTAAACCGTGGGTCAGGTCTAGCTCCTAGCTACATGAAGTCGCTACGAGTAGAGCCCCCCACGAAAGGTCAGTCTCTACTCTCCGAAATACAGAAATGAACCTAAAGGTTCCGCTCTCTTCAACTAGTCTTTTAGGAAGGAAGAACTCTGTTAACCAGACATCCCGGCCAAGCCTCATCGAGCAAGGAGTCCCTCTTTCAAGTGAAGGCTCGCCCCAAGCCCACCCACCTCCTTTCGTTCCCTTCCCTCGTTCTCTTCCTTTCCCTCCATTCCTTCCGGGACGATGAACCATCGAAAATAAAAAAAATGAGAGTGAGGGCTAGGATACTACCACCTATCAGGTTTTTAATTAAGTCCACGGAGGTCTAAAAAATAGAAAGATGTTTTGCTCGAACTTCTTTTTTTAGGGGTTGGAGTACATTGATTTAGACTCCTACTCGGTACATAAAAAGGAAACTTACCACTCACGATCTACTAAAAGAAAAGAAAAGGATTTTTTAATTAAAAAGAAAGAATGCATTTTTCATAAGAGAGAACTATCGACAACCAAATTCTCTCTCTTTAAGCAGCCATCGTCAGGCGACGCAAGAGACCCTTTCTCTTCTAATGAAATGTGAGGCCCAATGGTGCCGCTTAGTATTAAGGTCAGTCTCCGACTGAACCCTTAAACCTTCGGGCTGAGCCCCCGATTGATACATGAAAGCGGCCGCAGCCCGGCAGTTTAAGAAGCCGGCCGGGATATGCCCGATAGCATAATGGTGGTCTCTTTTTCTGTCTCTGCGATCATCCGCTTAGAATGTTTTGCTTAATACTACCCTCTCGAAGACAGGCTCCTCTGGGCTGGTGGGACTGATGACTGTCCTCTTGATGCGGATTTTCCTCCTGCTAAAGGAAATCCCCATACTCGCCGAAGGAAGAGGCATCTCATGCCATGGTTCTTGTGAAAGAATAGGCTTTCATCAGCTGTGAAAGAATCTGACTCGAGAAATGACTTGACATCTGAGATGAATTTTCAAAGGCCTTTTTAGGAACTGAATTTCTAAGCAGGGAAGGGATTGGTATTGTGCCAGAACTGATTGCACTAAGGCAAGCAACTAGTCTTGATGCAGAGAGGGAGATATTGAACCTAAACTAGAATGCGCTCTTACAACATCCGTAGTTCTTGGTCTTGGAGGAATACCCGCAGTAAGGACAGACGTATCAAGGACATGCCCAGAAAAAACTGCTGGTGATGAAGTCAGTTAAGAAGACTCGGTTCTTGGAGAAGGAGCTCTAGTTTTTGCACTCATAGGCTTATAGCGCTGAAACTGACGAACTCTTAATCCAATTTTATAGCTTTCATCTAGGCCTTTCAGGTCAGGAGTAAAAGAGACAGAGGACAAGATCAATAGTAGAATAAGGTCCATGCCCTGCTTCTTGTTTGCCCGGTCTTTCTTTTTTTCAGAGTTCATAGCCGGTCTTACTGAATGCGTAAGCGCAGTGCCTTTCGTTCACTCCTTCCTACCCTTCTGCTTCGACTTCAAATGTTTTCGTAGGAACTGTTGGCAATAACCCTTGTAGGTCTGATCCTATCCGCTCTTCCTCGTTAAGCTCTTACTGCTCTCGCGCCTTCCCTTCTTCCTGTTGCAGTAACCTTAGCTATTTCATCCGGTGCGCTTGAGTATGAGTTGCCGCTGCAGAAGACAAGAAGGACGTAAGCCCAGCGGAAGAAGTCGAGTTTTCATTGACATCTTTAGAAGCCGACAATGCTAGGAAGATGCCCAGAATCGGTTGTGAAAGGACTAGAAATTGAATCAGGAAGCGGTGAAGGTCTGGTCTTACCGGTGCTTTAGTTAGTATGAGTACTCCGTCTAGCTCTTCAATTTACCCTTGTTGGGATCTTTTCTGCTTCCCTTGAATCAGCTGTTGAGGAAGGAAGTGAGATCATATATAAGTTTAAGGAATCTCATGCCCTGAGAGATAAGGACATAGGCTGCTCTCGTAAGCGCTGTAAGCCTAGCCGCTGCTGAGTCGTATCCCTTGTTGGTGTAAGCGTAACCTACAGGTCTTGTTTGCGTATCAGCTTCAAGCAGTTGCCGCTGCTGGGTGAATATCCTTTGCTATTGAATCTGCTCCTGTTATATCATCTATAGAATCAGCTGGTATAGAATAGGCTCGGGGCTTCTGTCACAGAAGGAAGATAATAAGCTATTCTATCTTTCCTGAAGCAAGGAACTTCTTGACCAACTGCAATTCCAGTGGTCTCTTATAATAAGAGAAAGGCTGCACATGAATAGGCTCTTAGATGGCCTTCCTGGGAATAGAATAGGCATGAAGCCAATCTTGATGGAAGTGAATGAAACCCAGGTTGGATAGAAGACTGCTATAGAATTCACTGCTATTGCTATGGAATTTGAAGAAGCTGTGGCTATGAGGATAACTTAATTTAGGTAACCCCTCATCATCCGCGAGTCTCCCTTGTCACAGGAATTAAGAATGACCCGACCCAACAAGGACCACAAGAAGACAGGCAGAGTGGGGGGGCAATGGTACCAGACGTGAAGGAGAGAGTTGTGAGTTGGTCTCGATGAGAATCGGAAACTACTTCCACCTAAGCTAAAACTTACATAACAGGGGATCCGCACTTGCCTATTCTCTAAAGCTAACTAGAGATTGGATTATGTCCCCCACTAGCTATAACAATAGATAGTGAAAACGCTCCTGGGTCCAGCAGCACCACCTTTCCACCTGCACTTGAAGCAGCAGATCCTACTCTCGCACGCACCTGTATGATCCTTTCTCGTCACATGTCCCGGTTCTGGGTTCCACCTCCCCGTCCGCCAGAGACAAGATTTGTTGCATGGGCGAAGGATCCATCCCAACAACGGACGAGCCAACTTAACTCCCTCCTCTCTCTGCGGCAGCCAACATGCAGTGTATTTTACCCGGGAGAAGGGGTAACCCATCTTCCTTTTTGACCATCGGCAGGCCCTATTTCTATCAAGCGTGGGATCAGCCGAGCTTTTTACAACCCGCTTTCAACATATGGGGAAGAGGAACTTCATGAATTCGAACATAGTACTACTCGGGGGGAAGATACAGACCCATCCAAGTTTCGGACAACTAATTCGGAACCCATTATTAGTGCGTGTGAGGAGGGCGCCAACGCTACGCGTCTTCAAGGCTGTTTCCTCTCTTCGCAGGAGATACGGAATCTCCAACAGCAAATGAGAACTCAGCCTATCTTAGTTGCGGTTACCCCAACTTTGTTTTCGAATTCCAATTCAAAAGGACAAATATCATATCATGACCACTGAACCTGCTCATGAGTGCTTTATCATACAAAGGTTTAAGATACCGCGTGTCTTTGAGGTTGAATGTGGACTCGACATCCACTATCGTGCTTTGCCCAATTGATTTGGCCTTAGTACTCCCCGCAGAAAAATGGAGTATCTCTAAGTGTGAACTCGATCGAATACCTGTTCACCTGCAGTTGAAAGGAGGGTTTCCCAGCTAAGAAGTCAGCGGGATTGAAAATTGAGGTCTCGAATGATGATCTTTGAGCCCCCACCCAAGCCAGTAAGTCATTTTCTTTCTTTCTTTGTTTTCCTTGAGGAAGCTCAAGGCTATGCATATAGAAAGATAGTCGATCAAGAACATAGTAGAATGGTTCAAGATCTTGCAGCGGACCAAGTACGATGTCAGCGAGGCAGAGTGCGCCACGTCTAGTAGATCTCGCCCAAAGGAGCTCATATCTTGGGCCGGTCACCGAGGTTGAAGTACGTGACTACTTTGTCTCGCTGGATCATTCTTTTGTGTAGAATTCGATTGTTATTAACTTAACACACAAGTCAACTATTCTAGGTTCCTAAAAACCTATATTCCACTCTATAGACTGACCACCTGTATCCTTTGAATTACTACCTAAGGAATGAACAACCTTGAGCTGCTCCATAATGTCATTGTCGATGGCAAACTGTTTTATGTTTTAATAACCATTATTGGTTTGTTTTTTATCTATCTCTTTTCTAGTCTTGCATTGTACAAATATGCGATGTACAAAGTAATGGACTGGAATAAAGAGTTGGGCCTGCCCATGAGCTATGAGTTCGGTTGGCTAGGGATGAGGTTAAAGCCTATGCGGCGCAGAGTGAATCGGTCCCTAAGGAACCCCCGAAGCATTCCGGCGCCCAAACGGGTTGCGGCTCCCCTAATCGCGAATCCAAAATCCTGAGCTCTTGGATATGAGGAGGATTGACCAACTCGGTGTGATCTAGTCATTTTCCGAGTCAAAACACTGTAGAAAGTCTAAGCAATCTTTTCTCATATGTGAATGAGGCCCCTGGACGAGGATAGGCAATTGCACTTTCTTTCGCAAGAAGACAACTACCCATTTTTCCAAATTGTTTGATTGCGTATGGAATATACATCCATGTCTTTCTTGTTCCAAACGCAAGGCAAGGACAAAATTCTCACATGTCCATTTCGTTATGGAAACCTTCCTTCTTTATGTCAAAGACAAGAAGTTACGCGCAATTTCTCATTGGATCTCGGTTGTTCTTAACAGCGATGGCTATTCATTCAAGTCTTCTGGTAGCACCACCAGATCTTCAACAAGGTGGAAATTCTCGTATATCATATGTACATGTTCCTGCGGCTCGGATGAGTATTTTAGTTTATATAGCTACGGCTATAAACAGTTCCTTGTTCCCATTAACAAAACATCCCCTTTTTCTTCGCTCTTCCGGAACTGGTACAGAAATTGGTGCTTTTTCTACTTTGTTTACCTTAGTGACTGGGGGGTTTCGGGGAAGGCCTATGTGGGGTACCTTTTGGGTGTGGGATGCTCGCTTAACTTCTGTATTCATCTTGTTCCTTATTTACCTGGGTGCACTGCGTTTTCAAAAGCTTCCTGTCGAACCGGCTCCTATTTCAATCCGTGCTGGACCGATCGATATACCAATAATAAAGTCTCCAGTCAACTGGTGGAATACATCGCATCAACCTAGCAGCATTAGCCGATCTGGTACATCAATACATGTTCCTATGCCCATTCCAATCCTGTCCAACTTTGCTAACTCCCCCTTCTCCACCCCTATCTTGTTCGTTCTGGAAACACGTCTTCCTATTCCATCTTTTCCCGAATCTCCCTTAACGGAAGAAATCGAAGCTCGAGAAGGAATACCAAAAAAACCTAGTTCACTCGCTTTGCATCCATGGCTGAATGGTAAAAGCGCCCAACCTATACCAACCTAATAAGGAGGCAAATTCGTAGGTTCGATTCCTGCTGGATGCACTTGGAACGTTCAGTTCAATTGCTGCTAAAGAAATTGTTACATAAAGCTCGCCCTTATAGCTTATGGGGCACTTCACTCGCTCAACACTCGTTCTTCACTCGCGTTAGAAAGAAAAAAGATAGATGACTGAAAATCCCGCTTAGAGATCGCAACTATAGTCGAGAGAAAATCAGTCTCAGCAGGTATATTCGGAATTCAAATAGTTGAATAGAGGAAGGAAGGAGTGAAGGGAACGAAAGGAGAGGTAAAGGTGGGTGGGGAAGGTCAAGTAGGAACGAGAGGTAAAGGTGGGTGGGCATGGGCCACTTGGAAGTGGCTAAGTCAGGTTCCGAGTGGGCTTTCTGCAAGACCTTAACCGGGCCCGAAACATCCATTCAAAGCAGATTACCAACGAACATGGTCGTGTTATCAACGCTTCGAAGACCAACTCTTGCAGCGATTGAGCATGGCGAGCATTCAGTCGATAAAATCTCTCATCGATCAGTTGGGGGTACCACAACAACTCAAATGGATGCCCTCGATTTGGATTCTGTGATTGAGCCTCTCAAATCGATCATTTACTACAAAGGAAACCCAACCTAGCTCCGCGCGGGTTCTGCCTCAGTAGCAGCCTTTTTTATGGTAAATATGTATCCGCAGCAGTCTCCCCAGATACTTATGGTGGGTATGGAAGGACTTTAGTTTATTATAGCTAACGAAGGTCGGGACTGGCCTAGGCGCAAGGCCCCCTGCTCCCTCCACCTTAGCTTCTGGGTAAACTGATGGTGGATATCAATAGAATTTTCCACCGTCAAGGGCTATGCCGCTATATATGCGTCACCGAAGTATGCTCCTAGGTAAGCTACTGGCTTTGGATCCGCCTCTCGAGCACGAGGGTCGTATTCATCAGGCTATCGATCACGAGCAGAAGACTCTGTTGAATCACACTCACGAGAATCCGGGCATGGATCTGGCTAGGGGTATGTATCTGTTGCTACCGCGGGCTATGGATCTGTCTTTACTGGCACTTGGTCTTGATCATTTTTTTTATATTGGTATGTATCTGGATCAACGTACTCTACTGAAGCAACTGGATCACTTGCAACCATACGTGATTATGCAGCTGGCCCAGGAACAGGCTATGCTGCTGACTCTTCCGCTGGAGCGACAGAACCAACTGCATAGACTGCATAGTCAACAGAAGCAGCTGGATCATTGGCTAAGGGTGGTTGGTAGCATGGCTCGGCTTAGCCGGCAATGGGCTTGCTTATGGGTCAAAATCGGGGTCTCGAACAGTAAGTAGAAGGGGATGGCTTCGCAACTCGAAGGGATGCTGCGCCGCCTAGGTACGCGTCTGGATCAGCCCCGGGCTTTGTCTTTGTTTCTATTAGGATCTGCTGCTGAAACCCTATCAACTTGTGATGTACCTGCCTTTGCTACTTTTGCTACCGTAGCCCTTGCCGCTGTCTGCCGGTAACCATTGGATTCGATTCACTGGTGTAGCTGTGCTTGCTTATTGGTAAACTGGATCTCGCTATCGAGGTCTGCGGCTCTGTATCTACCTCTGTCCACCGGTGCTTATTCGACTGGATAAGCTGCAGGATCAAGGACTGAGGCTTAAACTACAGCTTCTTCAACGCTTCTCCTGCGACTGCCGTCAGCAGCAGGCTCGGTTAGCTCACACTGAATCTCTATCCCGATCTTTAGCTACCATCCCTGCCCTTTGGGGTCATTCTCCATTTTTGTACCACTAAAGAATCACTAAAAGGCGGGCCCTTGATCAGGTGATAGGATGGCAAGACCTGGCTGAGCCTTCTGCTCAACTATTGTTTATGAACGAAAAAGGGAAGACTAACTGGAAAAGGTTATGTCCCTACGGCTTATATATCCGTCGGATCGGTTCGTATATACAGTTAGCTAAGGCTCACGGCCACTTTCATCTGTAAGGAAGACAAGACAAATTATATACCTCGATGCGCCGCAGCCACTATTTTGACTCCTTTTATGCAGTTATGAACTAAACGGAACTTTCTCGATTCCAATGCAACTTCTCCTTTTGGAGCTGACGTAACAAACTACGCGAGCCTCCCGATGAAGCCAACAGAAATCCTATCCGAATACTAAAAAGAAAAGGCAGTTTCATTATGGTGGTATACCAGCCGCCAGTTCTTGAACTTCCAGTTCCAATCGAAGCATATAGATCCGTAAATGGATTTGTATGTATAGCCACTTCAGTCGTGCTCGTCCTTTCTCGAATGGAAAAAAAGTATCTTTTTTCTGGGAACATGGTAAACATGAAATGCTTATGTTCTATATTATTCATCCACCGATGCAGAAAATGCTCCAGTTTTCCATTCTCATATGAGGCAGGAAAGTTTATTGGCAAGAGGTCGGCACGAAGTGATTCATCATGCTCAAACATGAACCGATTGCTCGTTGGGGACTGTTTATAAATCATCAAATTCCCACAAATGGAATGAGAAGTGGGTCCATGTAAATGATCGAGACCTCGCAAACAACAACGCTCCTTCCCCATATGGAGTTCGGAACCCAAAGGCAATCGTTGAGTGAACTGTATCTTATTCGTATTAGTTGACCTAAGCCGCACCATTCTTGCTGGGGTGGGGCTCGGCCTCCGAACCGTACGTGGGACGAGTTTCTGCCTCATACAGCTCGGGCCGAAGACCGGGGGAAGTTGAGGAGAGATGGGGAGACCCAGCCGGTCGGGACGGACAGGAACCCAAAACCAAAGCTTGTGAAGAAGCAAGTACCCCACCAAATGAAAACCGGCCCTATAGCGCTTCGCCTTCTTTCTATTCCATCCCACCGGGCGGCTAATACTAATCTAATAAGTGCAGCAGTCGTCGTCTGACCAATCGGCTCGGACACCAGACCGCTCGTGCCCGCCCATTCTGTCTCGCCCTAAATGGAATGGCTCTCTTAGTTACGCTGCGCCCCGAACCCGAGTCCCCACGTCCGCTTTTTTCCGCCCGCAACCCGCTTTCTTTGCCAACACATCAGACGGGCCGTCCCCTTCATTCTATGCTGACCCCGGCCGGGGCTGGCTTTTTGGGAAGCCCGT
>Ga0213881_10000646_pt1 | contig 20241 bp, 19 predicted proteins | sample BarmaccoBMER_R08_FD_160104 | JGI IMG/M metagenome (GOLD analysis project Ga0213881, IMG submission 160104) | Barbacenia macrantha exposed rock microbial communities from rupestrian grasslands, the National Park of Serra do Cipo, Brazil - ER_R08 ... | reverse complement strand
GGAAGCTCATCCACCCGCCCAGCGGCGGTGGAGATCACCCGGTCATAGGGTGCCTTGCTCGGGTGGCCCTGGGCACCGTGGCCGGTCAGCACGGTCACGGGCAACCCGCTAGCGTCCAGGGTCGCGTGGGCGGAGGTGGCCAACCCGGAGTCGATCTCGATGGTGATGATGTTGGGTGCACCCAGGCGAGCGGCCAGCAGCGCAGCGGTGTAGCCCGTGCCGGTGCCGATCTCCAACACCGTGTGGCCGTCGTGAACATCAAGGGCGGCCAGCATGCTCAGCACTAGATCTGGCTTACTGGCCGAGCTGGTGCACACCTCTCCATGGGTATCCGGCCAGCGGGTCGTGCCGTCATCGAACTGGATGAGCACCGGCGCATTGCGGTAGACCGCCCTCAGCCACCGCTCGGGGTCCTCCTCACGACTGAGAGGTTGCGGCCTGCCCTGCTCATCGTCCATCCACACCCGCGCTGGCAGGAAGACGTGGCGGGGCACCGCCAGAAACGCGTTCCGCCACTCCGCTGGCACCGCGTCGGCTGAGTCCAACTCAGCGATAAGCCGCTCAATCATCATCACCCGCCTCATCGTCGTCATCGTCTGTTAGGGGCTAACCAGACTTCGCGAATTCTTTCGGGTCAAGTTGCTTGGCGCTGTCCGGGTGAACATCACCGTCACGGGTTGAATCGTGCTTACCCACCATTCACTCCTTGCCTTGATCGAGCCAGAGGACAGCGAGCAGCCTGAGGACAGCGAGCATCGGTTCGAAGAATTGTCCCAAGTGGCCCTCACCGGGGCACTGTCAGGTTGACGGGCTGGGGTGTTCGGTTGCCTGGCGGTGGGAGGGCCAGACTGGGTTCGTGGATGTCAGGTCGCCGCCGACCCCGACCAGGGTGCCGGTGCGATCTCCGGGTAACCGGGTTACCAGCGGATGCGATGTCCACCGCCAGATCCCGCGACCATGCGCTAAGGTCACCCGCCGGAAAAGTGCGCCTCGATCTGGTCGGACAGAAGGCTCAGCACCCGTCATCCTCCCAGCTCAGGAGTTTTTCCCTACTGGTCTGGGATGGTGAGGGCGCGGTCGGCCGCCACCGTGGCAAGCGGGTCCATCGCAACGGTGATTCAGGGTCCCTTTGGGTTTCCGGTTTGCTCAACCGATCCAACGCGTCGGGGCCGTAATCAAATAATTGTTAATTGGATGGAGAGCTCCCAAAACACGAACTCGCACGATTTGTCGCCGCGACCGAACTCGAAATCACCGTCTCCCACTACGCAATGCCACGTAGCTTAAGTTGATCGTGTTGTTGGTCTTGGTAAGGAGTTACGCGGCATTGGGTCTTGATGAGCTTGCTAGATGGTTGCGTTCAATGGTGGTGATTCATTGAGCGCGGGCGCGTTACCGGGAGCGAGCGCTCAGCCATGAGGTGGTGCGGCGGTTCCGGAAGGACCTCACTCGGGCGGAGTGATCCCTGGCTGGTCAGGCGGCGAGCAGCAGCGCGCGACCGGACTCGGTCAGCCTCGCCAGTGCGGGGGAGTGGCCTTCGGCGGTAATCAGGCCGGCACTGACCAGTCGCAGCCCGACGAACTGGTCGGCGCAGCAGTACCCGTCAATAGTCAGTGTGCTACAGCTATGCCCGGAGACCATGCACCGGCCGGCGGCGACCGCCTTCAGCACTGCTCGATCCCGGTTGCTCAGCTGGATGATGGTGACGTCCATGACCAAAGGATCCGCCGCTTCGGCCGCGCGTACCATTGAGTGGCCACTAAATTTACGAAGGCAAACCCTTAATTAGCCGCGGGGTAAACCCCGACCCACAGCCCGGGTGTTTGGTCGCCTGGGCGGACTCGCGGCACCGCCCGGAGGCTGGGGCGTAGAGCGTTATCGGCCCAGGTAGCGGCGGAGTAGCTAGTGGACGTCGTCGCGGGTACTGATCTTTCGGCGGCTGCGGCGGGCACGACGGCCGAGGTGCGTCGGCCGTGCTTGGTCACATACACGGTTTCGTCGATGTACTCGGCCCGGTTGGTGATCTCCGAAAGCCGCGCGCGGGCCTCCGCCAGGGACATCTCCGCGGTTATGTACATAAACGTACAGACGGTGTTGTCGATGACCAGGCCGACAACCCTGAGGGGGCTAGCCAATCTCGATCACGACGAATTCCGCTTCGGCGGCCATGCGTCGCTGGCGCAAGAACAGCGCGAGGATGGCACCGATGAGGGTGAAGGCCCCGGCAATCAGGAACGCATTGCTGTAGGCCTGGGCTTGGATTTGCAGCTTGAGTTGTTGCCACACTGGGATGAGCCCACCGCGCCCATGCTGTTGCATGCTCAGTATGAGCGGGTTGATGTTCGCGCCGGCGCCGCTGATAAGCGCGGATCGGGAGGCCATCAGCTGGGCCTGCTGCGTGGTAGCCAGTGCGTTGAGCGCCGCGAGGCCGAACGCGGCCGAGCAGCGCTGCACCAGGGTGTTGAAGGCGCTACCAAAGCTGGTGTACCGCGGCGGCAGCACAGACAGCCCGGCGGTCATGATGGGCATCATGGCCATCCCGTTACCCAGCCCCCGGATACACGTCCACCAGATGACCTCGGCGTGGGTCATGTCGGCGTTGATCGCGGAGAGCAGGTAGGTGCCGTAGGCGGCGATCGACAGCCCGACGGCGGCGAGCCAGCGCGGCCCGATCTTGTCGAATAGCCGACCGGCGATGGGCATTAGTACCGCCATCACCAGAGACTCAGGCAGCAGGAGCAGCCCGGAGTTGAACGCCGTGATGTTCTGCCCCTCCTGCAGGAACACCGGTAGGAAGAACAACATCGCGAACAGCCCGATGGACAGCGCTGAGATCAGCAACAGCGAGTTCACGAACGGCCAGTACGTCAGGATGCGCACGTCCAGCAGCGGTTGCTCAGTGCTCAGCTCGATCGCCACGAACAAAGCCAGCAGGTTGATCCCGAGCGCGGCGAGGATCAACACTCGGTAGCTGGTCCAACCCCACTGCTGACCTTCGGAGACGGCCAGCAGCAGGGCGAAGGCCCCGACCGCGATACAGACGAACCCAGGCAGGTCGAATTTGCGGCTCGGTGACCCCGCGAACCGGGGCAGTACCACCATCGCCGCGAGCGCGCCGATCACCCCGACCGGGGCGTTGACGAAAAAGATCAGTCGCCAGCTGAAGTTGTCCACCAAGTAGCCACCCAGGGTCGGCCCTATCGCCGGCGCCACCACGATGCCAAGGCCGTACATCCCCATCGCGGTGCCGATCTTCTCTTTCGGCACCATCCGGTACAGCATGGTCAGACAGGTGACCGGGATGATCCCACCCGGAATGGCCTGCAGGATCCGATACACGATCATGCTGTCCAGCCCGTTGGCCAGGCCGCACAGCACCGAGGACGCCGAGAACGCGATCAGCGAGATCAAGTACAGCCTTCGCAGGCCGAGTCGGTCACCCAGCCAGGCGCTGGTCGGCACGACCACACCCAGACACAGGGTGTAGACGTTGGAAACCCACTGGATGTCTTCCGTGGACACCCCGAACTCGGTCTGCATCGTCGGGATCGCCACGTTGATGATGCTGGTGTCCAGCACCGACATGAACATTCCGACCACTAGTACCACCAGCGGCAGCCCCCACTTGGCGGTCTGCTTGCCTGCCGGCGCGGCGGGTACCGGCGCGGCGGGTACCGGCGTGTGGCCGTGCGGCGCGATCACGGCGGTCGAGTCGCGATCTAGCACCTGCGTGGTGGAATCGGACGCGGTCGTGCCCGCGGCGAGAGCCGGTTCGCTCTCGGTCGTTGCGCCTCTGCTCACCGTCGATCACCCGCCAACATCGAACCAGGTCAGTAAGCTGACTGACTAACCAGTCAATGAATAGAGTACGGTACGTACTTCATTTGTGTCTACAGCGGTCCTTGAGCGTCTCGACGTTACGATAGCGCGATGCCCTCAGATGCGATGCCCGCAAAACGGAGCGAACTGGCCACGTGGCGTCGTGAGCAGATCATCGACTCGGCGATGTCGGTCTTCGGTGGCAAGGGAGTCGACGCGGCGAGCATGAAGGACGTCGCGATGGCGGCCGGGGTCACCCAAGGCCTGCTCTACCACTACTTCGCCGGCAAAGAGGCGCTGGTGGTAGCGGTGATCGCCGAGCGGGGTTTCCTGCCCGAGCTGCGCCGGCTGCTGTCCGCCGCGGCCGATCGCCCGGCGAGCGAGGTGCTGCCGGAAGTCGTCGCCGGATTCGACAAGCTCCTGACCGCCCGCACCCCGTTGCTGGGTATGTTCCTGAGCGGGGCACACGGCAACCCGAAGATCAGAGCCGGGTTGGAGGCGGTGATCGCCGAGGGCCAGCGGCTGTTGGGTGAGTACCTCACCGCGCGAGTAGCCGCCGGCGAGCTGCACGAGCACGAACCGTCGGCCGTGGCCCAGATGCTGCTCTGCTCGTCGTTGGTCACCGCGGTCATGGGCCTGTCATCGGACCCGCGCGCGAAAACGTCGATCCTGATTCACGGCCTGGCCGCTACGTGACACGATTGCGGCGGCTCAGCCCCCTCGAGCTCGAGTACGGTTGAGGTCCCGTTGATGCGTTGCCCGAGCAGCTCGCATGCCAGCAGAGCGACCTCGACGTCCAACCGTCCCTCCGACAGCGCCCGACCGCGCAGCTCCTCGGCTTTGCGCACACGGTAGTGGACAGTGTTCTTGTGTAGGTGTAGCTGGGCGGCGGCTTCGGTGAAGCTGCTACCCACGCGCAGGAACGTGTGGACTGTCTCGCGCAGCCGCGCGGCGGTCGGCTCGTTGGCGGCCAGGTCCCCGAGCACCCGGTGCACCCAGCGGCGCAGCTCGCTCGAGTGGTCGGTCAGCAGAGCCACGACCGCGACTTCGTCGAACGCCACGACCTGGGTGTTCTTCCCGGACGCCGCCTCGACGACGGCCCTGGCCCGCAGGGCCTCGCGAAATGTCGCGCGAAACCCTGCCAGCCCGGCCCCGGGAGCGCCCAAAGCGATCCGCAGGCCCGGCAGCTCAGCCATTTTGTCGCGCAACTGGCTGATATCCGCGGTTGGTGGGGCGGACGCGCTGACCCACGCCCACATCGTGCGATCGTCCGTCAGCGTCGTCGTCGGTGTATGCCCAGTAGCCTGCTGCAGCAGCCAACTGGCGGTGCGCAATCCGAGAGCCGGGTTGGGTGCCTGTGCGCTGGCCCAGACGATGGCCGCCTGGTGCCATTCATCCATCCGCGTATCGAGGAGGTCTCCCGCCGATTGGGCGGTCAGCTTCTCGTTCTCCAGCACCATACGCAACCGGGCTGCCTGCGACGCGCCGACGCGGCTGTCCCACCGGCGCCGCTCGGAGTCGTAGATGCTGATCAACTCCGTGGTGACCTGATCAATGTACCGGTTGGTCCGCTGGGCGAGTTTGGCGGTGACCGCGAGTGCCTCCTCGGTGGTCAAGCCGAGCTGCCCGATATGGATCAGTGCCCGCTGCTCAAAGAAGTGTTCACCCAGATGGTAGGCACGGATCAGCGCCTCCAGAGGGAGTTCGTGCTGCGCGAAGCGGCGGGCGTACTCAGCCGCCGCCGAGGGGACGGTGACTTGGTCCACCGGGATTTGATGCGCCAGCATGTCCACGAACGTGATCAAGTTGGCTTGGACGCTGGCAACCAACAAGCGGTGCATGGTGTCGTCGTGTTGCCGGACCTCGGGAATGACTTCCGCGAAGAACTCAGTTACCTGGGTGGCTACCTCTGGCAGGCCCGGCCCTACACAGCAGGCAACTTCTAGCACGACGTTGTCCATGCCGCACCCTAGCGCGGGCACCTGAGCAGTATGAATGCGCATACCTACCCGTTCAGGTAAACTTCAGCACCCGCGTTCCGGGCCTCTTCGCGGCCGCGTGTGGCAAGGTCACAACGCCGCGCCCAGACTTCGTAACGTGATCCCATGGCCGCCGACGATGATCAGGTTCTAAGTTTTTTCCTACGGCGTCGGGGCGAGGTACGGAGCGCAGCGTGCACATTGTCGATTTACCGGACATGAGGGCCATTCAGCACCCATCCGGCACGTGCCTGGCTGATGATCGTGAAACACTGGACAACGCCGGCTTCCGAAGCAGGGTGCAGGCGGCCGCTTCCGTGCTGTATGCGCGCGGCGTTGCCGAAGGAGACGTCGTCGGGGTAGTCCTGCCGTACCGAGTTGACCTTGTGGTGGTGATGTTTGCGGCTTGGCGGTTGGGCGCGGCGATCACTCTCGCCTGTCCGGCGTTGACCGATTCGGAGATCGCCTTCCGACTGACCGACTCGCGTGCCTCGGTGGTGGTCGGGGATGTTTCGGAGTCTCCCTCGGTCAACCTGGATGCCAAAGAGCTGATCGCCGAGGACTTCGGTCTGGTGGTTCCCCGCGTTCGGCTCGACGGTCTGGCATTGATCATTTACTCGTTCAGCGCGGGCGGGCAACGCAGGTGCCTGCGGCTCGACCACACGAGGCTCGCGTTGCTGTGCCAGCGGGCGGCTGATGGCTTCGGATTGGACGAGACCAGCCGCAGCCTGCTCGTGCTGCCGGCGATCTACGCCATATTAGCGATGGTCAAGCCGGCCGAATTGACCCGCTATTCGGTGGGCAAGGACAAGCCGCCAGCACGATCAGTACCGCGGTGCTGGCCAGCTCGGTGGCCGCGCCGAGCACGTCCCCGGTGACGCCGCCGAAGCGTCGTCGGGTGTGCGCGCTGAGCCCGAGAACCACAAGCGTGCCGAGCGCCACCGCCAGCGGCCCCTGCCATGGCCTGCTCGGCGTCGCCGCCACCGCCAACCCGGCCAGGAGCAGCCAACCAAGCGGTGCCACCCACCAGGGCTGGCTCGCGGCCACCAACGCACCCATACCGTCCCGGCGGGCGGCGGGAACGGCCCGTCGGCAGCACCAGGCGAACCCCACTCGCCCGGCGGCCAGCGCGACCACGACGCCTAGCGTTGTTCTCGGCCGACCAGCAAGCGCGCCGAGCGCGCTTGCCTGCAGGCCGATCACCAGCACCAGGGTGACCACCGCGAACGGGCCGCAACTACCGTCGCGCATCACCGCGAGCGCCCGCTGCGGTGGGCCATAGCAGCCCAGCCCGTCGGCGGTATCGGCTAGCCCGTCCAAGTGCATCGCCCTAGTCAGCCCGGCCAGGGCGGCAACCGTCAGCAGCCCGGCCAACAGCGGCGGGAGCCCTAGCCCACGCAACGCCGCGAGCACCAAAGCCCCAGCCGCGCCGAGCAGCCCGCCGACAAGCGGAGCCCACCGGATCGCGGCGGCGGACACCTTCCGATCGACATGCCTGGGCCCGGGGATCGGCAGCACAGTCAGCCAGCTCAGCGCCAACCGCAGGCCGCCCACGGGCTAACCACCGCTAGCCGAGGTCCGGCTCGACCAAGGCACCGCTCACGCTGGCGTCGGCGAAGGTCGCCATCTCCGCCAGCAGCCGCCCAGCCATCACCACCAGCGGCAGCGCCGCCAGCGCGCCAGATCCCTCACCCAACCTCAGCTCCAGGTCAAGCAGCGGGGTGAGCGCTAGACGCTCGAGCACCAGCTGGTGCGCCGGCTCGGTGGAGCGGTGCCCAGCCAGCCACCAGGCTCGGGCCCCCGGCGCCAGCTCATCGGCTACCAGCGCGGCCGCCCCGACCACCACGCCGTCCAGCAGCACCGGGGTGCGCCGAACCGCCGCCTGGGCCAGAAAACCGACCATGCCGGCCAGGTCCGCTCCGCCAACCGTGCGTAGTAGGGCCACCGGTTCCCGGATGACCGGTCGTGCTCGTCGGAGCGCGTCGCGCACCGCGGCGGCTTTGCGCATCCAGCCCGCGTCGTCCACCCCCGTACCCCGCCCCACTACGGCCACCGGCTCAGCCCCGGTCAGCGCGGCGATCAGCACCGAAGCGACGGTGGTGTTGCCGATGCCCATATCACCGGCGATCAGCAGGTCGGCCCCGGAATCGACCTCCTCGTCCGCTACCGCGCGCCCAGCCGTCAACGCGGCGTTCACCTCCGCCTCGGACAGCGCGTCCTCGATATCGATGCGCCCGCTGCTCCTGCGTACTTTGTGCCGGGTCACCGCGTCCGGAATCGCCGGGTCGTCGTGATCAACGGCGAGGTCGACCACGCGTACAGACGCGCCAGCGGCGGACGCCAGCACGTTCACCGCCGCGCCACCGGCCAGGAAGTTCGCCACCATCTGCCCAGTGACTTCCGGTGGGTACGCTGAAACGCCGTGCCCGGCCACTCCGTGGTCGCCGGCGAACACGACCGCCCGGGGCCGCAGCAGCGGACGAGGAGGGCAGCTACCTTGGCAGGCCGCGAGCCAGACGCCGACATCTTCCAGCCGGCCCAGCGAGCCGGGAGGCTTGGTCAGCTGGGATTGCCGGGCTGAGGCGCGTTTGCCGGCGTCCTCGTCAGGCGGCACGATCGCTGGGAAATCCACCATGTCTCCTGACCACCATGTCTCCTGAAGTGTCTGCCGCTGGCCTCAACGCAGGGTGAGCGGGATCCCGGCAACCAGCAGAACGACCGAATCGCATACCTGCGCCAAACGAGCGTTCAGGGCGCCGAGCTCGTCTCGGAACAGCCTGCCAGAGCGGGTCGCTGGCACTACGCCGAGCCCGACCTCGGCGGATACCAGCACCAGCCGAGCTGGGCAGCATGCCACAGCGTTCACTAGTTGGTCCACTTGATGAGCCACTTGATGAGCCACCCGCCAGGCCACCGTCATGGCCGAGTCGATACCGCCGTCCCACGCGCCAGCGTCGTCCAGCTGACCAGTCAGCCAGGTCGCCAGGTCGTCCACCAGCAGCCGTTCGTCAGCGGTGGCCGAGGTGAGCGCGGCCGCCAGGTCCGGGTACTCCTGCGTTGACCAGCTCAGCGGTCGGCGGGATCGGTGGGCTTCGATCCGGGCGACCCACTCCCGGTCGTTCGGGTCGACCCGTGCGGTGGCCAGGTAGCGAACCGGCGCGTGCTCGGGTAACAGCGCCTCGGCGTAGCTTGACTTCCCCGAGCGCGTCCCGCCGAGCACGAGCGTCCGTCGCGCGGCGCGAGCATCGTCAAACACCCAGGTCTTCTTAGACTTTGGCTAGTCTTTGGCGCCGTAGTCTTTGGCGCCGTAGCTGACCCGGGGTTTGGGCACCCGCAGCCGCCGCGGCTGGCTTGCCCGGGAATACGCATACCAGCCGAGCGACAGGCCGTTGACCGACTCTTTGGGGAATCGCTCTCGGACCCGCTTGGTGATCTGATAACCGAGTAGCACGCCTTCGGCCACCATGGCCAGCAACATGGACATGTAGAACACGGTGAGCAGGGCCTGCACTTTCGAGGGTGGGATGAGCATGGAGACGAATACCAACCCGGCCAACGGCAGGAACAGTCCCATCAGATGCCGCCGGGAGTCAACGATGTCCCGCACGAACGCCTTCACCGGACCCCGGTCCCTCGCCGGCAGCTCTCTCTCATCCCCGGCCAGCAGTCTGCCTCGGCGCTCGGCGGCCGCTTTCCGCCGTTCGTCCCGGCTGGTCCGGTTCTGCCGGGCCAGCTTGATGGACTCCCGCTGAGTGCGCGGCGGTGGGGGAGCGGGGCCGCGCCGCTTGATCTCCGCGTCACGTCGTTTCGGGGTGGGACGGCCCTTGCCTGTCGTGCGTCCGGGCCCGGCGGTCTGGGGTTCGGCAGCTGGCGTGCTAGCCGTGCTAGCCGCGTCGGGGCCCGCGTCGGTGGATTTACGGCGCAGAAACCTCACCCAGCCACCTTATACGTCGCTGTATACGTCCTGATAAGAACCAAGCGCCCCGGTAACGTCGCATGAGTGCGCGTGGTGATCGCTCCCGATTCGTTCGGCGGCACGCTGTCCGCGGCCGAGGCCGCCGCGGCGATAGCGGCCGGCTGGGCCAGATCGGTGCCGGCGGACGAGTTGCGTGAGCTGCCGCTCGCGGACGGAGGAACCGGGTTCGTCGAGGTGCTGCACGCGGCGCTTGGCGGTCAGCTGTGCCCGACGGTCGTCACTGGACCGTTGGACGGTACCCGGGTCCGCGCGCGCTGGTTGCGAGTTGAGCACGGCGGTGAGCGGGACGGCGCAGTGGTCGGGTACCTGGAATCCGCCCAGGCTTGCGGGCTGCACCTGGTCGCCCAGTCGCGGCGCGGGCCCGAGGCCGCCCGGCGGGCGACCAGCCGAGGCGTCGGTGAGCTGATCGTGGCGGCTGTGGCCGCCGGCCTGGACCGGCTGGTGGTCGGCCTCGGAGGCTCGGCGTGCACCGATTGCGGAGCTGGCGCGCTGGCCGTGCTGGGCGCCGCCCCGGTGGATGGCGACGGTGACCCGTTGCCTGACGGCGGCGCGGCTCTGATTGGCTGTCTGGGGCTGACCGGCATGCCGCGGCTGCCCTCGCGGACCCGGCTGGTGGTGGCCGCCGACGTGGACAACCCGCTGCTCGGCCGCCACGGCGCGGCCAGCGTGTTCGGGCCGCAGAAGGGCGCCGATCCGGCGACGGTGGCTGAGCTGGAGTGTGGGCTGAGTCGCTATGTCACGGTGCTGGCCGGCGCGTTCGGGCGAGCGCCAGCGGAGCTGTCCGCCACGCCGGGTGCTGGGGCGGCGGGTGGGTTGGGCGCGGCGTTGCTGGCTCTGGGCGCGCAACGTGTGTCCGGCGCCGCTCTAGTGCGTGAGCTGACCGGCCTGGACGCCGCGCTCGATATCGCCGACCTGGTGGTCACCGGCGAGGGCAGCTTCGACTGGCAGTCGTTGCGTGGCAAGTTGGTCACCTCGGTCGCGCACGGCGCCGCTGAGCGCGGGCTGCCCTGCCTCGTGCTTGCCGGCCAAGTGAGCGTTGGGCGCCGGGAAGCCGCGGCGATGGGTGTACAGGAAACGCACTCGGTGGCCGAGCACGTCGGTAGTGTCGATGCCGCGATGGCTGACCCGGCGGGCTCACTTGCTGATCTCGCCGCCTTGGTAGCCAGTCAGTGGAGTGGCGTACGCTGACCCAGGCCCTTTAGCTGTGCCACCATGGAGGGGCACCACCAAAGGGCGATACTGAGTAAGGGAGACAGCCAGATGACCGTCGAGAACAGCACCACCGTAGAGCGGACTCATGGCGTGGAGCTGACCGAGGCGGCAGCCGCGAAGGCAAAGGCTCTGCTAGATCAAGAGGGCCGCGACGATATGCACCTGCGTATCGCGGTTCAGCCGGGCGGTTGCGCGGGCCTGCGTTACCAGCTCTTCTTCGATGACCGCTCGCTTGATGGTGACCTCTACCGCGACTTCAACGGCCTGCGGGTCGCGGTGGACCGGATGAGCGCGCCGTATCTGCAAGGCGCAGTGATCGACTTTGTGGACACCATCGAGAAGCAGGGCTTCACCATCGACAACCCGAACGCTGGCGGATCGTGCGCCTGCGGCGACTCGTTCAACTGAGCGATGTTGCGTGGGCGTTGATCGTCGGCCCGCGCGCGGGAGTGTGACCACACCAGTAAGATCACGATTTGTGTCTATAGCTGTCACCGGGTCGATCGCCACCGACCATCTCATGCACTTCCCCGGCCGTTTCGCTGACCTGTTGGTAGCCGAGCGACTGGATCGAGTGTCGCTGAGCTTTCTGGTGGACGACCTGGTGATTCGGCGTGGGGGCGTGGGCGCCAACATCGCCTACGCGCTCGGTTTGCTAGGTCAGGCGCCGTCGTTGATCGGCGCGGTCGGAGCCGACTTCGGCGACTACCGCGCCTGGCTGCAGCAGGCTGGCGTGGATTGCTCGCTGGTTCATGTGTGCCCTGATGTGCACACCGCGCGATTTATCTGCACTACCGATGACGATATGCGTCAGATCGCCTCGTTCTACACCGGGGCGATGGCCAGGGCGAGAGAAATCTCACTCGCCCTGGCGGTGGCCCGTTCTGGCGGCTTCGATCTGGTGTTGATTGCCGCCGACGACCCCGAAGCGATGTTGCGGCACACCGATGAATGCCGTGAGCTCGGGCTGGCGTTTGCCGCCGACCCCTCCCAGCAGCTGGCGCGGATGGAAGGCGCTCAGATCCGCCGGCTAGTGGAGGGCGCCCGCTACTTGTTCACCAACGACTACGAGTGGGAATTGCTGCTGCGCAAAACCGGGTGGACCGAAGCGCAAATCGGTGAGCTGGTGGACGTTCGTGTTACCACGCACGGGGAGAAGGGCGCCGAGGTAGTGCCTCGCGGCGGCGGCGGCGTCATGGTCGGGGTGGTGCCCGAAACCGCGCGGGTCGATCCGACCGGGGTGGGCGACGCGTTCCGTGCCGGGTTCCTCGCCGGCATCGCGGCCGGGCTGTCCCTGGAACGTTGCGCTCAGCTCGGCTGCCTGATCGCGGTGAACGTGCTGGAGACCGTCGGTCCGCAGGAGTGGCGCTGGCAGCCCGGCGAGGCGAGTGAGCGGCTGCGCGGCGCCTACGGCCCGGACGCCGCCGCTGAGATCGCCACCGCGCTGACGCGCTGAGATCGCCACCGCGCTGACGCGCTGAGATCGCCACCGCGCTGACGCGCTGAGATCGCCACCGCGCTGACGCGCTGAGATCGCCACCGCGCTGACGCGCGCGTGATGCTCTAAAGCCCTCGGGCTCTAGAGCATCACCGGATAGTGCGGCTCGGGAATTGTCGGCCGAATCCGGTCTTCGACGGTGATGCCATGCCAGAGCATGAATATCAGCAACGTCCAGATCCGCCGGCTGTGATCGAGCGGCCCGGTGCGGTGTTCGTCTAGCATCTGGCGCACCGCGCGCAGGTCGAGTAGATGGTCGGTCTGGCTGTCGGCGATGACGCCAGCTGCCCAGTCGTACATCTCGTCGCGCAGCCAGTGCCGGATCGGCACCGGGAAGCCCAGTTTGCGCCGATGCAAGACGTGGGCCGGCACGATTTCCTCCAGGGCCTTGCGCAGTGCGTACTTGGTGGTTCCTGAGCCGTCGGTCCGGCCGACGATCTTCTGCTTCAGCGGGATGGTAGCGGCCACCCGGAACACTTCAGGATCCAGGAACGGCACCCGTAGCTCGAGCGCGTTCGCCATGGTCATCTTGTCGGCCTTGACCAGAATGTCCCCGCGAAGCCAGGTGAACAGGTCGACGTGCTGCATCCGCGCCACCGGGTCCCAGCCCGCCGACTCCCGATACCAGCGCGCGGTGATCTCGGTGTGCGAACGGCGTGGATCGTAGGTGCGCAGCACAGTGGCCAGCTGGTCGTCCCGGAAGATCCGGGCATTGCCGTAATAGCGCTCCTCGAGCGCCAGCGAGCCGCGGCGCAGCAGGTCTTTGCCCCGGGTGCCTTCCGGGATTCGGGCGGACAGCCGGCCCAGTGCTCGGCGAACCCCGCCGGGTACCTTCTCGAACGCCGCCAGCGACAGCGGCTCACGATAGATCGTGTACCCCCCGAACAGCTCGTCGGCGCCCTCCCCGGATAGCACCACCTTCACGTGCCGGCGAGCCTCCCTGGCGATGAACCACAGGGGGACCAGCGCCGGGTCAGCCACCGGTTCGTCCAGGTACCACACGATCAGCGGCAGGGCGTCCATCATCTCGTCGGGCTTGACCGTGCGGATCACGTGTCGCACCCCGATCGCCTCCGCCGACTCGGCGGCCACTTCCACCTCCGAGTAGCCTGCTCGCTCGAACCCGGTGGTGAATGTGATCAGGTCCGGCTTGTGTTCCTTGGCCAGCGCGGCGATCGCCGTGGAGTCAATACCGCCGGACAGGAACGCGCCCACCGTGACGTCGGCTCGCATGTGCTTGGCTACCGAATCGCGCAGCGTGTCGGCCACCCGCTTGTGCAGCGCGTTCCGCTCACGCGCGCTGGCCAGCGGAACGGGCGCGAACATCGGCGTGAAGTACCGCTCGGTCACCAGCTCCTCACCGGGGCGCAGGGTGAATTGGGTGCCCGATTCGATTCGCCGGATCTCGCGGTGCATTGTCGCGGGCTCCGGCACGTACTGCATCACTAGGTAGTGTTGCAGCGCGGGCTGGTCCAGGCTCAGCGCCGGAGCGAGCTCATACAGGCTCTTCTTCTCGCTGGCGAACGCCGTAGCCTCGGGCCCGGTCATCACGAACAGCGGCTTGATCCCGAACGGGTCGCGGGCGCCGAACAGCTCGCCGCGCTCGGCGTCCCAGATCAGGAAGGCGAACATCCCGCGTAGCTGCTCGACCGCCTCTGGGCCCCAGTAATGGTAGGCCGCGACTATTGCTTCGCCGTCACCCTGAGTGGCAAACTCGGCGCCGTGCTCGGTGGCTAGTTGTTCGCGCAGTTCAAGGTAGTTGTAGATCTCACCGTTGAAGGCCAGCGTGTAACGGCCATTGGCATAGTGCAGCGGCTGGTGGGAACTGGCCAGGTCGATGAGCGCCAAACGATTGAAACCGAACACTACGTGCTGGTTGTACCAGGTGTCCGTCTCATCTGGTCCCCGGTGGCGCGCACAGCGAAGTGCCTGCCGAACGGCGGGCTCCCGCTGCTGTCCTTCCGCGTTGGCTGTCAGCAGCCCGAGTAGTCCACACACCCCGCCGTCGGCCCCTTCCCCTGCGATAACCTAGAGACCCCTCAAAGTATGCCTCCCGGTCGCCAAAGGTCCTCGGGCGAGTGGTGGCGGCGAATCGGGGCGCTATTGACACGCTGACGTTGGCACGGCCGCCTCTATCCGAGTGGTATACGCTCCCCAGCGAGGTGGCGTGTCCTTACGCCGGGCGGCGGATGCTGCCGCGATAGATCATCATGGGAGGCGGCGAGCTGTGAGTGACGTGCGGCGCACTCGGCGGTGCCGGGCGATCAAGGTCGCGGTCTTGGCCGCGTTGGTGGCGGTCTCGACCAGTGGGTGCTCGGTCAGCGAAGTGCTCCGGTTCGGTTGGCCGGAGGGGGTGACTCCGCAGGCTTTCGAGACGCGGCAGCTGTGGACTTATCTGGCGGTCGCCTCGCTGGTGGTCGGCGCGGTCGTGTGGGGGCTCACCGCGTGGACGGTGATCTTCCACCGCAAGCGGGGCGACGGCGCGCTACCCAGGCAGTTCCAGTACAGCCTGCCGATCGAAGTGGTCAGCGTGGTGCTGCCCACGATCATTGTCGCGGCGATCTTCGCCTACACCGTGGTGGTCCAGAACGATGTGGACAAGAGCATCGCCAAGCCAGATGTGAAGATCAACGTCACGGCGTTCCAGTGGAACTGGCAGTTCGACTACCCGGATAACCCCACGGGCCAGCGGATCACCACGATCGGCACCAACGATACCATTCCGCTGCTCGTGCTGCCGACCGATCGCAGTATTCAGTTCACACTCACCTCCAGGGATGTCATTCACTCCTTCTTCGTGCCAGAGTTCTTGTTCAAACGAGATGTCTTCCCCTACCCGGACAAGAACAACACGGATAACACCTTCGTCATCGACAAGATCGAGAAAGAGGGTGCGTTCGTCGGTCGCTGTGCCGAGTTGTGCGGCACCTACCACTCGGCGATGAACTTCGAGGTCCGCGCGTTGAAGCCGCAGCTCTACGCTCAATACTTGCGGCTGCGCACGCAGAACAACCCGGTCACCGGGATACCCAATACAGCGGGAGAGGCGTTGGCCGCGCTGAACTGCGGTCAGTGGTGCGCTCCTCAGGCGATTACCACGTATCCGTTCCAGACCAAGCGCACCGACCGGTCCGCTTCGCTGCGCCCGAGCAGCTGACAAGCCGACGAGAGGCTGACGAGCCGAGAGGAGATGGTGGCGCGATGAAGGTCGAGTCTCGGATCTTCGAGATCTGTACGGTGTTCTTCTTCGTGTGCGCGGTCGTGTACGCCGTGCTGGCGAGAGAACCGGTTGGCATTGTCGGATTGACCTTGACCGGTGGGTTGTCGCTGATCATCGGTACATATTTCCGATTCGTATCGCGGCGGCTGGAGGGCCGACCAGAAGATAACCCGGAGGCGGAGATCGCTGATGGAGCCGGTGACATGGGTTTCTTTAGCCCAGGCAGCTACTGGCCGATCGGGCTCGCTTTCGCCGTTGCCCTGTTGGCGACCAGCGTTGCGTTCTTCGAGGTCTGGGCTATTGTGATCAGCGTTCCGATCTTGTTGTTCATGATTGGTGGCCTCCTGTTCGAGTACCACATGCCTCGTTCTGATCACTAATCTAGGTGTTCACCTGACCGGCGCGCGACTCTTCTTGCGCCAGCTCACCGCATCCGATGCGCAACAGTTACTCGCCGGATGCGGTGATTTCTATTTTGTCAACGGCTATCCGTCTGCTTTTGTGATGCGGATGCTTTGCCTTGTCGTTTCGTATTCCCCCAGTCTCGCCACTTCCGCGACAGGCCCCTGGCTGGTCTTGCGGCATTCTGATAACGCCGTGGTTGGCGCGATGAGTTGTGCTGCCGTGGATCACATATCGACGGTGGCTGTCGGCTACGAAATCGCACCGGGCTGCGAAGGTCAGGGATATGCCACTGAGGCGTTGAAGCTACTGGTTGGATACCTGTTCGCCGACCGCGATGTGTGGCGTATCTGTGCTTACGCGGCGGCCGATCACGTGGCGAGCCGGCGGGTGATGGAAAAAGCCGGTATGCGTTGGCAGCGGGATCAAGTGGAAATCCTAGACGGTCGGCAGGTTACCGTCGCACACTACGCAATCGATCGCCGTGCCGACTGAGCAGGGCGGGCCCCGACCAAAATCCCTGGCCGGGGCCCGCCCTTGGTCGAGAATACGGATCAAGTGCTGGTGTCGTGAGCGTGGTCTCCGTGGGATTGTCCGGCGACTAGCTCATGCTGGTCGTCTCGCTGCTCCACGTGTCCGTTTCGCTCAACGCGACCATTACCGCCGGCACCCGCTTTGGCGGAGTGTCCGGCGCCATGGCCATCCTGCTCGGCTAGTTGGGCGGCTCTGGCGTTTTCCAGCGCGATCGTTTCTTGCATAGGGTCTGGTTTGAGGAAGGAGCCTGGTACCGGGTGTCCGGCGACGCCGAGTTGGTTCATCCTCTTGGGTACAGTGGCGCCCTGGTATTCCAGCGGAATAGCGTGGCCATGGGAGTCGAGTCCGGCTAGTGGTTGGTGTACTTCGATGAATTCGCCGTGTGGGAGTCGTTTGATGATGCCGGTTTCGATGCCGTGTTCGAGGACGGCGAGGTCGGAGCGTTGGAGTCCGATGCAGATTCTGTAGGTGACCCAGTAAGTCAGCGGGGGTAATAGCAGAAGCCCGATCCGGCCGATCCACGTCATGGCATTGAGCGAGATGTTGAAGAATAAAGCGATCAGGTCATTGCCCGAAGCCAACACCAGCCAGAAATAGAACGTGATCGCCATCATGCCCAGCGAGGTGCGTACCGGCGAGTCACGAGGGCGTTGCAGCAGGTTGTGCGGCGCGTTGTCCTTGGTGAGCTTGCGCTCGATCGCCGGGTAAGCCGCCAGCAGGCTGATGATGACCGGTAGGAAGAACGCGGTCGGCCAGAAGACCGCCGGGATCATGTAGTTACCGAGGTAAATCTCCCACGGTGGCCACAATCGAGGCATGCCGTCGGAGAACGCCATGTACCAGTCGGGCTGCGAACCCGCTGAGATGTGCGCGGGGTTGTATGGTCCGAAGTTCCAGATCGGGTTGATTTGGAAAACTCCGCCCATGATGGCCATCACACCGGCGGTCAACGCGAAGAACGCGCCGCTTTTGACCGCGAAGATGGGCAGGATGCGAACGCCGACCACGTTTTTTTCGGTGCGCATCGGACCAGGGAACTGGGTGTGCTTTTGGTACCACACCAAGCCGAGGTGCACGCCTATCACGGCCAACAGGATGCCCGGCAGCAGCAGCACGTGCACGATATAGAGCCGAGGGATGATCTCTGTGCCGGGGAACTCACCGCCGAACAGCGCCCAGTGGGTCCAGGTGCCAATTACCGGCACCGACAGCGTGATCCCGGAACCAATCCGCAGGCCGGTGCCGGACAGCAGGTCGTCGGGGAGCGAGTAGCCAGTGAAACCTTCGATCATGCCGACTACGATCAGCAGCACACCGAGCAGCCAGTTCGTCTCCCGCGGCTTGCGGAACGCTCCGGTGAAGAAGATCCGGAACATGTGGACCATCATTGCGGCGAGGAACAGCAGCGCTGCCCAGTGGTGCACCTGCCGGACAAACAGCCCGCCACGAACCTCGAAGGAGAGGTTGAGTGCGCTTTGGAAGGCGCGTGACATCTGTATACCGCGTAGGTTGGTGAAGGCGCCGTGGTAGGTGACGTCTTGCATGGAGGGGTCGAAGAACAGCGCGAGGTAGGTGCCGGTGAGGAGCAGCACGATGAAGCTGTAGAGGGCGATCTCGCCGAGCATGAATGACCAGTGGGTCGGGAAGACCTTGTTGAACTGGCCACGCAAGCCTGCCGCCGGGTGGAACCGCTGGTCAAGTTCGTCGAGGCCTTGGGCCGCCTTGGCGCTGAGCTTGCTTGACGACGTGGTGGGTGTTGTGATCGAACTCATGACTTCCGCTCCCAGAACCCCGGCCCGACTGCCTCGTTGAAGTCGCTCCTCGCTACGAAGTAGCCTTCACTATCCACGGTAATGGGTAACTGCGGCAGCGCGCGAGTGGCCGGACCGAAAACTGGCTTAGCGTACTCAGTGGCCAGGAACTGCGACTGGTGGCACGGGCAGAGGATTCGGTTGGTCTGCGCCTCGTACAGCGAGGTCGGGCAACCCAGGTGAGTACACACCTTGGAGTAGGCGTAGAAGTCACCGTAATGAAAGTTCTCCCGTCCGGCCCGCTGAATGACGGGCTCTCCCGGCCGCAGCCGGATGAGCATCACGGGCACGTCGGACATCTTGAGCACCGCGTCGAGTCTTTCCGAGTGCTGGAGGTCAGACATCCGGAAGGGGAAGACGGTCTCCATCGAGCCGGTGTTCATGTCTTCGGGGCGAACCCGGATACCTCGGATACCGTTCTTAATGATCTCTTCGCCGGAGGCGCCGGTGTCGCGGCGGAGATAGACCTTCTCGCCGTCGTCTGAGCCCCACGCCGTGACCCACAGCACGGCTTTAGCGCCCCCCTTCCAAGGGTCGCGGATCAGTCCGCCGAGGGCTATCACGCCGAACCCTAGCCCGAACACCCCGGCGGCTATGCCTATCGAACGCTTGATCAAGCCGCGGCGGGCGATCGTTGTGTCCTTACCGGCCTTGGCTAGCTGGGCCATCACCGTGCGGCGGCTTAACTCGTCTGAGGGGCCGTCGTGACGCTGCTGAACAGACACCTCGTCCGGAAGGAATCTCTTCACGTATGAAATGAGGCCCACCCCCAGCAGCAGCACCGACAGACCAAAGGTGGCTCCGATCACCGGTGTGTACAGCGCGTATATCTGGTAGCCGGGTTCAGAAGGGGCTCGGTACTGGCTTGGCCAGAACAGATACGCGGCCACGAAAGCGGCCGCGCTCAGCCCAGATAGCAGGAACCAGGTGGCGACGGCGCGCTCAGCGCGCTTCTCGGCTCGAGTGCCGGGTATCGGGAACTTCGAAAGGTTCCTGAGGATGACCACGTCGTCCAGCTCAGCCGCCAAGGTGGCCAGCTGGTCGGGTGTCATGTCGTCCAGCTCGGCCTCGGTGGGCCGGTGCGGAGCGTGCGGCCCGCTGCTCATGCTCTTGCTCCCAACCAAACAGTGAACGCGACAAGCGACCCGATGCCGACCAGCCAGCCGATCAAACCTTCGGAGACTGGGCCGATACCGCCGAGCGGGTCACCGCCGGGGTCGTTGCGGCCGTTGGTGACCGACTCGATGTAGGCGATGATGTTTTTCTTCTCCTCGGGGGAGAGCTGGCGGTCGGAGAAACGCGGCATGTTCTCCGGACCGGTGAGCATCGCGGCGTAAATCTGCTCCTCAGTGGCCGGGTCCAGATTCGGGGCGGACTTGCCGGAGGACAGCGCTCCACCTCGGCCGGTGAAATTGTGACAGGAAGCGCAGTTCAGCCGGTACAGCTGACCGCCACGCGCCGGGTCCGAACCACGCAGCGCCTCCCCCCGCTCGGCCGGCAGCGTTGGCCCGGCGCCATTGGACTGCACGAACGCCATTAGCGCTTCGAGGTTCTTCTCGCCCTCAGGGGTGTGTGGATCGAGCTCAGCGAGCTGCTGCTTGGCGTTTGCCTCGGCTTCTTGGCGAGCCAACGGCATGCGTCCGGTTGACACCTGAAAATAGACTGCGGCCGAGCCAACCCCGATGAGGCTCGGACCTCGGTCGGTGGCACCTTGGAGGTTGGCGCCGTGGCAGGTAATGCAGTGGTTGTCGAAGACCCGCTGGCCCTGGGCCACGAGTTGAGTATCGTCC